>ERZ773263.916-NODE-916-length-18901-cov-2.839117_pt1 | contig 18901 bp, 15 predicted proteins | sample MGYA00511076_ERZ773263 | MGnify/ENA primary metagenome ERZ773263 (study PRJEB29015, sample SAMEA2738155) | human oral metagenome | biome: human oral; feature: human-associated habitat; material: saliva | place: China | collected 2195 ... | reverse complement strand
TTTATTTTATTTTTGTAAATTCTTATGCTTTATTTTCTAGAACTTCAAATCCTGGTAAAATTTCACCGCTCATCAATTCAAGAGCTGCACCACCACCAGTTGAAATTAATGAAAAATCTGCATTCTCCACATTTTGAATCGACCAATCCAAAACAAAAGCTGAAGTGTCACCACCACCAACTATTGATTTTGCACCATTTTTTGTAGCTTTCGAAATTGCAGAACAAGTTTGAGAAGAGCCTTTTGCAAAATTCTCAAATTCAGCATAACCAATCGTTCCATTCCAAACTATCATTTTTGCATTTAAAATTTCATTTTCAATTCGCTGAATCGATTTTTCTCCTAAATCAAGAATAATCTCGTTTTCTAAAACCGCCGTAACAGGCTTTTCAATTCTCTCAGCATCTTTCGAAAATTCACTCGCCACAGCAACATCTTCTGGCAAAATTATGAAACTTCGCAAACTATTAAACCCAACTTTTCGCTCCGCAAGCTCAAAAATCTGCTCAATAATCTCATTTTGACCATCTTCAATTCGGCTTTTCCCAACTTCAACATTTAAATATTTTAAAAAAGTGTTCGCCATAGCTCCAGCTACGATAATTTTATCAGCTCGCTCAATAAATTTCTCAATTAACGGCAGTTTATCAGATATTTTCGCACCGCCCATTACTGCCACAAATGGTCTTTCGGGGTTCTTAAAAGCTTGCAAGATTGTCGAGTATTCTTTTTCAAGTAACAAACCAGCTACGCTTGGCATTTTTTTGGCAATTTCACTAGTTGAGGTATGCTCACGATGGATAACGCCAAAACCATCTTGCACAAATAAGTCCGCACCAGTAACCTGCGCTAACGCTTCCGCAAATTCTGGTAAATTATTTTTTTCAGCCTTCGAAAAACGCAAATTCTCTAACATTTCAATCTTATAATCATCGTTTGCATCTTTCATTGAAACCGAGTATCGTGTTCGCGGAAAGATTGGTGTAGCGTGAAAATTCATCGGAAAATTCAAGCCTTCAGCCTGTAGAAGCTCACGCAAATTATTAAAAACTGGTCGCAAAGAATATTTTCGAGTTCCATTAGGCAAATGTTCAAGTTCATCCAAATCGGCAATTCCTTCAACCGATTTTGGTCGCCCCATATGCGAAATAATAATTATTTTTTTAGCCCCTCGTTCAATCAAATTTTTTATCGTTGGCAAGCTTGATCGAATTCGATAATTATTCAAAATCTTCGCTGAACCATCTTCTGAATATTCAATAGGTGCATTATAATCTGCACGAAGCAAAATTACTTTTCCTCGCACATCAATGTCATTTATAGTTTTTTTGTTAAACATTTTGTTCCTTTTTATTTTGAAAATATTTTACACAATTTTAACATAAACTCATTAATTATTCAACTATTTTATTTCATAGGCTATATATTTTATATTACTAAAAAATAGCAAAACTCTGTTCCAGCCATACCCAACTCTATAAAATATATTACACCAATTCAACAATAAAACTATTGACATACAAATAATTTTGTGCTATAATGATAACATAATCATCCAAAAAATAAAAAGTATCAAAATAAAAAATGATTATAGAAAGGAAACATTTTGTTTAAAGTTATTCGAGTAAACCAATCTGAAGAATCTTATTCAGTGAACGTTCGAACAAGTCGCGAAAAATAATTAAGACTTTCAAAAACCTAAAAAATCGCCCGCTGTCCTTGGGGCGATTTTTAAATATTTTAGTAAATTGTCAAGCGTTATTATTTAGTAGATTTTACCATTCGTTTGCGCTCATTTGAGTCGAGATAGCGCTTTCGGAGACGCAAATTCTGCGGCGTAACTTCAAGGAGCTCATCATCTTCAATAAAATCAATACATTGTTCAAGGCTTAAATCTGTATATGGTGTTAATTGAACTGCGCCATCAGAAGATTTTGAACGCATATTTGTGAGATGTTTTTCTTTCACAACGTTAATTTCAAGATCTTCTTGGCGATTATTTAAACCAACAATCATTCCGGCATAAACTTCAGTTCCTGGGCCGATGAATAATTCGCCACGACTCTCCGCACTTTGAAGTGCATAAGGTGTTGACACTCCTTTTTCGAAAGCGATCAATACACCATTTCGGCTTGAAGGAATTTTAGCTCCCATTTCTTGATAACCATACGGCAAGCTATTCATAATAATCGTGCCTTTTGTGGCAGTTAGCATTAGATTTCGAAGACCAATCATTGCGCGTGTTGTAATAATATAAGTTAAGCGAGTAGCTCCTGTTGGTAGGCTTTCTTGAGCACACATTTCAGCTCGGCGAGCCCCCATTTCTTGGCTCACCGCACCAACAAATTCGGGCGCAACTTCAATAATTAGCTCTTCAACTGGCTCTTTTTCGATACCGTCTTCCTGAATTGTAACTACTTGTGGGCGACCAACTTCAAACTCAAAGCCCTCACGGCGCAAGGTTTCAATCAAAACAGAAAGGTGGAGTTCACCACGACCTGAAATAATAAAACCAATTCCACTTTCTTCAACTTGTAGTGAAACATTTGTTTCGAGCTCTTTCTTTAGCCGATCGCCAATTTGACGTGAAGTCGTAAACTCACCTTCACGGCCTTTCATCGGGCTGGTGTTTGGGCCAAGATACATCGAAAGTGTTGGTTTTTCAACCTCAATTGTTGGTAGGGATTCTGGATTATTTACATCAGCTAAAGTTTCACCAATTTCAGCTTCAGAGATACCCGTAATCGCCACGATGTCTCCAGCAAAGGCTTCTTGAATTTCCTCACGGTTCAAACCACGGTATGCAAAAAGTTTATCAATTTTAGCCTTTTTAACCGTGCCATCTCTCTTAATTAAAGCAATTTGTTCGCCAGATTTCACTTTTCCGCGAGAAATTCGCCCAATCGCATATTTTCCTAAGAAATTATCATAAGTCAAAGAGGTTACAAGTAGCTGAAAATCACCCTCAAGATCAACTTTTGGCGCAGGAATTTCATTAATAATCGCATCAAAAATCGGCTCGAAATTTGCATCTGCTTCAGGATTTTCTGGCACTTCTGGCCAAGCTTTACCATCACGACCAATTGCATAATAAGTTGAATACAATAATTGATCATCATTCGTAGCGAGCTCCAAAAATAAGTCCGAAACCTCATCATTCACTTCTGTAATTCGACGAGCTGGTTTATCAATTTTGTTTACCACTACAATTGGTTTTAAGCCAAGTTCAAGCGCTTTCGAAAGAACGAATTTAGTTTGCGGCATTGGGCCTTCTTGAGCATCCACCACCAAAATTACACCATCCGCCATATTCAACGTGCGTTCAACCTCGCCAGAAAAATCGGCATGCCCCGGAGTATCAATAATATTAATTTTATAATCACCATGATAAATTGATGTCTGTTTTGCGGTAATTGTAATTCCGCGCTCAGACTCTTGATCGCCTGAGTCCATCAAAAGCGTTTGGCTCATTTCAGCCTGATTTTCACGAAAAGTATTGCTCTGTTTTAAAAGACCATCCACCAAAGTTGTTTTTCCGTGGTCAACGTGAGCAATAATCGCTACATTTCGAATATTTTCTGATTTCATATTTTCTCTCTATTAAAAATTATTATAAAACTTTAAATATTCTACCATTTTTTTCGCTAAAAATCAACTAAACTATTTAGAGAAATTACGCCACCAAAGAATTTTATTTGTAACATTAAATAGCCAACGCACTCGCCGATTATAATTTAAAATTATTAAATGCGTATGCTGATGCTTAACAGTTTTTCGAATATTTTGTGCCGCACGAGCGTAAATTGAAAAACCCTGAGCTTCATATTTTGATAAAATTTCAAAATACTCTTCTTTTTCTGCTGGCGAAAAATTACTAATTGTATCTGTAAATCTTTTCGGAATCAGGAGCAAATGTTTTTTAACTTCAAAACCATCCCAAATCTGATACGGAAACAGGTTTTCAACCAGCACAAAATGCTCAAATTTTTCTATAACCAAATTGTCGCGTATTACTCTGTCGTAAAAATTATAGTCTTCGCCCTCGTGTTTTTTATTTTCTGCGTATTTTTCATATTTTTTACCAACCCCATTAGGTTTTCGCGTATCCATTATTTTTATTTTACCTTTCGATTTTACATATTCATCTAGATAATCTTAACATAACTTTAATATTTTTTCAAAAAATGAAAAAAGTTGTTGACTTTACAAAAAAAGTCTGCTAGAATAGTAATTGTTCGGGTGATTAGCTCAGTTGGCTAGAGCATCTCGTTTACACCGAGAGGGTCTGGGGTTCGAGTCCCTAATCACCCACCAATTGAAATTATATCAAAAAGCTTCAGTTTTGGAGCTTTCTTCTTTTTTCGAAGGCTTCGCTCATTGACTTTTTAAGTTTTTTATGTTATTATATAAGTATTCTAGTACATTTCTATACTGGACTGGAAAATCTTTAATGAAAGAGGGGTTGAAAAAATGATCAACCTTATTGCAAATATACTTTTATTCGTTTTGCGAACAGCTAACGCCATTACTTTTGGCGTTCTCGACGATCTCGCAGTTGTCTATGGAGTACTTGTTCTCGCAACATTCTATGCAGTAGTTAAACTAGACAAGTATTTTAAAATATGCGATTTTTGGTGGAGTTCTGGATTTTTCATCAGAACTCTCATTTTCATTGGGATTTTATTCAACACACTTCCCCAATGGTATCTCTGGGTCGCGGGTGTGATTTTGGTCGTTTTGGCATATTCCTTGACGCCCAACACTGATGAAGAAGATGAAGAACCATCGATTTTAACAAAAATTTGTGATATTCTAATAGAGGAATATCATAAAAGTGATCTAAAAAAGAATGGGACAAAGGAGAATCCTAAAAAAAGTCGTAGGCTTCCACCAGTACAATAAATCACCTTTTCGAAGGTGATTTTTCTTTATTTTTCCTAAAAAAGTTAAAGTGCTTGCGTTTATTTAATATATATTATATACTTATTGACTTTTTAATACTTTTGTGCTATAATTCTAGCAGTTGACATATCATAATCAGCAGATCTGTCAATGAAGCTTAAAAATCGGGTTATTATGAGGTATGAATCGTGTACCTCAGTGTTCATTTATTGTTTTAGCCAAAATAATAAAAAAATATATGGAAAGGAAGGTGAAATAAAAATGGACACAAAAATCAAAGAACTATTAGAGAAAATCCAAGGTTTTATTGGCGACGATAAGAAGGCAATGAAATGGTTTCATCAAGTTAAGGTTAACGCCTCAGCTTTCAAAACCGACGAAGAAAAATTAGAATACCTTCAAGGCATTCTAAATAAGTTGAAGCATAATGAAGCTGCTAGTACTGAAATCGTAAAGTCAAAGCCAAATATTTGGCTAAAAACAGCTATCGGTGCACTGTTTATACTTGCAATTAGCGGAGCAGCGTTGTACTTTTTGTTTTTGACACCAAAAAGTGCTAATGCAAGCAATAACACGGTCGCTACTTCTTCCGTAGCCAATTCAAATATGGATCTTCCGAAGGAAGAGTTCCAGATCGTCGACTATAAGGTCGACGGCAATGCTGTAGTTTACGACAGCCAAATTGCAAATACGCAACACAAAGTATTTGCAAATGGGTCAGATAAAAACACTCTTTCAGCAAACGCTGAAAACGCGGTTAACGAAATGGTTCAGTATATGAGCCATAATGCAACTGCCTTGAAAGAGAAGGCTATGGCTTTCGGTATCGTTGACGCAAAAGCTGACGTTAAAGACTGGCTAGAAAAGAAGAATAACAGGGAGGTTTATTACAATAGCAAGGGAAAGGATGTTTTCTATCAAACGAAGGCATTTCTTTCACGGAGTCGAATTTCTTCCAAGAAAATGGAAGATAATTCAAACTACTACACTACTGGCGTCAATGACAAAGGTGATGTAGTTATCAGCAAAAATGCACTTGACCTTTCAGGTCAAGAGTATGTTGAAGTTTCGAACCCTAAGGGTTCAACTGAGAAGTACAGCTATTGTGTTTTGGTTTACTGTGGAAATACTGTTATGAAAAATAACAATATTCCCGGAATTCCGACAGAAAAAATCGAAATTCCAAAACCAAAGCCAGAAAAGCCATCAGAGCCTTCAAAACCGAGCGAAAGCAAGGTTTCATCGAAGGATCCGAGCAAAGATCCGTACAACAAAGGAAAAGCCCCTGTTGGGGGCGGCCAAAATGATGGCTCCGAAAATGGTACTGAGACCACTCAGGCAAAATTACCTGAAAGCTACTCTGCACCAACAGCTCCATCTGCACCGGCAAGCTCATCTGCACCAGCACAAGATGCTCGTGTAAGTGAGCCATCTCAATGGTCTGGCGCTGGCACGGTTACTGATTCCAACGGCACCACAAAGTTGACCGACAATGGATCTGTAACTACCCCAGATGGCCGGAAATACGATGGCTTGGTGGGTCAATCTGCTCCAGCAGTTCAATCCGGAGCAAATGGAACTACGGCTCCAAGTAGTTCGGCTAACTTCGCAGGTAACAGCTCTATGAGCGAGCCTGCAATTGATGACTAGCAACTTTGATTTTAACGATTGCACTTTGTGAAAGATTAAAATCTTTCGAAACTCACGCTGGGCGGTTTTCCGCCGCCCGGCTTTACATTGATACTTCTTAATAACCCGATTTTAAGTTTTAACAATTCGGCTAAAGCGAAGAAAACAAAATATTGACAAACAGAATTATGATGATACTAATAATAAATTCTAATAAGTGGAGATTAGAAGGGAGAAAATGAGGGACCAAATGAAAAAACTCATTAATTTTATTAAAAACCATTCAATAATCTCTGGTTCAGTTTTGGTGGCAGCAGTAGCTCCAGCTCTAGTTTGGGCTTGGGGTCCAGCTCGACCATCATTCACTATTGAAAAACCAGCAGATTATATTACATTCAACTCAATCACAAATAACCCTGTGATCGGCGGAGACGAAAAAGATTTCGTTGGAATTCGTGAAGTTGGCTCAAACGCAAAATGGACAAACAATATGAAAGTTCAAAATGGCAAAGAATATTACGTTCGAATGTACGTTCACAACAACGCAGCTTCGAACTTAAATCTTGTTGCCGAAAACGTAGTAGCAAAACTTAACGTTCCAACAACAACAGCAAAAAATGTGACTGTTCAAGGTCAGATTTCAGCTTCAAATGCAAAACCTAACACAGTTTGGGACGAAGCAACTTTTTCAAGCGATAATGACTTCAACTTAGCTTATGTTGCTGGTTCTGCTCTTTTCGAAAATAACGGAATGGGTACAACTAAACTTCCAGACAGTATTGTAAATAATACTGGAGCAAAACTTGGATATGATAAACTTGACGGAAAAATTCCTGGATGTTTCCAATATGCAGGTTATGTAACCGTTAAAGTTAAAGCTCAAGTTAGCCAACCGCAAGAAAAAACTAACATCGACCTTGCAAAAACAGTTCGAAATAAAACAAATGGCGAAAAATCTTGGGTTGAAACTGCAAATGCAAAATCTGGCGACACAGTTCAATTCCAAATTCATGCTAAAAATACAGGTTCTGCAGGAATTCAGAATCTTGTAATTCGCGACATTCTACCAAAAGGCTTGAATTATGTTGCAGGCTCAACAAAGCTCTACAACACATCAAATCCAAAAGGATTGAAAGTCAGCGACAATGTAATTCAAAATTCTGGAATCAATATCGGTTCATATCAACCAAATGGCGACGCTTATGTTCGGTTTGACGCAACTGTTTCAGCTGAGAATAGTTTGCCAGTTTGTGGAGATAACACTCTAACTAACATCGCTCAAGCAAGTGACCAAAAAATCGTTAAAAACGATACTGCAAGCGTAAAAGTTACAAAAAAATGTGAAACTCCTAAAAATCCAGTTTATAAATGTGAAGCTTTAAGTTTGAACATTATCCGAAAAGATGAAAAGCAAATCACTTATGCTGCTGACACAAAATATTCAGTAAAAGATACAGAATTTACTGGCACAAAATATGTAGTAAAAAATTCAAAAAATGAAGTTGTTGCCGAAAAAGTTGTAAATGGTGGAACTAAATTCGAAATTACCGTTCCAAATAATGTGAACGAAAAATACACAGTTACTTCAACAATCGTCACTAAAAACGGTGAAAATTCAAATACTAACTGTGAAAAATCTTTCGAAACTAAAGCTCCAGCGCCAGTTCCATCTAAATCGGAATTGGTATGTCGAAATATTACAATTAACCAAATCTCTCGAACAAAATTCGAATTTAACACTTCTTATACTGCAAATAACACAACATTCGTTGGCATTAAATATATCGTAAAAGATCAAAGTGGTAAAATTATAATCGAGAAAACTGTAAATAACGGCTCAAAATTAACACTCGACATTGAAATTGTTGGCAAATTCACAATTTCTTCAACAGTTATCACAAAAGATGGCGAAAACTCAAATTCAAATTGTGAAAAATCTTTTGAAGTTAAACGTGAAGAAAAACCTTCAATCCTTATCAAGAAAACTGTAAATAATCAGAAAAATGCTAAAATTGAAGCAAATACTGATTTTAACTACGAGATTACAGTTTCGAATAACGGAAATATTGATTTGAAAGATGTTGTTGTAACCGACCGTGCACCAGCAAATATTACTTTTGTAAGTGCCGATAGCGGTGAAATCAAAGATAATACTTTAACTCTAAAGATTAAATCTTTGAAAGTTGGTGAAAGCAAAACTATTACAATTAAATCACAAGCAACAGCAACAGGAATGACTGCTGTAAATACAGCTTGTGTAGATACGCCAACAATTCCTGGTGATAATGATGGTTGTGATAGCGCAAAAGTGGAAATTCCAAAGAAACAAACTCCACCAGCACCTACACCAAACAACCCAACACCAAATATTCCAACAGAATTGCCACAAACTGGTGCAAATACACTTTCTGCAATTCTTGGATTAACATCAATGGTGACCGCCTTTGGTTACTACTTCGCTAGCCGAAAAGCTGCAAGATTCTAAGCTGACCGCTTCTCAATGGAGCGATCAAGCTTCAAATCTAAAAAAATAGACTTCCACTTGGAGGTCTATTTTATTTTTATAAATCTTGCTGGCCCTTTTTATCAGCAATTTTTCTCGCTGCTATAATTACATTATCAATTAATGAAGCCACCGTAAGCGGACCAACACCACCCTTCACCGGGGTGATTGTTAAGTCTTTTCGAAAGTTACGAACTTCTTCAGTTACATCGCCTTTAATTTTGCCATTTTCGCTTGCCGTTCCGGCATCAACAACCACAGCTTTATTTTTTAACATTTCTGAAGTTATTAAATTTGGCTTTCCAACAGCTGTAATTACCACATCAAAATCTTTAAGCTGCTCTCTCATTTCTTTAGAATTGAATTCATCAAATTTCGAAACTGGCACACCGGAAGACTCAAACATTTTCGAAAGTGGTGCGCCTACCAGTTTGCCTTGACCAACAATAGCAACTTTTTTATTCTCTAACGAAATATTATACCCTGCCAAAAGCCAATTTATCGCCTGAGCTGTAGCTGGCACAAAAACACCACCGTTCAAACCGTCAACATCTTTTTCTTTAGATATTTTCGATAAAATTTGCTCAGTTTCCTCTTTCGAAATCTTCTCGCCATTTTCATCTTCAAGTGGAAGTTGAACAATAATTCCATGAATACTTTCATCAAGATTTGCTTTTTGGATTTCTTTTTTCATGAATTCAACAGCAACTTTTCGCCGCTCAACCTCAATTAGAATATCTTCACCATATTTTTCTTTAAGCCGCATATAAGTTTCAGTTACAGGATTTTTCGAAGAGTAAAAAATTACTAATTTTGGAAAAACTCGCCAACTTTGCCGCAAAGCCCGCACTTGCTTAGCTTGACGTTCCTTAATAAAATCACGGAGTTCTGCACCATTTAAAATTCTCATAAGTCTTATTATAAGCAAAAACCTTGAAAAATTCAATTTTTTAATATATAATTTAACATGTAATCATTACAGAAGTTAATCAAAGAAAGGATTTTGAATGTATAATTATAATAGTTACCATACATATGGGTATAGGAATTACAGCCATGGCACAGATGATTACGCTATTGCCGGAATGTCTATCGTATTTTTATTGGTTTTTGTACTAGTTGTTGCAATTATAGGATATGTTATTAGCTCTCTTCTCTATATGCTAATTTTTAAAAAAGCTGGAATCGACGCTAAAAAAGCCTGGATCCCTTTTTATAACCGCTGGATATTCTTTGAACTCGGCGGGCAAGAAGGCTGGAAATCTCTTCTAACATTCATCCCTTATGTCGGACTCATAATCTCACTCGTTTTCGAAATTCTTGCAGTTATTGAGATTAGTAAAAAACTAGATAAATCACCTGCCTGGTCTCTTCTTTTCATATTTGCAGCCCCTATTTGGTTCTTAATTCTTGGTCTAGATAGTTCTCGCTGGAATGATATAGCCGGTAAAGAAAGCCTTGCAAAAGGAACTATCCTTGGTTATAAAATTGTAGAAGAAGAAGCAGAAGAAGAAAAAGCTCCTGAAGCTAAAGAAGAAAAAACAGAAGAATAATTAATTCTTTTTAAATCTTAAAACGACATTCGAATCAAGAATGTCGTTTTAATTTTTATTAAATCTCCAGCGGTTCTTGTTCAATTTTTAAACCAAATTTTTCAAAAACCCTATCCTGAATCATTTTTCTTGCTTTAGCCAGCTCATCATAGTTTTTAGCTGAAATATTTGTTAAAACTAAAGCATTCTCTGGATGAACTTTTATTCCAAAAAATTCTCTTCCCTTCAATCCCGCCTGCTCAATAAGCCAGCCAGTTGCAATTTTATATTTTTCGCCCACTTCAAAGAGTGGTACATTTTGATATTTTTTGCGAATCTCTGCGGCTTTCTCTTTCGAAATTATCACATTCTTGAAAAAACTCCCAGAATTTGGAATTTCCTCTGGGTCTGGCAATTTTTTTGAACGAATTTCAACCACCGCGTTCATTACATCTTTCGCTGTTAGATTTTCTTTATTTTTGCCAATATTTTCAAGTTTCTCCTTTAAAACCTTGTATTCAGGCATTTCTGGTTTAGATTTTGAAAGCTTCAAATTTACCGAAACGATAAAATATTTCCCTTTAGCATCATTCTTAAAAATACTATCACGGTAAGCGAATTCACATTCACCTTTTAATAAAGTTTTGATTTTACCAGTTAAGATTTCAAAAACTTCGACACTTTTCAAAATATCAGCAATTTCCTGACCATATGCACCAACATTCTGGATTGGTAGAGCTCCAACTGTTCCAGGAATCATCGCCATTGCTTCACAGCCGCTAAATCCTTTCGAAACCGCAAAGTTAACAAAATTATGCCAATTTTCACCAGATTTTATACAAAATTCAATACTTTCATTATTTTCGAAAACCTTTTCAAAACCTTTAATTTCATTTTTTATAACTATTCCTGCAAAGTTTTGATTCTTTACAATCGTGTTACTTCCGCCGCCAAGAATAAAAATCGGCAAATTATTTTTTTCTGAAAACTTAATCGCATTCTTAAAATCTTCGATATTTTTTACTACTGTAAAAAAATGAGCTTTTCCACTAATTTTCATAGTAGTAAGTTTACCAAAATCAATATCTTGCTGAATTTTTAGATTTTCAAAAATTATTTCCCTCATATAAATCAATTATATCATAAAAAATAAAAACTCGCCAAAAGCGAGAAAAACTGTGGTACACCCGGCAGGATTTGAACCTACAACCGCCTGGTTCGAAGCCAGGTACTCTATCCAGTTGAGCTACGGGTGCTTAATAAATAAATTATACCACACTTTTTTTATTTTGTGAAGACTATTTTTTAATAAATTTTAAAATTTTGTATAAAGGATCACTGTTTAATGAGTTATTATAATCCATTTCCTCTGAAAAATTATAACCAGAAATTGGCGATTTTTTATCAGCACTGTTATATGGGGAAATTATAAAAAACTCTTTATTCTTCAAGAAACTACTATCATGCTCAATCTTTGGTGTGTAATCAGCTCGAATCATATCACCAGAACGATAAATTGGGGGCTCGCCATAAAACCAAATTTTACTTTCATTATTGGAATATTGTGCTGCCGAATAATATAAAAATCCGCCAACAACAATTGCTGCATTATTTTTTTCATTTCGAACCTTTTCAATCGCTTGCCGAATTTCAGTAATTTCTCCACCATTTTTAGAAATACCCTTTTGCAAATTAAGCTGAAAAATTCCAAAAATATGTGAGAAAATAATCAAAATAATCAATAAAATTGAAACACTCTTTTTATTTTCGAAAAGTTTAACCGCAATAATTGCCATTAAAATTGATACAAAAACTTCAGCCATAAGTAAATATCTATCAACAAAAATTGAACTAAATGGCGGTAAACTTGCGATATAAAGCAAAAATATAGGAATCACTGAGATTGAAAAAATCATCCAAAAAATACTATTATTTTTTTCACTCCTCCACTTTTCGAATGCAAAAATTGCAATAATCAGAAGAATAACCATAGCTATCAAAGATAGCCAACCGTTAGTTTTGCCAGCATCAAGATAAAAAAAGAAATTCGATATCATATTTGGTATTGTTGTAAAATCAAGTGCAGGAATCCAAAACTTAGCTTTGACATAAGTAGCTTGCGAAATGAAAAATGGAATCCAAGGAATATATAAAAATGCAACAATTAAATGTGAAGAAAGCCATTTTTCAGCAAAAAAATTACTAAAAAACTGTTTTATGTTATTCTTCTGCTTTTGAAATTTTAAATAACTAAAAAGATTAAACCTATTGTTTTTTTCTTGATTCTTCAAAATATAAACTGCTCTAAAAATCCATAATGAAATTGGAATCAAAGCATAGAGATACTGTGTCCAAATTCCAGAGCAGACAGCAATAATATAAATTATTCGCCATTTTTTCTTATTTTTAATCGCATTTTCAGCAACCCAAGCTTCATAAAAGGCCCTCACCGTTAAAACACTCAAAAATGCTACCATTGTATACATTCTGGCTTCCTGCGAATATCTAATTAACATTGGCGAAATCGCAAGAAAACTGCTCGCTAATAGTGCAATTTTCTTATTATAAAGTCTTTTTACCAAAAAATATGCCAAAATTATGGTTAAAACACCAAAAAATGCAGATAAACTCCTCAATGCAAAGTCGCTCGAGGCGAAAAATACACTCCAAATCTTCAATAAGAAATAGTAAAGCGGCGGATGAACATCAACAGATGTGTAATGCCAAATTTCAGCAAAATTGAAACGAATTATATAAGCCGAAAAAGCCTCATCAAACCAGATTGAGGCTTTCGAAATCGTTAAAAAAACAAGGGTTAAAAATCCTGAAATAATTCCCAGAAAAGCAATTTTAGAGCGGTACTTTTTAAATCTCGAAAAAACCATACCCATGATAAGTCTATTATATCATAGCTTTTAACTTTTCGAAATATTAAAAATTATCTATAAATCGCTCGGTAGCGGAAAATTTCTAGCAAAATCTGCAACTTCTTTTTTAATTTCGGCAAGTTTTTTAGAGTCTTCACGGTGTTTAATCGCAAGCTCCATCCATTCAGCAATTTTCGCCATCTCAGCCTCCTTCATTCCACGAGAAGTGACTGCTGGTGTTCCGAGTCGGATTCCGCTTGGCGCGAACATAGACAAAGTATCATTAGGAATCGAATTAGCGTTTAAAGTTAGGCCAATTGCATCCATCGCGCGTTCGGCAGTTTTCCCGTCAATTCCAAAACTTGCATAAATATCGACTAGAATTAAATGATTTTTTGTACCTCCAGTCACGAGTTTGAAACCTCTTTTCGAAAGCTCTTCGGCCAAAAATTGAGCATTCTTCACTACCTGTTGAGCATAAATTTTAAATTCGGGCTGAAGTGCTTCATAAAAAGAAACCGCTTTTGCTGCAATTGAGTGCATTTGTGGTCCACCTTGAGTTCCCGGAAAAACACTGCGATCAATTAAAGTTGGTAAATTTTCAAGAGTTTTTTCTGGTTTTTTGAGCGGATTACCCACTTTTCCATTCGAAATAATCATTCCACCACGAGGGCCACGGAGGGTTTTATGTGTTGTAGTTGTCACGACATGAAAACCGTAATCAAATGGGTTTTTCGAAACACCTCCAGCAATCAATCCAGCAATATGTGCTACATCCGCCATTAACATTGCTCCATATTTTTTGCCAATTTCAGCAATTTTAGCATAATCAATTTCACCAGGATAGGCAGAAAATCCCACAAGAATAATTTTTGGCTTATATTTTTCAGCTAATTCTTCAATTTGCTTATAATTAATTTCACCATTTTCATCCAAACCATATCGCACAAAATTATAAATCTTGCCACTACGCGTTACTGGTGAGCCGTGCGTTAAATGACCGCCTTGAGATAAATCCATACCCAAAACCGTATCGCCAACTTCTAACCAAGCATTATAAACCGCCTCATTAGCATTTGCACCACTATGTGGTTGGACATTAGCATGATCACAATTAAAAAGCTGTTTTGCGCGTTCGATCGCTAAACTTTCAATGGTATCAGTATTTTCCTGACCACCATAATATCTTTTACCAGGATATCCTTCAGAATACTTATTTGTTAAAACTGAGCCAAGCGCTGCCAACACTTCTCTCGAAACATAATTCTCGCTCGGAATTAACTCCAAGCCTTCCCGCTGACGATTTTCCTCATTTTCAATTACGTCAAAAATCTTTTCATCAAACATAAAAAACTCTCCTTAAAAATTAAACTTTTCGAAACTAAAAATATAAAAACCGTCGCTATATCATATTTTTAAGTATATCATATTTTTAAAAAATAAAAAAATCTTAGAAAACTTGTTTTTATTATACCATAAGTGATATAATTATTTTATGAACGAAGAACAAGCCTATTTAGAAAAAATCGGGAAGCTTATTCAAGAATCCCGCCTGCACAAGAATTTAACTCAAGTTGAGCTTGCCGAAAAAATTGGCACCTCACAAAGTGCAATTAACCGAATTGAAAGTGGTAAGCAAAATATAACTATTGAAATGCTTGCAAGAATTTCAGAAGAACTTTCGAGCGAAATTATATCTGTTAATTCAAATAAGAAAACCAATTTTCGTGTTCATGGCGGACGCGAACTTTCTGGTGAAATTGAAGTTAAAACATCAAAAAATGCCGCCGTTGCCCTACTTTGCGCTTCCCTTTTAAATAAAGGAAAAACGATTCTTCGCCGCGTTGCTCGAATTGAAGAAGTTAATCGAATTATTGAAGTTTTAAATTCGATTGGCGTAAAAACTAAATGGCTAAATGATGAAAACGATCTTGAAATTACACCTCCTAAAGAATTATCTTTCGAAAATATGAATATTGAATCTGCTAAAAGAACACGCAGTATTCTAATGTTTCTTGGTCCACTTCTTCACCAATATTCAGACTTCGAAATACCTTTTTCTGGTGGGTGCAATTTAGGAACACGCACAGTTGAACCTCACCTTTCTGGATTAAAGTATTTTGGTGCAAATGTTACAGCACAAACTGATTTTTACAAAGTTTCGAACAAACCAAAAAAAGTTGAGAAGCCAATACTTTTGACCGAGCGCGGAGATACAACAACCGAAAATATAATTATGGCCGCAGCGCTTTCTGGTCAAGAAATTACGATTCGAAACGCTAGCCCAAACTATATGGTGCAAGATTTATGCTTCTTTCTTGAAGAGCTTGGCATTAAAATTGAAGGAATTGGGACAACAACCCTAAAAGTTCATGGATTAACAAAAATTGAGAAAGATGTTGAATATTATGTAAGCGAAGACCCTATTGAATCTTTAACTTTCGTGGCGGTTGCGCTGGTTACAAATTCTGAAATCACTATCAAACGTGCGCCAATCGAATTTAACGAACTTGAACTCGCAACCCTCGAACAAATGGGTGCAAATTTCGAAATCAGCCCCGAATATCTTTCGAAAAATAAAAAAACGCGCCTTGTGGATATTAAAGTTAAAAAATCAAAACTACATGCTGCGAAAGATAAAATTCACGCACTACCATTTCCTGGTATAAATATGGACAATTTACCTTTTCTTGGATTAATTGCAACTGTCGCAGAAGGTCGAACCTTGATTCATGACTGGAGCTACGAAAACCGTGCAATTTACTTCACTGAGCTTTCAAAATTAAACGCTAAAATTGAACTTGTTGACCCACATCGTGTTTACATTTCTGGCCCAACAAAATGGAAACCTGCAGATGTTATTGCGCCAAGTGTCCTTCGCCCAAGTGTTGTAGTTTTAATTGCGATGCTCGCCGCACTAGGAGTCTCAACCTTGCGAGATGTTTACAACATCAATCGCGGCTATGAGGACTTTGCAGAAAGATTAAATTCACTCGGCGCAAAAATTGAAACTTTATTTTCATAATTAAAAAGACTCCCGAAAATCGGGAGTTATTCAATTGTTGAATCCTTTGTGTAATTCGCGATAATTTATCGCATTTTTAAGAATAAAATGCGCTTCATTAAAATTAAAGACTGATTTATCTTCAAGTTTTTTAATAAGAAGATTGATAAATTTTAGATTGAACTTCACGCAAGAAATTCCAGTTGGCTTCTCACCGTTTGAAATTTCGAAAATTGTTAGAAGTTCAATATCAACATCAGAACTTTCCGCTCCACAGTCCTCTTCAAGCAGAACTTCGGCAGCCTGAATTAGTGAACTTTTAATCGCCTCTAAGAGATTATTCTCATTTTGATCATTAAGACTACTGCAAAAGCTTAAGTGGTGAGCCCTAAAACAATCAAAAGTATCTCGAAAAACTTCATCCATCTTTTTTGATTTAAATTCTGTAAGGTTCAACTTTGCCATATCATGTACCTCCTCGGCAAAAAAAATCTATATAATACTATATCACACTTTTAAATTTTGGTCAAATAAAAAAGAGCCCTAAGCTCAAATTCACTTGGGGCGAATGATGGGGTTCGAACCCACGGCCTCCGGTGCCACAAACCAGCGCTCTAACCAGCTGAGCTACATCCGCCATAACTTCAACCATTTTAACACATAAAAACCTGAAAATCAAGCTTTAAAATTTTGGCTTAATTTGCGGGCGAAAACTTCGCATAACATTTTGAGAGCTTGGAGTTTGCGAACCATAAAAACCTGCCATTCCGGTTTGTTGAACCTCGCCGAAACCACTTTTCGTCATTCTTATTTTTGTTGATTGATCAATTTGACCATTCGAAATTGTATTTTTTTGTCTATTTAAATTTTGCTGCAAATAATTTGAAGCCCTTTCTTCTCTTTTGGCTCTAATCTGATCAAGAGCCGATCTTGAACTTTCCATTTTAGTTTTTTGTGCCATTCTTAATTGACCAAGTTGAGAATCTCGATATGATCGCACTTTCGAATTTCTATAATCAATCGCCTGGCGCTGCGCAAAACTTTGTGAGCTTGCAGCACCAATTCTTCCACCAGACTGAGCTTTAGCGTATCCGCTAGAATGAGAAACTTCTTCAAGACTTGATTTTACAACATAATCATTTAATTTCATAATACTATATTAGCATAAACACATTATTTTTTCAAAAAAGTCTTGCTTTTATAGAAAATGTTTGTTATAATAATCTCATGCGGGCGTCGTATAACGGCTAATATACCTGCCTTCCAAGCAAGTGATGAGAGTTCGATTCTCTCCGCCCGCACCATTTGATCTTTTTTGTTTTAGCACAAGCCTCCATTTTCTGGAGGTTTTTGCTTTTAGAAAATAATCATATAGACTTTTTTAAAAAAACTTGATATAATTGTTTTAGGTACGCCCCCGTAGCTCAGTGGATTAGAGTAAGAGGTTTCTACCCTCCTGGCCGTAGGTTCGAGTCCTACCGGGGGTACCAAATTATTTTATTTTATGGAAATTATTTTTTACTCAATATTATTCATTCTCGGCATAATTATTGCCGCTTTTCTTTTAACTGTATTTTTTGGTGCACCGTATGTCCCTACGCATAAATCAGATCTTTTCAAACTCTTCGAAACAATAAATCTTTCTAAAGAAGATATACTCGTAGATATCGGTTCTGGTGATGGAGTTGTTTTAAAAGTTGCAAATAATTTTAACGCAAAAGCTATTGGTTTTGAAATTAACCCTTTTCTGGTTCTAATTTCAAAAGTTAAACTTCGAAAACAACAAAACTGCCAAATTTATCTTAAAAATTTTTGGAGAGCCTTCCCAATCCCAAACATTACCATATTCTATACTTTTGGCCACGCCGAGAGGATTGAAAAAATGCTAAAGCTTGCTCAAATTCAGGCAAATTTTCAAAAAATGCCTCTACTTTTTATTAGCTATGGTTTCGAAATTAAAAACTTAAAACCTTTTAGAATATCAGGCGCACATTATATTTATAAAATTCAGCCAAAAAATAATTAAAAAGTCTTTTTTTTCATAATTAAATATGCATTCTATATTTTTAAATTTAATAATTTCCTTTATTTTTTCCATATTATTTGAGATATCTTTACAAATATTTTCTCCAGATATTTCCTTGGACTTACCTAGTTTTTCTTCTATTTCTTCCAGTAAAACAGACTCCTCAATGCTGTATTTATCAATTTTTGTACGTACCAGCTTTGTCATTGTTGCATAAACACCAAGTTTCCTCCCAATATCCCTTACAAGTGACCTTATATATGTTCCGCTGCTTACTTCTGTATAAAAGGAAATCCTGCATTTTTCCTTATGTTCCACATTTATTTCCCTTATTGAGTAGATTTTTACTTTCCTTGCTTCCCTTTCCACTTCAATTCCTTTACGTGCCAGCTCATAAAGCTTTTCTCCGTTTATCTTTATGGCAGAATGCATGGGAGG
>ERZ773263.913-NODE-913-length-18903-cov-16.626963_pt1 | contig 18903 bp, 7 predicted proteins | sample MGYA00511076_ERZ773263 | MGnify/ENA primary metagenome ERZ773263 (study PRJEB29015, sample SAMEA2738155) | human oral metagenome | biome: human oral; feature: human-associated habitat; material: saliva | place: China | collected 2195 ... | reverse complement strand
TCCTCGTGGACGCGGTCGAACCCTCCGAGGCGATGCGCGCCCAGGCCTCGTCGGTCGAGGGCGTGACGTGGCACGACGGCCTCGCGGAAGAGACCGGGTTACCGAACGACGTGTATGACATCGTCGTGTTTGCTCAGTCCTGGCACTGGATGGACGAGGCACGCGCGGGCCTCGAGGCCGCCCGGATTTTGGCGCCCGGCGGTGCGCTCGCGATCGTGTGGAACCAGATGGCCGTGTCGATCCCGTGGGTGCACCGCCTGACGCGCATCATGCGCTCGGGCGACGTGCACCGCCCCGACAGGCCACCCATTCCCGGTGGCAACTTTGCGCCGATGGCCCTCACTCAGGTCGTGTGGGAGGACCGCATGACCCCCGAGGAGATCCTCACCCTGGGCACGACGCGCTCCTCGTACATTCGCTCCTCCGAGGCGGGGCGGGCACGCATGCAGGAGAACCTGCGCTGGTACCTCTATGAGCACCTCGGGTATGCGCCCGGGGAGACGGTCACCATCCCGTACGCGACGCTCGTGTGGCTCACCCACCTGTGAGAGGTGCGTGAGCCGAGCATGGCGCGTCAGTGAATGGGCTCCAGGAACCGGTCCGAGGACCCCTCGGGTATGGTGAGCGGGCGCTGGCGTGCGGTGCACAGAGCGGGGTCGAGGACGGCCAGGACCGGATCCCAGGTGTGCAGCGGATGGGCGATCGTGAAGCCTGCGGACTGAGTGTTCAACACGATTTCCTCGTAGACCTGGATCGTCACGCCGTTGTACTCGTGGGCGACGTGCTGGAGGAAGTAGGAGTTCGGGAGGTAGGTGACCTCCTGGAGGTTGAAGCCGGGAGCCGCCGCCAGGACCGGGGTGAGATCGCGCCCGTTTGCGCCGACGATGATGGCGACCTCCGGTCGCGCCAGGTTGTTCGTCGCGATCTCGAGGCTGTGCGACGTCGACGTGAGCGCCGGCGAGCCGACGACCCGCACGCGATCCACCGTGCGATCGACGTAGCCGCGGAAGGTGATCTGCGGCCTGGGGGGCAGCTTGTGGAGGAGCGCAAGGACTCCGCGCATCATTTCGGCATGGTGCTCATCGGCATGGTTCTCAGTCATCGGTATTCCTGGCTTGTCGGGGGCGTGTCGTGGGTCCGTCGCGCCATTGTCTGAACCGGCCTCGATGGTGACGAAGTCGGTGGTGATGTGCTCACGGTATCCGATCGCGCTGCGGAGGTCGACACAGAACGATCGTGGCGGTGCGTGACCGCTGGGTGAGGCGAAGGGGCTGCACGCGTGTCAGCCCCTGGCGGGCGGGGGAGTCCGTGCCTCGTGCCCCTCCTGAACGGGCAGGTCGCACCTGGCACAATGGGGCCATGGCTGTGTCGTTTCTGGGAGTGATCGCCGCCCTCGCCATGTACGGGGTGAGCGTGGCGCCATCGCTGATGGCGCGCTCGTGGGCGTGGCACGCGGTCGCCTCGGGCGTTCTCGTCTCCTGCGGCTACGTCGCGGGCGTCATCGTCCAGAACGTGGGTGCCCGCGTCATCGCCATGACCGGCCTGACGATTCGCGCATCCGAGCCCGTCGAGATCGGCTTCCGCGTCTGCATCGCCGCCCTTTTTGCCATCTGGTGGCTCTACGCGGTCATCCAGTCCTACCGCCGGGCCCGCGTCGCCGCCAGGCTCGTGAACATGCCGGGGGAGACCTTCGGCGAGTACCTCCTAGGCACGGCCGGCACGGTCGTCATCGCCTGGTGCCTCATCGCAATCGTGGCCGCCATGAATCGCGTGGGACGCATGCTGGTGGGGGCCCTCGGCGGCTACATGCCGCGCCCGGCGGCGATCGTTGCGGGCGTCTCGATCTTGGCCACCATCGTCTTCTTCCTGACGTCCAACGTGATCCTGCGCGGCGGAATCGGCTTCTTCCGCCACCGCGCCGAGCAGATGAACATGCGCACCGCGCGCGGCATCTACAAGCCGTTTGTGCCCGAGCGCTCCGCATCCCCGGCCTCGCCCGTCACGTGGGAATCCGTCGGCGGTCAGGGGCGCGTCTTCCTGGGGCGCGGCCCCTCACGCCTCGACATCGCGCAGGTCTGCGGCGGCGAGGCCATGGAGCCGATCCGCGTCTACTCGGGCATGCCCACGGGTGGGGCTGGCATCGAGCAGGCCGCGGCGACGGTGGTCGCCGAGCTGCGCCGTACTGGCGCCTTCGATCGCGCAGTCATCCTTATTGCCGCGTCGACAGGCTCCGGCTGGGTCGACGAGTGGCAGGTCCAGCCCCTCGAGTTCCTGACGCGCGGCAACTGTGCCACCGCCTCGCTCCAGTACTCCTACGTGCCCTCGGCACTCAACTGGCTGACCGGCCTCGAGCCGGCACAGGAGGCCTCGGCCGCGCTCTTCCGCGCGGTGCGGGCCGAGCTCGACACGATGGACGAGGCCGACCGACCCGCGCTCTTCGTCTGCGGCGAATCCCTGGGGGCTTTCGCCTCGCAGTCGGTTTTCTCCTCGGTCGAGGAGGCGCTCTCCCAGGTGGATGGGGCCCTGTGGGTGGGCACCCCCGCCTTCACGCCGATGCACGCCGAGCTGACGAGCGCCCGCCACAAGGGCAGCCCCGAGGTCGCCCCCGTCGTCTACAACGGTCGGCGCGTGCGCTTTGTCAATGAGCCATCCGACCTGCGCACAGACTTGTACGGGCGCGAGCTGGGGCCGTGGGGTTTCCCGCGCTTCGTCTACGCCCAGCACGCCTCCGATCCGGTCGTGTGGTGGAACCGCAAGCTCCTGTGGACCCAGCCCGATTGGCTGCGCGAGCGGGCGGGTCGCGACGTGTCTCCCTTCGTTGAGTTCACGCGCTTCGTCACATTCATTCAGGTGCTCGCCGACCTGCCCGTCGCAGGCACCGCCCCCGGCGGCCACGGCCACACCTACAACGAGGAGCTGATCCCCCTGTGGCGGGCGATCCTTGGCTTCGATCGCCTCTTCGACGAGGCCCCGATCCACCCGCGCTTGGCCGCCCTGGATGGTGAGTGGGCGGATGAGGAGATGGTCGAGCGTATCGGCATCGTCGTGCGGGCGAACCTGGAGCTGTCGGACCGCCAGTAGGGCGCCTGCGGCGCGCCGCGACTTGTTAGTCAAGGCCACGGGCCTGTCATGTGTCGGTTTGTTGCAGTCCACTACGGTATTTACCGTGTCAAATGAATTCTGTATTATCTGGAATTTCAGTCTTTTAAGCGGGTTATCAGTGAACATGTGTGCTTTTGTCACAGAACATATGTTCATTGGTCAGTGAATGTGTTGAAATCCTGCCGACGAGAAGGTTGAGGGTCTCCTTGTTTCACCTCGCAATGCCTTGTAGCTACTGGATGGTAAGTCAGTAAAGCGTTGCTAGGTATCTGGTTGCGCAGTATCGTGCGGATTGCGAGCAGATAACCTAACCGCGCGGTATAGCTCGCCTGAGTCAACATTGGAGTGAGCATGTCATACACATTTCACAGGGCGTGGATAGCGGCCCTGGTGACCGGCGCGATGGCAGCGTCCGGCGTCGCCTTCGGCGCTCCCGCCCTGGCAGCAACCCCCGCGCCCGACGCGGATGGTCCGGTGATCTCCGACCTCGCCACCACCAGTGAGGGTATTGGCGGTCAGGTCACCTTCTCCGTCGTCGACAATCCCGGCCTGTCGAGCATCGACCTGCGCGACCCGTCGACCGATGCGATCTTCTATCGCCGCGTCGTCGACTTCCCCGGCAACGTCACCGCTGACGGGATGCACCACTACACGTTTACCATCATGTTCTCCGACGTCCAGGCGGCCTGGTCCAAGGCCGGCCACACCGACGCCCTGCCTGCGACCGTCAAGCTGGTCGCATGGGGCAGCGACGGCATGCCGTCCAAGCGTGCCGACGTCGCGATCGAACCCGTCGCCATGACCTCCCTCGACTTCGGCGTGGAGGACGGCAAGCTCTACATGCGCACTGGCCAGAAGATGCACATCGACGTCACGCGTTCTCCTGAGAACGCAAACCGGACGGCGATCAACTGGAGCGCCGAGGATACAGACATCCTGCGCGTCAACGACAAGACCGGCCTCGTGACCGCCCTGAAGGAGGGCTGCACGAACGTCTGGGCAGTCGCCGACTATCAGGATCCGATGTCCTTCGATCCCGCGAAGGCGAGCGTCGAGGTCTGCGTCAGCGACGTGAACGAGGAGGAGGGTGAGGTCGTCCTCAACGTTCCCCGCGCTCACATGGCTGAAGGGCAGTCCTTCACGCTCAAGGTGATCGCGTCGAAGAAGTTCAAGGATGCAACCCTCTCGTGGAGCCTGGACTACGACGGCCCGGTCATCATGAAGGTTGCGGAGGACGGTAAGAGCGCCAAGATCACCGCTAGCAACGAGCTCGGCTGGGATCAGGTGACTGTGACCGCCACGCTGCCCGATGGCACGAAGACGACGGCGACCTCGGTCATCATCGTCGATTCCATCAAGCACGATGCTGTCGCGCCCGCCCCGTGGGTTGATCCTGCGCCGCAGCCTGATCCTGAACCTCAGCCCGCGCCGGACCCGCAGCCCGCGCCTGATCCCCAGCCTGCGCCTGATCCCCAGCCCGCGCCTGATCCGCAGCCTGCGCCTGATCCGCAGCCTGCGCCTGATCCGCAGCCTGCGCCTGACCCGCAGCCTGCGCCTGACCCGCAGCCTGCGCCTGACCCGCAGCCTGCGCCGGATCCTCAGCCCGCACCCGATCCTCAGCCCGCACCTGACCCGCAGCCCGCGCCGATGGGTGCCTGGATGATGGACTCGGTCGGCTGGTGGTACCGCAACGCTGACGGCACCTACCCGACGAACACCTCCATGGTGATCGACGGACGCACCTACCGCTTCGACGGACGCGGCTACATGCGTACCGGCTGGGTCATGGACGGTGGCGCCTGGTACTACCACGATGCCTCCGGCGCTCAGCTCACCGGCTGGCAGATGGTCCGCGGCTCCTGGTACTACCTGGGCGACAACGGCCTGATGCGTACCGGCTGGGTCATGGTCGATGGCACCTGGTACTACCTGCACGGCTCTGGCGCGATGGCCACCGGCTGGGTCAACCTGGGTGGCACGTGGTTCTACCTGCACGGTTCGGGCGCGATGCTCACCGGCTGGCAGATGATCGGCGGTTCGTGGTACTACCTCGGCTCGGACGGTGCCATGCGCACCGGTTGGGTCAAGGATGGTGGCTCCTGGTACTACCTGCACGGCTCTGGTGCGATGGCCACCGGCTGGCTCAATCTGGGTGGCGCCTGGTACTACCTGTCTCCCTCGGGGGCCATGGTGACCGGCACGCAGATGATCAATGGCCGCATGTACACCTTCGATGCCTCGGGTGTGTGGATGCCGTGATCTGACATCCACCTGCCCACCAGGCACTACGCCGGGCCCGGGAACGCAACAACGCGCTCCCGGGCCCGGCATGTTAGATGCTTCAGCTGCACTTCATGTCTCGGTAAGTAACACGATGATTGTCAGCTGGGCCACATGAGGTATGTTGTTGGGAGACGGCTGGTACACCGATGTACCGGGTGCCACTGACACGCCGTCCCCCAACATATCGGAGAAGGCTTATGTCAACGAAGAAACCGGCTGCCCTCCTCGCGTTCGTCGGCGCGTGTGCGCTCGCGGTCACGGGGCCGGCCACTCTGGCCTCGCCTGTGTCCCCGGGCCCTTCCGGCGTCCGTGATGGCGCAGCGACCTCCCTGCCCGTGGGCGACATCGACACGGCGCTGACCTCGAAGAGTGGGCAGTCTGCGCCCTCCTCGACCGACACCGAAGCGGACCCGGCGCGCGTCGTCGGGGTCATCGTCCAACTCGAGGATGGCGCATCTCGCGAGGCCTCCCTCGCCTCGATCAACGAGGCCGTGACCTCCCTCTTCCCCGGCACCTCGGCCCAGGTGGAGCGCGAGTACGACAACGTCATGTCGGGCTTCGCCCTCAAGGCCCCCGTCGGTGCGCTCGACGCGATCCGCCGTGCCCCGGGCGTGCAAGCCGCGTTCCTCGAGCGCGAGGGTCGCGTCAGTGATGTGGCCACGCCCGATGCCGAGGGTGGCATCGAGTCCACGCAGACCGGCGGGCAGGACCCCGCTAACCTGAGCGCCCATCTCATGATGCACGTCGACCAGGTCGCCCAGAAGGGCGAAGGAAAGGTCATCGCTGTCATCGACACGGGTGTCGACATGACGCATCCGGCGTTCACTGGTGAACTCGCGGGAACGCCCCCGCTCACCCCGCAGAAGGTTGCCGCGATGACCTCTCAGCTGGGTGAGGGCAAGACCGGCGTCTACGTCTCGCAGAAGTTCCCCTTCGCCTACGACTACGCGGATGGCGACAACGACGCGTCGCCGGCGAAGAGCCCGTATGGTTCCCACGGGACGCACGTCGCCGGCATCGCCTCCGGTAACGCTGACAAGATCGTCGGCACCGCTCCGAATGCCCAGGTGATCGTCGCAAAGGTGACGCGCAGCGAGGACGACGCGCTGTTGGACTCGGCGCTGCTCGCCTCCCTCGACGACATGCTCGTCCTGCATCCCGACGTCATCAACCTGTCGCTCGGCTGGACTGCCGGCATGGATAACGAGGCCGACTCGGTGTACGCGACCGTGTACAAGAAGCTGCAGGAAGCGGGCATCACCGTCAACGCGGCCTCGGGCAACGCCTTCTCCACCGGGTACGGAAACAACTCCGGCAAGGGCCTGCCTTACGCCTCGGACCCCGACTCCTCGGTCATGGACGAGCCGGCCACGTATTCCTCTGTGGTTGCCGTCGCCTCGGTCGAAAACGCCCTGCTCCGCAACGCCTTCACCGTCAATGGGAAGGACATCGGATATCAGCGCGCGCGTGGCCTCAACGGTGAGAAGGTCGCTTTCTTCTCCGACCTGCCCGCCGGCACCTACGAGTACGTGGACGCCGGGTTCGCCTCCGAGGAGGATGCGGCCGCGCTCAAGGCCAAGTACCCGGACGGCCTCGCCGGCAAGATCGCGCTCGTCTCTCGCGGCAACATGACCTACCAGAAGAAGGTCGAGAACCTCTACGACCTCAAGCCGGCCGGAATCATCGTCTACAACAACGTGTCGGTCGGATCCCTCATCGCTATGAATCTGACGACGCAGGACATGCCCGCGGCCTTCATCTCCCAGGCCGACGGCCAGGCCATGCTGGACGCCCCCGAGCACAAGCTCACGATCGCCGAGGGCCAGGTCCTGCCGCAGTCCACCATCTACGAGGCGTCGGAATTCTCCGCGTGGGGCGTGTCCCCGGACCTGCGCCTCAAGCCCGAGATCGCAGCCCCCGGTGGCGAGGTTTTCTCGTCGATTCCGGGCGGGGCGTACGAGCAATCCTCGGGCACGTCGATGGCCACTCCCCAGATGGCTGGCGTCAGCACGATCGTCCTCCAGCGCGTCCAGTCCGACCCGCTGTTCGCCTCGATGAGTGCTCGTCAGAAGGCCGACGTGGTTCAGAACCTCATCATGGGCACGGCGCATCCGCTCACCGATGCGGCCCAGACGACGGGTGCGCTCTACTCGCCGCGTAAGCAGGGCGCGGGCCTCGTTGACGCGTTGGCGGCCACGACCTCGTCCGTGTACCCGACCGTGGTCGGTGCCCCCGAGCAGTCCCGGCCCAAGGCGGACCTGGGGGACGGCACGAAGGGCTGGCACTTCGACGTCACGCTGCATAACCTCTCGGGTGTCCCGGCCACCTACGAGCTGAGCTCGCAGGCCCTCTCTGAGATCGTCGACGGCGGATTCTTCACGCAGCATTCCTCTGATTGGCGAGGCCGTGGCGTGGAGATCACCTACTCGGGCGCCGCATCCGCGTCCGCCGAGGGCGCGACGGTGACGGTCCCCGCGAGCGGTGAGGCCACCGTCGGCATCGACATTGCGCCCGGCAGTGAGTTCGCCTCCTACGTCGCCGATAACACGCCCAACGGCACGTTCCTCGACGGTTTTGTGCGCTTCGCGTCGAAGACCGATGGACAGCCCGACCTCGCCGTGCCCTACCTGGGCTTCTACGGCGACTGGGGCAAGGCGCCCATCTTCGACGCACTCGCCTCGGACGGCGGAGCGCACACCCGCGCCTCGGCCATCGTGAACGGCAAGACCGGCGACTCCCTCGGCTACAACCCCCTCGTCAAGGCGGCCGACCGCAGCGGAAAGCCTAACCCGCAGCGCTACGTGATCTCGCGATCCACGGCCTCGGGTGCGCCGACGATCCTCGAACCCCGCACGGGCACGCTGCGCAGCGTCCACTCGCTGACCAGCACCTACGCGAACGAGGCCGGGGAGACGGTCTTTTCGGTGACCAACCATCGGAACTGGAAGTCCCTCTACCTGACGAGCACCGAGGAGAACACCTGGGTCGAGGCCTACCACGAGTCCTCGTCCTTCGATGCGAACGCCGAGCCCTTCGCGCAGCTGTCCGACGGCACGTACACGCTGCGGATCGCTGCCTCCAACGATGGCCCGTCGAGCGCCGAGCAGTCTATCTCCTACAAGTTCCGCCTGGACACGACGGCACCGGTCATCTCAGGAGTGACGTACGGCGGAGAGGGGCCTGACATGGTTGTGTCCTTCGACGTTACCGATGACTCGCCCCTGGCGGCCATCGATCTGCACGATCCCGCCGACGGCCTGTGGTTCTACCGCCACGTCTTCACGGAGAATGAGGGCAGCGTCGGCCCGGACGGCAGGTGGAGCTACCACGTGGAGATCTCCCTGATGGAGATCCACAATGCGTGGAACGATCAGGGTGGCTCCGGCGCACCTGCTGCCCACCCCTACGTCCTCGCGTGGGATTACGGACTGAATCACTCCGAGCCGGTGACCCTCGACCTGCCCTTCTACTCCAGCAACCCGACGGCCTCGTGCAAGGATCCGGCGGGCGGTCACTGGATCAGTGGGCCGAGGTCCTGGCGGTACGAGTGCGCTGACGGGAGGGCGTACCTCTCGGGAGGCTGGTTCACGATCGGTGGCAGGGACTACCAGTTCAGCCCCTCCGGGTACATGATGACCGGTTTCGTCAAGCGTCCCAGTGGCGAGTGGATGTACGTGGATTCCGATGGCGTTCCCGTCGGCGGGTGGGTCCTCGACGGCGTGTACGGTGGCCCCTACTGGTACTACCTGGATCCGGCCACCAAGATCATGAAGACCGGGTGGCTCGCCGACGGCGGCTCGTGGTACTACCTGCACGGCAACGGCGTGATGGCGATTGGCTGGGTGCGCGACGGCGGCTCCTGGTACTACCTGTCCGACTCGGGCAAGATGGCGACGGGCTGGGTCAAGGTCGGTGGCACCTGGTACTACCTGGGCCCCGATGGTGCGATGTTCACCGGCACTCACGTGATCAACGGACGCACCTACGTCTTTGACGGGAGTGGCGCGTGGGTCGGCTGACCTGAGTGCTTGCCCAGCGACGACGAGGCCCGGGAGGGCGTCTCACCCGGCCCGGGCCTCGTTCGGCGTCGCACTGCCCTGCTGTTTGACGTGCTGCGCAATGATGCGTCGCAGCGCTGTCCTCACATAACGACCAATAGGTACGCATTCGCTTCGTGCCTCTCGAGGTCCCCATTCACATTTTGGAGTTACGCACATGACAACGAAGAAACCAGCGGCGTTCCTCGCGCTGGCTGGCACCGCCGCTCTGGTGGTTGCCGGCCCCGCGACCCTCGCATCCCCGCCAACCCCGGCGGACACCCGACCCGACGCGGGCGCCACGGCCTCGTCCCTGCCCGTCGGCGACGTCGATACCGCGCTCACCTCGAAGAGCGGACAGACCACCCAGGACGCTTCGGCGCCGACGACCGACGAGGTCGACCCCGCCGCGCTCGTCACGATCGTCGTCCAGCTCGATGACGGCGCAGACCGCGCGGCCTCCCTCGCCTCGATCAACGAGGCCGTGGCTGCGGCATTCCCCGGCTCTTCCGCCCAGGTGGAGCGCCAGTACGACAAGGCCATGCAGGGCTTCGCGCTCAGCGCCCCCGCCGGCTCACTCGACGCGATCCGCACGGCGAGCGGCGTCAAGGCCGCTTTCCTCGATCGTGAGACCCATGTCGATGGTGTCGATGACCAGGTCGCCGGAGAGGGCGCGACGAACTCCTCGCGCATCTCCACCCAGAACCCAGACAACCTCAGCGCCCAGCTGATGATGCACGCCGACCAGATCACCCAGAAGGGTGACGGCAAGGTCGTCGCCATCATCGACACGGGCGTGGATATGACGCACCCTGCGTTCGCGGGTGCCCTGCACGGGACCCCGGGGCTTTCCGAGGACAAGGTTGAGGGCCTGACCCCACATCTTGGCGACGGCAAGACCGGCAGCTACGTGTCGGAAAAGTTCCCCTTCGCATACGACTACGCGGATAACGACCCGGACGCCTCGCCGACCGGCAAAGCCGGAGAGCACGGCACGCACGTCGCCGGCATCACCGCGGGCAACGCGGGCGAAATCGTGGGCATCGCCCCCGACGCGCAGATCATCGTCGCCAAGGTCGCCAGCAGTACCAGCGGCGGCATCCCGGAGTCGGCGCTGCTCGCTGCCCTTGACGACATGGTCGTCCTGCGCCCCGACGTCGTGAACCTGTCCCTCGGAAAGTCCGGCGGCATGGATAACGAGGCCGACTCCATGTACGCGACCGTGTTTAAGAGCCTCCAGGACGCCGGCATCACTGTGAACGCATCCGCCGGCAACGGGTACACGGCCGGATACGGCAACCTGTCTGGCAAGAACCTGCCCTTCGCCTCCGACCCCGACTCCTCCATCCTGGGCGAACCCGCGTCCTACTCATCCGTCGTGTCCGTGGCCTCGGTCGACAACTCGCTGTCGCACAGCGCCTTCACCGTCGGCGACCGCGATATCGCCTACCAGCGCGCCGGCGGCGCTGACGGCCAGAAGATGCCCGACCTGTCCGAGCTGACCGGCGGTCCCTTCGAGTACGTCGACGGGGGCATCGGTTCACCTGAGGATGGAGCGGCCCTGAAGGCCAAGTACCCCGAGGGCCTCGCGGGCAAGATCGTGCTGGTCAAGCGCGGTACTCTCACCTTCCAGGACAAGTTCAACAACATCGCCGGCTCCAAGCCCGCCGGCTTCATCGTGTACAACAACGTGCCCGGTGACTCGCTCGTGGTCATGAGCCTGGCGACGGACGGCGTGCCCGCCGCGTTCATCTCGCAGGCTGACGGTGAGGCCATGCTGGCCGCCGCCGACCACCACCTGAGTGTCGCCCCCGGCAAGGTCGTGGCCCCGAGCAAGAAGTACTCCATGTCGAGCTTCTCCTCGTTGGGCGTCACCCCGGACCTGCGCCTCAAGCCCGAGGTCAGCGCCCCCGGAGGCAACATCTACTCGGCTGTGCCCGGCGGCACCTACGAGTTCATGTCCGGCACCTCGATGGCGACCCCGCAGATGGCGGGTGTGAGCGCCGTCGTCCTGCAGCGCGTCGAGAGCGATCCTCTGTTCGCGTCCATGAGCGCCCGCGAGAAGATCGATGTCGTCCAGAACCTCATCATGGGCACGGCGACCCCCGTCGTCGACCCGCTCCAGGACACTGGCGCCCCGTACTCACCGCGCAAGCAGGGATCGGGCCTGACGAATGTCCTGGCGGCCACGACCTCGTCCGTGTACCCGACCGTGGTCGGCGCCCCGGAGCGCTCCCGTCCCAAGGCGGACCTGGGGGATGGTACGAAGGGCTGGCACTTCGATGTCACGCTCCACAACCTGTCCGGCGCCGAGGCCACCTACGAGCTGAGCTCGCAGGCCCTCTCCGAGATTGTTGACGGCGGGTTCTTCACCGGCAAGTCCGCCGATTGGCGAGGCAAGGGCGTGGACATCGCCTACTCCGGCGCTGCCGTGAGCGGCACCGGTGAGGGTGCGACCGTCACCGTTCCCGCGAACGGTGAGGCCACGGTGGGCGTGGATGTCAAGCCCGGTGCTGACTTCGATGCCTCCGTCGCGCAGAACACGCCCAACGGCACGTTCCTCGATGGCTTCGTGCGCTTCGCCTCGAAGACTGCGTCCCAGCCCGACCTGACCGTGCCCTACCTGGGCTTCTACGGCAACTGGGGCAAGGCCCCCATCTTCGACGCCCTTGCCTCTTCGGGTGGCGCCCACACGCTCGCCTCCTGGGTTTACAACGGCAACATGCGTCAGCAGCTGGGATACAACCCACTGGTCAAGGACGCTGATCGTATCGGCCTGCCCAACGCGAGCAAGAACGTCATCTCTCGCTCGGATGCCTCGGGTGCCCCCACGGTCCTCGAACCGCGCACGGGCACGCTGCGTAGCGTCCACACGCTCAACGCCGCGTATACGAACGCCGCAGGAGAGACGATCGTGTCCTTCACGGGCTACCAGAACTGGAAGTCCGCGGAGGATTCGTCTGGAAGGATGATGTGGGTCGAGCGAGGACGAGAGCCGCTGGTCCTGGATCTGCGCGACGCCGAGTACAGGAACCTGCCCGATGGCGTGTACAAGCTGACGCTGTCCGCGCACAACGACGGCCCCTCGCAGGCCGAGCAGTCGATCTCCTACGAGTTCCGTATCGACACGGTCGCGCCCGTTGTCTCCAACCTGGAGTACAAGGGCGAAGGTGCCGACACGGTCGTGTCCTTTGATGTCACCGATGCCTCGCCGCTGGCCGCGATCGACCTGCACGATCCCGCCGACGGCCTGTGGTTCTACCGTCACATCTTCACGGACAGCGAAGGAACGGTCGGGGCTGAGGGGACCTACACGTACCACGTCGAGGTTCCCTTCAAGGACATCGACGCCGCGTGGGCACACCAGGGTGGCTCCGGCACCGTCATCGCCAACCCCTACGTACTCGCGTGGGATTACGGACTGAACCACTCCGCACCCGCGACCCTCGACCTGCCGTCGGATAACCCGGGCGTGTGCATCACGGCTGACGGCGGCCACTGGGCGAAGGACTCGCTTGGCTGGTGGTATCAGTGTGCGAATGGGAAGGAGTACCTCAAGAACGGCTGGTTCACGATCGGTGGCAGGGACTACCGTTTCGACTCCGACGGGTACATGATGACCGGCTGGCTCGAGCGCGATGGCGGTGCGTGGGTGTACGCAAATTCCGAGGGCGCCCTGGTTGGCGGCTGGGTGCTTGACGAGCAGTTTGGCGGTCTTTACTGGTACTACCTGGATCCGACCACGAAGGTCATGAAGACCGGATGGGTCGCCGACGGTAGTTCCTGGTACTACCTCACCGCTTCCGGCGCGATGGCGACCGGATGGGTGAATGATGGTGGCTCCTGGTACTACCTGAAGGATTCGGGCGCGATGCACACCGGATGGCTGAACCTCGACGGTACCTGGTACTACCTGGGACCCGATGGAGCGATGTTCACCGGCACTCACGTGATCAACGGACGCACCTACGTCTTTGACACAAGTGGGGCATGGATTGGCTGAGCTGAGCTGATCCGCGCCTGACGGTGCTCTTCTCCGGGTCCGGGAACGTTGCTATGTAAGCGTTCTCGGACCCGGAATGATTCTGACAGTAAAATATTGTCCAATCGTTTCCCAATGTGAAACAAAGTTTGTCACCTGCATTCTTTACGGTATTTTGACAGTGGTGGCCGGTACGACGGAGTCCCCTCCGCCTGCCAACACGGTCGCCCGTCGACACATTGGAGTACGCACATGACAACGAAGAAACCAGCGGCGTTCCTCGCGTTCGCCGGCGCCTGCGCGCTCGCCCTGACAGGGCCCGCGGCTTTTGCAGCGCCGCCAACCCCGGCGGACACCCGACCCGATGCGGGCGCCACGGCCTCGTCCCTGCCCGTGGGTGACATCGACACCGCGCTCACCTCGAAGAGCGGGCAGACCTCTTTGCCCGACCAGGTCGCGCCGATCGCCGAGCAGGACCCCTCCGCGATCGTCGGCATCATCGTGCAGCTGCACGAGGGCGCGGACCGCGCGGCAGCCCTCGCCTCGATCAACGAGGCCGTGGCCGCCGCATTCCCGGGCGCATCCGCCCAGGTGGAGCGCGAGTACGACAAGGCCCTCGAAGGATTCGCGCTTAGCGCGCCCGCCGGCTCCCTCGACGCGATCCGCGCGGTGAGCAGCGTCAAGGCCGCATTCCTCGAGCGCGAAACCCGCGTCAGCGACGTCGACGAGGTCGATGCCGAGGGCGGCACCCAGGCGCCCCGACTGTCGACCCAGAACCCTGACAACCTCAGCGCCCAGATCATGATGCACGCCGACCAGCTCACCCAAAAGGGCGAGGGCAAGGTCGTCGCCGTCATCGACACCGGCGTCGAGATGACCCATCCCGCGTTCGCGGGTGCCATGGCCTCGACGCCCTCGCTCACCGCCGACAAGGTTGCAGCCCTGACCCCGAAGCTGGGCGACGGAAAGCAGGGAGTGTACGTCTCTGAGAAGTTCCCCTTCGCCTACGACTACGCGGACGGCGACAACGACGCGATGCCGGCCAAGGGACCCTACGGCTCCCACGGCACGCACGTCGCCGGCATCACCGCCGGCAACGCCGACCAGATCATCGGCGTGGCCCCCGAAGCTCAGATCATCGTCGCGAAGGTCTCGCGCAGCGAGGACGGCGACATTCCCGACTCGGCGCTGCTCGCTTCCCTCGACGACATGGTGGTCCTGCACCCCGACGTCGTGAACCTGTCCCTCGGACAGCTCGGCGGCATGGACAACGAGGCCAACTCGGTGTTCGCCTCCGTCTTCAAGAAGCTCCAGGACGAGGGCATTTCGGTCAATGCCGCGGCCGGCAACCACTATTCGGCCGGGTATGGCAACACCTCCGGTCGTAACCTGCCCTACGCCTCGGATCCCGACTCCTCGACCCAGTGCGAGCCCGCCACCTACTCGTCGGTCCTCGCCGTCGCCTCGGTCGACAACCTCCTGTCCTACAACGCCTTCTCCGCCGCCGGAAAGGACATCGCCTACCAGCGTGCGCGCGGCGCGAACGGCGAGAAGGTCGCCGAAATCGCCGAGCTGGCCGCCGGGTCCTACGAGTACATCGACGCCGGATACGCCACGGAGGAAGACGCCGCAGCCCTCGCCGCCAAGTACCCCGATGGCCTGGCCGGCAAGTTTGCCCTGGTCTCGCGCGGCAAGCTGACCTTCCAGAAGAAGATCGAGAACTTGGCGGCGCTCAAGCCCGCCGGCATCCTCGTCTACAACAACGTCGCCGGCGACTCGCTTATGCTCATGAGCATCACGACGCTCGACGTGCCCGCCGCGTTCATTTCCCAGGAGAACGGCCAGGCCATGCTGGCGGCCGCGGATCATCACCTGACCCTCGTGGACGGCAAGACCATCACCCCGAGCTCGAGCTACTCGATGTCGGACTTCTCCTCGTGGGGCGTCACCCCGGACCTGCGCCTCAAGCCCGAGGTCAGCGCCCCCGGCGGCAGCATCTACTCGGCGGTCCTCGATGGCAAGTACGACCACCTGTCCGGCACGTCCATGGCGACCCCGCAGATGGCCGGCGTCAGTGCCGTCGTCCTGCAGCGCGTCCAGTCCGACCCGCTCTTCGCCTCGATGAGCGCGCGCGAGAAGGTTGACGTCGTCCAGAACCTCATCATGGGCACCGCCCGCCCGCTCGCGGACGTGGCCCAGACGACCGGAGCCTTCTACTCCCCGCGCAAGCAGGGCTCGGGCCTCGTTGACGCGGTCGCGGCCACGACCTCGTCCGTGTACCCCACGGTCGTCGGCGCACCCGAGCAGTCCCGGCCCAAGGCCGACCTGGGCGACGGCACCACCGGATGGCACTTCGCCGTCACCCTCCACAACCTCTCCGACACCCCGGCCACGTACGAGCTCAGCTCGCAGGCCCTGTCCGAGAATGTTGACGGCGGGTACTTCACCGGCAGCTCCACCGATTGGCGAGGCAAGGGCGTGGAGATCGCGTACTCGGGCGCCGCGTCGGCCGCCGCCGAGGGAGCGACCGTCACCGTCCCCGCGAACGGCGAGGCCACCATCGGCGTCGACGTGAAGCCGGGCAGTGAGTTCGCCGCCTTCGCCACGGCCAACACCCCCTCGGGGACCTTCCTCGACGGCTTCGTGCGCTTCGCCTCGAAGACCGAGTCTCAGCCCGACCTCACCGTGCCCTACATGGGCTTCTACGGTGACTGGGGCAAGCCCGCGATCTTCGACCAGCTCGCCTCCGACGGGTGGGGCCACGCGCTGCCCTCGGGCATCTACAACGGCGTGAGCGGCAACATCCTGGGCTACAACCCGGTTATCAAGACGGCCGACCTCGTGGGTCTTCCCCGCGCCGACCGCTACGTTGTCTCCCGTTCCGAGGCCTCGGGCGCGCCCACGATCCTCGAACCGCGCACGGGCACGCTGCGCAGCGTCCACACGCTCAACACCGTGTACAAGAACGCGGCGGGCGAGAAGGTTGCCTCCTTCACGCGCTACCAGAACTGGAAGTCGGGCATCAGCCCGAGCACTGGCAAGATGACCTGGGTGGAACAGGCCCACGAGTCCACGGCCCTTGACCTGCGCTCCGACGCGTACAAGAACCTGCCGGACGGTGCGTACAAGCTGACGCTGTCCGCGCACAACGACGGTCCCTCGCAGGCCGAGCAGTCGATCTCCTACGACTTCCGCATCGATACCGCTGCGCCCGTCGTCTCTAACCTGGAGTACAAGGGCGAGGGCACCGATGCGGTCCTGTCCTTCGATGTCGCCGACGCGTCCCCGCTGGCCGCGATCGACCTGCACGATCCCGCCGATGGTCTGTGGTTCTACCGCCACGTCTTCACGGATGCCGAGGGAACGGTCGGGGCCGACGGAACATACGCGTACCACGTCGAGGTTCCCTTCAAGGACATCGACGCCGCGTGGGCACACCAGGGCGGATCCGGCACCGTCATCGCCCACCCCTACCTGCTGGCCTGGGACTACGGCCTCAACCACTCCGAGCCCGCGACCCTCAACCTGCCCTCCGACAATGCCGGCACCGCCGACGCGTGCGCGAGCACCAATGGCGGCCACTGGACGAAGGACGCGGCCGGCTGGTTCTACACCTGCGCCGACGGTACGAGCTACCTCAAGGGCGGCTGGTACACGATTGGTGGCGCGGACTACCTGTTTGGTCCCTCCGGCTACATGGCGACCGGCTTCCTCAAGCGCGCCGATGGCCAGTGGGTCTACGCGAACGAGTCCGGCGCCTTCGTGGGCGGCTGGATCCGCGACGGTGGCTCCTGGTACTACCTCGATCCCTCTTCCAAGGTCATGAAGACCGGGTGGGTCGCCGACGGTGGTTCCTGGTACTACCTCACGGGCAGCGGCGCGATGGCGACCGGCTGGGTGCAGGCTGACGGCAGCTGGTACTACCTGAATGCCTCCGGCCAGATGGCCACCGGCTGGCTCAACGTGGGCGGCTCCTGGTACTACCTGTCACCCTCCGGCGTCATGCTGACGGGCACCCAGGTCATCAACGGACGCACCTACGTGTTCGACGCGAATGGGGTGTGGGTGCACTGATGTGCGCGTCTCACCTGAATCACTGATTCGCTGATTCACGAGGCTGGGGCCCGGGAACTCACTTCGAGCGCTCTCGGGCCCCGTCGCATGCAATTCCCTCAGGGATTCTTGTGACAAGGACCTGTATCGTCGCAATTGCAACGTTTGTGGATGGTGATGAGCAGCCGTGCAATCGAATTGCATGCGAGTTTATGGTGATCGCGCGCTGTCGTCGGGCGCGCAACCCATGTTGCGCACGCAGTCCCGATGATACGCGTGTGGGTCCGCTAATCCGCACCTGGGCCCTCTATTTCGCAAGTTAACCCGCTATTACGAGTGTGGGCGACCCTGCCCACGCTCAGATTCGAGGGTTAACGTGCGATATAGCGGGTTAACGTGCGCACGCAGCTTGATGTTGGGCTGCGAGTACCCCGGTTACGCGCCTGCGGTATGTTGGAAGCAGCGACACACCTCGATGTCGCCTCGTATCCGCGTCGAATGTATGGGAGAGCAGTCCATGAACAAACCAGCCGTCTTCCTGGCCGGGGTGGGCACGTGCGCGCTTGCGGTCGCGAGCTGCTCTCCCGGCTCCACGACGACACCGTCGCCGCAGTCCAACACGCGCGCCGACTCCGCCCAGTCCGCGCCGGGGGCCACGGCCTCGCCGACGATCGACCCCGACACGGCGCTGACCTCCAAGAATGGCCAGAGCGGACCGAGCGCGCAGTCCGGCGGCCAGGACGGAGTCACCTCGGTCGTCGTCATCGTTGCGCTCGAGGAGAGTGCCGACGGCGAGGCGACACTCGCCTCGATCAACGAGGCCGTAGCCGCGTCCTTCCCGGGTGCCTCCGTGGCCGTCGAACGCGAGTACCACAACGCCCTGCGCGGCTATGCGCTGCGCGTGCCTGACGGGTCGCTGGACACGATTCGCTCGGTGAGCGGCGTCCAGGCGGTGTACATGGATGGAAATATGCAGCTGCACTGAGACGGTATCCGGCTGCCCCGCGCCGGGGCGAGGCAGCCGGATACCGATTCCGTCAGTGGGCGTTCCCTAGATCAGGTTCTTCTTCTCCATGTACTTCATGGCCAGCCAGCCAAACGGGATGCGGCCGTAGAAGGTGACGAGACGGTAGAGCAGGGCCGTCGCGATGGCGACCGACGAAGAGATGCCTGCGACCGTCAGACCCGAGGTCAGCGCCGTTTCGACGGTACCGATACCGCCCGGCGAGGGGATGAAGGAGCCGGCCGCGTTCGCCGTCAAGTAGGTGAGCGACACCGTGGAGAAGTTCAGCGAACCACCCATGGCGAGCAGCGCCGTCCAGAACGAACCCACGTAGCCGATGTTCATCAGCAGGTTGCCGCCCAGGACCGCAGCGAGGCGACGAGGGTGACCGATGATCCACAGGAGGCGCGGGTAGACCTGCTGCCAGGTCGGCTGAATCTTCG
>ERZ773263.910-NODE-910-length-19025-cov-7.700633_pt1 | contig 19025 bp, 23 predicted proteins | sample MGYA00511076_ERZ773263 | MGnify/ENA primary metagenome ERZ773263 (study PRJEB29015, sample SAMEA2738155) | human oral metagenome | biome: human oral; feature: human-associated habitat; material: saliva | place: China | collected 2195 ... | reverse complement strand
GGCGCCGGTCGTGTCGCGGTCCAGGCGCACGGGCGCGCCCTGCCAGGTGATGCCGGCGGTCGAGGGGACAACAACCGTGGTGCCGGGGGGTGCGCCGTGGGGGGTGACCTCGACGAGGCCGGCGGCCTGGTCGACGACGCCCGTCACCGTTCCCTGCACGGGCCCAGTGTGAGGGGCGGGGCCGCGCTGGGGGGTGAGGTCGAGCCAATCAGAGAGGCTATCGGGCGTTGACACTTGCGTAAACCTCCAAGTCAACGCGCATTTGCGCGTCAGAGTCGGCCAGATCGATCGAGTAGCCGGTGACGGTGCCGGTGACGACCTCCTCGCCCGTCTCGACGGCGATCGTGTCCCAGAGCTCAATGCGCGGGTCAGACGCGAGGGCGAGGCTGCGCGTCCCGCGAGCGGCGAGGGCCTTCGCACGGTACGTTTCGGCGGCCTTCTGCACCGTGCCCTGCAAGTCGGTCATCTGCATTTCGCTGCGAGCGGTCACCACGCCGTAGACGGCGGGCTGGTACGGCGCGTCGTACAGGGTTGCGATCCCGTCGTAGTGGGGTGCGTCGCCGCCGCCTTCCGGGGTTTCGCCGGTCGTGCCGACGAACCAACGGTTCGGGCGGCGCTCAGCGCTTTTGCGGGCGGCCTCGATCAGGAGATCCCGGCCTGTGTAGGTCTCAGACGCGACACCGGTCGCGGGTTTCCACACGTGCAGGCACCCGTCGGGGCGTACCGTCCAGGCGAGCCCGTACGCGTCCGCGAGCTTCCCCATGGCCTCCGTACGGCTTGTGCCCCACTTGAAGGTGCGGGGGATCGGCTGGTCGACGTCGTCCACGATGACCTGCACGCCGCCCTCATCCGGGGCGCCCGCGAGGCGCTGAAATTCGGACGATACGGTGGCGCCGCCGGGTGGGGATGAGGGCCAGTCCATCGGGTTTTTCTCGCACCGCTGCAGCAGGTCGTACGCGGTCACGGATACGCCGCCGGTGCTGGTTTCCTCCCACGCGTCGATCTGATACACGCCGATCTTCACGCGGGTGGTCACGCCGACGGTGGCGATCGTCTGCGTGACCTGCAACCGCTGCCCGAAGTTGTTCAGCGGGTCGCCGGGGTCACGGGGCACCCACCCGTGCGGGGCCTCGAGGGTGAGGCGCTCGCGCGGCGTGCGATCCGTCGATGCCTCGAGCTGAGCTGCGACGACGGGGATGTCCTCAGCGAGGACACGGCCCGCGAGCGCAGACGAGACGGACACGCCAATCGTGGTGGGGGCGGCGAGGGTCGCCGCGTTCGGGCCGCCCCTCATGGCATCCCCGCGAACTCACGCAGGAGCTCCACATAGGAGCGGGCGCGCCACGTAGATACCGCGTCCCACGCGCCCCACGTGACGACGGGCGTATTGAATGGGTTACCGTTTTGGTAGCCCGCGTATTCCGTCCATTTTGCGTTAAAGCGCTGGTGGCCTGTGTGCCCTACCCACATGTGGGTAACGTCGGTGATGATGGCGGCGACTAGTGGGAGGTGGCCCGGGACGGGCGCGCCGGTCGCGAAAATGACGGGGGAGCGGCTTTGGAGAATACGCCACACGTCGTTTTCGCGTGTGGGATCGTAGACGATAAATTGTGTTTCCCCTGTTCGTAGGGGTGGGGTCGCTGGGTAACGGACGGCTCCGGTGTCCCATGTTTTCACGTTGCTTCGCCACGTGTGTAGCGTGGTGACGGGTTGCGCGCCGAGGCCGGGCACCTGGTTACCGTTGAGGTCCGTGACGATTTGCGTTCCCATAGTTCCGCCGTCACGGACCATGGTGACCGTGCGGGTGCCGATCCGGTATGTGGTGGGTACGCCGGGGGTCGCGAACGGGTCGCTAAACGCGGTGGGTGCGCCGTGCGGGTCAGACGGGTTGATGAGCCGACCATCGGCGTATATGGCGGCGTTCGTGTCGTCGCCGTCGAGGTAAAACGAGGGGAGGCCGGTGTGTTGGTGTATCCACGTCGTGACTGTCATAGGATGCTCCTGGCTACGCGCACCGCTTCCGTGCGCGCGAACGCTTGTACTTGTTCGCCGGTGAACGGGTTCGTTACGTAGGCGGTGACATGTACATTCGGGATTGTGGGGGCCGCGTTAGATGTAGGTGACCCGTTCGCGTACGCCGTGGATCCGGCGGGGATGTACACGTCTCCGAACCGGCGTGCCACTTCGGCGAGGATGCTGCGGGAGCGGCCGCGTTTCGTGGACGCCAGTGGGATGTACGCTTCGCCGCCGGTTTCGGGTTCGGCCCACACTCGCCAGGCCCCGGCGGGCGCGATTTGCGCGACGTGGTTTTCCCCGCGGCGGCCGCCATTCGCGTAGAACTCGATGCCACCGTCCGCGTAGTAGTCGGTGACGCTGCCGTTCATGTTGGATCCGATCACCTTCTGAACGATGTTCATGACGATGTTCGACCCGTTCCACTTGCTGAAGATGGACTGTGCGACCGCTGAGACGTTGTCCTTCCCTCGGATGGACATTGATGGGTCCATGCCGTTGATCGCGGCGACGGCGGCGTTCGCTTGGTTCATTGCGTACTGGTTGTTGCCGTCGATCGTGACGGTGCCCGTTGAGGAGTCAACGACGCCCAGCGAGGCGAGGAGGGCGGCGACTGCAGGGTCGTCGTTGGCGTTAATCGTGTACGTTCCGTCACTGTTCTGGGTGATACCGATTGCCTGCATGAGCGAATCGATGGCCGGCGCGTTGTCCGCGTTGATCGTCATTAACCCGTCCTGGTTTGACCGGACGCTGTCAATGAACGACTGGACCGCTGCCGCGGCCTGGTCCGTGTCCGCGTACGTCGTGATGTCGATGCGCGTTGACTCCACGCTGCTGAGAAGACCAAGCTTCGTGATGAAGTCCTGTGTCTCCGCCGCACTCAACCCCAGTTGTGACGCCCACGATTCCCAGTAGGCGCGGTTGCTGGCGATCTTCGCGTTCAGCTCTTCCTGCGTGGCACCCGCGTTCTTCATGGCGTTGAGCTGGTCGTTCTGCGCCTGAACAGCGTCACGGCTTGTTTCCATGAACTTCCGGTTCGACTGCTCGAACCAGTCGATCGACCCGCTCGCGTCACGAGACACGCTCGTCATGTCCGCGAACGTCGAGTTGAGTTTCTCGACAGCGTCGTGGGCGCGGTAGTTGGCGTCCGTGAGGTTGCCTTGCGCGGCCGAGTAGGCGCGTAGCGCGTCGGCGGCGCGGTCGAGGATTGCCTGCTGCCGCTCAAACGCGACCGTGCTGTCCTCCGTCGCCGCTGCGAGACGCTTGCTTTTCGCTACGCCTTCCTCAGTGGTGGATGCGAGTCCATCAAGTTTCCCCTTGAACTCGTCTACAGCGTTACCCGCTTTACGCACCACGTTGCCTTGACGATCATAGGTTGTCATCTCAGACTGATGGTTATCCGCGTACGCCTGAACAGTCTGATTAACGCGGTCGCGAGCACCCGCTTCACCCAGGAGAGCATTCGTCAGGTCACGCGCATTACCACCCATCTTCTGGTACTGCGCGATAAGCCCCTGATCTTCCGCCTGCTTGGCGACCCACGCGCGGCTGTTCTCCGTGACCGCACCCGTCTCCTTGTCGAGCGTGTCCGCGAACTCCTGAGCCTTCCGATTCGCCTCCGCCTTACGCTGGGCGTACGCGACGAGAACACCCACAAGAATGGTCAGTCCCGCCGTGACAAGCCCAGCGGGGGACACGATGCCCGCCAGGGACGACCCCAGACCAGAGAACGACTGGCGGGCCGCGTCAACCACGCCGGTCTTGGCTGCCTGCCCGATGAACAGGCTGATAGCCGAGCCCGCCGTCTGGATGGGACCTGACAGGCTGGTGATCGTTGACACCAGTTGAGAGGCGGGGCCGCGTAGCGCGAGGAACGCCGCGGCGGCCGCCAAGACAGGCGACGGTAGCTGTAGGACAGCCGTCGCGAGCTGGAGAACAACCGTCGCGAGGGGCACAAACGCCGTAGCGGCCTCAGCAGCCAACGTCACCAACGGGACAAGTTTCCCAACGAAGATCCCCAAGCCTCCGGCGACCTGGGCGAGGCTTGGGGAGAGCTGGGCAATGATCGTCATACCCAGGTCACCGATAGCGCGGGCCGCGTCCACGAGCGCCGGAACAGCGGGCGTGAACCCGTTGACGAACGCTTGCCCGACCGCGCGCACCTGCGGGCTCGCAGCAGCGAGGGCGACCACTGCTACGAGCAGCGGGTTCACCGACGCCGCGAGGCCTCCGATGACGGGGATCGAGCGGGAGCCAAGAGTCGTGAAGGCCGCGCCGAGAGCGGAGACGAGTGGCGCGTACTTGGTGAGTTTATGCAGGTCAGCGACGAGCTGCGCCGTGTTGATCTTCGACACCCACACGTTGACCTGCTGCAGGCCGTGGGTGATCTTGTCGAACCCACCGCCGCCAAGGTTCGTGAACGACTTGACGAGGTCGCGGACCTTCTTCTGGACCGACCGTAGCGTGTCGGCGACGAGGTTGCCCCAGACAACCGCCTGGCCGCCGCCCGTGGGGCTGATGAACGGCTCGGCGAGGTCTGCGCCCATGTCACGCCACGCGGCCTTGATGCGGTCGACCGCGCCGGACCACTGCTGCTTGACGAGGTCCGTGGTACCGCCGAACTTGGCTTGCATGCCGGTCGTGATGGCGTCGAGGGCGTCGTCGGCGCTGATCTTCCCGGCCGTGATGTCCTTCTTGATCTCCGCGGCGGTCTTGCCGAACGCTTGGCCGATGAGCTCGGCGGCGTTGATGCCTCGTTGCCCGAGTTGGAGGAGGTCTTGGCCCGTGATCTTCCCGGCGGCTTTGATCTGGGCGAGGACGAACGCGAGGTCCTGCAGGTTCTGGCTGGATCCTCCGGTGGCGGCGACCGCGTTTTGGAGGGCGTCGAGCATGGGGATCGTCTTTTCGACCTCCACGCCGAAGGCAAGGAGCTGTTGCTGCGCGGTGATGAACGCGGTTTTCGAGAACGGGCTCCGGGACGCCAGGTCGTTGAGCTTGCTCATTTGCTCGTTGACGGCCTGGGTGGATCCCAGGAGCGTCTTCAAGGCGGCGCGGCTGTTCTGCTGGAGCTTGTTGTAGCCGGCGCCGGCCTTGACGAGGCTGGCAATGACGCCGCCGGTGGCTGCGGCGGCGCCCGTGAACATTGTGGCGACCGTTTGCCCTGCCTGCCTGGCTGTGTTGGCGAGGCCGTGGGCTTTGCTTTCGGCCCTGTCCATGCCCGTCGTGAATTCGCGGTCGTTGAGGGTCAGGTAGAAAGCGAGCGTGCCGACGTCGAGAGCCACGGTCGGTTCCTTTCACTGGGTGAGGGCGGTGTGCGTGCGTGTTCCTGGCGTGGAAGCGCACGTGAGGATGAGGCTCCGTACCGGCGGCCAGGGGTCGCCTTGTGCGCGCCACTCGTGTAGGTGGAAGACCTCTGCGAGGTCGGCGATCACCGCGTCCCAGGCGGTGAAGATGTTCCACCAGGTGGCTCGCGCTTGTGGGCGCTGTGGGTCGCGTGGCGCCTTGTATTCGGCGTAGACGGGGGTGCCGTCCTCGCCGACTCCTATGGGGGCGCCTATGCCGTACGGCGCCCATTCTTCGAGGGTTTGCGGGTTCGGGCTTTTGGGGCCGCGTCCTTGAATGCCTGGTCGAGAGTGTTCTTCGCGTCTCGGCCTGCGGCGTCGATGGTGGCTAGGTATGCGGCGACGGCGGCTTCGCTTCCGCCGTTGGCCCAGTAGATGACGGCCGCGAATGCGGCGCTGTGGATGTAGGCGGGCGGGCACCCGTCTGCTTCAAGCGCCGTGACTTGCTCGGCACCCAACACGATGGGGGCGAGCTCGTCAAAGCTGGTGGGAATACCCTCGACCTCGCTGTCGGTCAGTGGGGGTTCTCCGACGTCGATGCGGCGGGCTTGCTCGGCTTGCATGGCCTGAAAGGCCGTGATGAGTTTCCCGGCTTCGACGGTGGGAACGGGGCTGGTGATCTCCCAGTTGCCGCACGTCATCGTGAAAGGCTTGGGAAGAAAAGCAGTGAGGTTCATTCTGGGTCCTTGATCGTAGTTTGGCGTGGGGTGTGGGTGTGCCGGGGTCCTCACGTCCACTCAGAGGACCCCGGCACATGAGGGCGGGAGCGGGTCAGCCGGCGGCGTTCAGGGGGTTCTTGATCTTCTTGCGCGGCCCCTGCCCGGTGACAGTGATGTTCCAGCCAGCGACATCGTTCGTGCCCGTCTGGCTGCGCGTGATAGACACCGTGCCAACGCCCTCGTAGGCGTCGTCCGGGTTGGCCTTCCCGGTCGCGGGCTTGTCGTACCAACGCACGTGGACGGTGGCCTTGTTACCGAGCACGTCGGGCTCAGTCGCGGCCTTGAAAGCCTCCACCTCGGGGAGGTACTTCCCGTCGGACAGGCGCTGGTGCTGGATCTCGAGGGTGAGCGTCCAGGACTCGCCGACCTTGATCGGGTGGTCTGCGCCGAGGTCGTCGTAGGTCTGGCCGTCCTGGGTCTTGGCTTCGGCGTTCGGCGCGATCGCCTTGGCGAAGCGGACGCTCTGCCAGTTTCCCGGGGTGATTTCGATGTCGACGCCGAGTTCGTAAGAAAACCCGATCTCGGAGTTGGTGGGGGTCTTTGCGGGTTCAGGCATTGTTCATGACCTTTCAGTTTGTGATGTGGAGTTCGTAGTTGTCGCTGCGCTCGTCAAGACCAGACTGATCGGCGCCGAGCTGCAGGGCAGACAGGTGCGCGCACCGCGCGACACGGAGCCCACCCCACGTCTCGTGGTGCGCCCCGTGAAGAGCCGCGAGCGCAGCGTCAGCGAGCGGGTCGGCGTCGTATGGCGCGCGGACCCTCACTTGGACCCGCGCCACCGCCACGTTGATGCCGGGTGTGATGGGCGGGTCGATCTGGTAGGCGGTGACGGCGAGCGCCGTTTCCGGTGTGGCTTGGAGGCGTTTGGCGTACACGGGCGGGGTGCCGCTGGGCGTGAGCGTGTAGGCGCTGTCTTCGCCGGGCCAGTACGCGACGCCCGCTTGGGCGAGACGCTCACACACCGCCCTGGTGATGTCCCGCATCGTGGGAATGTGCGTGGTCACTGGGCGGCCCTCCTGACTTCGGTGGCGATGATGTCCCGCATCGTGGCCTCCTCCTCGTGAGCGGGGCCTTCCAGGTACTTCGCCCGCCCACCCTTGGGGTGCCGCCAGCCGAGTTCCTCGTGTTGGCGCGCGGCGTACGGCGTGTTGTAGGACACGGCGACGCGGGTGCCGCCATTGAGGACGGTTACTGCCGCCGACGCGCGGAGCGTGCCCTCATCGACGGGCGCGGCCTGCTGGGACACGCCTCGTAGATGCTCGGCGGCATGACGGAGACCGACTTCCGCGGCGAGAGCAGCGGCGCGGCTGACACGCCCGCCGGACCAAGTGAGTTCCGCGCCGCTCATTCGATGTTCCAGACATCGTGCGCGGGCAGAGGAAGCAGACCGGGGTCGCCGCGGCTGATGGACAGGACGCGGCTCGTGCGCCCGGAGGGCAGCGTCACGGTTGGCTCCTCGTCCAGGTTGATGGGGGTGCCGTGCGGGACGGCCACCTGGGCCGTCGACACGGTTTCCGCACCTGTCTTGTCGCGGACAAGCCGCTGGGTTTCCGACACGAACACCCCGGTGATGCGGGTGCCGTCCCCGTCGGGTTTGGGGCCGTAGGGGGTGCGCCGCATCCTGTGCAGCGTGACCTCGTGAACCCCGTAGATCGCGAGAATGCCCCGGGTGCTCATTAGCCGACCACCAGTGGGGGCTGCGGGTTGAGGCCCGCGAGCCCGAGGATGAGGCGCGCCTCGAGGCACAAGGTCTCGGCGGCGCGCTCGCGGGCTTTGACGCGGGTGTCGGCGGTGTCGGCGTAGGTCATGGATGCTCCGAGGAGGCTACTGGATGCGACGACTTTCCCGGTTGTCTGAACGTTCTCAGCGCCGGGGGTGATGTCGTTTGCCGCCCAGTAGTGGGCTTGCGCGGTCTCGGCGTCCTTTATGGCTTGCTTGTGTGCGGGCGTGGTTGCGGGCGGGCAGTCCTGCAGCCACTTGCGGACGAGTAGGTGGCTGAGGCGCTCGAGCGCCTCGTCGTCGTTGTCCAATTGCTTGCCGCCTTTCGTGTGGGGGTGGCCCCGTGGGAGGACCCTAGCCACGGGGCCACCCGGCTTGGCTGGGGCTATTCGCCCTGCTCGCCGGTGATGCCCTTGCGTGCCTTCCCGGCGGCTTCGGCTGCGAGTACGCGGTCTCGTTCCGGGTCTTCCGGGTCTAGGCCGTTGAGGTAGGTGGTGACCTCCTCGACGGTGTGCTCGCCCGGGTTGAAGGCGGCGGGTGGTTCGCCTTCCTGGGGCTCGTGGACTGGCGTGTATCCCTGGCGGGTGAAGTAGGAGATGACGTTTTGGTCGTCGGTTTCTCCTAGGCCGTCGACGAATCGGACTCCGCCGACGACGCCCGTGTAGTTGGCGACGGGTGCCTGGAAGCGCATATTGTTCACCGGACCTTGATGTTGCGGAAGACTGCGGCGGCCTTCGTTGCCTTGAGTGCGACGCCGACGGGTCCGAGTTCGACCTCGCCGCGCTTGACGGCGCCGGCTTCGGTGAAGTCGGGGAGCCAGGTGCGGACGACGTGGCCGGTGGTGGTTGCGACGGCGTGGAAGCCGTCGAGGCCGACCCTGTACGCGTACAGGTCGGTGAGGCCGGTCACACCGGACTGGGATCCGACGGTGCGAGTGGAGATGGGGATGATCGGGTCTGCGGACCCGGCCTTCTCGCCGGCGTCGACGAGGAGGATGTTCCCGTACATCTCGCGGGTGATGGGTCGCCCGTCAGCACCTGCGAGGCCGTCGACGGGAGACTTGGTGTACATGTTGGCGCGGCGGACGGCGGCGCGGATCCGGGCGAGGCCCGCGCGGTTGCCGACGATGACGGTGGGGGTTCCGTCGAGGAGGTCGAGGAACTCGTCGATCGCGTCGAGGGCCTTGTACTCGGCGCGGGCGTTGGTGTCGAAGTCGGTCCAGTCCGTGACCTTGTCCTTGCGGAACTCGGTCGTGGACCCGAGGAGGGCCTTGTCGAGGCCGTCGAAGCCGTTGGAGTCGACTCCGGTGTCCCCGTTGATGACGAGGTCCTGGAACTTCGCGGTCGTGGCCTTGATGATCTGCGCCATGTTGACGCTGACCGCGCCGGATGCGTTGGGGCCGAGCTGGGCGAGGACGCGGTCCACGGAGAACGACGCGCCGATGGGGGCGAGGGTCGTGGTGTGGAGGGTCGTGGTGACGGCCTGGTCCGTGTACTCGGTGTTGTAGGCGCGGGTGGAGGCGGTTGCCTGGGTGGCGAGGCGTCGGTATCCGTAGGTGAGGGTGGCGCCGCCGCCGCTGGGGTTGACGGCGGTGTCGAAGATGAGGGAGTCCAGGATCGCGGATCCCTTACGGAACTCGTCGATGACGGCGAGGTCCAGGTCCGTGGTCATGTTCTTCTTGGACTCTTCAATGCTGATCGGCATTGTTCGTTTCCTTTCGGGTTACTTGCCCGCGAGTGCGCGGGCAACAGCCTGATTGAGACTGGTTGACTGCGGGGTGGTTTCCCCGCTCCCGGCGGGGTGGTCGATCGTGTTTGCGCCGCCCGCCTGGGGGGCGCGTGTGCCCGCGTACTGCGGGTGGTCTTTGATGAACGCCTTGACGGCGTCGGTGACGGCCTGCTGGTCGGTGATGTCCACGTCGGCGAGGGCCTTGTGGAAGCGTGCGCTGTCGGTGAGCATGTCCGGGTCTGCGATTCCCTGTGCGGCGCGGTAGACGGCGAGCGCGGTCTGGGCGCTGCGTTTGGCGTCCTGCTCGGCGGCGAGCTGCCGGGTGAGGCCGTCCGGGGTGGGGGTGTCGTCCTCGTCCTTGATGAGGCCGAGGGCTTTCCCGATCTGCTGGACGAGGCTTGCTTGGGCGTCGTCAGCGGCCTTCTGCTTGGCGGCGGTGCGGTCCTTGGCGTTCTCCTTGCGGAGGGCGCGGACCATGTTCTGTAGCTGTTCGGGGTCGGTGGGGAGGCCGTCGGGGGTCTTCGGCGCCTCCTGCTTCACGTCAGCGGCAGCGGCGTTGTTCTGCTGGTTGGTCTGCGTTTCCGCCGGGTTCGGCGCCTCCTGCTTCACGTCCTGCTCGACAGAGGCGTTGGGGGTGGTGATTTTCACGTGTCACTCCTGGTGGGTCCTTGTTTATGGGTTCTGGGTGGCCGCCGGTAGCCGCTATGCTTGCGGATCTGCTCGCGTTCGGGCTTGCGGCGGAGCTTCGGGTGATCGGCGACGAGGCGGCGTATCTCCGTTCGCGCCTGGTTGATGGCTTGCTGCGCCTCCTGGTACTCCCGGTCGGCGGGGAGCGTGACTGCTTGGATGCGCTTCTGCTTGCGGATCTCGCGCTCGAGGGCGCGTTGGTGCTGGGACGCCTCGTAGGTTTCCTGGTCGCCGTCCCGTGGGGCTGCCGTGGTGGCGGGCGTGGAAGCGCCGGGCAGGTAGAGCGCTTCACTGTGCCCGCAGTTCGGGTGGTGGAGCCCTTGGCTGCGGGCGTGGTCGATGGTGGCGGACACGTAGACGCGGACCGTGGCGTCTGGGTCGGTGGCGCTGGGGAGCGTGTGCCATCCCCTCGGGTGGGCTCCGGTGAGGGAGAGGACCGTGCCTTGCCAGGGGGCGCATAGGGGGCACGTGTAGCCGTGGCCGGTGACCATCACGAGGTCTTCGCCCGCCGCGGCCAGGGTTTGTTCGTATCCCCAACGGTGGGCGTTGAGTGTGCCGGTGCGGACGGCCATTTCGGTGTAGGCGTCGAGGGTCCAGTTGCGGCCTGCCCGGTCGGTGAACCCTGTGACGCCGCGGGCCGCGAAGTCGGTGAGGGCGTCGCGTAGGGCTTGCCTGGTGGTGGTGGCTCCGGCGACGGTTGTGGCGACGGGGGTGGTGAGGGCGCTGCGGTACACGTCGTCGGCGTCGCGGAGGATGACTGCGGGGATCGCGGTCAGCGCGGTGAGCGTGTCGGCTGCGACCCCGCCGAGGGCGGCGAGGGTTTGCTGCGGTGGTGCCCATTCGCCTGGCCGGTTGGCGTACAGGTCCGTGAGGTCCCGTTCGGCTTGCCCCTGGCCGGCGTCCCGCGCCTGGTCGAGTACCCATTGGGCGCGGGCGAGCACGGCCTCCCAGTCGTCGCCGAGTTGCCGGGCGAGGTGCGCGCGGAGGGCTGACCAGTACGCGAATTGGGTGGTGTCGTACCTGGGGCTTCCCCCAGTGGTGAGGATGTTCCTGGCCATTGTGGCGAGGAACCGTGTTTGTGCGGCTTCGACGAGATCGAGGATCTGTCGGGCGTACTCGATGGCGAGATCGGTGGGGTCCACGCCCTGCTCCTAACTAGTCCTCGTCTTCGGCGTCGTGCTGGTGGGTGTTGGGTCGCCACTGCGCGGGGTCGGTGAGGGGTTGGGCGGCTTGGAGGCGCGCCACTTCCTCGTCGACTTGGGTCTTGTCCCAGTCGGGGTGTGCCATTTGCACGCCGGTCTGCGTGCTGAGGAGTTGCGCGGCGCGGAGGGTTTGTACGGTTTGCGCGTTGTCTTCCGTGGTGTTCTGCACGAACGGCGGGAAGTTGACGGCGAGGTCGGTGGGGTCCAGGCCGGGCGTGGCGAACACCGCTTGGTCGACCGTGAGCATCTTGATGATGAGGGCTTGCACGGCGGGCGTTTCGAGGCGGATCTTGCGGCCCCGCGTGGTCGCGGTCTTGGCTTGGCGGGCGCGGACCTCGGTGGCGGTGATGTCGCTGTCTCCCGTGTCCGCGAAGGACGCTTGGGAGTAGCGTGCGCCGTGGATGATCTGCGCCATGAGTTCGTTCGCGGTGGCCTGGTGTTCGGCGTACCGGATGTTGAACTGCTGGGGGTGGATGGGTACCTGGTCGGCCATGCTCCCGGCGATTCCGTCGAGGGGCGCGAAGATCTCCTGGTCGAGGTCGAACGTGGTGTGGGTGTTGCCGTCCTTGTCGGGGCGGCTTTGGGTGAGCATGTCTCGGTCGACGAAGATCCGGGCTTTGGCGAGGCGAATGTCTCGCATCCATGCGGAGTAGGTTTCGTCGAGGGCGTCCATGAGGGGTTCGATGCCGTCGAGGTCGCTGCGGCCGAGGTTGCGGGCGGTGGGGTGGGTGCGCCACCTGATTTGGGGGGTGACGTTGGGGATGTAGGCGACGGGCAGCCCCTTGGTGATGCCGGTGGTGACGTACCCGTCGGGGCCGACCATGTTGGCGAGTGGCGTGGTGGCGGGGTGTTCGGCGAGGCTGCGCATGATGCCGAGGTTGTCGGGGGTGCCTTCGTAGACGCCGTGGTAGGTGAGGCCGAGGCCGTCGGGGGTGAGTTCGTGGCGTTCGAGGTGGCGCCACGTGGTGTTGCCGGATTGTTCGATGACAGTCCAGAATGTGACGGCGGTGAGGCGTCCCCACCTGAATTCGGGGATGGCGTGGTCGGCGTCGACGGTGGTGAGGAAGGGGCGGTCGGCGACGGTTGGGTCCCAGGTGACGCGGTGGTAGCGTCCGCCGAGGGCTGCGCCGGTTTCGGCTCCGGTAAGGAGCGCTTCGAGGAGGCCGTCGTCCTTGTAGCGCTCGATCTGCTGGTTCGTGGTTTGGCTGGGTGTGGTGATGGTGGGGGGTGTGGCGTAGAGGAAGTCGGCGCTGCTGGCGCACAGGTCGGCGGCGACGGGGATGTGGAGGTCGCCGCGGCTGGGCCTGTTGGTGGTGGCGTTGGTGGTGCGGCCCCAGAAGAAGCGTTGGACGAAGCCGATGAGTCCGCGGCGGTGGGGGGTGGTGGTTTCGGCGTGGTAGGTGTTCCACAGGGCTTGTGTGTCGCCGGACCACCAGGCGGCCCATTCACTGGTTTTCTGGGTGATGGGTTGCCATTCCCTGGGGGGCCATGGGGTGTTGCTGGCGGGGAGTGGCATGGCGTGGGCTCCTATGTGGTTCGGATGTGGTGACGCCAGAGGCGCTCGGTGGTGGTGAGGGCGTAGCGCGCGGCGTCGAGGCTGTGGTCGTTGGTTTTGATGGGGCGATCTTCGCCCGCTTTCTGGGCTTTGGGGTCCCAGCTATAGCCGGGGGCTTCGTTGATGAGGCCGGTGCATCGGCTGCTGATGTGGAGCCAGCCGTTGGCGAGGCCGTTGGCCATGAGGCGGATGCCGTAGAGGACGTCGTTGTTGGCGTCGGTGAGGCCCCAGGCGCCGTCTTGGCGGAGTTGGACTTTGAAGGAGGCTGCGGCTGGGTCGACGATGATGCGGCGTGGGGTGGTGTCGAGGTGTGGGGCGTGGGTGGTGGTGCGGAGCCAGTGGAGGATCGCCTGTGATTGTTCGGCGTCGGTCCAGGTGCCGTGTCCTCGGTTGGTTTGGTCGAGGCGCCATTCGTCGACAAGGTAGAGGTGGTGGTCTTCGCCGAGGCAGAGGATGACGGCGCTTGTAGGGTTCTGGGTGCCGTAGTCGATGCCGGCGGCGTAGCAGTCGATCACGCGGGGGAGCTGGTCCCAGGGCGTGATGTGTTTGTGGGGGTCCCACATGTCGTAGATGGCGCCTTCTGCACTGACCCATTCACCTTGAATGAATCGCCGGTACCAAAGGCCCGTGAATTCCTTTTTCTTCGCGGCGACGTATTCGGGGGTAAGGCCGGGGTTGTCGTCCATGGTGAAGTGCCAGAAGCCCCAGCCGTCCAGCTCTTCGATGCGGTCGATGTAGTTGGTTTTGAGCCAGTGGGCTGGGCTGTCTGGGTTGGTGGTGGCGAAGAGGCGGGCGCCGGGGATGGAGAGGCGCCCGAGAAGTTGAACGAAGAACGCCTCGGGGAGGAGCGTTGCTTCGTCGACGTAGGCTCCTGCGAGGGTGAGGCCGCGGACTTTGGATTCGGCTTGGGCGTCGTTGGCGCCGATGATCCACACGGGGCGGCCCATGATGTGGACTCTGTCTGAGCCCATGCTGTAGGCGCCGATGCCTTTGGGGGCGATCATGCCGATGACATCGAGGATGTTTCGGACGATCGTTGTGTGGGTTTTCCCGATGATGGCGATTGGGCCTTGGGGGGCGTGGTTGCCGATCCAGTCGAGGAACGCGAACAGGCTGATGATGGTTTTCCCCGAGCGGATTGCGCCGTCCCAAAGGGTGAACCTGTCGCGTGTTGTGGAGGCTTGCCAGCTATGGATCTGTTTGGCTGACAGTTCCACGGGCGTCTACTCCTGTTCTGTGAGGCGCTGCAGGCTGGTTTGGAGGACTTGAGCGAGCATACCGGCCGTTTCCTGAGCGCCGTCCTTCTCGCGGGGTGATTCAACGCCGTGGAGGCGTTCGATGCGGGCCATGACGGCGAGGACGCGGTCGGTAGCGGCGGGGTCGCCTTGGAGGGCGGCGCCGTAGTGGGCGGAGAGGAGTTCGTCGTAGCGGGCGAGCTCCATGGTGAGGACTTGCTCGGCGTTCTCGCGGGTGAGTTCTTGGAGGGCGTCTTTGACGTACTCGCTCGCGGTGGACACGCTGATGTGCATCTCTCGGGCGATCTCGCGGTAGGTTGCGCCGCCGAGCCTGTAGGTGAGGGCTTCGTTCATGCGTTCGCGGCGGTGGGCGGCGCGGCGCGTGTCGGACGCGCGCTGTGTTCGTTTACCCATTTGTTCGAGGCTCCCGGTCTCTTCTCTGGTGGGGCCGCTCCTGGCGGCCGGGCGGCACGCCCGCACCCAGGGGTTGGTTCCGCCTGGGTGCGGGCGTGCTCTCGAGGTCAGGAACCGCTGGTGCGGCCCCTGGCGGTTGAGGCGCTTCGACGACTGAACCGAGAGCGCACGGCGTTGACGACGCGGCGGAATGCTCCTCGCACGGTGTCACCCCCTTTCGTCGGGTGGGCACAGTGAAACCCCGGCACCCACTAAGGGGTCCCGGGGTTCGCTGGCGGCGGGCTTAGTAGTCGACGCCGAGGGCGGCGGCGAGCTGATCGCCGGTCATGTACTTGTCGGGCGCGGCGCGCCCGGTGAGACCTATCGCCCGGAGGAAACGTTCCTTGTCGGCGCGGCTGGGGAAGCTGACAGCGAACCAATGTTCGCTGTCGGTCGCCGCGATAAATCGTTTCTGCTCGTTGGCGGCGCGCTCGCGGTACCCCTGTTCGAGGGCGGTCAGCTCGCGACGGCTGTCCTCCTCGAGGTTGCCGGTGTACTCGACGGCGGCGAGGGGGTCGGGGGTGGGGTCGCTGGGCTTTTCGCGGCGGAGGGGCCGCTTGGGTTTGCGGGCAGCCCCTGCTTTGGGGCCGCGTGCGACGATTGCCATAGGGGGTCCTTACTTGAGGAGTTGGGTGTCTGCGAGGGGGAACCAGTCGAGGACTCGCTGGTAGTCCTCGGGCGCGTGGTCCCTGAGTGGTTCGAGGAAGCGACGGTCGATGCCATCGAACGAGCGTCCGAACCACTCATAGTCGACGGGTAGCGGGATGCCCGCGCTGTTGATGGAGTCCATGACTTCGTGCTTCTGCCAGTCGTAGATCGGGCTGACCTTTCGGCTGCCTAGTTTCATGGCTCCGTGGCGGGTGAAGCTGGCGCGGCGGACGATGCTGTCGGCTGCTCGGACGCCGTCGGCGACCCAGGTGTCGTCTGGGAGGCCGAGGTCTGCGCGGATGAGCTGCCAGAGCTGCGCATACTCGATGTGCGGGAACTGGGCAGCCTCGATGACCGCGAGGCGCTCGGGTGGCTGGTAGACGTAGTTGTTGAGCCACCTGTAGAGGCTGGGGTGCGGGTAGCAGTGGATCTGCTGCCCGAAAGCGTCTTCGAGGGCGTGGAGGGTGTCCTCAATGAACCGGAGGGTGGTTCGCCCCTGACTGCCGGGGATGTAGTACATGTACGCGAGGCTTGTTTCGATGCCTGCCTCGCGGAGGGCGAGGTTGGTGGCGATCGCGTCTTTGCCGAGGCTCATGGCGACGAGGACTGGCCTGGCTTCGGCTTTGAGGCGCTCGCGGATCTCGGTGGAGGGAGGTTGGCCTTTGACGACTGTGGTCACGCGCTGCCTCCCTTGGTGTGAGTGTCCATACCCACTAGTATACTCACCTATTTACATCTGTCAACTTGTGGCGCTCAGGACGGAGCGTCATTCAGCTTTATTCAGCGGGTTCGCGGCGTATCACTGTATAGTGCTGGGTATGGACCCTTTGACTGAACTCCGCGTTGTCGCTGCTGCTATCCGTGAGCGTGACGCGCTGATCGAGCGGCGCGGTGAACTCATCGTTGCCGCGTACGAGGCGCGCGTCCCATGGGCGGACATTTGCCTGGCCACGGGGTTGACTCGGCAGGCGGCGTACAACGCCTACCAGCGAGCCATCAAGCGACGGCCGTGCGAGTGATCACTTCTTGGTGAGCACGTAGTCAACCTGGCCGGGCTTCCACTCGAGGAGCCCACGCTTATGCTCGCTGATGATGACCCAGCCGTCGGCGACGAGGGCGGCGAGTTTCCGCGCGCCGCTCTTCGTGCGGATGTCGAGGGTGATGCGTTTTGTGCGGGGCATCGTTGCTCCTAGCGTGGCGGGTTGTGCTGTCAACACGAGAGTAGCACGCGCGTCAAGCGTGGGACGCACTTCACCCACTCCATGTGTGACAGTATCACAATTTGCTTGTCGTTGCTACTTGATTGCGTATGCCGCCGCCCGGCGCGCTATGTTTTCGACGACCAGACCGGGGAGTGGTTCGGGCACGTGGTTGATCTTGCACTTGCGCCGCCACTCGATGGTGCCGTCCGCGCGCACCCAGACGATGCCGATTGACGCGTCAATGACTGGTGATGTGTCGATGAGTCCTTCGGGCGTGGCGTACAAGAATCGGTGTGTGACGCGTTTCCAGGGGCGAATCTTCGCCCAGGTTTCGCGCTTCGCGTCAGCCCTGTCGACCTTGATTTCGATTGCTGTCCTGATCTGTTTGTCGATCATGAGCGCGTCAATGCGACGGACCAGCGAGTCATGCCCGTCTGGGTTGTCCAGGTTGGCATAAGCGTATTCGTCTCTGATTTCCAGCTCGGGGACAATCGCAGCGGACGGCCAGGCCTTGCGCAGGGCGTTCATGATGTCGTCGGCGTTCATGCTGCGCCTTGCTCTTTGTCGAGGCGGTCGTGTACTGCGCGCACCTGGTACAGGGGGCCGGGCTCGGTGGGGACGTGGCCCCTGTGTGCCCACTGTCGCAGGCGGTCGTGGGTGAGGGTGGGGAAAGCCTGGGAGAGGGTCTGCCAGTCCACATAGATAGCCGGGTTGCGCGTGTTCCTGAGTACGTCGTTCAGGGCTACTTTTCGTGTCATGGCTTGGTCTTCCTTGTCTTGGTACCAGCGGTCGCAGCGCTCGCAGGAGCCGTGCTCGGGGATACCGTGAGGTGTGGGGTCTGTGGTGATGGCGCCCCCACAGTAGGGGCAGGTGCCGATGGTGGCGGGGGTGTGGCCGGTCGCGCGCGCGAGGATGCGCCACGTGTCCGTGATTGTTTCGGCGAGGGCTTCCCAGTCGGCGGCGTGGTCCTGCGCCCACGTGACGGTGCCGATCAGGTAGGGGAGCGTGGAGCGCCGCGCGGGGGCGGGCTCTTGGCGCTCGTCGGCGAGCTGCACCGCCCACGGGTGGAGGATGTCGAGGACGCCGGCGCTGGTTCGGATGCCGTCCGGCCCGTCGTCGGTGTCGTCGAGGATCGCGTCAAGGTGATGAGGGAGACCGCCGCCCGAGCGCCGGTTGCGGCCCTGTGCGGGTCGTGGCGAGCGCAGGCCAGTCCGTGTGTGGGCGGCGTCGTCGAGCGCGGGCATCCATTGCGCGATCTGCGCGAGCATCACCTGTGGCGTAGGCATTGGCGGGGGTCTCCCTTCCGATTTAAGAGGGTTGGCGGGTGGGGATTAAAACGGGGGGTCGGTGGGCATGGACTGATTGGCCCATGGGCTGCCACCGCCTGGCTGACCGGTGACATTGCCGGGGGCTGGCCCGCGCTGCGCCTGGTACTGGCGGCGGGCGGCGAGCGTGCCCAGGAAGCGCGGGTTGAGTACCTCGAGGGCTTCGCGACGTTGCCCGTCGCGGCCGGTGAACTCGGCGAGGGCGAGGGTTCCTGCGACGCTGACCGTGTCGCCCTTCCGGCACGTCTCGGCGATCCACGAGTGGCGTTCGCCCCACAGGCCGACGCGGACCCACATGGGGGCGCCGGCGTCCTCCCGCTCGCCCGTGGGCTTGCCGTCAGGGCCGCGCCGCTGCCTGCGCGGGGTCGCGCAGATCCGCAGCTCGGTGACCTGCTGGCCGCCCTGCGTCCACCGCACCACGGGATCGGCACCCAGGTTGCCGACGATGGTTGCTTCGATTGCCATGATTGATGTGTCCTTTTCGTTGATTTCACGCAGTTTGTGGGGCGCGGGCTGGTTGATGATGGGCCGCGAGCGCGTTTATTACCCGCCCGGTCGATTCGCTGTGCGGCGTTTTGCGGGCCTTTCGGACCCCCGGGTGGGGTGGGTACCGCCGGGGTGTTGTTCGCCCGTCAGTGGCCCGTCCCGGGCGCGTGGCGGGGTGTTGCTGCGTTGAGCATGGCGGCCCATTCGGGCGGTGGGGGCTGTGAGGGTAGTTCGCGGCGTTCTCGGGGGGTGCGCTGGATTGCGTGCCATGCGCGGGCTTCGGCCTGTGTCGCGTCGCAGCCGGCGCGGATAGCGCGGATCTGGGCTTTCTTCCACGCGGCCCAGGCTCCCGCGTCGTCTGCGAGTTCGTCGGGCGGCTCGGGCAGGCCCATGCGGGCGGCGGTCTCGAGCCTGGCTTTACCGAGGGCGCGCCAGCGGCGGTTGATGTCTGCGGGCATGATCCAGGCGCGCTCGTCGCGGTAGTGCTCGCCCACGATGCGCAGGGCATCCGTGAGGGGCATGTCCGGGTCGAGGGCTTCGGCCCATGCGAGCGCGGCTGCCTGCGTGGCCTGCCGGTTGTCGTAGGCGGCTGCCTTGGCTAGCACCTTGGCGGATTCGGTGGGGTTCATGCTGCGCCCCCGTCGATTGCGATCAGGCTGGGCTGGCTGATGGGCTGGCGGTTCGGATCGAGGCTCTCAGCGAGCGCGAGCCA
>ERZ773263.907-NODE-907-length-19055-cov-3.638211_pt1 | contig 19055 bp, 20 predicted proteins | sample MGYA00511076_ERZ773263 | MGnify/ENA primary metagenome ERZ773263 (study PRJEB29015, sample SAMEA2738155) | human oral metagenome | biome: human oral; feature: human-associated habitat; material: saliva | place: China | collected 2195 ... | reverse complement strand
CCGAAATATTGACGTCAAAGCGCATGTTGCCGTGGTATAAATCGCCGTGCGTGACGCCAGCGTAGACCATCAATTTGTGCAGCTCTGAGGCGTAAGCCTTAGCCTCCTCGGCAGAATGCATGTCCGGTTCAGAAACGATTTCGATCAGCGGCGTACCAGCACGATTGAGATCAACCAGCGAATAGCCGTCGTGGTGCGTCAACTTGCCAGCGTCCTCCTCCATGTGCGCATGGTGAATCCGCACTCGCTTGATCGAGCCGTCTTCTAGCGGCGCATCAACATAGCCAGCCAAGATGATCGGCTGATACATTTGCGAGGTCTGATAACCCTTTGGTAGATCAGGGTAGAAATAATGCTTGCGATCAAACCGGCTAACGCGAGCGATCGGCGCATTCAACGCTTTACCGGCGCGCACCGCCAGCTCGACAGCGTGCTTGTTGAGTACTGGCAGCATGCCCGGCAATCCAAAATCGATTTCATGTGTTTTTTCGTTCGGCTCGGCATTACGTGCGTCATTATCGGCTGGGCTAAACAGCTTAGTTTTGGTCGCCAGCTGGACGTGGCACTCGATACCAATAGTCATTTCATATTCATCATATACACTCATCATAACGCTCCCAAATCTTTTAGTGCTTGCTCAAAGCTTGTCATGGCTCGTCGAAAACTTTGCGCGGTTAGCTTCACGTTGGTTTCGTGGGCAATTTGATTACGCAATTTGTGCGCCGCCCACAAACCATTTTCATCCGTCCAGTCACCCTTGCGAGCTTTCAGCCTGTCGCCCATCGTTGTACCCGCCACGCCGCAGTCACGCATGGCTTTGTCGAGCAGTTTGTCGGCTTTGACAATTGCCATCTGCAAGCCATCTGAGCCGCCCGCTTTGGCGCCATGTTGAATTGCCCGCCAAACTTTTCGATACATTTCCCTGTCAAGCTTTTGGTGCCCGCGTGATGTCAATTGGATAAAAATAATCAACAACGCGCCAATCACCAGCGCTGCTACCACCAGCACGATCAACAATCCGTCCATCAGACAGCCTCCACTTCTGAGGCCAACTTCAACAAGTTGCTGTCTGACTGATAATTACCAATCAACTGCACGCCAATTGGCAAACCTTCATCGCTACTTCCAGCTGGCACGGAAATTGCCGGTAGTCCAGCCAGGCTGGCCGGCACCGTCATGATATCCGCTAGATACATTTTAATTGGATCATTGGTATTTTCGCCAAGTTTGAACGCCGGTGTTGGTGCAACTGGCATCAACAGTGCGTCGTACTCAGCAAACAACTGTTTAAACTCATTGATAAGCAGTGTGCGCGCTTTTTGCGCCTGCATATAATAGGCGTCAAAAAAGCCACTCGACAGCACAAAACTACCAATCATAATTCGCCGCTTATTCTCCGTCGTAAAGCCTTCGTTACGGCTGCGACCATATAATTCCGCCAATGTTTTTGCCTCGGCTGCCCGGTGACCATAGCGCACGCCGTCATAGCGCGCCAAGTTTGATGATATTTCCGCCGGCACAATGATGTAATACATCGCCAGCGAATGTTGCATCATACTGAGGTCCACTTCTTCAACGTCATAGCCCAGCTGCTTTAACTTTTCTGCATAGTCAAGCGTTTTCTGACGAACCGCCGCATCCACGTCATCAGTCATACACTGCTTCACCAAACCAATCTTCTTCTTGGTAAATTCTGGCTGGCTCTGCCAAAAGTCCGGCAGCGTTGTCATATCTTTGTCATCGCGGCCCGCCATGATTTCCATCACCATATTGGCGTCATCAGCGTTCGTCGCGAAACAACCAATAGTGTCCGTACTCGATGCCATGGCCACCACGCCGTAGCGACTGACTGCGCCATAGGTCGGCTTGACACCAACCACGCCGTTAAAGCTGGCTGGCTGACGAATCGACCCACCAGTATCTGTCCCCAACGCAAACGGCACCACATCAAGCGCCGTCACCACCGCTGAACCGCCCGACGAACCACCGGCTACTCGAGTTTTGTCCGCAGCGTTTTTGGTCGGACCAAAGGCTGAATTTTCCGTCGAACCACCGTGAGCAAAGGCGTCCAAGTTGGCCTTACCGATGCAAATTGCACCTTCAGCTTCTAATTTTTCAACGGCTGTTGCCTGCAATGGCGCGTTAAAATTCTCGAGCATTTTCGAGGCAGCAGTCGTCGGCGCTCCAAAGGCCAAGAAATTGTCTTTCACAACAAATGGCACGCCGGACAGCCGCCCAGAAACTTTGCCCTTATCCACCAGCTCGGCTCGCTCCAACGCCCGCTCTTCCGTTAAACTGAGTAGTGCATGATATTCTTCAATCTCGCGCGCTCGTCGCAACGCCTCTTTGACATTTTCGACTGCACTCTTTCCGGTAAAATCACTAATCCGACTCATTACAATACCTGCGGCACTTTCACTTGATTGTTCTGTTTTTCAGGCGCCAGCTCAAGTAACTCGTCTCGAGAAATCCCTGACTGAACCTCATCTTCACGCCAGACATTTTCTAGACCCGTCACTTGATAAGTTGGCTCCACACCAGACGTATCGAGCTCGCCCAGCTGCTCAATATAGCCAATTATATTTTCCAAATCCTGGCGTAGTCCATCAACTTCATCATCGGCCAATGCCAGACTACTTAAACTCGCCAAGTGCTGAATATCACTGGTAGAAATATTTGTCATATCAATATTATACCACTAAAAAAAGTCGCCCATCAAAGTGAGCGACTTTTATCATTATAACTTAGTTATATTGCTTTAATTTTAAAGATTCGCGATATTTTTTAAGCTGAGACTCGTAGTCAGATGGGATATCCTGCCCCTGCCGTGTTGATCTGCCAGTAGAAGAACCGCCCTTATCATGGACTTTAACGGCGATAGTGATAGCGCCAGTCAGCAAGACTACAACAGAAACTGCAATGAGCACCAAAGACATAATCTTTGATTTGTTTCGGCCCTGAATGATCTGATAAATAAAGTAGCTAGTCGCAACCACTACTGCAAGAGCCAGAGCATAAGGCAAGAACTCACTCAGATACAGGCTCTTGTAAACTTCTCCACCGGCTGCACCGATAAATAACAATGAGCTAATAAGGATACTCACCAAGCGTGCAATCAAATCAACAGCTGGAATAATTAAAGCAGCCAATCCGCCATAAGTCACCAATTTGTAAGCCGTGCGGTTTGTATAACCCTCACGATCTGACACCGCCTTTGATACGCGAGAAAATAGAACACAAGCTAGAACAGCTAAGACAACCGTAAACACTGACGCTGCGACAATTCCAGTTCCTGCCGTCACCATTGTTGGAGCCAAGAATCCACCGACGGTCCTTATTGAACCTGAAGTCGTATCCGACCAAAGACCAACTACACTTGTAATTACGTTAATCAATAAGAATGCTGAAACGACTGTCGAAGCCATTGCCAAAGCGTATTCTAACGTAAGAAGTTTTGCCTTACCTTTATTTGGGTCAGCATACACGTATTGCTGTGGGTATGCTGGATAGTCTACTGGCTGCTGCACCGGCATTTCGGGTTGCGCAACGGCTGATGGCTGTGGTTGTTGTTTTGTTGCCATATTACCTCCTAATCTAATAATAATTCTATTCTACATGGTCTGGCGAATTTCTGCAATCAAATCACGCAGCTCCGCCGCTTTTTCAAACTCCAAGTTAGCACTATGCAGTTCCATTTGACCAGTCAGCTCCTTGATCAGCGTCGGATATTCGTCCTTTGGAATTTTCTTCAAATCAAGTTTTGGCTTTTTGTCCGATTCTTTTTGCGGAATGATGGAACGCAGGCCATCGTCAATCTTCTTCTGGATAGTTTGCGGCGTGATACCGTGCTCCTCGTTGTATTGCTGCTGGATCGCTCGCCGACGATTCGTCTCATCAATTGCTCGGCGCATACTGTCAGTCACGTCGTCGCCGTACATCAGCACTCGTCCATCGACATGCCGCGCCGCCCGGCCAATTGTCTGAATCAGCGCTTGCTCAGAGCGCAGGAAACCCTCTTTATCAGCGTCCATAATCGCCACCAGACTGACTTCCGGTAGGTCCAATCCCTCGCGCAGCAAATTGATGCCAACCAAGACATCGTACGTCCCCAGCCGTAAATCTTTGAGAATATCACCACGCTCTAATGTGTCAATCTCACTGTGTAGATACGCCGTTTTCACACCATTATCGGTCAAATAAGCGCTCAAATCCTCAGCCATACGCTTGGTCAAGGTGGTTACTAGTACGCGGTGTCCGTTGGCGATAGTCTGGCGAATCTCCTCCATCAAATCATCAACCTGCCCCTCAGTCGGCCGCATCTCAATTGGTGGATCAAGCAGCCCCGTCGGCCGAATCAACTGTTCAGCCGGCTTTGGAGAATGAGTAATTTCATAGTCGCCCGGCGTAGCGGAAACATAAATCGCCTGGTGAATATGCTGATCAAACTCATCAAACCTCAGCGGACGGTTATCCAGCGCACTCGGCAGACGAAAGCCGTGCTCCACCAACACTTCCTTGCGCGCCCGGTCGCCGTTATACATGCCGCGGACCTGGGGCAAGGTCATGTGTGACTCATCGACCAGCAGCAGCCAATCATCAGGAAAATAATCGATCAACGTCGCCGGCTGCTCGCCCGGCTCGCGGTCGGTCAGATAGCGCGAATAATTCTCAATGCCCTTAACAAAGCCAGTTTCTTTCAGCATCTCCAGGTCATATTTGGTGCGCTGACTGAGACGCTGTGCCTCTAACAATTTATCGTGCGATTCAAACCATTTCAGTCGCTCGTCAAACTCCTTTTCGATGCCGATGATGGCTTTTTCAATTCGTTCACGCGGCGTCGAATAGTGGCTGGACGGGAAAATCGTCAGGCTAGCTGGCTGATCCAAAATCTCGCCAGTCAGCGGATCGATTCGCGTGAGTCTCTCAATTTCATCGCCAAAAAATTCCACACGCACCGCCGTGTCCTGCCCGGCTGGGAAAATATCTACCACGTCGCCGCGCACTCGGAAAGTACCGCGCGCGAAATCAACGTCGTTGCGCTTATATTGAATGTCAGTCAGCAGGCGGATGAACTTGTCCTGAACGCGTCGCTCACCGACCGTCAATTGAATGGCCATATCAGCATACGTCTCCGGCGAACCGATGCCATAAATACAGGACACGCTGGCCACGATGATGACATCGCGCCGCGTTAGCAGCGCTGAGGTCGCCGCATGCCTGAGCCGATCAATCTCATCATTAATCTTCGAATCTTTCTCGATGTATGTGTCGCTACTGGCGATGTAAGCTTCCGGCTGATAATAATCAAAATAGCTGACGAAATAATGTACTTCGTTGTCCGGAAAAAACTCCTTAAACTCAGAAAACAGCTGCGCCGCCAAGGTCTTGTTATGTGCTAATACCAGCGTCGGCACGTTCCGCCGAGCGATGATATTTGCCATGGTAAAGGTCTTACCTGAGCCCGTCACGCCCAGCAACGTCTGCTCACGCTCGCCCCGTTCCAACCCCGCCACCAACTGAGCAATCGCCGTCGGCTGATCGCCAGTCGGCTGATACGAAGAAGAGAGGAAAAATTTATTCACCTCTCTATTCTACTATATTTGTAAAAACTAGTCTTGTTCGTAAGTTTGAGGCGTGCCAGAAACTTCACATTTACCATCAACCAGCCGGCTCGGCACTAGCGCAGCTTTTAGGTCCGAGCATGGTATATAACTCTGTTGTGTCCCTGCGACTATGCCAATTTCGCCAGTACCATTTTTTGGTCCAATTATCGTATAGGCATTCGCCAAACCGTAAACTGCCGCATATTTTCCGTATGCGCGGTCAATAACTGGCTCATAAGTGTAACCTTCGCGCTCTGGAATTGGCTGGCCAACTTTAGATTTCAAGAACTTCTTTAGAGAATCGTCGATATCCAATTTGTCAACATCACTTACTGAAGTTAATCGAATACCCCTACCGTCTCCGCCGGTGCGAAAATCCTTATATTTTTTCTTTGTGTCGTCCGATGGCTTTGTGTCTTCTTCTCTGGTTTTGTCTGATAGTCTAGATGACTCTTTCTTTGTCTCGCTAGTTTTTACAGAAGAATCAGTACCCTTATCCTTATTCAGGGCTCCTACAATAATCCAAGTTACCAGACCAATAATAACTAACCCCATAACAATCACCGTCGCAATCAACCATTTATTAGCCGTTGGTTTATTATCCATATTTAACCCTCCATTTAAATTGTGGTTTTGATTTTATACTGCCACCTGCCTACTGTCAATTCATTGCAGCCATAACCATTTTATGATATAGTAGTAAAGTTAAAATTATAGAATAAAAAGGATAATAATGACACCGAAAAATGTTTGTATTCCACGCGAGCTGCAGCTCCAGGCTGCCATGTTCCGCTTAGGAAATGTCGATGAAGAAATCCATGCCGGCTATGAAATTCTCCAAAAATATCACAAAACAGTAACCTTTTTTGGCTCAGCCAGAATAAGCGAAGATAACGAATATTACCAGAAAGCCAAAGACTTAGCCTTTCAATTAGCGAAAGACGGCTATACAATTATCACCGGTGGTGGTGGCGGAATCATGGAGGCAGCCAACCGCGGCGCCATAGAAGCTGGCGGGCAGTCAATCGGTTTTAATATCCGCTTGCCACACGAACAATCGCTCAATAAATATACTACCGATTCCTTCGCCTTTACTCACTTTGCGCCGCGTAAAATTGTTATGACTCTGCTGGCGGATGCCTACGTCTGTTTTCCAGGCGGCTTTGGCACCATGGATGAAATCTGTGAAATTATCACCTTAACACAGACCAAAAAAATGAATTCAGCACCGATTATTCTATTTGACAAAAAGTTTTGGGGTAAATGGGACGATTTTGTTCTCAGCAATATGCTTCCCGGTAAGTTGATCTCTGACGGTGATGAAAAAATCTACACCATCACTGAAAATATCCCAGAAATAATCAGTGTCATTAAAAATCGGCGAACTTGTTGCGACCGCTGAACTATTTCTTAGATTTTGGCTCAATCCAACAGATTCCGCCCTGACAGACCACTCGCTCAACCGCAGGATTATATGTGCGCGGGTGGTTTTTATAGCGACGGGTAATTTCAAAACCTAAACCCCGCTTACCATGAGTCGTCTGTTGCCTACCCAGAGGCAATTGACAATGATAATTATTCACAACGTCAATCGGGTTAAACGATATCACTTGACCGTCAACATCCAGAAGTACCCACTCAGAAGCTTTAAATGGCGCCCACTTATCTATTTTTGGTGCAATAGCCATGAGCGACTGATAAATTTCCTCAGCCGTTGCATTTGTCGGGTCAAGCCCTAAAGAGCGAATAATCGAATGTGCCCTAGCCAATATTTCCGCAATTAATCGCACATCACTGTCATCACGCGTCATCTGCCTAAGTTCAGTCAAGGCACGGCGTTTTTTAGCGTCATCTCCTAATAATTTTCCTAGATTTTGTGCCATTATAGTTCCCTTTCTTGAATTGGCATAGTATGAAGTGGTGTGCCGGAATATAAAATACCAGCTTTCGCCCCAATTTTCATAACAACCGAGCTAGCATTTGCACTACCCATTATTACAGAATTTTTCAAACTACCGCTCCTCGCCCATTCACTCAGAAATCCAGACGCAAAGGCATCACCAGCGCCCGTTCTGTCAATTGAAGGGCGGTCGTCGTACATTAAGGCTCGCACGATAGTCTTTCCGTCACTTGCCATAGAACCATTTACACTGTCCGTCACTAGGACAACTGGTACCAAATTTAATCCACGGCGCACCAAAGTCTCCAAATCGTCGCCCGATACTAATTGCTGCATCTCTTCCTTATTCAATGTCAAGACATCGACGTCAGATAAAAGTCCTATCAACTTATCCTTTTGTGCCAATTCTTTCTTGCCAGGATTAAAACAAATTTTCATATCGCGACGCTTGGCCTGGTGAAATAATTTATGAAGCATCGGCATATTGCCCGCCAAAGTTGAAACATACAACCAATCCGCATCTTCATCAGATAAATCAAAATCTGCCTCGTGATAATGAGTTGAGGCTCCACGGTACGTTAGAATTGTTCTTTCGCCGTTTGAAGCCAGGAGTAATACAGAGTATCCCGTGCTGTACTTTGGGGAGTATCGTACTAAATGCGTATCAATATTTTCCTTATCCAAATTAGCCAAAACGGCCTGACCGGCTGGATCATGACCAATTGCACCCATAAAGCTAGCATAATGACCCTGCCTGGCGAAAGTTACCGCGGCATTTGTAGCGCCACCACCGGTCGCAAAGTGGATTTGATTAACGTCAGCCTTTGCGCCCAAATCCAGTCGCGCAAAACAATGCTCTGGACTTTCACACACTGGCGTTAATGCGTCCGATTGGCTCAAAAAAACGTCCTGGATAGCGGCACCGACGGTAATAATTTTTGCCATTAAATCACCGCCTTTCCCGCAGAATTAAACGCCTTAATCTTTGACTCTACAACTTCTTGCACAGCCGCATAGACTGGGGGCATCAGCTTAACAATGGCGTACTCATTTGGATTTTCGCGCAAGGTCTTTTCCAGAGTGGTGCGAAAAGCATAGCGCATGTCGGAGTTGATGTTGATTTTAGAAACGCCAATTTTCGCAGCCTCCTCAAAATAATGTAGCGGCGTACCCGACCCACCATGGAGCGAAATCTGACAATGAATCGCCTCACGAATGTCAGCTAGCAAATCCAAATCTAACACTTTCGGCACTGGATATTTACCGTGCAAATTGCCAACTGCCGCCGCAAAAGTTTCAATCCCCGTCGCCTCGACGAACGCTCGGGCACCGTCTGGCGTAGAGAAAGTCTTTTTTATTTCTTCGTAATTTATATCTTCAGTATGAACATTTGAACTTCCGCCAAAGTAGTGTGGCTCGGACTCCACCAACGCACCAGTGAACTTGGCATACTCCACCACTTCACGGGTTTTGGCAATAATTTCCTCGTCAGAAGCATTATGATTTGCTTGAGAAATGTCGATGTGCACAAACTCATAACCCGCATCAATCGCTCGCTTACAACCCTCGACCGTCGGACCGTGGTCCAAATTCAAATAAATTTCAATTCCGTACTCAGCCTTATAATTGTCCACCAAATCGCGAACGTTCTCTAGACCCATAGCCTTCACTTCGGCATCAGAAACCTCAACCAACACTGGCGATTGGAGCTTTTGCGCCGCCCGTGCCACCGCAATCAACGTCTCTTGGTTATCAATATTGAACGCGCCCACCGCAAAGTGCTGCGCCCGTGTCCGCTGCATTAAATGACGCGCCCGCGTCGTGTTTTTCCGAATCTCTGAAATCGATAATCCCATACTGCCCCCTAAAATACTTATGGTAATTATATCAATTACCGCCCTCCATGCCAAGAGAGTTGACATCATGTTGTTTTGGTGGTAATATAAAATGACTTTTGCTCAAGGCTTGCCTAAGGGCGAAAGAGCCCTTTGGTCTTGAGCATTTTCTTCTCAGAAAGGAAGAAAAAAATGAGCCCTGTTGTCAGGATAGCCAAATTCGCACTTAACGGGTCTATCCTGTTCATCTTGATGATGTGTGCGGCATGGTTGGCAATAACCATCCACCTCTTCGTAGTCTATGGACTACTCGAATCCTTAACATTCGCCATGGGGAGTATCTATCTTCTCGTGCTTATATTCAGTATGATATATCACGATCGACCATAGGCTAACACAACCCGCCAGGACTACTTGCTTTGAGGTCTTTATTAGATCTTGGCAGTAGCTCCTGGCGGGTTTTTCACTGGAGAAAATCAACAACACTGCGAGTAATTGAATCGACATCCAAACCGTGCTTTTGCCACAATTCAGACATCTTGCCCGACTCACCAAACGCGTCATTAACACCAATTCGCTTCATCTTTACAGGCAAATTCTCACTAAGAACTTCTGCCACGATTGAGCCAAATCCACCAGCAATCTGCCCTTCTTCCGCCGTAATGACGGCTTGGCATTTTTGAGCCGCGTCAAGCACAGCATCCTCGTCCAAAGGCTTAATTGTCGGAAAATGAACAACCTCCGCCTGAATATCATATTCTTTCGCCAATTTTTCTGCCGCCAATAACAGCTGATATGTCATCACGCCCGTTCCTAATAGCGCGACATCTTTACCTCGCCTCAGCGCATAACTTTTTCCAATCTCAAAAGTCGATTGATTTAAGAACAACGGCATTTTTTCCCGAGGCAATCTCACGTAATTCGGGCGTTTATCTCCAGTCATTGCCGCCGCCATTAGCTTGGCTTCATTAGCGTCGCCGGGCGCCAAAACCACCATGTTTGGCAAACTGCGCATCAACGCAATATCCTCCAACATCTGATGCGTCGCACCGTCCGCGCCAACATTCAACCCAGCATGCGATCCAACCAACTTGACTGGCTGATTATTCAAACAAATCGTCGTCCGAATCTGTTCCCAATTCCGCCCTGGGCTAAACGCCGCGTAACTAGCCGCAAATGGAATATTACCCATGGCCGCCAATCCAGATGCCACTGTCACCAAATTCTGCTCCGCCACACCAACTTCAATCGCCCTAGGACTACCAATTTCCTGAGCAAATTCACCAAAGCCGACGCTTTCCATCAAATCCGCACTCAGCGCCACCACTAGATTATTCTTCTTAGCGACGTCCGTTAATCCTTCGCCAAAACCAATGCGAATAGCTGCAGTCTCTGATTGCCGCCAATCTTCTCTCAGAAAACTCACTTGACATCTCCTTTTTCACCTAGCTGAATAAGCGCACGCCTGGCCTCCTCGGCATTTGGGGCTTTTCCATGCCATTGGTAATCATATTCCATAAAATCAACACCAAATCCAGGAATTGTATGTGCAATGATCACATTCGGCTGATGGGAAATTTTTGCCACGTCAATCGATTTTATGATTGCCTCATGATCATGACCGTCGACTTCCTGTGTAAACCAACCAAAACTCCGCCACTTGTCCGCCAAATTTCCTAGCGGCATAACTTTTTCCGTATCGCCACCAATCTGAATATTATTCCTATCAATAATCGCAATTATGTTTGACAAATCATATTTCGCGGCAAACATCGCCGCTTCCCAAATATTACCCTCATTAAGCTCACCGTCGCCCAAACTACAGTAAACGAATCGCTCAGAATTGCCACCCAAATATTGCAATGAATACGCCATGCCAGCCGCCTGACTTAGACCACACCCCAAAGGACCGCTCGTCGTTTCAATTCCCGGTAAACTACCACGCTCTGGGTGACCCTGAAGTTTAGAGCCAAATTTCCTTAAATTAGCTAATTCTTTTTTATCAAAAAACCCTCGCTCCGCCAAAGTGGCGTACAGAAGCGGCGCATAATGACCATTGCTCATCACAAAAATATCTCGAGCTTGCCAATCAGGATTTTCAGGATCTAGACGCATGGCGTGAAAATAAAGAACCGCCATGACATCGGCAAACCCCAAACATCCAGCCGCATGACCAGAACCAGCTGTCACTAATTCATGAATAATCGACTGACGCAAGGTTTGGGATATTTCTCTCAATTCGTTTAGCCGATCGTCAGACATTAAAGCACACTCGTCTTGTTAATTTCCTGCTGGAGTTTGGAAAAAATAGCGTGCGGATCCGATGATTTTTGGATAACGCCGCCAGCATTTAAAACATTAACGCCACCCTGCACCAGGCTATATGCATTATCCACTAAAACGCCGCCATCCCAACCAATTTCCACGTTAGGATTAATGGCTTTAATGAGCCGAATTTTTTCCAGCTGCATCAAACTGGCAGTCCCGCCAAATCTACCCAACTCGCCACTAAAAATCATTACATGGTCAGCGAGCTTTATGAATTCTTCGACAGTCCGCGGCACCGTTGGCTTCAATAACGCTAGGCCTGCCATGATACCAGCCTGACGAATCTGCATAAGCGCCGTTTTTACATCGCCCGTGGCTTCCGCGTGGACTATAATCATATGTGGTCTTAGGGCAATCAACTTCGGTATATATTCCTCCAGATTGTTGACCATAGCATGAATATCAATTGTCCAGCCCTCGGGTGCCCATAATTCCTGAATACCGACCGTCAACGTCGGCGCAAATTCACCATCAGAAATATCAATATGTACCCGCTCAACAAAACCAGTTATCCTATCAACTTGCTCTTTATACTGAGCAGCGTTTTCTGCCAAAATAGCCGGGGCAATTACAGCGCTCATGACAATTCATCCAACTGCGCATTGCGCCGATTAAAGCGTGGAGCATTAGCGTACGGAGTATTCAACCACGTTTCTACAATACCTCTCCAAGCTGATTCATCGTCTTCCAAAATTCGCGCTGGCAGACACAATACATTTGAGTCATTATCTTGACGCGTCATCTTCGCCTCAAACGCATCCCAAATCACGCTGGCACGAATTCCTTTGAATCGGTTAGCCGCCATACACATTCCTTGACCGCCGCCGCAGATTAAGATAGCTCGCGGGTCTTTACTGTCATCTCCAATAATTTTCAATGCTGCCGCCTGAGCGAATTGCGGAAAATCATCGTCAGGATTTAATTCTACGCCACCAACGTCTTGCACGTCATAGCCATTTTTAGCCAAATACGCAAAAACTTTTTCCTTCAACATAAAGCCGCGGTGGTCAGATCCCAGGTAGATTTTCATGATCTTAGTATAAGCGTTTTCGGTGATTTTTGCAAGGAAAAGTTGGATATTTTCTCAGAGGTAGAGTGTAACTATTTGACGAAAAGTATTGACATTTTATAACTGGTATGGTATAAATGGATTAACTTTTGCTCAAAGTTTTGTCTTAGGGCGGAAGTCGCCCTTTAGCTTTGAGCTCAACTTTTGAGGGGAGGTGAAAAAATGAAGGTTAAGTTTACTCTCCGTGATAGCCAAACGATCACCACGGAGTTCGAGGGCAACCTTGGAGACCTGGAAGATTCCCTCTCCAGAGCTCTTGGAGAGACCGACAGTACGTCTGTCGCCACCCTCAAAGCGAAGGATGGGATCTTTTTGGTTCGGATGACCGATGTCGTGTCGATCAATATCCAGAGCTGAGGTGCTCCGCGCCAGCAAAAGGCGCGCTAAGATAAATATTCTGTAAAACAAAACCGCCGGAAATCCCGGCGTCCCCGCACTATCACGGTGCGGGGTTATTTCATTTTTAGAATAGGGTTTTATTCACTCTTTTTCAAGTAGTGTCCAATATCTGCCACCAGTTCAACCAGCCGATTTGAATAACCCCACTCATTGTCATACCAAACCATGACTTTTATCAAATTGCCACCAACAACTTTCGTCAGCGGCAAGTCAACAACCCCAGAGTGCGAATTGCCGATAAAGTCGCGGCTAACTAAAGGTTCCTCAGAAACTCCCAGAATACCCTGGTAAAAGTTACTTTGTGCAGCTTTTTTGAAGGCTTCATTCACCTGCTCGACCGTCACGTCACGTCTGAGAAGCACCGTCACATCACTGAGAGATACCACTGGAGTTGGGACACGAACGCTCAGACCGTCAAACTTACCAGTTAGTTGCGGCAGGGTTTTCGTCACAGCGATTGCCGCACCCGTCGTTGTCGGAACCATGTTTTCAGCGGCATTGCGACCTTCACGCAAATCTTTAGCAGGTGCGTCTTGCAACCTTTGACTAGCAGTATAGCTATGCACTGTCGTCAGCATTGATTTTTCCACGCCAAACTCCGCGTCCAAAACAGCCATCACCGCACCTAGGCTATTGGTGGTACAGCTGGCGTTAGACACAATTGGCGTCGCGTCCTTGATCTTGCTGTCATTGGTGCCCAGGACAATTGTATCGACGCCGTCAGATTTGGTCGGCCCACTGATAACCACACGCTTGGCGCCAGCCGTTAAGTGCTTGCCCGCACCATCTTTGTCAGTAAAGAAGCCAGTCGACTCGATCACCACGTCAACATCCATCTCACCCCACGGCAAATTTGCTGGATCTTTCTCTGCTAGAACTTTAACCGCCTGGCCTTCAACTATTAACTCATTTTCTGTAAAATCAACCTGCCGACTGTACTCACCATAATTACTATCATGCTTGAGTAAGTACGCCAGCGTCTTCGTGTCTGTTAAATCATTAATCGCGACAATCTCTAGGTCGCTTCGCTCACGCGCAATCTTAAACGCATTGCGCCCAATCCGCCCAAAACCATTAATTACTATTCTTGTTACTGACATACACCCTCCCTGTTAGATATTTCGCTTTAGCTTTTCTTAATTATACTACAAAGTTGTATAATAAACATATGACGCGCGAAGAATTACTATCAATAGCCGAGCAAAAGTACGACGAAGTGCCAGTGCTGGTCTTGGCAAGCGCGATTGACTATGCGACCGAAAAACACGCTGGACAAAAACGCAAAAGCGGCGAGCCGTATATCAATCACCCGCTGGCGGTGGCCGAGATTTTGATTGAGTGGGGCATGGATATCGACACGGTTGTGGCGGGCGTGTTACATGATACGGTTGAGGATACTGACGCAACGCTGGATGAGCTGGAGAGTTTATTTGGACGAGATGTGGCGTTTTTGGTGGATGGTGTAACCAAGGTTTCGCAGGCACGTGCTGGCATGCGTAGCCTGGACAGCTATCTGCCGCACACCAAGGACAATTTGACTAAATTGATGATCGCAGTCGGTGAAGACGTGCGGGTGATTATCATCAAACTGGCGGATCGCTTGCACAATATGCGGACGCTGCAATTTATGTCGCCCGAGAAGCAGAAGAAAATTGCTCGCGAGACGATCGAGGTATTTGCACCGCTTGCAGACCGGTTGAATATGGGGCGGGTACGTGTGCAGCTGGAAGAATTGAGCTTCAAATATTTGATGCCAAAAGATTTTCACCGAACCAAAAGTTTGATGGATAGTCGATTGAAAAAATCGCAGCGAAAACTGGACCGTGTTCGCCGTGAAGTCGAGGTACGATTGAAGGAAGAGAAGCTGGTTTTCCAGATGGATGGCCGGGTCAAAAGCGTCTACAGCCTGTTCAAAAAACTTGATAAAGTCGGCGATATTGATAAGATTTATGACTTAATCGCCCTGCGAGTGATTGTCGATGATTTGTCGACAGGCTATTTGGTCTTAGGGATTTTGCACGACATGTACCAGCCGATGCACGAGCGAATTAAAGATTATGTCGCCAACCCAAAGCCGAATGGCTACCAAAGTCTACACACCACAGTGCAAACGCCGAGTGGGCAGATTGTTGAATTTCAGATTCGCACCAAAGAAATGCACGAGCATGCCGAGCGTGGCTTGGCAGCCAGCTTCCATTACAATGAGCAGAAATTGACCGATGCTTACAAAAAAGGTCGCATGGGTTCTATGCCAGCAGATTTGTCATGGATTCGTGAGCTTCAGGAAGCGGCAGCGCTGGCTGGTGAAGGTAAACGATTTGACTCTGACAAGTTCCGCATGAAATTGTTCTCAGACCGCATTTTCGTTTATTCTCCAAAAGGCGATATTTATGACTTGCCGCGCGGTGCCTTCCCGCTGGATTACGCTTACCGCATTCACTCTGACATCGCAGCACACGCCAGTGGCTTCAAGGTCAACGGCGTAATGAAACCTTTCAATTACGAGCTACAGCACGGCGATGTCGTCGAAGTCTTAACCAGCAAATCCGCCAAGCCAAAACTGGCCTGGCGAGACATGGTCGTCACGCCGCACGCCAAAAACAAACTACGTATGCAATTGTCAAAAAGCGGCGGCGTACTCGGACATTTGACTGGATTAACCGACGGCGTTTCGTCGTTATTCCGAAATAGATGAGCAAAAAGATTTACGCTTGCTCGTTCCAGCGGGTGATTGAATCGCGAATGATTTGCTTGGCGCGTTCAACATCACCAAAGCCTTTGACCACTGTTGAGCCTGGCTTCTTCATGTCTTTGTAGTGATTGAAATGATGTTCAATTTGCTTGAGCAGTTGTGGCGGCAAGTCTTCCAACGAATTGATAGCATCGCCAGTATTGCGATCATCAGCTGGCACCACGATCACCTTGTCGTCAACCTCATCATCATCAACAAATTCCAGCACACCGATGACCTTCGCCTCCATGAAAATGCCTGTTGTCAGCGGCTGGTCAGTGATAATTAAAGCATCCAATTCGTCGCCGTCCTCATCCAATGTCTGCGGGATAAAACCGTAGTTGGTTGGCTTGGCAAAAATTGCTGGCTCGACGCGGTCCAGTTGCATCACTGCCAGCTGACGGTTCCATTCAATTTTGTGGTTTGAACCTTGTGGAATCTCAACGACAACATTAACGATGCCGTTTTCCACGTCACCAGGTGTCAAAATTTGATTAAAGTCTGCCATGATTTACTCCTCTCTGGCTTTTTCTTGTAAATATTCACGAATTTGCAATGCCGCCACTGCACCCTCGCCGACCGCCGAAGCGATTTGCATTGTCGCGCCCGAACGGACATCGCCCGAAGCAAAGACACCAGGGACATTGGTACGCAAGTGTTCGTCAGTGACGATGTGTCCGCCGAGGTCTAGCTCCACGTCTGATTCAGCCAAGAACTGCGTGTTTGGAATGAGGCCGATGAAGACGAATAAGCCGTCTGCAGTAAATTCTTTTTGCTCACCGTTTTGGGTCGATTTTACACCGTAGAATTTGTCGTCTTTGACGATAATTTCATCAGTCGTCGCCCCGATGTGGACAGTAATCTTGCCCTCATCGACATACTTTTGCAGCTCTTTTTGCAAGACATCGCTGGCGCGCAATTTACTGCGTACCAACAGGTCGATGTGGCTAGCATAGCGAGTCAAAAAAATCGCTTCCTGCACCGCCGAGTTGCCGCCGCCAACGACGATCAAATTCTTGTCGCGGTAAAACGCACCGTCGCACGTTGCACAGTAATGCACGCCGCGGCCATACAACTCATCTTCTCCTGTCACGCCCAGCTTGCGGTGATTTGAGCCGGTTGCTAGTAGTACCGCTTTGGCTCGCACTGGCTGGCCATCAACTGTCAACTCCAATTCTCCGTCAACCTGCTTCAGCTCCGTCACGTCGCCGTACTCGATATCCGCACCGAACCGCTCAGCTTGCTGCTGCAGCTCGGACGCCAATTTCATGCCAGTCACGCCCTCAGCGAAGCCTGGGTAATTGTCAATTTGATCAGTGATAGACGCCATGCCACCGACCACTCCGCGTTCATATAGTGTAGTCGGCACATCTTCACGTGACAGATAAATTGCAGCTGTGAGTGCACTTGGACCGGCACCAACAATGATAACTTCTTTATACATGTAGCCCCCTTGACCTATAATACTGCTTGATGATCTCTGGCATTTCTGGCTGTGGAATTTCTGCTGGTTTTTCAATAGCCATAACCACGAATTTCAATGGTGAGTTTGCAGGAATCTTATCACCCTGAGCCTGATTTCCGTACGCCTTATCTGCTGGAATTGTCAATTCTCGTACGCCGCCAATCTTCATACCAATCAAACCTTCTTTCCAACCTTGAATTACGGCAGTTTTCGCTGGACCATTCATATTAAGTGGCGCTTTCAATTTTCCATCGGCAATTGATTGATCAAAAATCTCTCCCTTAGGGTTCCAGCCAATATAATAAACAGCCAATTTCGTATCATCTTTGACTTCTACTCCGTCGCCCTCCAACAAATCTTCTTTGCCAAGTTCTTTAACGCCGCCAGCCTCAAACGCACCGACTCGCGAACTGAACTCAGAAAATTTACTGTAGTATTTTTGGCTCAGTTCGCCCGCCTGAGCTTCTACTTTTTTCTTATGTTCATCGTTGGCTTTAGTGTACTCATCCTGCGCCTTCTTCAGTGCTGCCTGGTCTTTGGCGTCATTACCTGGCTGTACCATCATAGCGATAAATCCGCCAACAGTTCCTAAAAACATCATGCCGGCAATCACCCAAATCCCTATTCTTTGGCTTTTTGTTGTTGCCATAATCCTCCTTTTATTTACTCATCAATTATATCAATTTTCAGCGAGCACAACAATCGCTTGATACTAGGTCTGAATAGCACCGAGATTTGTTGCCGTCGTCATAACAATTTCGTTGATTATCGGTGCAATGTCTTTATCCGTCAATGTACGCTCGAGGCTAGTGAACTTTATATTGAAAGTAATAGTTTTCGTCGAATTATCGTCCTCTGGCTGATAAATCGAAATTGGCGTAATGACAATTTGTAGATCTTGGTGACTATCTATAACGTCCTTAACGCAGCCATACACCGACGCATAATTAACCTGAGCTGGAACTTTGAGAGAAAGGTCGCGGCTGGTCGATGGATAACGGCTGAGCGGCTGATAATTGCTGACATGGTTAGCGTAAACAGCCTCTAGGCCAGCTGTGTCCAAGCTAGCCGCCGCTACGTAGGCTGGCAATTTGAAGTTCTTGATGACCGATTGCTTCAATTCGCCGACTATACCAATGAGCTGTCCGTCGGTTGTCTCGACCAGTGCACTGCGTGATTGTTCAAATGGTGCTGTGACTGGGAAGTTGAGCTCTTGCTCAACTGGCTTAAATACCAGCTCAGCGCCAAGGTCATGTGCCAGCTGCTCAACCAAGCGACGAATCGTGTAAAATGGCGCGCCCGCTCCCGGCTTTTTGGCAGCATAGACGATATCAATGAACTGGCTGGCTTCTGGCAGACTATCTTCACCCAAACCATGCATTTTGATATGACCCTTACCCATTTCAAACAAGGCAAATTCATCATGCCCAGCCTTGATGTTGGCGTGGACCTTGTCGAGCAAACTCGGTAGCACCGTCAAGCGGTAATATTGCAAATCAGGGCCGAGAGCGTTTGATAATTTGTATGCCTGGCTAATGTCTTGCTCGGCATTTTTCAGGACGCGTTCGTGAACAAAACTGTAGGTCAAGACTTCATTAGCACCGGCGCGTAACAGACTTTGGCGAACGGCGTTTTTTAGTTCGCGACGCAGGTTTTTCGCTGTTGATTTGATGCTGCGCATTGGCAATTGACGCGGTAATTTATCAAAGCCATACAGCCGGCCGA
>ERZ773263.905-NODE-905-length-19068-cov-6.162100_pt1 | contig 19068 bp, 19 predicted proteins | sample MGYA00511076_ERZ773263 | MGnify/ENA primary metagenome ERZ773263 (study PRJEB29015, sample SAMEA2738155) | human oral metagenome | biome: human oral; feature: human-associated habitat; material: saliva | place: China | collected 2195 ... | reverse complement strand
TGCCCCCAAAGTATCGATCGGAATAACATATATCCCATTCGAGCGCCATCTACGCGCCATCGTCCCCTTACCGAGCAGCATCGATGATTTTTGAGGATTTCCATTTATGATTTTCGAGCCAACTCAACTATGTTTTTCGAGCAATTATATTGATGATTTTCGAGGATTAACCGCAGTGAGGGTTCACTGAACACCATTGCTCTTTCTAAAGTCCGCCGGCGAGAAGCCCTTGTTCCTTCGAAATGCTTCCGTGAACGCACCCGGTTTGCGGTAACCGACCGCCTTACCGACGCTTGCAATCGGAAGATCGGTTTCCTTGAGCAGCCGAACAGCCTCTTCCATTCGTTCCCGTATGACATACGCAGAAGGTGAAAGCCCCGTCGCGGTTTTGAACAGCCTTTTCAGCTTGGTTTGCCCGATGTACAGCTCTGAGGCAAGCCGTGCACAGGAGAGGTCTCCACTCAGGTTGTCGGCAATGTAGGCACTGATATGGCGGATAGCGCGTGCATCATCCTGAGACAGAGCCTTATGTTCTTCGCTTCCATCTTCTCGGGTAGCGTATTCCATAACAAGAGCGACAGCCTCTGCAATCACGCCCTCATAGAACAGCTCCGCAGCAATTCCCTTGCCCTGATACGCACGTGCCTTGCGGAGTAGATCGACAAGTTCGGGAAGATCATGTTTTCCGTCAACTTTGATAAAGGCTTCCCGGACATCTCTGATGTCCCCAAACCTGCTTTGTAGATAATCCCGATAGTAGTCGGGAGAAATAGTGATAGACGAAGCCCTTGCTACGGCCCCTTTTGAGAATCGCATCTCATATTCTTCATTCTCACCCCCAAGATATACCATGATGGCCCCCGGAGCGAGCGGCGCACCTTGACGTTGCACCATACCCTTGACATCATCGTAGCATCCCAGGCAGATGTGCTCGGTACAGCGGTACCGCATGGTCCCGCTTTTTACAAAGTTCATTCTGAATGCATTCACGGCAAAAAGATTTCCGCGAAAGTACGCCCAGTACTCACCGGATCCCAGCTCATTTTCAAAGGTGTGTAGGACGCCTTCAGGGCCATAACCACGAACTTCCTTCAAAGGCTTGAGATCCCATCCTTGAAACGCCCCACGGTAAAGATCTGTCTCAATACTTTTCATCTTCCCTCCTTTCCGCTCGTCCGGTTCCCAGGCTTCTTCCTTGATCAGGCCTTCTCATTCCGTATAGGGACGCATCTCATCAATGCAGTTGTCAGGAACATGCTGTTTATCCATTATAAAGCAGAGTTTCCTATAGCTAACAATTGATCGGCGAATCGATCGATGTGCATCGATATAAAGAGTCGACAGTAAGGAGGATCATCTATGAAAACGGAAGTTGAAAGCTCCAACAATACCAGGTGGACCATGCACGACATCCTGACATTTGTAATATTCAATCTCATCATCATGATACTTATCACGGTGGCAAAAGTAGTCGAAGACATGGTGTTGGCACCACAAAATACGTTCTTCGTTGGCTCATGGCTGTTTCCGTTACTAGCAACGCCGTTCTATCTCGTCATGGCCGACCGCATCGGCAAACGTGGCGTACTTTCCGGATCGATCCTCATATTTGGTGTCCTCTACACCTTCATGGGCGGACTCTACTGTGCACCGGTCGCTATCGTGGGCGCAGTCATAGGCGAGCTGGTTATGTGGGGTAAAGGTTCTTATCACGATATCAAACGCGTCATCGGCGGCTATATCGTCTATTGGGTGACGTTTGGTTTTTATGGAATCATACCGTATGTACTGTTCAGAGAAGCCTACATGAAACAGTTGGAAACCTACTACAATGCCGCCGACGTTACCGCGATGATCGCCCAATATACCGAACTCCCCTGGATCCTTCTGATGATGGCTTTGTTTGCAGCGGGAACGATCGTTGGCGGCCTTATTGGATCAAAATTCTTGAAAAAACACGTCCATAAAGCGAAAATCGCATAAACGACATGGAAGAGACAGACATCAAGTGCGGTCTTCTCGGCCTTGATCCAAGAACACATCTGTTGTCGTTCTTTCTTGTGGGGATCGTATCCATGCTGATAGTGAACCTCCTTGAGACGGTGCTTTTACAGGCATTCGCTACCGCTTATCTCGCCGCAAACGGACGGACGAGAAGTGCGACAAGGACCTGTGTGAGCTTCACAGTCATATGCGGCCTGAGCTTCCTTCCCCTCCCAGGGCTGTACGGAGTTCTTTTTGTAAGCATGCTGCACATGATTCCCCCGTTTACGACCGGCTGCGCGTTCTTCTCGCTTTCTCCTTCGGCGATCATGTGTGCACTCGACCGGTGGCATCTCCCGCAAAAATTCCTCGTTGGGATCTGCATGATATTCAGATTTGCCTCGATCCTTCCGTTTGAGATGCGCTCAATACTTCGCGGAATCCGCATGCGGGGCATCTTCCCCAGCTTACTGGGTATTGTGAGACACCCCGCGCTCGCATACGAATGCTTTTACACGCCGCTTGTCATGCGCTCGCTGAGACTCTCAAACGAACTCGCCGCATCGGCCGAACTGCGAGGGATTGGGATAGGTACAGGACGAACGTCGATATATCACGTGGGATTCACCTTGCGCGACGCAATGTGCGCTCTTGTTGTAACTGCAGCCGTCGCCGGCATATATGCGTTGGAGGCGGTTTTGTGAGAGGTACGGAAACCGTCGCTTTGAAGAACGTTTCGTTTTACTACCTCGACGAGTCTGAGCTTTCAGATGAAACATCAGCTGATAGTGAGGTGTCAGCCGGCAGATACGAATCTACGGAAAGCTGCGTACAGGATATCTGCCTCAACATCCCGGCAGGCTCATGCACCGTACTCTGCGGACGCTCCGGCAGCGGAAAATCAACGGTTCTGCGCCTGATCGACGGCCTCGCAGGAACCTTCTTTCCCGGCGAGAAGAGCGGAGTGGTCCTTGTACACGGAACGGACGTGTTTGATCTGTCCCCGCGCAATCGCACGAAAAGCATAGGCGTAGTCATGCAAGATCCGAGAAGTCAATTCTTCATGGGGACGGTAGGCGACGAAATTGCATTTTCCCTGGAAAATCTGGGTACTGATCCCTCAGATACGATCAAGTTCGTCCAAGAGGCGGCAACACTCAGCGGTGTCAGCCGACTTCTTGCCGAGAAGCTCACCGAGCTCTCAAGCGGACAAAAACAGCGCGTCGCTCTTGCGGCTGCAATAGCCAACCGTCCGCAGATCCTGATACTTGACGAACCCACCTCGAATTTGGATGCAGAGGGGTCTCAGTCGCTTATCAAGATCCTCGGAGAGCTTAAAAGAAACGGCGTGGCACTGATCATCTCCGAGCATAGACTCCATCAATTTTTGCCTATAGCCGATGAGTTTGTATATATTCAGGAAGGACGCATAGCCGCTCGGTGGGATGCCGAGAAGTTCACGTCTCTTTCCGAACACGAAACGGCAAAGTTTGGGCTTCGACACCCCGACATGAAATCCGACTCTGAAATCAAATCCTATCCCGCAAAGGATGCGGACGGTTGGCACATGACAGATGTGACCTATCTATACCCTTCAACAAAACGCGGAATCAAGGGCATTACCGCTGAATTTCCATTCGGATCCGTAACGGTCATATGTGGTGAAAACGGAACAGGCAAAACTACGCTCGCAAAAGTTCTTGTAGGAGCCGTTCGAGAGCAGAGAGGCATCGTCGCCAGAAACGGGAAACGTCTTTCCCGTAAAGAACGCCGCCTCCTCAGCTACTTTGTCATGCAGAACGTTGACTATCAGCTGTATGCCGGCAGCGTAGCGGACGAAGTGGTGCTTGGCCGACAGGTGGATGATGCACTCAAGGCACGCGCCTGGGAGGCGCTGGCAGCTTTTGGTCTGACGGATTTGGCCGACCGACATCCGGCCAGTCTTTCCGGCGGGCAGAAGCAGCGCGTCATACTTGCGACGGCATACTGCTCAGATGCCGAGCTTATTGTACTTGACGAGCCCACAAGCGGACTTGACGGACACGGGATGCACGAGGTGGTGCATTGGTGCCGCAAACTCGCATCCGAGAAAAAAGCAGTTGTGGTTATAACGCACGACGAACTGTTGGCGCAACTGGCAGGCGATTACATCGTTGACTTGTCATTGCAGAAAAGAGGTTGATGTCTCCATGAGTCACATTACGCCAAAAGACCGGACGGCACGTCCCAGTGCATTTTCAAAGCTTTTCTATTTTATGCGGCCCGACAGGGATCGAATGCTCTTCTCGCTTCTTCTGGCATGCATAGGCGAGGCGGCAGGCATGGTTCCTTATATTGTCGTTGCCTTACTCGCCGCGGGATTGGCGGAAGGGACGCTCACGCTTGAGTCGGCTGCTCTCCTATCAGCCGCAGCAGCAGCGGCCCAGATTGCAAAGTTCCTATTCACCTGGCGCTCTTCCATGATCAGCCACGGGATCGCCTTCAAGGCTCTACGCACCATGCGTGAGCAGATGGCAGAGAAGATGGCTCGTGTACCCATGGGGACCATCGTCGACACGCCGACGGGCACGTTCAAGAACCGATTCGTAGACAACGTGAACCAACTTGAGGACGCCATTGCGCACTTCATGCCCGAGCTTCCAAGCACGGTATTTGCGCCGCTTTTGGCAATGATCATCGTATTCGCCATCAACTGGCGTATGGGACTTGCCGGGATTGCCACGATCCCCTTATGCCTGCTCTTCTATCTTGGCATGATGCGGGACTATAAGCCCAAAATGGCTCGCTATATTGCGAGCGAACAGCGGATGAACTCAACGCTGGTAGAGTATGTCAACGGTATCCAGGTGATCAAAGCGTTCGGACGCACCGCATCCTCATACGGCTCGTTTTCCGAGGCGGTAGCCGAATATCACGACTCCACGCTTGCATGGTTTCACCAAAGCTGGATATGGATGGCGGCGATACGGGCTATCGTCCCCTGTACGCTGCTCTTCTCGCTACCGCTCGGCGTTTGGCTGCTTTCGGTCGGACGGATCACATTGCCTGCCTTCATGGTGTGCATCACCATCCCATTGGGATTCATCGGAGGAATACTCAAGTTCTCCCAGGCGGCAGGCCAAATTTCACGTATGGATACCTGCCTGAACATAGTCTGGGACTTTTTAGGAGAGCCTGAGCTCTCACGGCCAAGTGAGCGCGTAATGCTTGACGGCAAGTCATTCACTTTTGAGAACGTCTCTTTTTCTTATCATGAGGGTACGGAGGTGTTGCACGACATCAACTTTAAAACGGAGCCGGGGCAGATCACGGCTATCGTAGGACCCAGCGGATCGGGAAAATCAACGGTAGCTAAGCTTATGGCCGGTTTCTGGGATGTACGTTCCGGATGCATTTCATTCGGCGGTACCGATGTGCGAGACATTCCCTTCGAGCAGCTTATGGAGCACGTCTCGTATGTGGCACAGGACACGTTTTTGTTTGATAGGACCATCGCCGACAACATCCGCATGGGCATGCCGGATGCAACCGATGAAGAGGTCGAGACTGCTGCACGTGCAGCCGGCGCTCATGAGTTCATCAGCCGGCTTCCTCAAGGGTATCGCACTCCTGCCGGTGAGGCAGGTGCAAGGCTTTCCGGCGGCGAGCGCCAACGCATCACCATTGCCCGCGCCATCTTAAAAGATGCTTCCATCGTCATTCTTGATGAGGCCACTGCCTATGCCGATCCTGAAAACGAAGCTCTGGTAGAGCGAGCCTTGAGCAAGCTTGTAGCAGGAAAAACACTTGTTACTATCGCCCACCGCCTATCAACGATCACAGGCGCCGACCAGATCCTCGTCATGGACGGCGGACGCATCGTTGCGCGCGGACGTCACGGTGAATTGCTGAAAACCTGTCCTTTGTATGCTCGCATGTGGAAAGAACATATGAGCTCTACCGTCAACGCAGAAGAGGAGCCCTCATGTTTGCAATAATGAAACGCATCCTTGACTTGGCCGGAAGCTTCTCACCGGCATCACGCCGCAGCCTCATGGCAGGCATGGTCTGTAATGTCATTAAAGCGTTCTTCATGTCCGGAATGCTCATAGCGGTATGGTGGGCCCTTGAGATGCGAAGTCACCTGAGCGCCGGAGTTGCCCTGCAATGTTTAGGGATCCTCGCCATCAGCGTAGCGGGTCAGTTTGCCTTCCAATATCTCGTGGACATACAGATGGACGCCGAGGGGTTCCACATCTTCCGTGATCTGCGGCTACGGGTAGGCGACCGCTTAAAAGGCGCTCCCATGGGCTACTTCTCAGAGCAGCGTCTCTCGGCGATAACCACCACACTCACTACCACGGTGCACCAACTCGAAGAGTTCATGACCATCTGTCTCACGGGACTCTCGGGCGGCGTAGCCATGGCAGTGATCATGAGTCTGTTCTTCCTGTTTCAAGCGCCACCGGTTGCCTTCATTACCTTTGTCGGCATTGCCGTAGGCCTTATTGTTTTGGATTGGCTGAGAAGACGCTCGACCGCCGTCACACGGGAGGTCACTGCCGCACAGGAGGAAATGACTGACAAGGTGATCGAATACGCCCGCGGCATGGCTGTATTGCGGGCATTCGCAACACCCGATGACGCACTTGCCGCAGCAAAGACATCCTTTGAGCGGAAACGCCAGGCAGATTACAATCAAGAGCAGGCGGCACAAGGTATCCTCAAGCTCTATGCGCTCGTGTTCAACCTTGCAAGCTGCGGAGTTCTTCTCGCCGCATGCACACTGTATCTGACAGGCGCTCTGTCTCTCTCGTGGGCGCTCACGCTGCTGGTTGCCGCTTTCATGATCTATGGAGAGCTTATCAGCGCGAACAACAGTGCGTTTCTCACCAAGAAGATCGAAGGAGAGCTTAACCGCATTGACGAGGTATGCTCGGTGCCAAAGCAAGACCTTACGGATGAGACGCTCTCGCCCGACGGATTTGCCCTGGCCATGGAGGATGTCTCATTCGGTTACGGTGACGGCCGTCGTGTCATAGAAGGAGTAACACTCTTTATTCCCGAAGGCTCAACCTGCGCGCTTGTCGGTCCCAGTGGCTCGGGTAAAACGACGCTGGTGAATCTGCTTGCGCGATTTTGGGATGTCGAGAAGGGCCACGTTACCATCGGTGGCATTGATGTCCGCGAGGGAACGGCGGAAAGCCTGCTTGCAAACATATCGATGGTGTTCCAGAGCGTATACCTGTTCAATGACACCATCGAGAATAACATTCGCTTTGGTCGCCCCGATGCATCGCGCGAAGAGGTCATCGCTGTGGCCAAACGCGCACGCTGCCATGATTTCATCATGGAACTTCCTGACGGCTACGACACGGTGCTTGAAGAAGGCGGGGCAAACCTTTCCGGTGGAGAGCGCCAGAGAGTATCCATTGCACGCGCCATCATGAAGGATGCGCCGATCGTCATCCTTGACGAGGCTACGAGCTCGGTCGACCCGGAAAACGAGCACCTGCTTATGCGGGCAGTAACGGAACTGACACGAGGAAAGACCCTTGTTACCATTGCACATCGCCTGAACACGGTGCGCAATGCTGACCAGATCCTTGTGATCGATGGCGGGCGCATCGTTCAGCGTGGTACACATAATGAGCTAATGAAGGAGGCTGGCATCTACCGGCGCTTTATCGAGATGCGCCGAGAGGCCGCCGGATGGCGTATCATACGCTCTTAAACTTCATGGTTCCAACTCTATTGTCAATTATAACTTTTCGTCACAGTGGCAATTGCCGCATCCGTCTCTCCAGCAACTGTCTGTAAGAGTGCACGGTCTGCTTTGGTACCTCCACGGCGAGACCATTCGCACAAGGTTTCAACCCAATACATTACCATGGTTGACGCCTTAAGGTGCATTGAGAAAGCATCATCATGTGCCGTACGTAGTGAATTGGCGAGAAGAGCATCCACGACCCGTATCCACTGGGGAATGCGCGCATATAGAGCCTTCAAGAGTGTAGGATTTTCGTGAACGATGGAAAGTCTAAGGGCAATATCAGAGAGTCCATCGGTACCGAGTTCCTCCACGACCGCATCTAAGACAATGCGAGCAATCTCAAACGGCTGCAGACTTTTGTTTGCGCCAGTAAGCACATGCTCGGCAACTACGATACCGGCGCTATCGGGAGGCATTCCAAGAACGACATCCTCTTTGGAGGGAAAGTGACGAAAGAAGGTCATGGTAGAGACTCCGGCGGCCTGGGCTATATCCTGAGCCGTCGTTTCATCATACCCATGCTCAACAATAAGCTTGAGTCCATAAGAACGCAAACAGGAACGTGTGGAATGGAGTCGTCGTTCTTGCCATGCCTCACGAGCCTGTTTAGCTTGTAATGAAATACCACGTTTATTAACTTTTTCGTTTTCCTGCATGTTCTTCTCGCTCTGATTTCGATATATATGCAACAAATCCTGCCACTAGAAGAAGCAGAATAGCCGTTACACAGAACGCAATTAGAATAGCATAGGCATACGCGCTGCTTGCGGCGGCGCGTAGTGCTTGCGCCTGCATAGCATCCTGCCCATGTGCCGCTTCGAAGGCAAGTGAGATGGATGCAAAGCCTTCTGCAACGGTTCCCTCACATGCTGCTGCATACCATGATCCCGTGAGCGAACCAAGAATTCCAATTCCTAAAAGACACCCCACCTGCTGGAAAGTAGAAATGAGAGCAGCTCCACCACCTACTTGTTGATTGAGAACGCGTTCCATGCCCCAACTTTGCATGGAGGGCAATCCCATGCCCATCCCCAAACCACAAATACACTGACCGGCAGCCATGAGATAATAATTCGCAGACGTCGTCGACAAAGCCATAACGGCCAAACCTAATACTATGAAAAGGAGACTTCCTAAACATGCTCGTCTCTTTCCCCACTTGTTCGTAACTTTTCCGGTGATGACAGATCCTATCATAGCGGCAACAACCATGGGCATAAGCATGAGCGCTCCCACAAGCGCACTGTTTCCAAGCGCTATCTCAACATAGGCGGGAAGCACAAACAATATGCCCGATATCGCAAGGTTAAGCGCAAGCAGTGATATCGCAGAAGCTGCAAATGAAGAAATACGCAGAAGATTAAGATCCGCAAGTGGGTTTTCTGACCTTATATCACGATACGCAAACAAAGCAATCGTAATAATTCCTGCGCCCACCAGTCCCCAAGCATCCGGACGAGAAAGTGAAATCTGTGCGTTGATGAGACCAGCTGAGAAAAAAGAAAGGCCAATAAGGGCAAGAATTGCTGAAAAAAGAGGTACTTTCGTTGTCGATAGAGTATTTTCGCAAGATGAGTTCTTATCGTCCGGCAAAAAGAGAGTATTAAGCGCCAAAATGACAGCAAAAGCCGCCAGATCAAACACAAAGATGGAATGCCAGCCGGTCAAATTGACCAGCAGACCTCCCAGCAACAAACCAAAAGGTGCGCCAAGAGTCATTGCAATGGCGCGTATGGTAAGAGCGCGCATCTGAGCATCAGATTCGAACAGATATTTGATGAGGGCAAGCCCCATGGGAACATAAAATCCTGCCCCAAGCCCCATAAGTCCCCGTGCAATGATAGTAGACATGGAATTTGGCGCAAAAATACCAATACCAGATGCAACAATAAAAGCACCTGTACCCAGCAAAAGCGTCCGCTTAACTCCCCATCTATCACCCAAAGAACCTGAAAGCAACATGAATGCGGCAAAGATTAAGTTGTAAATTGACACCATCCATTGCTGTTCCACTTGTCCAGACCCCAACGAGACAGATATTGCGGGAAGAGCAACGTTAAAGGTCGTCGTATTAGCAAAACACACAAACGTACCAAGACACAAGCTTCCTAGGGCTCTCCATGCCTGTTTCGATGTTTGAATAGTAGATGAAGTTGAATTGCTGTCATATCCTGAGGACATACGTATCTCCCCTTCTTTACTCATATCCATCTCATTCATATGTTATTAAGTAACGTATTAATATGTTACTTAATAACATTTGGATGTCAATGATTTTCGAAGAGATACGTTTAAGGCCCGCGATAAAGATGAAGTTGAACAGTCCGAACATAAGAAATGCTAAACCAAGTGCGAACGGGTTTGCATTCATGAGTGTATTCTGAAGGTACACCGGAGAGTTCACGAACACTGTCATACGGATCACCATCGCAATTGCCATCAACAGCAGCGTGCAGACTTCGATAACGCACGAGAAGTACATCTTGCCCCGTACCACATCCTGCTTGGCCACGGGAAGCAAAATCGAGAACACCAGATCATTTGCCTCTCGTGCATTCTAAAAACTCCGGAATATGCCCAGTCATGAGAAAAATACGCCACATAGGATTGGATATCTAGGAAGGAAAAACATCACACCGAATGCGATAAAAGCATATGAGAGCACCGAGGCGCTCAGTTTCATTTCCTTGATGAGCAAATTACGCATTATATAACCTCTCCAAACGGAGAAATGTTTCTTCAAGCGTTTCTCCCCGCTCTTGATAGCGATCGGCGAACTCTTTTCGAGGCATGGCAGCCACGATTTTCCCCTTGGAGATATACACGACATCGTCCGCACATCGCTCAATGTCGGAGATAATGTGCGTGGAAAAGAAAATGACCACACCTGTCCGCTTGATCTGGTCAAAGAGTTCCAGGAGTTCATCACGGGAGAACGGATCAAGACCACTGGTTGGCTCGTCTAGAATGAGGGCTTCCGAACCGTGGGAAAGAGCGAATAGGAGATTACATTTCACCTTCATTCCCTCGGAAAATTCACGAGGAGCCTTGTTCTCGTCGAGCGAAAACATACGCAGATATCTCTCGTACTTCTCGTCATCCCACGTACCATAGAAGAGCTTCATAACGTTTTTGATATCGCGAATCTTCTTGCGCGGATACCAGCTGATAGTGCCCGTGGAGTAACCAATGCGTTTTTTGATCTGCGCTTCGTTGCCTGCAAGTGGCAGCCCGAAGTAGAAAATCTCATCATAATCAGGATGAACCAGATTCAGCATCGACTTGATTGTCATCGTTTTTCCTGCGCCGTTACGACCGATGAAACCGGCAATTTGTCCCTTGGCAAGCGAAAACGAGACCGTGTCAAGCGTGAAGCCGGGATACGTCTTGGTCAGATCTCGAACGGTAACGATATCCATACCATCTCCTCAGAAAGATTTGATTTAGGCGAATACCGTACCGTTTGTTTACCTGCACCTCTACCAATCAAAATTGGCAAATATCGACTTTTATTGTTAGCTTTGGTTGCAACAACTATATATTTTTCCATTTTTTCTGATTATTCTGAATAATCAGAAAAAATATGGGTATACTAAAGATAAGACATCGTACAGTGATATAGGAGGTAATCATGATGCACGCAAATCACCATCGCCATGGAGTAGAACCGCAAAGTAGCAGAAATCAACATGGAAGCGGACCCTTTGGGCCACACAGTTCCCATGGGAACCACGTCATGGGCACTGTTACAGTAGACGGACGTGGCCAGCTTGTTATCCCTCGTGAGGCGCGTGACGCCCTCAACATTCAGGCAGGAGATCGTTTTGTTGTTTTTGGGAATGAGCATCGCAAGTCATTGCATCTTGTAAATGCTGACTATTTTGACAACTTTGCCGACATGCTTATGTTTCGTTCAAGCCAGTTAGAAAAACTCGCACACAACTTCCGCGATATGTCTAAGAATGAAGATTTCTGGACAGCTGATCCCGTAGAAGAGGTCGAAAGATCGGATGAAGATATGGATGTTGATGTTGCAGCAACCACTGACGATACATCCCCATCAACGCCGGATGCGGACAAACCGAAGGAGTAGCCATGGACAAAAGCCGTTACGGGCGCGTTGTGCGTCTCTTCACGCGCTTTGGTCTGGAACTCTGGTGGCTTGATACAGGCAAGCGTTTTCGTTCCGCAGAAAAACAAAAGAGACTTGAACATACAATCTACGCTCGTCAGGCGAGACAGTTCAGAGAAATTGCCGAGAAACTTGGCGGACTCGTTATTAAGGTTGGCCAATATCTTAGTGTTCGTGTTGACATACTGCCGCGTGAATACACCGATGAGCTGAGCGCTCTCCAAGACAGTGTTCCGCCGGTGTCCTTTGAGGATATCAGTAAAGTATTCCAAGAAAGTGCCGGAACGACAATCGATAAGACATTTGCCACATTTGAACGAAAGCCCTTGGCTGCCGCCTCACTGGGACAAGTGCATGAAGCTACGCTCATCTCCGGTGATCACGTGGCCGTCAAAATACTGCGACCACATATCACGGAAATTATTGAGACAGATCTTGCTGCTCTCAAAACGATCTTTGGAATGGCGCAGCGCTATACAAAGCTGAGCAACACCATCGACTTCAACCAGCTCTATACCGAGTTTGAACGTACGGTTTTAGCGGAGCTTGACCTTCTGCGTGAGGGCAAGAGCGCTGAGGCAATCAGAGATAACCTTCATGACTTTTCAAACGTTGCCATACCGAACATCTACTGGGAGCAATCGTCTCCTAAGGTTCTAACCATGGAATACATGGAAGGAATCAGTATCTCCAATATCGACACCTTGAATACCATGGGCATCAACTGCCCTCAGCTCGCAACGGATCTTATCGACATTTTTGCTCAAATGATCTTCTATAACGGTCTTTTTCACGCGGATCCACATCCCGGTAACATTCTTGTACGTGCCGATGGCACGATCGTGCTGGTCGACTTTGGAATGATGGGTTCAATCACCGATGATATGCGCAGTGGCTTCACGGGAATGGTGACAGCTCTTTTTTCCCGAGATGCAGCAACTCTGGTTGATAGGCTGGTCGCGCTTGGTTTCATACGCCGGGACGCAGATACTGAGGGCTTCGTCAAGGCTGTCTCGGCACTGCTCGAGCGCTTTGATATGAACGATCCGGATAAAACCATTTCAACGATTGAGAACTATAGTGACGAGTTGCGCGACTTCCTGTATGAGCAACCGTTTCAACTGCCTGCTAACGTAGCATTTCTGGGCAAGACCGTAGCAACGGTCGCGGGTATATGCCAAAAACTCAATCCCGACATCGATTTTGTTACTGAACTCACACCCATTGCCCAAGAGCTACTGGGTGATGATAAAACCGATAACGGTCTTTCCGGCTTGCTGTCCCAGTTCAAAGATATGGGCAAAGATATCATTCCGACTTTAGAGCAAATCCCCGGTCTTATCGAAAGAGCATCTTCGGGCAAGCTTATTGTTAGACTCTCGAGAGCGCAAGAGTCGGTCCTCGTAGACGAACACCACTCCGGCACCAACCGAATGACGCGAACGATACTAGGTGCAGCGCTCTTCATACCCGGCATATTTTGTGGAATGACCACAGGCTGGTCTCTCTTGCCCATCGTCCTGTCCGCAACGGGTCTTATGATTATGGTATTCCAAGCGTACCTTGCAGGACATAGAAAAACACAACAACGTCGGAAGCACCCACCACTGTTAAGACGCAGCGACGCATAGATCTTTATGCTGCAAGGTACTACAACTTTGATGAGTTGCAGAAATAACCAAAGACGAACGACGGCGTACGCTTATCTATCCTGCTAGGTAAAACATGAGTATGATAAATGCCACGGAAAGAGCAACAAATCCTCCCACGACTGCCCAAGCAGCCGGCCGAGCAAAATCCGAATGCTTAGAGCGCAAAATCATCCAGTGAGAGAAAATGAAACACGCTGCCATGAATGCTTCAAAAGCAGCCGGAAACCCAATAGCGCTACCAAGTGTCTTTGGCACGTATCTATCGATGCTTCCTGTAAAATCGGCATGCATCGGCAGTATGTCAGGCATGTGTGGATACAGTGCAAGCCCCGCACAGACTGTCCCTAAGATAATAGGGACATAGATGAGGTTTTATGCCAGAGGAATTGCAGTCGACAGGTCCTTCTCGGCAACGCTGGTAATTGCTTGGTGTTATTTTATCTCCCAGCCTTCGGAACGTTTAAGGGCGATCACCTTGCAACGATTATGCAACATGAACACAAAAGACATGACTACAGGAACAAGCAAGGCGACATTCACAAGTACTGAGCCGGCCATATCTTGACCGGAAGCAGAGGGTTTTGCATTGCTACCACAGGCTGTTAGACTGAATATCATAGTAGCGGCCAGTATGAGCACATTTATCTTCATAGGCACACTCTCCGTTAAGTCAGTTTTTTATTCCAAGTACGACTTCATAATCCAATCGTCCAGAAAGTGCATTTGTTCTTCGGTATGGAACCAATGCTCCCCACCCGGCATAACGGTCAATTCTGCGCTGACCCGCTTTGCAAAGGCGATCATGGTTTCCAAAGAGGTTAGATTGTCATGCTCTCCATACAAAATGCGAGTTGGGATAGACCAAGAGAGCGGATGATCCCGCACATAGGTAAGATAGTTCCATGACAGCGTTTCGCCAAACTCCGTGGGGATTTCTAATTTCCGCTTGAACTCCTGCTCGGTCACATTTGCCCACATCATCATATTGCCGATTAAGTTCTCCATATTCACAACCGGAGAAATAAAGAGTGCTTTGTCAACTAAGGATTTATCAAGTGAGGACATAGAGAAAAATGCACCGATGCTGTTTGCCACCAGAGTAAGGCTATCACAGCGATTTCGCTGTTTGGTGAAGAACTGCGGAAATTCTTCTTTGGCCTCCCACGGAGCATGAGCGTGGTAATCAAATCCGATGACCTCACTATTCGGGAACAGGGACTTGTAATGTTCGGATTCCTCCGCCGAACCGCCCTTTCCATGGATATATACAATAATATTTTTCATTTTTAACCTTAACCTTTCTTATATCGTTCGCCTAAATTCTATGGCGAGAAAATCAATTTAATTCCGTTAAATAACTCACAAGCAATCATTGTTGAAAATGAAATTTCTTCCACACTGACAGAACCCGTATAGATCTAGATACCTGCGAACACGCATTTATCGGAAAGATCAACAAACTACATTATTAGTTAAAAATTTACATCCTTAGCAAGTCGCCATGACTTCCTAAGCGTGTAGCAACAAGAATAAATTCATCTTCATTAATACGATAGATAAGAAGCCAATCAGGTTCTATATGACATTCGCGATGTCCTCGATACACTCCTCCTAAAGAATGATCACACGCTGATTTAGGAAGTTCTTCTCTACATACAAGCTTCTCAAGAATTTTCTCAAGCTTTTTAAGGTCCTTACCCTGCTTTTGTGCCCTTTTATAGTCCTTTTTAAATTTAGCTGTAAATTTCAGCTCCAGCATGTCTACTCCTTATTAAGAGCATCCATGGCTTCCTTGACAGAACGATAAGGACCAGAAAGATTCCTACCAACCACCGCATCATCCATTGCCGCAAGTGTCTCAGCATCAAATCCATAAGGATTAGATGGATCAAAAGGAAAACCGCCACGACGATTGAACGCAGACACAAACATGCGAATGGCATTACTTGGAGATGTCCCAATCTCATCGCAGATAACAGAAAAACGATCTTTTTCATCTTTACGAAGCTTCGCAGAAATTGATTCTGTAGCAGCAATAGTCATCATAATTCCTTACTACATTAGCTAACAATATCTTACAATGTATTCTAATGTAAGTCTTGCCACAATACAACCACACAAACAATCAGACCTATGACGAGAAGATCAATTTAATTCCATTAAATAACTCACAAGCAATCATTGTTGAAAATGAAATCTCATCCACACTAACAGAGCCCTTATAAATAACCCTTATATCCTTATCCTGCCAAATAAGAAACAAGTACAACAAAGACTATAGGGAAAATAATAAGACCCACGATAATTACCCAAACAGCTGGTCGTGCAAAGTTCATAGTCCATCCAACACCAAATCGTTTTGGTAAAAAGATGCTTGCATCTTCACGGTTAAAATAAAAGACGCCAAGTTTCCAATGTCTATCCTCATCTGATAGGTAGTTCTCGTTGTGGTCTAACTTCCTAAATACTCGTGAACCTGACTGACCATAGACAGCTGAAAGTACCAAAATACCAACGATGGTAAGCACAGCAAAAATTTCAGCGATAAATCCCACTTGTCCAAGACTAATACACCCTGCTAATGCAAGAATAAACAAAACACCAAGACCGCCACTTATAAGTAAGCCTATTATGAAGAGAAATATGCTCTGAGCACGAGCAAAAACTCCGTATGAAAACGCAGAAGTAGCTGGCTCACTAGGATCAACCGCATGTTTTGAATGCACAATCATCCAATGAGAAAAGATAAAGCACGCCGCCATGAAGACTTCAAATGCAACAGGGAACCCAAGGGCACTACCAAACGTTTTTGGCGTATAGCTATCAACTGTTCCTGTGAAATCAGCGTGCATAGGCAACATATCAGGCATGCTCGGATAAAGAACAAATCCCAAGCAAACTGTTCCTAAAATAATAGGAATATACATAAGATTCCATCTTAAAGAGATTGGATTCGGGAAGTCTTTTTCGACAACACTAGCAGTCATCTTATGTTGCTCGAAATCCCAACCTTCAGATTTCTTAAGGGCTACTACCTTAGAACGAGCATGCAACATTAACACAAAAGAGACAATCGCAGGAATCACTAAAGCACTGTATAGAAGAGTTAAGCCAGCTATAGTTTGATTAGTTGTTAATAACTTCCCTGCTATCACAGAAGAAATGGTTGCTAGTATTGTTGTAAGAAGCATTTCTACAACATAGTGTTTCTTTAAAGAAATCATACGTGAATCTTTTTGAGCAGAAACTGGTACCGTCACAGCAAAACACTCGTTATGGCGTGTTATATACGGAATGAAAGCAAGAAATAATCCAACTACAAACGTTACTATTGTCTGTGCACTAATTGAAATGATGGCCATTACCAGTGCGCCCCCTTAGACAAACGCATACTTAGCTTGTGTATGTGCAATCTCTAGAAATGACTCCTTAGTTCCCCCTTGAGCACGATGTTCTAAAGCGAGCTGTTGGAGCTTTTCTGTGAGTTCTTCTGAATTTATCGCAATACGCTCAGGTGTAGCAGTCTGTTTAAAATCTGCCACAATTGCGCCTGAACGCCCCCGCATAAAAAGATATCCCTCATCCCTTAGTACGGCATATGCCTTATTTACCGTATGAATATTTATGCCAAGATCACTTGCAAGTGAACGTACACTCGGGAGTCTATCTGCAGGACACAATTCACCCTGCCCAATGGCTGCAACGATTTGATTGCGAATCTGCTGGTAAACAGGTGTTCGATCCATCTGATCAATACGTATAATCACACAATCCTCTTCCCTTTTATATCAAATAGGGTAATAGTCTGCATGTTCTATCAAGTTAGCTTATTTTACCATATTTGTTATAGAACAAATATAACAAATATGAAATAGTACTAAACAACAAGTAAGAGTTCTTTAATGAGACTTCATTAAAGAACATCTATCTCATTATTTCCAAAAATGCTAAGCGTAGGATTGCAATCAATACATCTAGTTATCTAATAAAGACTATTGACTCGGTATCATAAGCAATTAAAATAACCTAAAAAGGAGGAAAATAATGAAGAAGAACGAAGTCATTTTAAAAAGACAGTCTACTCGGATATATTTTAAAAATGGTGATACGGATTTCTTCTTTAATTGGTTGTTGGGAATTGGTGAAGTTTTTGGCTTTTCTCACGGAGAACTTTACTTTCTTACTCAAAAGCTAGGAAAATCACCAAAACCTGATGACTGGAAAAATATCTTCTTATCACATGGAAACTATCTTAAACAAAAAGCAAGCAATTCAGATTTAAGTGAACAAACAAAAGCTCAGTATTATCTAGCACAAACCTATTCCCTTCGTTCGGCAATCCAGTTTATAAATCCATTTTCTGATGAATACTTGTCTACCGTTCACCAAATGGAGCAAGCGTTTTCTAACGCAATTCATTCGCTAGGTGCACCAATTGAAAAACTAACCATTACTTATCAAGATTCCTATTTGCCTGGTTACTATCTTCACACCGGCGATGATTGTCCAACACTGATTATGATTGGCGGCGGTGATACTTATCGTGAAGACTTATTTTACTTTGCAGGATATCCTGGATGGATACGAAAATATAATGTTCTAATGGTTGACCTTCCTGGTCAAGGGAGCAACCCTAGTAGAGAGCTAGTCTTTGATGTGGACGCCTCTGCTCCAATTTCGCTATGCATAGACTGGTTGGAAAATAGAAATTCTAAGCTGAATTACCTAGCTATTTATGGTGTCAGTGGAGGAGGGTATTTTACTGCGCAAGCCGTTGAAAAGGATCCAAGAATTCATGCTTGGATTGCTAGTACGCCCATTTACGACGTTGCAGAAGTGTTCAGAAAAGAATTTGGATCAAGCTTAAAAACTCCCAGTTGGTTAATGAATACCATTTTAAAGTTAGCTGGAAATTTAAACGAATCTGCAAATTTAAACCTTAAAAAATATTCTTGGCAGTTTGGCACCTCTGATTTTAAGAGCGCTATCGATGAGGTGTTCGACCGTGCAAAGATTGTAGATTATCAAAAGATTCAATGTCCTTGCCTGTTTATTATGGGAGAAGGCGAAAGTGCTGAATTACAACACCAAACTAAGGTAATCTATGAAGCGCTTAGATTCAAAAACCCGCAAACGAAAATTCAAATATTTGAAGCGGAAAGTGGTGCAGACGCTCATTGTCAAGTTAACAATTTGAGACTTGCCCATAATGTCGTTTTTGATTGGTTGGACACTTTATTTAAATGAAATTGACTCACTATAGTATAAATATCATAAAACTTATCTTTTTATCAAAGAATCTTTCTCACGTAATACACAGTAAAGGAATGCAATGAAACTCTTTCTCACATCCTACTTAGCAGGTACAAAAGAACTTGTTCAGAACTTCCTCACCCAAAATGATGTACAGGAAATCTTATTTATTCCTACGGCTGCAAATGTAGAAGAATACCGAGACTATGTTGATGAGGGAATAGCAGTACTAAAAGAAAATGGCTATGACGTAACCGTCCTTGACGTTGCAACAGCTCCACATGGTAAGAGTGTGC
>ERZ773263.896-NODE-896-length-19196-cov-3.172979_pt1 | contig 19196 bp, 19 predicted proteins | sample MGYA00511076_ERZ773263 | MGnify/ENA primary metagenome ERZ773263 (study PRJEB29015, sample SAMEA2738155) | human oral metagenome | biome: human oral; feature: human-associated habitat; material: saliva | place: China | collected 2195 ... | reverse complement strand
GATGAATCAATTTCACCTTCCAACTTTTGGGAGCATGCTGATAAGCAAATGTATCGCTCATCCTCATGGTTGGTTCTTTACCTTTACCACGAAGGAAATACCATAATAAATAAGGTATTAACAAGATAAGTAAAAGAAGGTATCCACTATTGGCAAATTCCATTTCTACTTCAATTTACATTACACTAGAAGTCCTACAATCTCTGACACGAAATATATGAACAGAGCCACAGAACAAACTAATAATAATATGATAGCCAACTTGATAATTTTACGAGTACGCTGACTCCTTGTCTCCTCAGTCTTATCAACTATTGGAACAATGTCATCTTTCTTTGTTGTTTCTATGAAACGTACTACATTATCGAAATAGTAGTTCTTATCATTTTCACCCGTTTGGTATTTAGCAAACTTTACGAGATCTACTGTATTGAAAATTTCTTCTAACTCTTTAATATCTGTCTCCTTACATTCATCATGTAGTTTATCCAAGATTTCAGAAGAAGTCATCTCCAAAGCATTAAACTTATAACGCTTAGAGATATATCTTCTCAAGACATCAGTTACATGCGTATAATAGGTCTTTTGATCTGAATAAGACTTTATTTGTGAGCGAATCTTCTCCAATTCATTAAGTGCCTGTTTATAAGAAGACAATACTCGCTCTTTCTGACTAACCTTACGTCTACTTAATGACTTATAGAGATAATAAGCAAGCCCTAAAAGTATGAGAATCAACAATCCAATTAGAATGACGGGAAGCCACTCGGCGAAAGTAAGGCTGACCTGCTGAATATCATCAGGTGGCATTGGGGTATTCTTGACCGTATCAACAGGAATTGAACGGACATCAAAGCTAACAGCTTTCGTTAAACTCGTCTTACCATTAATAACAACCTTCTGTGCAGGAATAATATAATGCTTTGTATTCCATGCCGTCAACACATAGGTACGTTTATTCAACTGATGATTAGAAGAATCCGTAACACTACGATTTACCTTTAACACTTCCAAGTCTTGTGCATGCTCTTTCGGTACAATCTGTTTAGGAAAGGAAACCTTTGTACCACGGGGGACATCTACGACAATACTATAACTAGTTCTTCCACCTATTAATATATGGGTAGAATCAATACTAGCTTTAACATTTATCTGCGCATAGCTAATACCAACTATAGACAATAACGCTATTATCACCAAAAACCTTTTCATCGTCTTCTCTTTAAAAATAACGTTATCAACATCTTGACATAATCGTCATTAGTAGCTATAGCCACACTATCAACGTGACTTTGCGTTAAAGTATCATGCAATCGCTGTTCACGCTCTTCCCAATAGGTATTGTGAGCCTTTCGAACACGAATATCATGTGTATCAACATACATCTCATGTCCTGTCTCTGCATCAATAACTTTCAGCAAACCGACATCAGGCATTACCTTTGCACGTGGGTCATATACTTGAATAGCTACAACGTCATGTTTTCTATTTGTAATACGTAATTCCTGACTAAAATCCTTCCTTGTATAGAAATCACTAATAACAAAAGCTGTACAACGACGTTTGACAACCTTATTAAGATATTCCAGTCCTACTCCTACATCTGTCTTCTTACTATTTGGTGTGAATGTCAACATCTCTCTAATTAAATAAAGAATATGTTTCCTACCCTTCTTTGGTGGGATATACTTCTCAACGTGATCAGAAAAGAATATAACCCCAATCTTATCATTGTTTTGAATAGCCGAGAATGCTAATGTAGCAGCTATCTCCGTTACACATTCACGTTTAAGTTGTCCAGCGGTTCCGAAATCTAAAGAGCCACTCACATCTATCACCAACATTACAGTAAGTTCGCGTTCTTCTTCAAAGACTTTTACGTAAGGACGATGAAAGCGACCCGTAACATTCCAATCAATATCACGAACATCATCGCCATACTGATACTCGCGTACTTCAGAAAATGCCATACCTCTACCCTTAAAGACAGAATGATATTGACCAGCAAATATATTCTGGCTTAAGCCTAGAGCTTTAATTTCTATTTTACGTACTTTCTTTAGTAACTCAGTTGTATCCATATACAATGATGAAAACTATCTTTTCTTACAATACTACTTAACAATGAAACGAGAATCATTAAGGTACTTGCACCTTGTTAATAATCTCACTAACGATTGTCTCTGTAGTTAAGTTAGCAGCTTCTGCCTCGTATGATAAACCAATTCTGTGACGAAGAACATCATGTGCGACAGCACGTACATCTTCTGGTACTACATAGCCACGGTGCTTGATAAAGGCGTATGCACGGCTAGCTCTGGCAAGATTGATACTTGCACGTGGACTACCACCAAAGGTTATCATCTCTTTTAAGTCAGCTAACTGATAACGCTCAGGGTATCTTGTAGCAAAGACGATATCAGTAATATACTGCATAATCTTGTCATCTAAGTAAACATCCTCAACAACCTTTCTTGCTTCAAGGATTTCTTTAGTACCAATAACAGGACGAATTACGGGAGCATTGCCTTGTAGATTCATTCGAACAACAAGTTTCTCTTCATCTAATGTTGGATAATCAAGAACAACCTTCAACATGAATCGATCCACCTGTGCTTCTGGCAACATATAAGTACCCTCTTGCTCTATTGGATTTTGTGTTGCCATGACAAGGAAAGGATCAGGCAAGGTGAATGTAGACTCACCAATGGTTACTTGATGTTCTTGCATTGCTTCCAATAATGCACTTTGAACCTTTGCAGGCGCACGGTTAATCTCATCTGCAAGTATAAAGTTAGAAAAGATAGGTCCTTTCTTTACGTGGAATGTTTCGTCCTTTTGTGAATAGATTTGTGTACCAATAACATCAGCAGGCAACAAATCTGGAGTAAACTGAATACGACTATAACGCACATCAATGAGCTGTGATAGCGTCTTGATAGCAAGTGTCTTTGCTAGACCAGGGACACCCTCTAATAGGATATGACCATCACTAAGTAAAGATATAAGTAACGAATCAATTAGATGCTTTTGTCCAACTATTATTTGATTCATTCCAGTTGTAAGGTCTGTCACAAAAGAACTCTGCTGTTCGATTCTCTCATTTAACTCTCTAATATCAATAGATTCCGCCATTATCTCACAATTTATATTGTATTTTATGTATCATTCAACGAGTCACAAAAGTACTACATAAAAGCGGATAGGGCGAAGATTTGTGTCTAAATTATATTAAATAAAAACTTAGTATTGTTTTTTAAAGACTTTTTTAATTGAAATAGGTTAATGTCTATGTTTTCATCCTTAAATGAAAGCAATTATAGAAGTGGTTATATGTAAATTTTAATAAGTAAGAAATACATATAAAGACAAATATCCTCGTCTATTCGATGAATCAATGATTCTACAAATAGGCAAGGATGTTTGCCTTTATTTATATTATTGACACACTCCTACTTTAGGCTTATGTCATTAGCACCTTAGGTGCTATAAGAGTTTAAACTTACTTTATTCTGTATAGAGATAACGTTTAATAGACTTCTTTGGAGTTTTCTCAAACTCTTCTTCTTGAACACGAATCTCTGACACCTTACAATAAGCTGGTACGATGGTATTCAACTGTGTGCGGTTTTCTTCCATTATATTCTTGATATCCTCCGCATTGAGTCCAAGACTCTGAGCTTCGTCATAGTCCGGATGAACCAAAGCTATGAGTTTCTCGCCCTTCTGAATAACCAAACATTCACTTACTAGTGCCAAGGAGTTCAACTTATCCTCAATCTCTTCAGGATAGATATTCTGTCCATTACTACCGAGCAGTAAGTTCTTGGAACGTCCCTTTATAAATACATTGCCATCCTCGTCCATTAATCCGAGGTCTCCTGTGTGGAACCAACCTTCCTTATCAATGGTACGTGCAGTATCTTCCTCATTCTTATAATAACCCAACAGAACATTAGGTCCCTTTGTAAGAATCTCACCAGCTACATTAGCAGGATCAGGACTATCTATGCGCACCTCTTGATGAAGTGCAGCCTGCCCGCACGATCCTTTTGCAAAGGTATGCCAATCACGATAGCAAATGATTGGTCCACATTCTGTAGCTCCATAGCCAACAGTATAAGGGAACTCTATCATGCGTAAGAAGTTCTCAATCTCTCCATTAAGTGCAGCTCCACCGATGATGATTTCATACAAATTGCCACCAAATGCTTGATAAACCTGCTCACGTATCTTTGCACGAACCTTCTTGTTTATAACAGGCATGTTCAGTAGCAAACGCATCTTGTTGTTCTGAATCTTAGGGAAGACTTTCTTGCGAATAATCTTTTCAATCACAAGTGGTACAGCTATCATAATGATAGGCTTTACCTCTTGTAATGCTTGAGAGATTATAGCTGGAGAAGGAATACGTGTAAGGTAATAGATGTGGACACCTGAAAGGAACTCATAAATGAACTCAAAGGACATGCCGTACATGTGTGCCATTGGGAGTATGCTGATAACATTACATCCAGGTTTGACGACATCTCCAAGTACATGTTTAGCAAAGTCTGCATTACTCCACAAGGAACGATAAGGAAGCATTACTCCTTTCGAGCGACCTGTAGTACCGCTTGTGTAGTTAATTAACGCCAATTCATCGGGACTTTGCTCACGATAGTAATGTACATGCTCTGGTCGGAAATACTTTGGGTAACGACGTCCAAACTCTTCATTAAGATGTTCGCGGGCATAGGTTAGTTTCTCTGTACGACTCACTACTAAGGAGTAATCTGGAATATAAATAATACCTTCCAGCTTCGGCATCTTTGTAGCATCTATCTGGGTTACAACAACGTCGCCAACAAATAAAAGTTTTGCATCCGAATGGTTTACAATATTATGTATTTGTTCGGGCATAAACTCATGCAAGATTGGTACAGCTACTGCACCATAGGTCAACACGGCTAAGAAAGAAGCCGCCCAAGCCGAGGAGTTACGTCCACATAAAGCTATCTTATCACCTTTCTGTACACCACTCGCTTCAAACATGATATGTAGCTTTTCAATCTTTCTAGCAACATCATGATACTGAAGGGTCTTACCCTTATAATCTGTAAGAGCATCCATGTCCCAATACTTAATGATACTCTTCTCTACTAGTTCATTAAAACTCGAAATCTGTTCCATTGCACATTACTTCAATATGTGCGCAAAGGTACATACTTCTTCGCACATTACAAAATAAAATGTGCATAAATAAAGGTGAACAATGGTTGATATCACGATGGAACGGCAATTAATCGTCTATTAGAACGAATATAGATGTAAAGATAATTAATGAATATAAAGAGAGTTTTTCAGCTTATAACAACTAAATTCAAGTCGATTCATACTCTAAATAGAGCAACAATCGTACTTTAAATTAAACATGTCCTGTACTTTAACTTAAACATATCTTGTACTTTAACTTAAACATATCTTGTACTTTAACTTAAACATGTCTTGCACTTTAACTTAAACATGTCTTGTACTTTAACTTAAACATGCCTTGCACTTTAAGTTAAACATATATTGCGCTTTAACTTAAAGGTCTTACCAGCTCTTAGTTATGGGGCGATTAATGATAAAGTTTAAGTGTTGTAGATGTTATTATTACATTGGTATACAGTTATATATACCAATTAGAATATACTTTTACTATAATTTATTGTTCAGCTGTATTTTAAGCATAGAAACAAAAAACAAAGGAGCTCCAAAGAGTCCTTTGTTCCTTATTGATATAATAAGTTTCGGGTGATAGGACGTTATTAGCGTCTGCCATGGTAACTCATACTATGTTTCTCATCATGATGAAAGTTTGTCGTGAAATTTGGTTTATCCATCTCTATCGGATTAGCATTAAGTTCTGGCTCGCCCATCCATTCTACTATCTTGTCTACCCAGTGTGCTGCACCTTGACGGGTAGGATGAATACCATCTATGCGAGCGGCAACTATAGAACTGCTATCAAAGAAACGTTCAGCACCAGTTCGCTCACGAATTACATTTACAATGTTTCTATTCTTTATCTTACGCCATGATAAAGGTCCAACCCATACGTAAGGGATATTGCCAACACAATCTAAAATTGTTTGGATAGCCTCTGAACGTGTAGTAAAGTCGTAATAACCCAAGTCATTTGTTCCAAGACTTATGATTACATAGGTTGGACGGAACTTCTCTATTTGGTATTGAAGATCCTGTGTATTTGCCCAATTACGCGTGGTACTACCATACCATACAACAGAGTGAAATTCAAAGCCATTCTTTACTGCGTAATCATTAAAACGAGCACCTAACCCATCGACCATTGAATCACCAATTAGTAAAACAACTTGATTGCGAGAATTAGCAACATGCGTTGTTGACTGAACGGAAGAAACTGGCTTCGCTTCTAAAGACATTTCGCTTACGTCTTCTATTGGCTTCTGGCTTATAGACTGATCGGGCATTTCATCAGGTTGAATATCCATCCTGGTTCGCATTGCCTGATCAATGTTTGTGTTGTCTACGATACCTTTCTGTGCTTTCATAACTTGCACGGAAAGTAAACAAATAAATGCTATTAAATACTTAATACTTTTCACAACAATATATATTTTAATTAGTGCGTTTCTTTGACTTTGAGTAATGCCAAATTTCAACGCTGTTAATAATGTTCTGCCAAAGGATATAACATCCTGGTCCCACCGTGGAGAGCGGGTTAAGATAGGTGTTGGCTATCCAAATGGCAAAGGCTGTATTCTTCTGACCTAAAGCTTGTCCAGAATTGACTGCATTATGGAAGAAAGCTCCTATTGATTTCCCTGCTATAAATTGTAACAAACAGAGTACCAAACTCGAAATAGCTATGAGTAAGAGGAAAGAGACACTTACATTGGCATGAACTATATTCTTAACGGTTGTTCCAGAAACAATCAGTAAGGACGCACACCAGAGATAATAACTTAGATCATTCACATTAATAATCCATCTATAGAGGTGGCGTAACAAGTGCCAGTGCTTTGTAATATATGCCAATATCATCGGTACGATTAGCACTAAACTCACTTTATTAAGAATGAGCAAGAAAGCTCTGGTAAAGGTAAAACCCATATTCGTTTCTATCAAAGGGAAACAAATTGGAATAAGAATAGCGCAAATGAAATTAGAAATGAAAGTGTAAGTAACCATCTCTGTCAAGTCACCTCCAATTTTCTGTGTGACGACAGCAGCAGCTGAGGCGCAAGGTCCTATAATACAGGTGAGTATAGCTTCTAAAAGAACTAAAGCTTTACCCGTAGCGTGGAAGTACATTATCCATCCAACTATGACAATTACGCTAACTATTTGGAAGAGTCCTACCCACAAGTGCCACTTCACGGGAAGTAGTTTATGGTAATCAACCTTACAGAAGGTGACATAGAGGACAAGGAACATAAATAAGGGAAGGATAGCATCGAAGACTGGAGCAAGGATGCCCGATGCGTTGTCCAATGCAGGGATAAACGCAAAGAGAAGATATAATACTGCACCAGTGGCTATCGATACAGGTAAGGTCCAATCCTTTAAAAATTGAATACTTTTCTTCATTTCACTTCCAATCACACGTATGATTCCATTCCAACAATGAAGTCAAACGGCTGCAAAGGTACAAAAAAATTGTCATAAAAGAAAGTGTATCAAATAATTATAACAATCTATTGAAGCAAAGAATCCCTCTAACTTCTCAGTCAGAGGGATTCTAATTAATATATATGAAGCTATAAAAAAGCGATTCTACTGCTATTATCTCTCGTGTAGACGATCAACTGCATCTGCCTTGAACTTCGCAAAATCATTCTGAGTTGCCTTACCGAACGAAGTGTGTTGACTTGCAACTCTTGTAGAGAGTGTGCTAGCCTTAGCAGAAGCCGGTCTCTGACGTGCAAGATCGAGTTTGAGGACGTCAGTGGTATTTGTACTATAACCTGTACCGAAGAAGGTGTCATAACCTTTACCCTGTTCATAACCTAAGTGGAAGCCGTCCTTTCCTTTATTCTTATCCAATACGAATATAGTACCTGACTTGGTATATTTGATATAAATGTTACCATCATTGTTCACATACCATGAGAAGTTAAGCGTTTGTGTTTCACCCTTTGAGTTAGTATCAACTTCAACACCATTACCACTTAAAGAATTTGTAGAAGAGTCATACTGGAAGAACTTCATGTTAGCTTTAAATTGATCGCGCACACGCTGGTGAGTTTGATCATTAGTGTACTCATAAATCATGTCGCCTTCCCATTCACCTGTTAGTGTTTGAGCCACTGCAACTAGTTGGTTATTTGAGGAATTGTACTGGTTATTGTAATTGTTATTCCAGTTATAATTGCCGTTATTATAGCTGTTCCAATAAGCATTACGGCTACTGCCGATAGCATCCATGAAAGCATAGAACTCATTGGTATAGGCTTCTGGATAATTAGCATAGAACCAGTTATAAGCTGTGTAATAGTCGGAACCATTAGGATAATCATAACGATAATTGCGTACTGCACGACTAACTAAATCGTTGTAATAGTAATAGCCACTATCATCATAGTCATCACAACTTGTAAAAAGCATAGGACTTGCAACTACTGCAAGGGCTAAGAATAATTTCGCAACTCGTTTCATAAGCTTATCTTTTAATATTATAGTTTCTGTTACTTGTTTGATGCAAAAGTACAGTAATTAGCTAATAATCTTAATGTAAATACACTATTTAGTAATAGGGAAATCCCTATCATCCTTTCTGGACATATATCGACACGTTTTAGAGAATTAGGCATAAAAACCTTTAAACAATGCAGGGAGAAACAAATAAAATTAGTACATTTGCAACACATAATAATTTAGTTTCTTATTAAAAGCAGAAGATAAAACAAACAAGAAATGAGAACAGTTTATGAATTCTCTGTCAAGGACAGAAAAGGTAAGGAAGTATCGTTGAAAGAGTATGCCAACGAGGTACTGCTAATTGTTAATACAGCTACCAAATGCGGCTTCACACCAACCTATGACCAACTGGAAGCACTTTATGAGAAATACCATGCAAAGGGCTTTGAGGTTCTTGACTTCCCATGTAACCAATTCGGACAGCAAGCTCCAGGTACTGATGAAAGTATTCATGAGTTCTGCAAACTAAATTATGGGACGGAATTCCCTAGGTTCAAGAAGGTGAAAGTAAATGGTGATGACGCTGATCCACTTTTCAAATTCTTGAAGGAACAAAAGGGCTTCGCTGGTTGGGATGAATCACATGAACTCTACCCTATCCTTGACAAAATGCTTTCAGAAACTGATCCTGATTACAAGGAGAAAGCGGATATTAAATGGAATTTCACTAAGTTCCTTATTAATAAGAAAGGACAAGTCGTTGCACGCTTTGAACCAACAGAGAAGATTGAGAATATTGCTAAGCAGATAGAAGAACTATTGTAAGTCTGTTTAAACAGATAGAAAGAAAAAGAGATATAAGTAAGTAAATGCTTTCTTATATCTCTTTTTTATGATTATCTATAGATGATATTACTCGTAATCATCAACAACAGTATTGATAAAGTCCATCATTGGTTTACCCGTCTTGCAGATGTGTTCTAGCTCTTTATGCCAACTGTCACCATTAAAGAAGTCATCAGGAACGGATACCCAACAACAATAATCTTTCATACGTAAATAGTGTAAATACTCATAATCTTTAGGGAAGCCTTTAGGAGCTGTCTTTAAAGCTTCTAGTCCAAAGCCTTTCTCACTTACTTTATCATCGCTCCACTCCCCCTGGTTAGGATGTCCAAATAGACTAATAAATTCGTCATTCTCAACATCCTTTCGCCATTCATCTATATTTGCCATAATCTCATTACGACATGATGTTAGGATGTTCGTTGGTAACCAATAACAACCTACTGCAATTAAGCAGTTACCAGGCTGGAGATGGATATAATATCCACCACGCAATGCCTTTCTACCATGTCCACAGATGTAAGCCCCTAAGTGACGTTTGTATGGACTCTTATCGGGGGAGAAACGTATATCACGATAGAAACGATAAGTACAATCTTTCGCTGTAAGATGAGCAACTTCATCATCAAAGGCGGATAGTTGGGCTATAATCTGCTCTACACCTTTCTCGAAATCATCCTTTACGGTATCATATTCTGCCTTATGTTCTTGAAACCATTCTCGATTGTTATTTGAAGCAATTCCCTTCAGGAAGTGCATGATCTTCTTTGTGTTCATATTCTTTCACTTCTATTTATAACTTACTATCCTTCATTAGCTTTGGGCATATCGTATCAAAAGGACAATGTTCACAGTCTGCCTTAGCACTCTTACAAACATAACGCCCATGAAGTAATATCCAATGATGTGCATCAGAAACCTCGTCCGTTGGGATATTATTCATCAGATAATCCTCAACCTTACGTGGAGTATTCGCTGTTGATGGTACTAAGCCCAACCGATGACTAACACGATAAACATGTGTATCTACTGCTAAAGTTGGTTTTCCAAACCAAACAGCTTGTATGACATTGGCGGTTTTGCGTCCAACGCCTGGTAACTGTGTAAGCTCTTCTGGAGTAGAAGGAACTTCCCCGTTAAACTTCTCAACCAACATCCTTGACATCTCTACCAAATGCGTTGCCTTTGAATTAGGATAAGAAACACTCTTAACATATTCAAAGACATCTTCAACACTTGCCTTAGCCATCGTCTTAGCATCTGGATAATGTCGAAATAATTCTGGTGTAATCGCATTAATCCTTTTATCTGTACATTGAGCAGAAAGCAATGTAGCACAAAGCAACTGAAACGCAGAGCCAAAGTTAAGTTCAGTTGTCACATGACCAGTATGCTTTCGAAAGTAGCTTAATACATAATCATATCTTTCTTTTCTTGTCATCGTTTTATAATATAGTACAGCATGACTATACTTCATGCCAGTTCAACTTATTTCCTCTCTTTTATCACAATACTATTTCCTACAACAACAATAGCTTGCTGATTCGTAATGATCTCCAATGGAAGATGACTATTCTTATGAACAACTTTTTGTGCAGCTTCTTCAAAGGGGAAACTATTAAAATGTACAACAGGATAGAACTCAACAATACCAAGACCTTTGAAGTCTGTAAAATCTGGTGTCTGTGTAAGATGGTCATCCATATCCTTAGCATATTCTATGTTTGGCGCAAGAATCATCGCTCCAGCAGATTCTCCAATATATAGTTTGCCTTTTTCTATTTGTTCTATAATCAACTTGTCAGTACCCGTCTTCCTCAATTCCTGCATAAGGAAGAACGTATTACCTCCCGAGATATAAATACAATCACAGTCGTATAGAACATCCTTAATCTTATTCTTACTGCATTGAGTAATTTCCAATTCCTTGACGATAAGTCCAAGAGAATCAAATGCCACCTTGGCATCTTCCACATATTGCGTATACTCTTCATGAATGCTTGCTGTAGGGATAAATGCTACAGTTTTGCCTCTCAACGGAACAGAAACGGACTCGGATAAAATTGAAGCAACATCAGCAAAAGATGAACATAAAAAGATTTTCTTCATTGATATATTATGTTTTAGAACTTCCCTATCATTAGCACTATAAACAGCTTGAACAGGAATAAAAATAAGTATTATAATTAAGAATATTATAAATCTATACCTCATACATTTCACGTTTAATACTGCAAAGTTACTAAAAACTAACAGATAATTTGGTGCTTTCCGAAACTTAATGTAATTTTGCATCAGAAATAAAAAACAAATCAATTATGATAACTCCAATGATAGGACTGGTTGCACTACTTGTTATTGCATTAATAGCTTGGGCAATCGCAGAACTTAAAAACAGAAGTATTACATTCACTCACTCTGAAGCTGAAGCAGAAGGCGAAGAGGAAATGAGAGAGTCTTACGAAGCCAATGGTAATAAAGAACTGAATCTTAAAGATCTACTTGCTCGCAATAGTACGAAAGGTTACAAGTCAATTTAAAACGACAACCAATTATAAAAAGTGAGGACTACATTTATTTATGTAGTCCTCACTTTTTCATTCAGTATTAAAGTAAATAAGGCTAAACAAAAGAAAGTTGTAGATTTATTCTACAACTTTCTTCATTTATATCTTTATAAGAATTAATTCTTAAAGAATTCTTTGACGTCCTCATTAGGAACCATCTGCTCATCAAAAATATAAGCACCCGTCTTTGGGCTCTTAACCATCTTGATTACCTTTGAATATGCGCGACCATCCGAAGAACCTTCATGGAGGGTAGCGACCGCTTTCTTTGCCATAGTCTATTCGTTTTAACTATTAACTTTACTATTCAGTGCGTGCTTACTTAATCTCCTTGTGAAGAGTCATCTTCTTCAAAACAGGATTATACTTCATAAGCTCAAGACGCTCTGGAGTATTCTTACGATTCTTTGTAGTCACGTAACGGCTTGTACCAGCCATACCGCTATTCTTCATCTCGGTACATTCCAAGATAACTTGGACTCTGTTTCCTTTAGCTTTCTTTGCCATGATATTTAGTCTCCTATTACCTTAATGTCCTTCCAGTCAACATAACCCTTTGATACAGCCTGCTTAAGGGCAGCATCAAGACCTACCTTGTTAATAAGACGAAGACCAGCAGCACTAATCTTCAGCTCAATCCAGCAACTTTCTTCTACATAGTAGAACTTCTTGCTGAAGAGGTTAACGTCAAAGCTTCTCTTAGTACGGTGCTTTGAGTGAGACACATTACAACCTAACTGTGCCTTCTTTCCTGTGATTTGACAAATCTTAGACATTTCTATCTTTGTTTTGTGATTCGTTAATTGATACCTATTCCAAACAGGATGCAAAATTACAAAAAGATTTTAAATGAGCAAAACTTTAGCAAAGTTAATTACTGTTTTTAATCTTTTTTGCAGTATTATTCGGACTTTATGTCCATATCATTCAGGAAATCAAGCATTAAGCGGATAGCTTTATTGGTTGCTATGGCAAGATTAATATCACGTCCAAAGTCTTCTGTGAGCTTAAAGGTTCTTACCTCATCCTTACTTCCATAAGCAAGCCAGATTGTACCAACTGGAGCTTCTGCCGTGCCACCACCAGGACCAGCATATCCCGTAGAGGCAATTGCGAAATCAACACCAATAGCCTCAATCGTTCCTAACACCATTTCACGAGCAACTTCTTCTGATACTGCTGTATATTGCTCTAATGTTTCGTGAGAGACATGCAATAATCTCTCTTTAACATCATCAGTATAGGCAACAATGCCACCTTTATAATAGTCAGAAGAGCCAGGGATTGCCATGATTGCTTCGCTAATACGACCACCAGTGCAGCTCTCTGCTGTACCAATAGTTAAACCAGACGCATAAAGGATATCGCCGATTTGGCGAGAAATGATCTTACTTTCAAAATCCATAATCTTATTGTATAGGGTATTCTATTTGTTATTACTTAAAGGTTACTTTACTGAATGCTGGTACATCAATTTGCGTAAAGTCTTTATCTCTGTATTTAAATGTACCAACACTTGCTATCATTGCGGCATTATCTGTTGTATAGCTGAACTTCGGAATATAGATTGTCCATCCATAACGCTCGGCATGATCACGGAAAGCATTACGCAAGCCATTATTCGCCGACACACCACCAGCAACAGCTACATGCTTAATCCCCGTTTGTTTTACTGCCAAACGAAGTTTCTTCATTAGGATATCTACAATGGCATGTTCGAGACTTGCTGCAATATCTTCTTTATGATTCTCTATAAAGTTCGGCTCTTCCTCAACCCACTTCCTCATATTATATAAGAAAGAAGTCTTCAAACCAGAGAAAGAATAATCAAAGCCTGGCACATTTGGTTCTGCAAACTTATATGCTAAGGGGTTACCTTGACGAGCGAGCTTATCTATAATAGGACCACCAGGGTATCCTAATCCCATAACCTTAGAACACTTATCAATAGCTTCACCAGCTGCATCGTCAATAGTCTGCCCCAAAACTTCCATATCGTTGTAAGCATTCACCTTAACAATCTGTGAGTTTCCACCAGAAACCAATAAGCAGATGAATGGGAAAGGGGGCATGTGGTTATCATCTTCACTTTCTTTTATGAAGTGCGCCATAACATGTCCTTGCAGATGGTTTACATCAATCAATGGAATCCCCAATGAGCGGGCGAAACCCTTAGCGAAACTAACACCAACTAAGAGGCTTCCCATAAGACCAGGACCACGTGTAAAAGCAACAGCAGATAGCTGTTCTTTCGTTATTCCTGCGCGAGCCAAAGCCTGATCAACCACTGGAACCACATTTTGTTGATGTGCTCTTGAGGCTAATTCTGGTACAACTCCGCCGTATGCCTTATGCACTTCCTGTGAAGCGGTCACATTACTGAGAATGATTCCATTCTTCAATACGGCAGCACTTGTATCGTCACAGCTACTCTCAATGCCTAATATATAAATATCTTCCATTGTTTCGCAAACTTCTTTAATGAGTTAATATCTCCACTCCATGTTCAGTCATAACAAATGTATGCTCCCATTGAGCTGAAGGCTTCTCATCACCTGTAATTACTTCCCAACCGTATGGATCGTCAGCATCAATAAATACCTTCCATGTACCCATATTTATCATTGGTTCTATGGTAAACACCATACCAGGAACTAGCAACATTCCTGTTCCTTTATGCCCATAATGCAAGACATCCGGCTGCTCGTGGAACTCAATCCCAACGCCATGACCACACAAATCACGCACAACACCATAACCATTCTTCTCTGCGTGCTTTTGAATTGCATGACCAATATCACCAACAAAAGAATAGGGTTTTGCGGCTTCAGCACCTAGTTCAAGGCATTCTTTAGCTACTCGAACCAAGCGTTCCTTCTCCGGAGTTGTCTTACCGCCTACAATAAACATACGACTTGCATCGGCAAAATATCCATCAACAATCGTTGTCATATCAACGTTGACTATATCACCTTCTTGAAGAATATCCTCCTTCTTCGGAATGCCATGGCAAACAACCTCATTTATACTCGTACAAACGCTCTTTGGATAACCTTCATAATTCAAACATGCTGGGATAGCATTGTGATCTTTGCAATACTGCATACAAATATCGTCTATCTCCTGCGTATTCATTCCTACATGAATAGCCTCTGCAACGGCATCTAAACAACCAGTATTCACTACCCCACTCTTGCGGATACCTTCTATCTGCTCAGGCGTTTTTATCATATCGCGGGTAGGAACCAACTTGCCTTGTTTCTCAAACGCCATTATCTTTAAATCCATTTCGGTTGGCTCTTGTCCTGGAAGGCAATGCCACCTCTTCTTCTTTAATTGCATATCCGTCTAATTAATTTGGTGCAAAAGTACTATAATTCAAAGATAATACAAAATAAATTAGTTCCTTTTTAGGTATAGAGAAAGCTTTAGACCATGGGATTTATCTGTAGTACCATGATATTGGCAGTATCATCATATTAGCCCATGAAATTGGGTAGACCTGCATTCGGGATAGACACTAATATAATAAGGTGTGTGACTGCTAATTCCTTTATATAAGGACGCATTTGCTCAGCACCAAACGAATAGTTTAGACTGACAGAGAAGATAGGATATGAAGAGATAGATACTAAAAATACCTCAAGTGTCTGACTGCTCAGAGTACACCCTGACGGGTCTAATAATGCTTCCTTGCCCGATCCATCTCGCGTCGGTCTTCCTTCTCTTTCAGTGTCTGCCGTTTGTCATATTCCTTCTTTCCCTTTGCCAATGCTATGTCAACCTTTGCACGTCCATTCTCATCAATGAATATCAATGTTGGGATAATCGTGAAGCCTGGTGTCTTAGATTCAGCCTCAAGGTTACGTATCTCCTTCTTCGTCAGTAGGAGCTTGCGGGGACGTTTGGCTTCATGGTTAGCGTATGAACCATAGAAGTAAGGAGAAATGTTCATCCCTTGTACCCACATCTCACCTTTATTTATATAACAGAACGAATCAACTAGTGATGCCTTGCCAGCACGGATGGATTTGATCTCCGTACCCATGAGTACGATACCTGCAGTGAATGTGTCAACAAAGAAGTATTCGAATAATGCCTTCTTGTTTCTTATCTGTACAGGTGATTTCTTTCTTCTATCTTGCTGTTCTCTATTCATTGTTCTATCTTTACAAAATTATCTATATGATCATCAATATAAGCCGCTATCATCTCACACCAGTGCTCCTCATTAACAATAAATTCATCATCGAACTCATCAAACTCTGGCATCTGCTCATACAATGCCATAAAATCATCATCAGAGACAACTCTCTCTATCTCTTCGTGATACTTATCATAGTACTTCTTTGCATGCTTAATATGCGTATAAAGCTCTCGGAGTCCCCAGTTACGCATGGCTACAGCAAATGGATTCTTAAAGATAAAGGCACCATAACCATTATAGATTAATTGGATATATCCACCTTCCATTACTTCTTGATGTAGATAACTCCAACCTAACAACGTAATTTGGTCAGCATTTAATTGCGACATTGTCTCTTGTGTCAACTGTCCACCAATAGCCGTATTAATTGCATTAATGAATACCTGAACAAAACTGTCCATTCCTTCTTCAACGGCTTTGCGTATATCGCTATCTTTTACTTTGACGTCAATCATTAATCATTTTATTTTTAAATAATGAATAAACTATATGAGCAAGGCAGAAGAAGCATACAGCTTATTTGCCAAGTATTGATTTTTATACTTTGCAAACTTACATAAAATTATTTGATTTCATGCCTGTAGAATAAAAAAGTTGAGATTACAACACAAACCAATTATCTAAAACAACAAGTATCTCGCTCTAATCCCTCCTCTCGAAGGGATTAGAGAACAATTATCTTCTATTTTTTTGCATAATCTGCAATAAGTTGTTGCAGTCCTTCTTTCGTACGAGTGTCATACTTAGCGGCATCCATACTTGGGGTATCCAGATATTCAGCCGTCAGTTTTATTCTTGTCTTCTCACTTCGTGTACCTAATAAGGCTTTATCGCCAAGATAGATAGCTCCATTTTTGTCCTTCAACTTCAAATAAAGTTCGTCTTTATCTAATGGATGTTGCAGAATATAATTGCCTTTTCCATCGGTAAAGAGAACCTCGAAGAACTGCGGATGACGTGTTCCGATATTGATAGAACTGCTACCACCAGCATTTCTTAACGCACTGTCTTTTAAACCCTTTGTACCGATATAGGTCTTACCACCAGCATAGACGGTTACGTTGTCAGCAGCCTTGAACCTCTGTTCAGTATCGCCGTTTGCATCATTTTGTTTTAGTGTTACAGAAGAACCCATTGCTGGAGCATCAAGATCGAGAATTCCACTAATGCCTTTATCCATCTTCTTTTCAATAGACTCATAGATGATGGTGATGTTTCCCTCGTGTGTCGTGCCGTCAGCAAGTACCACCTTACCAGGCACATTATAGATGTTCACGGAAGCTTTTTGAGCATCGTTCACCAACTGTTGTTCTTTCTGAACAGCCTGTTGTTCCTCTGCCTTAGCCTTGTTGGCCAGTCGCTGCTTAATGTCCTCCGTCATATCTCCCAATGTATAGCCGTTTGCAAGCAGTTTAGACACCATACGATGTGCCATCTCGTTCTCAGAGAGTTTAAATGCCGTCTTGTATTCTAAGAAAGGAAGTTTTCTATCATCACAGGTTGTTATATTGCTGAAATTCTCGCTGTTAGTCCACGATTCCAGTTTAATCTCGGCAACTTGGTTGCCCACGCGGTCCTTAATATAATAGTTTCTTTTGCCCAATGATGGTTCATTGACAAGAACCTTACCCACCATCACCTTGTTGATGATAATGTCGCCATCGTCATTGATGAAGAAAGGATGCTGTGCTGTAAATTCTTCATCGCCTTTCTCCATCTTTTTAACAACGGTATAGATGCTGTCCCATTTTGCAGAGAAAGGGCATGAACCCTGTGCGAAGAGGTTATCAATGATAGATTTCTTGATGCCGTTCACTGCGAGGAGATTGGGCTTGCTATCTAATAGTTTGTAGGCAAAAAACTTCGTATTGGACAGAACTATCCTATCTTGCGGATCAGGTAATTCAAAGACTGCGCCCTTAGGCGATATAAACTTAAGCCACTCTTCTGGCGCGCTGATGCCTTGTTTCGTCTTATTGGTAATGAAAAACGTAAGAACTTGCTTCCCATCAAGTGTAGACAATTCGCACGTTCTTTTCTCTTCTTTTAGAAGTGCTACTGGTGTTCCATTAAGTAATACCGCTCCCTTCTTTATTTTCATATCCTGGGCATGTGCGGAAAGCACCATGAAGCTGGCAATGAAGCCTAATACTGTTTTCTTCATATTGTTTATTAAAATTTAATATTAAAATGATTTGTTTGCAAAGATAACCTTTTTTCTTGATTAATTAACAAATACTATACCTTTTTCTCTCTGAAATAATAGACCTTTTTCTCCTTTTATTTATCTCCAAAAATTGGATTTCCTGATTGACCTTACAAATATGACAACAGCAAAACGAGATACAGCAGAAGACTGTAAACGGCCTTATGTGTAAATATTTTTCACAGCCCAAATGTCTATTGATGCTCATTAGGACTTGAATTAAGGCTTAATTGGCTTTGAAAAGATGCCCTTTTGATGTCGAAGTAACGCCCTTTTGAAGCCCAATTAAGCACCTTTTTTTGCAGAGGTTTTCAACATTCTGATTAACAGGAAGTTATAAACACGCAAAAAAAGGGACTTTTCTTGTGAATTTTAGCTGCGAAGCATAAGAATTTACGTCAATATTTTTCAAGGCGTATATATGGTTAAACCCAAATCTCTAAGTTTGCAATATGAATTGCAAACTTAGAGATTTGGGTTTAAAAATAGATTATTCTTTGAATAAAAGAGTATTTTCGATAGATGAAAAGACATATTCCTACTAATGTTTTCTGGCATATCTGCTTGGTATGATAAGTATAGAATGGAATAATACAGCAAATAGGAAACTTTGGTAAGCAAACTACTTGCAGCATACCAACAAAAAAGCCCGCTCTTATAATGAGCAGGCTTTAATTCTATAGTTATAAATTGATTACTCTTCAACTGGAGTGAAATCATCCTT
>ERZ773263.892-NODE-892-length-19264-cov-69.072518_pt1 | contig 19264 bp, 20 predicted proteins | sample MGYA00511076_ERZ773263 | MGnify/ENA primary metagenome ERZ773263 (study PRJEB29015, sample SAMEA2738155) | human oral metagenome | biome: human oral; feature: human-associated habitat; material: saliva | place: China | collected 2195 ... | reverse complement strand
GGTGTGCTTCACGCACACCGCGCGGGGTTTTCTTGTTTACCCCCGTATGGGAAAACAAGAGACAATAGGGGGCCGGAGGTCTAAAATTATAGGCATGGCTGATACGCATGAGGAGCTCCCAGTTGTTGACCTCGCCGCTACCGAGGGGTACATCGTAGACGATTCTGACGAGGACGATCCGGTCCTTATCACCCCCTCCGGAAAACCAGTCGAGACCTGGCGGGAAAACTACCCCTACCAGGAACGCATGAGCCGCGAAGAATACGAAAAAACCAAGCGCGCCCTGCAGATCGAGCTCCTCAAGTGGCAAAACTGGACCAAAGACACCGGCCAGCGCCACATCATCCTCTTCGAAGGCCGTGACGCAGCAGGCAAGGGTGGCACCATCAAGCGCTTCAACGAGCACCTTAACCCCCGTGGTGCCCGCACCGTAGCGCTCGAAAAGCCCTCCCCGCGCGAATCCACCTCTTGGTACTTCCAGCGTTACATCGAGCATTTCCCAGCAGCCGGCGAAATCGTCTTCTTCGACCGCTCCTGGTACAACCGCTCTGGTGTGGAACGCGTCATGGGTTTCTGCACCGAATCCCAGCACGCAGAATTCCTCCGCGAAGTACCGATGCTTGAAAACATGATCATGGGTTCAGGCATCAGCCTCACCAAGTTCTGGTTCTCGGTGACACAAAAAGAACAACGCACCCGCTTCGCGATCCGCCAGGTCGACCCAGTGCGCCAGTGGAAGCTTTCCCCCATGGACCTGGCCTCTCTGGATAAGTGGGACGACTACACCCGCGCCAAGGAAGAACAGTTCCGCTACACCGACACCGATGAGTCCCCTTGGGTGACCATCAAGTCCAACGACAAAAAGCGCGCACGCATCAACGCCATGCGCTATGTGCTGTCCAAGTTCGAATACACCGGCAAAGACCACGAGCTCGTCGGTCAGCCGGACCCGAAGATCGTGATCCGCGGTCTCAAGCAAATCGCAGACTAGCTACACTGGAAGCACCTTATCTGAACTACACGATGCGGAAAACGTATACCTTCCAACACCCTTGACCCCGCGCTCGCTGTCACAGTTGAGCGCGTCCAGAAGCTAGCCGCCGTCCACAACTTCGAAGGCACCATCGCCGAGGACGGCGAACTAGGCTTCGCCTACAACAACCTCGCCCTCTGGTGCAGCGTCAAAGACGACATTCTATGCTTCTACGGACTCTGGCGCGGACTCATCGACGAAGAGCACTACACAGATGCCGAACGCACCCCAGGTAAAGCCTGAACCGCTGCATCAACCTCACCCAACTCGATGCGGCAGCCACCAAAACGCGTCCGACATAGACCAATCCCTCAGCCGTAGCTCGCACGTGATCCCCCGAACGATACCCCGTGACCAACCCAAGGCCAGCGCAGGAGCATACTTCTGCGCATCCTTCTCAGGATCTAAATAACGAGCCAAGCCAACCCCGCCGATCATTAACTCGCCAACATCCCCCTCAGCAACCGGCTGACCTTCACCATCAACAACAGCAAGCAGCCACCCATCCAACGGCTGACCAATCAATACCGGACGCCCAGGCAACAGACGCACCCCACACGCAACCACGGTTGCCTCCGTAGAGCCACAGGTATTCCACATCTCGCGACCAGGGGTAGCCAAACGATCCGCTAGCTCCGGCGGGCAGGCCTCACCACCAAAGATCAACAAGCGAGCAGCATCCAGTGCCTCCGCAGGCCAGAAGCCTGCCAGGGTCTGCACAGTCAAAACCACCGTGATGTTTCTACTGAGCAACCACGGGCCCAAATCAACCCCCGACCGCAACCGCCTAGTCCTCCTCAGCCGCAATAATCGCCTTAGCCAACTTGCGCAAATGCTTCAATTGCTTCGACGTTGATTCGTCTAGAGCTCGGTCCTCCGCAGCAGTCACCAACTCGGCTAGCTCTTTCTGCGCTTGTCGTCCCTTCTTCGTTGAAGCAACAATTTGCCGACGACGATCCTTGGGATCACGCTCGCGTTTTACCCACGATTTAGTCTCTAAACCGTCAATCAGTCGCACCATATCGGAGGCATCCACACCCAAAATCGCGCTCAACGCTGTCTGGCTTGATGCACTACCCGTAGCCAGACTGGTCAACACCCAGTACTCCCTGATTGAAGTCTTGTATTCAGCCAACGATGCCTCGACCTCATCACGAGTGCGCCGACGCAAACGTTCAAGTTGGAAAGAGGGCGATTCGAGAAGATCAGTGGGAATCGACGTGTGCGGCATCGGTGGGATACTCCAGTGCAATAATTAATGGGCTGGACGTGGCGCAGGTGTTAACAACGCTGGACTTCTACAATACCGCCTAACAGTCCCGTTCGGACTGTCTTGACCACTTTAAGGGGGCAACAACCGCCAAGGCGCTACCCCCGATAGCCAGCACAAAGTAACAATCACGCCTATAAACCCCTCAGAAGACCAGAGCCCACGACAAGATCCATAGGACGCACAGTGGACAAAGCGAACAATACCCCCGACCACAAGCCCAACCTTGAGAGCCCCAGCAGCCCGCGCTTAGTGCACAGCTTTGCGCTCCGCCTGCTGCTTGTCGTTGCGGGCAGTGCGATGATCGCCTGGATCTTCCTAAGAGTGCTCCATAACGATGCGTTTGTGCCGATCGGTATAGCAGGCTTGTGCTTTTTCGTACTCACAGCACCGATTGACCTGGTGCTCCTCCTCTGTTGGTGGACGCCCGCTCAAAGAGTCCCTGCAGTGATGTCCTGGGTTGGAGGAGCAGCTGCCATTGCTGGTGTGGGCTGCGTGATTTCTTACGAAGCCGTAGCCTGGGCGATCATCCTATTTGCTTGCGGCATATGGTTGCTGACCGTTGGCTTCTTCACTTGGGTGTCAAGGGCGTACCTCCAAGCGCGCGGCTACATCGACTAGCGCGGTGGGTTGCGCTGGAAATTTGTGCACGCCCAAAAGTAAAAGGCCTGCTGGTCGGTATAGATAACCGGCCAGCAGGCCAAGGGAGCCCACCAAGGGGCCTATCGGGAGGGCGCTATAGGCACCCGGGGTTTTACTTGTGGCGTTCGATGGCTTCTGCCAGGATCTTTTCGGCTTCTGCCTTGTTGCCCCAGCCGGAGCCGGTGACTTCCTTGTTGGGCTCGAGGTCCTTGTAGTGGACGAAGAAGTGCTCGATTTCGTCCTTGACAAAGTCGGACACGTCGTTGATGTCCTGGAAGTGCTCGTAGCGGACGTCGTCGATGACGCACAGCAGTTTGTCGTCGCCGCCGGCTTCGTCGGTCATCTTGAATACACCTAGCGGGCGGGCTTTGACGATTACACCGGGGAATACGGGTTCGGGCAGGATGACCAGTGCGTCGAGGGGGTCGCCGTCTTCGCCGAGGGTGTGGTCGATGAAGCCGTAGTCGAGTGGGTAGGCCATGGGGGTGAACAGGTAGCGGTCGAGGTAGACCTTGCCGGTCTCGTGGTCTACTTCGTACTTGTTGCGGGATCCTTTGGGGATTTCGATGGTTACTTCGATGCTCATGGCTCATTAGTGTACCCGGGGGTTGGTTTATGGTTGGTACATGGCGAAAAAATGGTGGTTGGCGTCGGCTGGTGTGACTGGTGCGGCGGTTGTGGGTGTTGTGAGTGTTGCGGTGTTGCGTGCTCATGCGGGGGATTCGTTGATTGTTGATGACGTCGCGGTGGTTTCTGCGCCGTCGTTGCCTGCGGCTGTGGTGTCGGCGCCGCCGTTGTCTGCTTCGGAGGTGGAAGTGTTGCGGGCGAAGTTGGATGTGTTGGGGCGGGATCGTCGTTTGGGTCAGTTGGTGGGCAGTGTTCGTGATGTGTCTTCGGGGGATGTGGTGTGGGAGAAGGATGCGTCGGTGGGGGTTCGTCCGGCGTCGACGACGAAGGTGTTGACGGCTGCGGCTGCGTTGTTGACGTTTGGTTTGGATGATCGTGTGTCGACTGATGTGTTTGTGGTTGATGGTGGTCGGACTGTTGTGTTGGTTGGTGGGGGTGATGTGGGTTTGTCGGGGGAACAGTTGGATGATTTGGCTGGTCAGGTGAGGGCTGCTGGGGTGCAGCCGGAGCGTGTTGTTGTGGATGCGAGTGTGTGGTCGCAGCAGTCGTGGTTGGAGAAGTGGGGGCAGGAGAATATTGCGGAGGGCTTTATTGCTCCGATTGAGCCTGCGATGCTGTATGGGGCGCGTGTGGGTGCGCCGACGGGGGATGTGCCGCGGTCGGATTCGCCGTCGATGGATGTGGCTCGGGAGTTTGCGTCGCGTTTGGGTGTGGGGGAGATTGATGTGGATTGGGATGGTGCTGTGTTGTCGGCCGCGCAGGGGGATACAGCTGCCGCCGAGACTGGCCAGACCAGCAAGGACAGCAAGACCAGCAAGACCAGCAAGGGCGACAAGGGGGATGCGCAGCAGGTTAATGTGGCGCGTAAGGTCGCGTCGGTGCAGTCGGCGCGTTTGGTGGATCGCGTGCGGGAAATGATGTTGCATTCGGACAATGTGTTGGCGGAGTCGTTGGGGCGTCAGGTTGCTGCTGCTCGCGGGGTTGAGGCTCCTGATGCTGCGGCTGCTGGTGCTGCGGTGTTGGCAACGTTGTCTGAGGCTGGTTTTGATGTTCAGGGGGTGCACTTGGATGACTGCTCGGGTATGAGCGACGATGATCGGATTCCGGCGTCCGTGTTGTCGTCGGTGTTGGCTGGTGCGGGCAGTGATGCGCGTGTGCGGTTGTTGCCGGATTTGTTGCCGGTGGCGCATGGTTCGGGCACGTTGGCGTCGCGTTTTGATGGTTTGGATGGTGCTGGTTGGGTGCGTGCGAAGACGGGTACGTTGACGACGACGAGCGGTTTGGCTGGTGTGGTGACTGCGGATAGTGGTCGCGTGTATAGCTTTGGTTTTGTGTCGAATGAGTCGGAGGTGTTGCCGGCGCGTGCGGCGTTGGATGAGTTGGCGTCTGTGCTGCGTGAGGGGTAGTTGTGCCGTCGCATGTGGGTGTGTGGGAGTTGCCGCGTCGTAGTCCGTGTTTGTTGACGGTGCGTCGTGCTGTGCGTGCGTGGTGGGAGGGTGTTGACGCTGCGGGGGTTGCTGGTGGGCGGGGCAGTGTTGCGGTGGGTGTGTCGGGTGGTGCGGATTCGTTGGCGTTGTTGTTGGGGGTGTTGGCGGAGGTTGGTCCGGATGCTGGTGGGGTGCCGGTGGATGCGGTTGTTGTGGATCATGGTTTGCAGTCGGGTAGTGGTGGGGTGGCGCGCCGGGTGGCTGGTGTGTGTGAGCAGTTGGGGGCGCGTGCTGTGGTGTTGCGTGCTGTGATTGATGACGCCGTGGTGGCTCGTGTTGGTGTGGAGGCTGCGGCGCGTGCGGGGCGTTTTGGGGCTTTTGCTGATGCGGGGTTTGGGCGGGTGTTGGTTGGGCATACGGCGGATGATCAGGCGGAGACGTTTGTGTTGAGTGCGTCGCGGGGTTTTTGTTCGCCTATGCGTCCTGTGTCTGTTGTTGGGGGTGTGGAGGTTGTTCGGCCGTTGTTGTCGGTGCGGCGTTCGGATACGCGTGGGGCGTGTGTGGAGGTTGGTGTGCCGGTGTGGGAGGATCCGCATAATTCGGATGAACGTTTTGAGCGTGTGCGTGTTCGTCGGCGGGTGATGCCGTTTGTTGAGGTTGGGGCTGTGGCGTTGGCTGCTGATGATGTTGCGGAGGATGCGGCGTTGTTGGATGAGTTGGCTGATGCTTTGTTTGATGCTGCGGTGTGTGATGTGTTGCGTGATGACGTCGCGGTGGTTGCGGGAGGGGCGGCGTCATTGAGCGTGAAGGTGTTGGAGGGGCAGCCTGTGCCGATTGTGAGGCGTGTGGTGGCGCGTTGGTTGCGGCTGGTGGGGGCGAATCCGACGGCTGGGAGTATTCGTGCTGTGGTGCAGTTGATTGTCGCGTGGAGTGGGCAGGGGGCGGTGGCTGTGCGCAGGGCTGACGGTGGGGTTGGGGGCGGCAGGTTGGAAGTGCGGCGCAGAGGTGGCAAGCTTGAGGTGGATCGCACTGGCCTCAACCTTGGTTAAAAGGACTTTTTGCTTATGTACGAAGAGTACGAACTGTACGACAATCCGGACTTCAACATTCCTGAGGGCCGCTATGCGGATGATTTGCAGGCTGTGTTGATTGATGAGCAGACGCTGCAGGCGCGGGTGCGGGAGCTTGCTGAGCGTGTGTCGGATGCTTACCGTGATGAGCCTGAGGACCTGATTTTGGTGGGGGTGCTTAAGGGGGCAGTGTTCTTTATGACGGATTTTGCTCGTTCGATGACTATCCCTTGCCAGTTGGAGTTCATGGCGGTGTCTTCGTACGGTAATTCTTCGTCGAGCTCTGGTGTGGTGCGAATTTTGAAGGATTTGGACCGCGATATTGAGGGCAAGAATGTCATCATTGTTGAGGACATTATTGACTCTGGTTTGACGTTGTCGTGGTTGATTAAGAATTTGAAGAACCGTCGGCCGAAGAGCCTTGAGGTTGTTGCGTTGCTGCGTAAGCCTGATGCGGTGAAGGCTAAGGTTGAGCTGTTTGATTTGGGGTTCGATATTCCCAATGAGTTCGTGGTGGGCTATGGCTTGGATTATGCGGAGCGTGGCCGTGATTTGCCGTTTGTGGCGAGCCTGAAACCGAGCGTCTACGCGGACAATTAGATAGCGCGTAGTGAATGATCATAAAGCCCCCACGGACAATCCTGTGATGTTTTTCTCCAGAAGTTTAAGTTTGTCTGAAGATAGAAAAGCAAATACGCCGGCGGCTACGAGTAGAGCTAAGGTGTAAAAACCATAAGTGATGTCTAGGGGGTCAGAATTCCTGTCTAGATATTCCGCTAAACAGATGAAACTGATACACAGTACTGAAGCAATTGATCCGATCATGGGGTGCTTGCGTCCAGTCGAGAAGACAGCCTGCACACCGATGGTTCCGAAAGAGTGGGAATCACGCGCTCCGCAATACGCGGCGCGCAAGTGTGCCTGCGGTTTTCGCTACCCCGGGGAACATTGATGGCCGCCGGCACGTTACAGTAGTAGAAACCAACAAACTGCAGCTAAGGAAGGGTCCCTGCGTCCTCCATCCACGTGCAGACCCGCACGCCCCAACAGGCCGTGAGTGTCGCGACGTCATGAGGTGGGCGAGGGCGTTTATCTATGGACAATAAGAAGCTTCTGCGCATCAGTGTCATTGCGGCCATTGTGCTGATGTCCCTGTACGTGTTCACCGTTTTTAGTGACACTAGCCGCGGCTATCGGCCCGTCGACACGTCGGTGGCGATGAAGCAGCTGGACGATAAGAACGTTAAAGAAGCGCGTATTGATGATCGCGAGCAGCGGGTTCTGCTGAAGCTCAAGGACCCGATTAGCGTTGACGAAAAGGACGGCATCGAGCAGGTCGTTGCGGAATACCCCGCGCGGGTTACTCCGGATGTTTTCAGCAAGGTTGAGGCTTCTGGCGCTGAGAAGTACACCACGAAGGTTTCCCGCGATTCCTTCTTGGGTTCGATGTTGCAGATGCTGCTGCCGATGTTGATCCTGTTTGGTTTGATCACGTTCATGATCACCCGCATGCAGGGTGGCGGAATGGGCATGTTTGGCATTGGTGGTTCCCGTGCGAAGGAACTGACCAAGGATATGCCGACCAACACTTTTGATGACGTCGCGGGGGCCGATGAGGCAGTTGATGAGCTGCAGGAGATCAAGGATTTCTTGCAGGATCCTTCCCGCTACGAGGCTTTGGGCGCGAAGATTCCGCGCGGTGTGTTGCTGTATGGCCCGCCCGGTACGGGTAAAACCTTGTTGGCGCGAGCTGTCGCTGGTGAGGCCGGGGTGCCTTTCTTCTCTATTTCGGGTTCGGACTTCGTTGAGATGTTCGTCGGCGTGGGTGCTTCTCGCGTGCGTGACCTGTTTAAGCAGGCGAAGGAAAACAGCCCCTGCATTATTTTCGTCGATGAGATTGACGCCGTGGGTCGTCAGCGTGGCTCCGGTATGGGTGGTGGCCACGACGAGCGCGAGCAGACATTGAACCAGTTGCTGGTGGAGATGGATGGTTTCGGCGACCGCGAGGGCGTCATTCTTATTGCTGCCACAAACCGCCCGGATATTTTGGACCAGGCTTTGCTGCGTCCGGGCCGTTTCGACCGTCAAATCCCGGTGACCAACCCTGATTTGAAGGGCCGCGAGCAGATCCTGGAGGTTCACGCTAAGGGTAAGCCTTTCGCCAAGGACGCTGATTTGAAGGCGTTGGCTAAGCGCACCGCGGGTATGTCTGGTGCGGATTTGGCCAATGTGCTCAACGAGGCTGCACTGTTGACTGCTCGTGTGGGCGGTAACGTCATCACTGGCGATGCTTTGGAGGAGGCCACTGACCGTGTGATTGGTGGCCCGCGTCGTTCCTCCAAGATCATCTCTGAGAAGGAGAAGAAGGTCACCGCTTATCACGAGGGTGGTCACACGATTGCTGCGTGGGCGATGAAGGACATCGAGCGCGTCTATAAGGTGACGATCCTTGCCCGCGGCAAGACCGGTGGGCATGCGATGACTGCCCAAGAGGACGATAAGGGCATGTACAACCGCAACGAGTTGTTTGCCCGCATCGTATTCGCAATGGGCGGCCGCTCTGCTGAAGAGGTTGTGTTTGGCGAGCCCACTACCGGTGCGTCGAACGACATTGAGCAGGCGACCAAGATTGCCCGCGCGATGATCACTGAGTATGGCATGAGCCCGCAGATGGGCACCGTGAAATACGGTGAGGACCAGGGTGATCCTTTCTCCGGTCGCGGTGGAGGCGGCACCTTGGAATACAGTCCTGAGGTTGCTAACCAGATCGACGAGCAGGTCCGCTACTTGGTTGGTAAGGCCCATGAGGTCGCCTACAACATTTTGAAGGATCGCCGCGAGTACTTGGACAAGCTCGCAACCAAGCTGTTGGAGAAGGAGACACTGCGTCGTCCCGACCTTGAGGCTTTGTTTGAGGACATGCCTAAGGAGGAGCGCATCGAGGTGTTCCCGGGCGAGTCTGATTACTTCCCGAGCCAAGGCTTGGAGCCGGTGAAGACCCCCACCGAGCTCGCGATTGAGCGTGGTGAAGAGCCCCCGAAACCTTTCAATATTATTGAGGCGTCCCGTGCTGCGCGTGCCCGCCGCCAGGCTGAGCTCGAGCGCCAGCAGAAGATGGGCATGTTCCCCGCTAACCCTGGTGCCGCCGCGCAACCTGCCCAGCCTGAGCATTCAGAACAGCATGATCCGCAGCAGCCGGCATCGCCGCGGCAATACGGTGGCACCCCGCCGCCTGCAGGATGGACAGTGCCTGGCTGGCCCGGAGGCGGCAAGCAGCAGGACTCGGGCGATTACCGTCAGCACCCGGGCTGGAGCAACTACGGCACCCCCAGTACCGACGGCCAGTCTGGTCTGCCAGCACAGGCGCAGCAAGCCCAGCAGCCGGCGGAGGAAATTGGCTTCCACACCGGCATTCCCGAGGCCCAGCAGTCCAGCGCCGCACCTGTGGAGCAGGAAGAATACGGCTTCGCCCTACCCGCACACGAAAAGCCCGACCACCCGGAGGTCGTCGCTGATGAACCTGTCAGCGATAAGCCTGAGACGGATGCAGAAGGCCACGGCACCGCTACCGACGCCGAGATAGAAGAGCAGCCTGCCACCGACGAACACAAGGGCTTCCCGTGGGATACTCCCGCGCCCAAGCACCTCAAGAATCCCGACAGCCCGGAGCGCGAGGACTAAAAGATGTTTGATCGTGAGCGCGCGGAAGCCGCAGTCCGCGAACTACTCATCGCGGTGGGCGAAGACCCCGATCGCGAAGGCCTGCAAGACACCCCCGCGCGCGTCGCACGTGCCTACGAGGAAGTCTTCGCCGGCCTGCACGTCGACCCCACAGAAGTTCTGAATAAGACCTTCAGCGAGGACCACCAGGAACTCGTGCTCGTCAAGGACATCCCGATTTACTCCACCTGCGAACACCACCTGGTGCCCTTTTTCGGCCACGCGCACATCGGCTACATCCCTGGAAAAAACGGCCAGGTCACCGGGCTATCGAAGCTTGCTCGACTGGTTGACCTCTTCGCCAAACGGCCGCAGGTGCAAGAACGCCTCACTACCCAGGTGGCAGATGCGATAGTCGAGAAACTGGGTGCACAGTCAGTCATCGTCGTCATCGAGTGCGAGCACCTGTGCATGGCCATGCGCGGGATCCGCAAACCGGGTGCCCGAACCACCACATCCGCTGTTCGCGGTGGGTTCAAAGCCAACGCCGCATCACGCGCCGAAGTGCTCTCCCTCATCCGCGACTAAACAAGGCGCCAACCAGGCCCTAACTAGACCTCAACCGGGTCTGAACCAAGGTGAAACATCGTGAACGATTCCAGCGCAGTCCAAGGCAACCAGCTAGGTCGCACCCTCGTGATGGGCATCCTCAACGTCACCGAGGATTCCTTCTCCGACGGCGGCAATTACCTCGACCCCAGCCGTGCACTGGCGCACGCCGAACAAATGATTAATGACGGCGCGGACATCATCGATGTCGGCGGGGAATCCACTCGTCCCGGCGCAACCCGCGTGTCCGAAGAACAGGAACTCGCGCGCGTCGTGCCGGTTGTGCGCGAGCTCGCATCCCGCGGCGTCATAACCAGCATGGATACGATGCGTGCGTCCGTCGCCCGGGCCTGCGCAGATGCCGGGGTGAACTACATCAATGACGTCTCCGGTGGTCGCGCGGATGCGGACATGTTTGCTGCCATCGCCGACACCGGGCTGCCTGCCATCCTCATGCAGTGGCGAACCGATGCCTACGGTGACGCCGCAGGCACCGCCCACACGCCGGGCAACGCCCTGCAGGAAGTCCACGACGACCTCCAGGCACTCGTGCGCGACGCGAAGGCAGCCGGCGTGGCAGAGGAACAGATCATTTTGGACCCTGGCCTAGGGTTCGCCAAAACACCGCGCGACAACTGGGAGATCCTCGCAGGGCTCGACAGCTTAAGCGCACTCGGCTACCCCTTGCTTATCGGCGCATCCCGCAAACGCTTCCTCCAAGCCATCCGCGCAGACCGCGGCCTGGACAGTGGCCCACGCGCAGCCGACCCCGCAACCGCAGCATTAAGCGCACTGTGCGCTGCGAAGGATGTGTGGGCCGTCCGCGTCCATGATGTCGCCTCCACCCGTGATGCCATCGACGTCGCACAGGCCGTCGCAACCGCACACTCCACCACAAGCACAGACTTTTCACCGGGGGCGTCACACCATGGCTGATCGCATCGAACTTACAGGCCTGCGGGCCTACGGCTACCACGGGGTGTTCGAGCACGAAAAAGCAGAAGGCCAAGAATTTATCGCCGACATCACCTGCTGGATGGACTTCCCCCGCAACGCCGAAGGGCAGCCAGTCGACCAGCTTGAACGCACCGTCCACTACGGGGAACTCGCCGAACTCGCCCACGGCATCCTCGCTGGGCCAAGCTTCGACCTGATCGAAACCGTCGCCGGCACCATCGCCGACACGATCATGGACACCTACCCCATACTCCACGCAGTCGAGGTGACCATCCACAAACCGAGCGCCCCCATCCCCCTAACATTCGATGACGTCGCGGTGGTCGCCCGCCGCAGCAGAAAAACCAGGTCGGTGCGGACATGAGCGCCACCGCAGTACTATCCATCGGCGCCAACATAGGCGATGCAGACACGTGCGTGCGTAGGCTCCGCGGCGTCATTAATAATTTCCGCGACAGCGGTGCTGATGTGCGCTGCTCCGGTGTGTACGTCACGCCGCCATGGGGAGGGGTAGAACAAGAAGACTTCTACAACGCCACACTTCGCGTCACATGGCCGCAGCAGACGACAAGCGCCCAGTGGGCGGCAGAAGGATTGTTGCGTCAATGTCAGCAGCTCGAAGCAGACGCCCACCGGGTGCGCGAAGTGCGATGGGGGCCGCGGACGTTGGACGTCGACATCGTTGATATTGAGGGCTACGTTTCCGACGATCCCCACCTGACCGTCCCACACCCCCGCGCCCATCTACGGGCATTTGTGCTTGTGCCCTGGCTAGAGATCGAGCCAACGGCTACTCTTGGGGGACACAGCATTACAGAACTGCTCGAGGTACTGCCTCCGGCGGAACTCAACGCTATAACGAGGATGGAAGGAGTGACACTGTGAAGAAAACCAACATCACAGTACTCGTGGCAAGTGGGGCATTTGTTGCCGCCGCCGCAGCCATCCTCACCTATGGCTTCTACAGCGATATGCCACCACTATCCGCAGGTGTTGCCGCGATGCTGTGGCTCGTTGCAGCTGTGTGCGCCGCGATGGCGCGGGTGGTGCGCCGCAACGTTGAAGAGGGCACAGTGGGCTTCGATCGTTCGCAAATGTCGCCCATCGCGATCGCCAACTGGTTGGCTATCGGGCGGGCGAGTGCCTGGACCGGTGTCATCGCCGCAGGTGCTTACATCGGCATCGGATTGTATGTGGTGCCCAAGGCTGCGCAGCTGGTCTCGGCCGGCGAAGACCTCCCGGCCGTGCTGCTGAGCGCGGCGGGAGGCATCGGATTGTCGGCGGCAGGGCTGTGGCTTGAGAGATCCTGCGAAGTACCACCGATCGACGGCGAGCCAGCAGCCTAAACCGCGCTCGCCTTCGCCTTCGGCGGGGGAGTGCTAGGCGACGCCCGGAGCCACCTTGATATCGCACTCCGTGTGTGCCTTGACGTCCTCGACGGTGATACCGGGCGCGAGCTCGCCAGCAGGGGAAGAAGCGGCAACAAACTGCAAAGCCACAGTATCTGAAATGAGTGTGCCCGACGTGGGATCTATCAGGCCAACAGACAAGCGACCCTCTTGCGGTGCCTCACCGTCAGTGCCCTCACGACCGTGCCCGGCGATTGGGGAATAATCCGGGGCGGTGACATCCACGTACAACGCCTCCAGCCCATTGTCGGCAAGCAACCCATGCACGGTGTCCTTGACCGCCGCCGGCCCACGCTCCGCCACAGAATGCGCGGCAGTCATGATTGCTGCAATAACCACCGCGGCGTCACGACCCGCAGGCGACAACCCGGCATTACGATTGGACACCGCAACCCCATCCGGCATGCGCACCGTAGGAACCGTATGCACGCGCGTTTCCAAACCGAACCCCCGCAAACAACCCTGGAGTGCCACCAGCAGCGGATAGTCTTTGTCACCGAGGAACATATCGGTAGCGCCCACCTGCGCGGCCGTGGCAAACAGGCGGGCCAGCAGGGTATCTTCGCCGCGTGTGGCAAGGCGCTGCGCCAGCAGTTCAGGCGAAGGAACCAGCCGCTGCTGCGGGGCGGCGGCCAGGGGGACCACGAAGTCCGCGGACAGATCCGGAGGCACCTCGCCGTCATGGGCGACAACCACGACACCGCCAGTGACCCGACGCGCGGCATCAAGCACCGCAGCGTGGCCCGCATGCCACTGCGACCACACGGGCACCACAACCACAGGCCGGCCCTTGCCCCGGTAGGCCTTGGCGATCGCTCGAACCAAATGCGGCTCAGTGAGCACCCTGGGAGTATGCGTCATAGCTGGGACCCTTCCATGGTGTCGGGGATGGTTAGAAGTAGTGCGGCGCGGGCCTGCTTGTAGTTGTTGAAAGCCTCGGCGAACTGCGCGCGACCCTCCGGCGGCAGGGCGATCTGCCCGGGGCGAATACTGGAAAAGAGCAGCTCGGCGATGGTGTATCCCACCGAATCCAGTGCGGTGACCACCAGTGCGTCATCGATGGGAGTGCACAGCATCGGTACATCCGCGGCGATGTCTTTTAAAGCAACATCGTGTGTTCCGATCACCATGGGTGATGACGTCGCGGTGCTCGCCGTCGCAATCACCTGCAGCTCCGCAGGCATGGGTGGATCATCTAGGGGTGAGCATTCGACGTGCCCGGCCTGGCGGAGGATGTCCGCCAAAGCCAAGGTGTCTTCCGTTAAATCGAGCACGTCGAAGCGCAGCGTGCGCCGACCGGTGGCGGGATTCACGGGGTTTGCAGGGGTCACGGGATTTGTAGGGGTGGCCATAGGACGTTAGCTAGACGTTAGCTGTTGCCCTGGCTGCGCTTGAGCAACTCAGCTACGGACAGTCCGCCCTGGTGCTCGTCGCGGCGGCGGCGTCCACCGCGGGCCTTGTCCTCCTGGGCGTGCGGTGCCGACTGGGCTTCAGCCTTTACCTCTGGTTTCGGCTGTGGCTTGGGATCCGGCTTTACCTCTGGCTTGGGCTGTGGCTGCGGCTGCGGCTTGGGGGCCGGCTGTGCTTCTGGCTTGGGCTCGGGTTTTGGTTCCGGCTGTGGCTCTGATTCTTGCTCCTGCTTCGGTGCTACCCAGCTGACTTCCGCGAAGGAGGAGGTGTCAAAGTGGCTGTCGCCCTGATCAGAATCGCTTTTCGTGCCGGTCGCCTCAAACTCGCCCGTGACAGGTTCAGCTTCCACTGGCTCTTGAGAATCCTCCGCTTGCTCCGCATTTTGAGTTGCCTCCAGCTCCTGCGGTGGTGCCCACATCGCGGAAATAGTCGGGGTCTCGAAACTCATCACAGTGCCCGTCAACGCCTCGATCTGGCCGCGCACCGCATCCAACTGGGCACGGATCGCAGCCAGAGTTTCGTCCTGGGATGCGCGAAGATTATCAAGATAACGCTGCTCAAGAAGTAATTCCTGCTCGCGGTGAGCAATCTGCTCCTTTTCAAGCTCGGCAACAAAACGCGCCTTCTCGCTACGCAAACGCTCGCGCTCAAACTCGAAACGGCGACGGTAGGAAGCCACCAAAATGAGGCCCAGGATCGCAGCCCACAACGCAAGGATCACCGCGATTTTCATCGCCCCCGTACTGCCGCTAAACAGCATGACAACGGTGCAAATTACCGACAAGCCCACAATGATGCTCAAAAGCAGCGGGCCACGGTCGGGGGTGGGTTGCACGTTGGGTTTCTGTTCAGCCATGCCCACTAATCTACCCCAGTGACTGCTCCATCAGCGCCTGCAAACTGGGTGCGTCGACATCATGATCAAGCAGCGGCAATGTCCACACCAGGACATCCCCAGCATGTTGCCGCAAGTGGCCCAGCGCATCAAGATCCAATTCCCGACGCTGATGGATCCGACTGGGCCTGCGTGTAGAACGACTTCAACTGGACAAACAGCACGGCCATCGTCGCCAAAAACGTCGCAGACAAATTAGAAGGAATACCACGGCCCTCATGGATGATGCCGGAACCACCCTGAATGAACGCAGTCACACCACCCTGGCCGAACGCACTGTACACCTTTTCCCACTGAGCAACCGTGCGGAAACCAGAAATCGCACCACACGCAATGGTCACAAACAACAGCGGAACCATCGACGGCGCCGATGGCCCAGTTCGCTGTGCGCTGTAGAGCGGAGGGCCTGTGGCCGTTTATCCATTTCAACCGCACTCATGTTGCGCCGCCTTTGGTGATCAGTGAGCAGGGTCTTGTGCGTGGACTGGATATTATTGACGCCGCGCTCACACCCCTGGACGCTTAACAGATGCCTCTTGGCTGGGCGCCTGTTGGTTTGGCACCCGGCTGGGGGTTACCATTGTCTGCATGACTCAAGCCAATAACACCCTAGACCTGCCGGAACAGCTGAAGATTCGCCGCGACAAGCGCGCTAAGCTGCTGGAGTCTGGGGTCGAGGCCTACCCGGTTGAAGTTGACCGCACCATTTCTATTAGCGATTTGCGCAAGCAGTTTGTCGTCAACAAGCCTTCGGATGATGACGCCGCGTCTGCTGCGTCGAAGGTGCCGGAAGGTGCGCGTGTGCTGGAAGTTGGCGAGGAAACTGATGTTGAGGTTGCTATTGCCGGCCGCGTGATTTTTGTCCGTAACACCGGCAAGTTGTGCTTTGCCACGGTGCAAGAGGGCAATGGCACTCAGGTGCAGGCTATGCTATCGCTGGCTGAGGTGGGGGAGGAAGCCTTGGCGGCGTGGAAGCAGGACGTCGATTTGGGCGACTTTGTTTCTGTTCGGGGCCGCGTTATTTCCTCCAAGCGTGGTGAGCTTTCGGTCATGGCTAAGAGCTGGCACATGGCTGCCAAGTCTTTGCGCCCCTTGCCGGTTGCACACAAGGATATGAGCGAAGACAGCCGTGTTCGTCATCGCTACACCGACCTGATTATGCGCGAGCAGGCACGTACCAACGCCATGACTCGTATTAAGGTGATGCGCGCGCTGCGTAATTACCTTGAGTCCCAGGACTTTGTCGAGGTTGAAACCCCGATGCTGCAGACGCTGCACGGTGGTGCTGCCGCACGTCCATTCCAGACCCGTTCCAACGCCCTGGATATTGACCTCTACCTGCGTATTGCGCCCGAATTGTACCTCAAGCGTTGCGTTGTGGGCGGCATCGAGCGTGTCTTCGAGGTCAACCGTAACTTCCGTAACGAGGGTGTGGACTCTTCCCACAGCCCGGAGTTCGCGATGCTGGAGACGTACCAGGCATGGGGTACCTACGACGATGGTGCCGAGATGATCAAGAACTTGATCCAGTTTGTTGCCCGCGAGGTCTTCGGATCCACTACTGTCACCTTGGCTGATGGCAGCGAATACGACCTGGGTGGCGAGTGGAAGTCCATCGAAATGTACCCCTCGCTCAACGAGGCCCTGGCCAGGAAGTTCCCCGGCCAGCCGGAGGTCACCATTGACTCCAGCGTCGACGAGCTCAAAGAAATCGCAAAGGTTATTGGTTTGGATGTGCCGGCCAAGGACGGTTGGGGACACGGAAAACTCGTCGAGGAAATCTGGGAGCACTTGTGTGAAGACCAGCTGTATGGGCCGATCTTCGTGCGTGACTTCCCGGTGGAGACCTCTCCGCTGACCCGCCAGCACCGCACCAAGCCGGGTGTCACCGAAAAGTGGGACCTCTACGTGCGCGGTTTCGAGTTGGCGACCGGTTACTCGGAGCTTGTTGACCCTGTGATCCAGCGTGAACGCTTCGAGGACCAAGCCCGCCTAGCGGCTGGTGGCGATGAAGAAGCAATGGTGTTGGATGAGGACTTCCTCACCGCAATGGAGCAGGGTATGCCGCCGACTGCCGGCTGCGGCATGGGCATTGACCGCCTGCTCATGGCCCTGACTGGTCTGGGTATTCGCGAAACCATCCTGTTCCCGATGGTCAAACCCGAAGCGAAATAGCCACAGGCTAAATAGGCTCAGCGCCGCATTCCTAGGCGGCGCAGCATTTGCTCAACCCCAGCGAGCAGTGCGATCAGCACGAAGAACAGCAGGAATACGCCGGCGGTGTTTTTCAACGCCGCTGCATAACCGAGATCGTTGACGTCGAGGAAGAAATAGGGGTACCAACCTGTCCCGGCGCCCCGGACAAAAGTCCACACGCACCAGATGATGGGAAGGATCAACGCCAATCCGATATTGATGGGGGTAATATCGGCGCGTTTTCTTCGCGGCATCGACAATATCCAGATCACTGGCATCAACACCGGCATAATCATGTGCTCCACCGGGTTGGTGAAACGATATGTTCCGACGCTGGGGGAGCCGTCGGCCAACACGAAGTTGTACACCAGGCCAGTCACCAGCAGCATCATCGCCGCGTCAATCCGGGCGGCCGCGGCCCAGCGGGACTCGTGATTGCCTAGGAAATAGGCCAGGCCCAAACCAGCGCCCACAATGTTCGACCACAGGGTGAAGTAGGAATAGGTGGCAATCAACTTTTGCCCCGGGGTGTCGAATGCTGGGAACTCTTCGAAAGGATTGCGCGCATTATGGACACCGCTGACAACTACAGCAGCCGTCGCGAGAAGAAAAGCGATGAGGCCCAAAACCCGCACAACGGTGCTGTTGTGGGTGAGATGCTGGGGGGTCGCGGCGTCATGATCCGCAATCTCAAAATTATTCACAGCGGCTAACTTTAGTGTGACAAAAACGGATAGAGCAAGTGTGGCTAAATAGCCCCAATATGAGGTAAAGCTTGAAAATTCCTGAGAATTGCGATAACTTGGCCGACGGAAGCCTCTATGCTTACCCTTTATGCTTACCATGTAAGGAAGACTATGCACAGCACTTTCGGGCACTCGCCCAAGAATACGCGCCGCAAGATGGTCTCGCTAATCGCAGCCACAGGCATCGCGTTCGGCAGCGTCATCGCACCGCAGTCCGCAGTAGCGGTGGAAACCTGCGCTGCAACGACCACCGAGATCCCGCGCGCAATCACCGACGTTCACATCCTAGCCGACGGCAAAGAAACAGACACCTTCACCAAGGGGCAGTTCGTCGACATCAAGTTCGACTGGAACTCCCCCGGAACTACTTTGAAGGCCGGAAGCTTCTTCACCATCCAGGTTCCTCAGGAATACTTCGGCTCCGGACAAAAAGCCGTCCCGAACTTCCCCATTCACGCGGAAGGCAGCTCCGAGGTTATCGGCTGCGGTAGCTACGGATCCGACGGCACCCTCACCGTGGTGTTCAATGAAAAGGTTGAAGGCTTACAAAACCCGCGCGGTTGGGTCAGCGTTGGCGCAATCGTCAGCGGTAAGGAAAACGAGGCTGACAAGCCTTCCAAGGTGACCTTCAAGGACGTCAAGTCCATTGATATCAACATTAAGCCGAGCGTCGGTGCCGCAAACTGGGTCTTCCGTAAGGATGGCTGGTTGACCTTGCCCACGGACCACAAGTACTTCAGCTTGCAGAAGATGTTGTCTTGGCGCTTGAACGTGCCTGCCTACGACAAAGAGCTGCACAACCTGGTCATCACCGACGATTCCGCCGATCCCAAGTGGTACTTCAACTGTGATGCCACCAAGGCAAACCTGAAGATGACCGAAGGTCTTAATGGTCCCGAGATTAAAGACATCCCGTGGACCCTTGAATGCGAGAAGGAAAAGGTCACCATCAAGGTGCCCACCGTTCCCGCAAATCGCAACATCGTTTTCGGCAACATGATCGGTGCAGCTGACAAGCTGGTAAACGGTACTTACACCAACACCGCTACCGGCGACGCTGACGAGATCAAGACGATCAGCACCAACCAAGATTCCGTGGACGTTCGCGCGGCAGGTGCTGCCGATGCGGATACCCCCACCACGCCTCCTACGAAGCCGTCTGAGCCGTCCACGCCTCCTACGAAGCCGTCTGAGCCGTCCACGCCTCCTACGAAGCCGTCTGAGCCGTCCACGCCTCCTACGAAGCCGTCTGAGCCGTCCACGCCTCCTACGAAGCCGTCTGAGCCGTCCACGCCTCCTACGAAGCCGTCTGA
>ERZ773263.890-NODE-890-length-19306-cov-9.379617_pt1 | contig 19306 bp, 21 predicted proteins | sample MGYA00511076_ERZ773263 | MGnify/ENA primary metagenome ERZ773263 (study PRJEB29015, sample SAMEA2738155) | human oral metagenome | biome: human oral; feature: human-associated habitat; material: saliva | place: China | collected 2195 ... | reverse complement strand
ATAAAGGGAGATGGAGTGGCAGTAGCAATAAGGCATAATATAAAATTAAAGGATATTTCATATATACAAATACACCCGACTACATTCTATACAAAGGAAAATGAAAGAAAGTTTTTAATTTCAGAATCAGTAAGAGGGGAAGGAGCTATACTTTTAAATCAAAAATTAGAAAGATTTACAGATGAATTAAAACCCAGAGATAAGGTTACAAAGGCAATATTAGAAGAGATGAAAAAAGATAAAGCTGAATATGAGTGGCTAGATTTTAGTACAATAAAGCTAGATATTAAAGAGAGATTTCCTAATATTTATAATAATTTAATGAAAAAAGGGATAAATCCACTTAAAGATAAAGTGCCAATAGTTCCTGCTCAACATTATACAATGGGAGGAATTAAGGTTGATATGAATTCTAAAACTTCAATGAAAAATTTATATGCTATTGGAGAAGTTGCTTGTACAGGTGTTCATGGTCAAAATAGACTTGCAAGCAATTCTTTACTAGAAAGTGTTGTATTTGCAAAAAGAGCTTCACAGTCAATTATTGACGAAAATAATATTTCTGTTTATAATAACATAACAGATGATGTTTTTAAAAATATAGCAGATAAAATTTTATTGACAGATGAAAAAGAAAATAAAAATATCATAGAGCAAAGGATTAAAGAAGATGAATTTGAGAAAAATAGATAAATTTCAAATGGACGATTCAATAAGAATGGCATTAAAAGAAGATATTACTTCTGAAGATATAAGTACAAATGCAATCTATAAGAATGATAGATTGGCAGAGATTTCACTTTATTCAAAGGAAGATGGAATTTTAGCAGGACTTGATGTATTTAAAAGAGTTTTTGAATTATTAGATAATTCTGTGGAATTTACAGAATATAAAAAAGATGGAGATAAGGTTTTAAATAAAGATTTAATATTGAAAATTAGAGCTGATGTAAAAACTATATTATCTGCTGAAAGAACAGCATTAAACTATTTACAAAGAATGAGTGGAATTGCAACTTATACAAGAAAGATGGTGGAAGCACTTGATGATAAAAATATATTGTTGTTAGATACTAGAAAAACTACTCCAAATATGAGGATATTTGAAAAGTATGCAGTTAGGGTAGGTGGAGGATATAATCACAGATATAATCTTTCAGATGCTATAATGTTAAAAGATAATCATATAAATGCAGCTGGCTCTATAACAGAGGCAATAAAACTTGCAAGAGAATATTCTCCCTTTATTAAAAAAATTGAAGTAGAAGTTGAAGATTTAAAAGGAGTAGAGGAAGCAGTTGCAGCTGGTGCAGATATAATTATGCTAGACAATATGGATATAGAAACAACTAAAAAGGCTATAAAAATTATAAATAAGAAAGCTATAATAGAATGTTCTGGAAATATAGATATAACTAATATAAATCGTTTTAAAGGATTGGAAATTGACTATGTTTCAAGTGGGGCTATAACACATTCAGCTAAAATTTTAGATTTAAGTCTGAAAAATTTGAGGTATATAGATGATTGAAAGGGAAGAAAGAGAAAAGAAAATACTTGAAATTTTAAGAAATAGTGAAACTCTTGTAAGTGGTACATATCTTGCAGAGTTTTTTGATGTTTCAAGACAGGTTATAGTACAGGATATAGCAATATTAAAGGCTAAAAATATAGATATTATCTCAACTAATAGAGGTTATAGATTACTTTCAAAAGGGATAAAAAAAGTTGTTAAGGTCAAACACGACGATTCAGAAATTAGAAAAGAGTTAAATGCTATTGTAGACCTTGGAGCAAGTGTTGAAGATGTATTTGTTATTCATAAAACTTATGGAAAGATAAGAGTGAGATTGGATATAAAATCAAGGAGAGATGTTGATTTATTGGTAGAAAATATTAATTCTAAATTAAGTAAACCCTTAAAAAATTTAACAGATAATTGTCATTATCACACTATAATAGCTGAAAATGAGAGCATTTTAAATGAGGTTGAAGATAAATTAAAAGAGCTTGGAATTTTGATAGAATAATTCTTTTGTAATTGACTTTTATATAGTTTGAATATATAATGTATATACAAAATATAGATATAAAAGGAAGTGATAAAATGGCTGTTATAAATATTCGTGTTAATGATGAAGTAAAAAAAGAGGCTGAAAGTATCTTTAAATCTTTGGGACTTAATATGTCAGTTGCAATGAATTTATTTTTAAAAAAATGTATAAATGAAAATGGAATACCATTTGATTTAAAGATTCCAAATAGAGAAACAATAGAAGCATTGGAAGAAACTAATAAAATATTAAATGGAAATATAAAAAGAAAATCATATAAAAATGCTGATGAGCTATTTGAAGATTTAGATGTGTAAAGGGACACACTCAGATTTATGAATTATGCCAGAACACTCGCGACTCTAGCACTCGTAGGGTGTTAGTCGTGAGACCTGTACTCGTTTACGGGTATGAATGGCATATTTTTTGTTTACAAAAAATTTGAAATAGTTAAATACATATGATACAATAAAAATGGTGATAAATAATGTCAAATATTAATTTTGGAAGAGGATATGTGTATTCAATTCAATATCATATAGTGTGGTGTGTAAAATATAGAAGAAAAGTATTAATTGATGATATTGAAAAAACTTTAAAAGAATTATTAATTGAAATTTCTAATGAAAATAATATAAAAATAATAGAAATGGAAACAGATTTAGACCATATTCATATATTAATTGAGTGTAGTCCTCAACATTTCATACCTAATATTTTGAAAATATTCAAAGGAATTTCTGCAAGAAAACTTTTTTTAAAACATCCCGAGATAAAAAATAAGTTATGGAATGGACACTTATGGAACCCTAGTTATTTTGTTGCAACTGTTTCAGAAAATACTGAAGAACAAATAAAAAGATATATCCAAACTCAAAAAGAAAGATGAGAAGGAGGAACTATGGCGAATTATGTATTAACATTAGCTTTAAAAACTGAACTATGGCAAGAACATATTTTAGAAAAGAGACTAAACATAGCTAGAATGATATATAATTCTTGCCTTAGTGAAATTCTTAAAAGACATAGAAAAATGATAAATTCTTCTGAATATAAAGAAATCAGTAATTTAGATAAAAAAGAGCAATCTAAAAGATATAAAGAATTAGATAAAAAATATTTAATATCTAAATTTGAATTAAATAAATATGTGAAACCTATGACACAAAAATTTAAAAAGAATATAGGTTCTCAAATGGGACAAGAATTAGCTGAAAGAGCTTTTGCGACTTATGAAAAATTTAAGTATGGTAAAGCTAAAAAAGTATATTTTAAAAGTTATGGAAATTTCTATTCTGTTAGAGAAAAAGGTAATATTACGGGACTTAGATTTTTTAAAGAAGATTGTTGCATATCTTGGTTAGGCTTAAAGATTCCTGTAATAATAAAAAATAATGATAAATATACACAAAGTTGTTTTTTAGATAAGTTATTGTATTGTAGATTACTTAAGAGAGTTGTAAATGGAAAAAATAAATACTACGTTCAAATAACTTTTGAGGGAACACCTCCTAAAAAACATAAAGTTGGTGGAGAAAATGAAATTGGAATTGATATAGGAACTTCAACAATAGCAATCGTTAGTGATAATAAAGTAGAATTAAAGATTTTAGCTGAAAATATAGAAATAAATGAAAAAGAAAAAATAAGACTACAAAGAAAACTAGATAGACAGAGAAGAGCAAACAATCCTAATAAATACAATGCTGATGGTACTATTAATATAGAAAATAAAGAAAAATGGAAAAAGAGTAAATCATATTTAAAAACTCAATTAAAACTTGCAAATATACAAAGAAAAATCGCTGATAAAAGAAAGCAATCTCATAATATTTTAGCGAATAGTATACTAGAAATTGGAACAATAGTAAAAGTTGAAAATATGAGTTTTAAAGGTTTACAGAGAAGAAGCAAGAAAACTGAAATGTCTGAAAAGACTGGAAAATTTAAAAAGAAAAAGAGATTTGGAAAATCTTTATCAAATAGAGCACCTGCATTATTAATTGAAATAATAAATAGAAAATTAGAATATATTGGAAAAAATATAATAAAAATTGATACTTTTAAAGTAAAAGCTAGTCAACTAAATCATAGTACAAATGAATATGAAAAGAAAAGTCTATCAAAAAGATGGGTAGAAATATTAGGAAATAAAATACAAAGAGATTTGTATTCTGCATTTTTAATAAAGAATGTAAAAGAAAATTTAGAAGAAGTAAATATAGAAAAAGCACAAAAAGAATTTAAAAATTTTGTTAAATTGCATAATGAAGAAATTGAAAGAATAAAAAAAGGAAATGTAAAAACATTAAAATGTATGGGATTTTAAAATAAAAACTGGTTTTGAACCGAGCCAACAGGACGTAAATATTCTCAACGGAGAGCTTGTCCATTAAAGTCTTAAGGAAATTAGCTAGTATTTGAATACTAGATATTCAAAAGAAACTAAATTGTACTTAAGAACCTTGCGACTTCAGTCGTGAGAGGTTCAGTTAATGACATAATAATTACCTCATCTTCATAAATCTTTTACATCTTCATCTGTCAATCTATCTTTTATTGGTTTAGACTTATCAAGAGGATTTAAACAAATTAAGAAATAAGCATAAATTATAGCCACTATTGGATTAACCAAACCTAAAATATGATATCTTCCATATTGAAAAGCACTCACTCCAAGAGTTGCTAAATAGACAGCCCCACAAGTAGACCAAGGGACAAGTCCTGATGTTAATGTTCCTGCATCTTCAAGAGTTCTTGATAAATTTTCAGGTGCTAAATTTAATTTTTTATAGACTTTCTTATACATTTGTCCTGGGATAACTATTGACATATATTGATCTGCTGCTGCAAAGTTACATAAGATACACATAAGAACATTTGAAGTGATAATTGACCCTCTTCTTCTTAAATGTTTCAAAACAGTTTCAATTATTGTATCAATGCAACCTATTGATTTTATTGCACCACCAAAAGCTAAGGCACATATAACCAGTGAGATAGTTTCCATCATAAAAAGCATTCCACCTCTATTTAGTAATTTATCAACAATAGCATTTCCAGTTTCTATACTTGGACCTTCATATAATGCTGTAAGTATAGTCTGTAAATCTACACCTTGATAAAAACACATTCCCACACCTGCAAGAGTTCCAATTAACATTCCTGGAACAGGAGGAACTTTTAAAAATATCACAGCTATTATTATAATTGGTGGAATAAATATCAGAGGAGTAATTTTAAAATTACTAGCTAATGTTGATGTTATACTTTCTATTGCTTCACTATTTATATCAGCACTTCCAAAGTTTCTACCTAAAAAAGCATATATAAGTAAAGCTATTAAAAAACTTGGAATAGTTGTTTTTAACATGTGTCTTACATGGTCAAATAATCCTGCTTCTGCTGTGGCAGCTGCAAGGTTTGTACTATCAGAAAGAGGAGATAATTTATCTCCAAAAGAAGCACCAGTTACAACAGCACCTGCAACTAATGGTGCAGGAATACCCATTCCTACTCCAATTCCCATAGCAGCTGTTCCCATAGTACCAGCTGTTGTCCATGCACTACCAGTTGACACACTTATTATTGCACACATAACAGGTAGGATAATTAAGAATATTCTAGGTGTAAATAATTTTAATCCATAATATATCATGCCTGGAACAACCCCACCTACTATCCAAGAACCAATCAAACAACCTACAATTAACATAATAAAATTAGCTTGTAATCCCATTTTATTGGTTTCTATCATAGAATTTTCAATTTCTTGATAGGAATATCCTAAAAAATGTCCCAATATACAAGTAAATGCTATTCCTAAAATTAAAGGAAGTTGTGCTGGTGCACCATAAACTATATTTCCTATTAGCATAACTACAATTAAAAAAATAAATGGCAATACTGCTACAAAGAGCGACGGTTTAATTTTTTGTTTTGACATATCATACCAACCTCCAAATTATTTTATTAACTTAACTAAATTTTATAACTTATTTAATATTTGTAAAATATATTTATTTTATATCTTTCATAATAAAAATTAATGTTAAGAAATAAAAAAGGGGTTGTTGCGAATCAAATTATTAAAATGTTGGCAATGCTTCAAGGAAAATAATATCTTTTCTATCCTTAGCGTCTCCTTCTGCAAGTATAGCAGCTTTTGCCAGAACTTTTCCACCAGCTTTCTCTACTAATCTTTCAAGTGCTTTTAAAGATTGACCAGTTGAGATAACATCATCTACCAATGCTACCCTTTTTCCTTTAATTTTTTTAGCATCTTGATTGTTCAAATATAATTTTTGGGAGTTAGTAGTTGTTATAGAATTTACTTCAACTTCAATAGGTTCTTCCATATATGCTTTTACACTTTTTCTAGCAACAACATATTCATTTAGATTTAAAACCCGAGAAATTTCATAAGCTAATGGTATTCCCTTTGCCTCAGCAGTTACGATAAAGTCAACTTCTGGTAATTTTTTAGCTATAATAGGAGCAGTCTTTCTAACAATTTCAGTATCTCCTAAGATAACAAAACTGGCTATTGATAAGTCATAAGAAAGTTTTATTATAGGTAATTCTCTCGTCAATCCAGCAACATTTAAAGTGTAAGTTTTCATAATTTTTCCTCCTTATCCTATAAAAACAAAAATATATTTTACAACCAAGCCTACAAGTAAGCCAATAAATGGATCATTAGCAGCAGTAACAGTCATAGCAGTTGCAGCGACAACATAATCTTGTGGTGTTCCCCCTGAAAAAGCAAGAGCAGCATTTGTAGGAACTGTTACAATAGCACCTAAAATAAACAAGAAGCCATGAACAGAATGTCCAGGGATATATTTACTAATCTTAGGTAATAAACCAAAGAATAAGATAACTGCCATTATTCCCATCATTAAAACTCCACTAGTCAAGGGGTTAGGTGCAGCACCAGTTGCAGATATAATAGCTTCAACTGGACCACCACCAAAAATTGAAGAAATTGCATCAGCAAGTCCTGAATAAATAGTTAAATGATCTATATTGGCTTCATATTTTCCAGTCATAGAGGCAGTAATATTACCAAAAGCTATATTAGCTCCAATAGTTAAACAAGCAAGAGCCAAAGCTCCACGAATAACATTCAAATTTATAATAGGTTTTTTTATTTCAATTTTTTTGTAATTTTCAATAATTCCACCACCAAAATTTATTTTAAAAATATTAGCAACTAAACTTGAAAATACGACACAAACTACAATGGTATAGACTAGATTTTGTCCAAAGAAAAAATAAGTTATAAAGGCAGATACAATGGAACTAGCCGTAACAATTCTACTTTCTTTTAAACCAGATAAAGCTATTCTAGTCAACATTATTCCTACTCCTGCCATCATTGCATTAATAATAGTTGAGCCAGCAAAATTGACTATTGTGGATAGAGTTCCTGTAAGTCCTAATATAACCATTGCTAAACCAGAAAATAATATTATTGAAAGTCTTTCTCTAATATTCTTTCCTAACATTCCTGCAAGAGCTATTGTTTCTGCTTGAAATGAAATAGGAATAACAGAACCATATAACAAACAAGCCACAGCACCAACAATAAAACCAAAAGCAGTAGGTATTGAAGCAAAACCATAAGTAGCAGCTAAAAGAGCTTGTGGGATACCATTTAATACAACTCCCAAAGCTGCAAGTACATCATTAACTGTCATGATAAAAACTTCCTTTCTATATTTAAAGTATATCATATTTTATGTAAGAAGTTACTAAATGTCAAGAAAACAAAAAATAGCACTTGCTGGAACAAATGCTATTTTAACTTTTTTCTTTTTTGTTTTTATTCTTAGCACTTTAATTATATTCTTTTTCATTTTATTTGTCAATAAAATTATGTTATAATAGCTTGCTCTTTTTTCTATCTTTTCATTTCTTAAACTCTCACAAAAGGGGGTGAAAAAAGTGAGAAGATTGTTTTTATTGTTAGCCATAGTAGCAGTTATCATAATACTACTATGCAAAAATGTTTACATAACTATTAATTTTAATTGGTAAATAAATTAATAGTTATGATATTTTTGGCAGGTGGGTTACTGGAATAGCCTACCTGTTTTTTAAAAATTAATGATATAATATTTGTAACATTAAGTAGAAATATTAAATTAAAATAAAGTTATTAATTTTGATATTCACTATGGAGGAAAAATGAAAAAGCATAAAAATATAATGATACAGGGAACAGGCTCATCTGTTGGAAAAACTTTAATAGTTGCAGGCTTATGCAGAATATTTGCACAAGATGGATATAGAGTTTCCCCTTTTAAATCTCAAAATATGGCACTTAATTCTTTTGTAGATATTGAAGGGCTGGAATTGAGTAGAGGAACAGTTATTCAGGCAGAGGCAGGATACGAAATACCAAGAGCTTTTATGAATCCTATTCTGTTAAAACCTAATTCTGATAATAATTCACAAGTAATAATAAATGGAAAGGTTGCATATACAGCTGATGCAAAAAACTATTTTTCACATTCTAAGGAGTTAAAAAAAATAGCCTTGGAAACTTACAAAAATAATATAGAAAATAAGTTTGATATAGCAGTTTTAGAGGGTGGAGGAAGTCCAGCAGAGATAAATTTAAGAGAATATGATTTGGTGAATATGGGTATGGCAGAGCTTGTGGATAGTCCAGTTATATTGGTTGGAAATATAGATATAGGTGGAGTATTTGCTGCTATCTATGGAACAGTGATGTTACTAGATGAGAATGATAGAAAAAGAATAAAAGGCTATATTATCAATAAATTTAGAGGAGATAGGGATTTATTGAAACCTGCTATTGAAATTTTAGATAAAAAATTTAAAGATGAGGGCTTGGATATAAAATTTTTAGGTGTTCTTCCTTATGCAGATTTAAAGATAGAAGAAGAAGATAGTTTATCAGATGAAGATAAAAGAGTTTATTCAAATGATAAAAAATATATTAATATATCTATTATTAAAACTAAAAAAATGTCAAATTTTACAGATTTTCACGCTTTTAAACAATATGATGATGTGAGAGTGAAATATATTTATGATGTTAAAGATTTAGGAGATGAGGATATAATAATTTTCCCTGGAAGTAAAAATACTATAACAGATTTAGAGGACTTAAAGAAAAAAGGTATTTTTGAAAAGGTAAAGGAATTAAAAGAAAGAGGAAAGATTATCATCGGAATCTGTGGTGGCTTACAGATGTTAGGTAAAAAAATTCATGATCCTAAACATTTGGAAAGTAACATTTTAGAAACAGAAGGTTTTAATTTTTTTGACTATGAAACGACTTTTGATGAGATAAAAAAAACTGAACAGGTTATGAAAAAAATTGAAGTTACAGAAGGAATTTTAAAAGATTTTAATGACTATGAAATAAAAGGCTATGAAATTCATCAAGGAGTAACAAATATTTTAACTCCTATAATTTGTAAAGATAATGTGTTTGCTACCTATATTCATGGAATTTTTGATAATTCAAAATTCACCAATGATTTTTTAAATATGATTAGAAAGAAAAAAAATATGCCTGAACAAAAAGAAATTTTATCTTTTAATAAATTTAAAGAAAGAGAATATGATAAATTAGCAAAATTATTGAGAGAAAATTTAGATATAAAAGAGATATATAGAATTTTAAGCTAAATCCATTATATTATATTTTTATACATAGTGATATAAAAATTTAGACAAAAATATTTACTATTCTGATAAAATATGATATACTATCAACTAATTTAATCAAAAAATAGGGGGCATTAAAAAATGACAGGTATTTATAAGATTGTTGATAGTGTTAATAATCTGTTATGGGGAAAAAACATATTGGTTTTTATGTTAATAGGAGCAGCCTTATATTTTTCATTTAAAACTAAGTTTATGCAATTTAGATTATTTAATAAAATAGTAAAAGTTTTATTTAAAAATGAAAAGGGTAAACATGGAATTAGCTCATTGGAAACATTTTTTCTAGGAACAGCTTGTAGAGTTGGAGCAGGAAATATTGCAGGAGTAGTTGCAGCAATATCAGTTGGAGGAGCAGGGTCAATATTTTGGATGTGGCTTGTTGCAATGTTAGGTTCAGCAACAGCTTTTATTGAATCAAGCCTTGCAGTAATATATAGAAAAAAGGAAAAAGATGGTTCTTATACAGGAGGAACACCATTTATCATTGAAAAAAGATTAAATATGAGATGGCTTGGAATTATTTATGCACTAGCCTCAGTGGTATGTTATTTTGGAGTAACACAAGTAATGTCTAATTCAATAACAGGTTCAATAACAAGTGTATATACTTGGGGAGCAAATAACAAATTTTTTAATTTACAAAATATTTCATCAATAGCAGTAGCAATTTTAGTTGCTTATATAATATTTTTTAGTAAATCAAAAAAAGATTCTATTATAGCTTCATTAAATAAAATTGTTCCATTTATGGCTATTATATATGTTGTAGCAGTTATATATATTTTAGTTACAAATTTAACAAGTATACCTGCTATGATAGGGAATATTTTTTCACAAGCCTTTGGAACTAAGGAAGTTTTAGGTGGAACATTTGGAGCAGTTGTTATGAATGGAGTTAGAAGAGGGCTATTCTCTAATGAAGCAGGAAGTGGAAACTCTAACTATGCAGCTGCTGCTGTTCATATAGATATACCTGCAAAACAAGGTATGGTACAAGCCTTTGGAGTATTTATAGATACTTTGGTTATATGTAGTGCAACAGCCTTTATAGTTTTGCTTGCACCTAAAAGTACAATATCTGGTTTATCTGGAATGGCACTTTTTCAAGCAGCTATGAGCCATCATTTAGATGGATTTGGAGCATTATTTGTTGTAATTTTAATGTTTTTCTTTTGTATAAGTACAATACTTGCAGTTGCATTCTATGGAAGAAGTGCTGTTAATTTCATACATGAAAGCAAGTATTTGAATATAGTTTATCAAGCTATTTTAATTTTAATGATATATATAGGTGGAATAAAACAAGATATATTTATATGGTCATTAGCAGATTTTGGGTTAGGTATAATGACAGTTATAAATATTTTAGTTATAATTCCTATTGCTAAACCAGCACTTGATTCATTGAAAAACTATGAAAAAGAACTGAAATAGGTTGACTTATTTTTATGTTATATGTTAATATAGAAGTGCAAAAGCACAACATAAAAAGGAGGAGATTTTATGTCAAATATTACACTAAGATTGACAGATGAAGAAAGAGATATATTGAATAATATAGCTCATTTATATGGTGGTAAATTATCAACAGCAATAAAAACAATATTATTTGAAAAAATAGAAGAAGATTATAATCTAAAGTTAATTAAAGATTTTGAAAAAAGAGAAAAAGAAGACAAAGTAGAGTTAATTAGTTTATCTGATTTTAGAAAAGAGTTAGGTGTCTAAATGTGCAAGTATAAGGTATATTTTGATAAAAAAATAAAAAAAAATTTTAAAAAATTAGATAAGAATGTTTTAAAATTACTTTTAGATTGGATTGAAAATAATTTAGAAAGTATAGAAAATCCAAGAAGCAAAGGGAAAGCATTAGTAGGAAATTTAAAAGATTATTGGAGATATAGAATAGGTGATTATAGATTAATTACTAAAATTGATGATGGAAAACTATTAATTATTGCATTAGAACTTAAACATAGGAAAAAAGTTTATGAGTAAAAAGAGACTGTTGTAAATTACTATATCTATTAATTTGCAATGGTCTTTTTTATAGGAGGAGTATTATGGGAGTAAAAGTTGTTAAAGATTTGGTATATAGTTATATAGAAATAGATGAGATAGTTCAAAAGTTAGTAGATACAGCTTCATTTCAAAGATTAAAAAGAATAAAACAATTATCCAGTTCATATATATTTCCATCAACAAATCATACAAGATACGAACATTCAATAGGTGTTATGCATTTAGCTTGTAATTTTTTTGAAGTTTTAGAAAAGGATTTTAAAAGATATGGCTTAACTGAGGAAAAAATATCTTTTTTAAGATTACATATTAAATTAGCTGGACTTTTACATGATGTAGGGCATCCTCCATTTTCTCACTTAGGAGAAAAATTTTTAGATAAAAATGAGATTATTGTTTGTATAAAAAATGAGTATTCACACTTAGTTGATATAGAAACCTTTTATAATAATGGTGAATTAATGGGTAAGGAGCATGAGCTTTTATCTTGTTATTGTATTTTAAGAAAATTCTATAAGATACTAAAAGAAGAAATTGATAAAAATATAGATGTAGCTTTCATTTGTAGATGTATTATAGGGAATACTTATCATGAGGAAGAAAATTGGGATAGAAATATATGTATTAAAATAATCAGTTCAGACTCAATAGATGTGGATAAATTAGATTATTTGACGAGAGATAACCATATGACAGGGGAAATAGCACCAAAAATGGATATAAAAAGGTTGCTTGCCTGTCTTACAATAACAGAAAATAAGGAATTAAAATATGTAGCAAAAGCTATCCCTGCTGTTCAAACTGTTGTAGATTCCAGAGATTTATTATATCTTTGGGTATATCAACATCATATTTCTATCTATACAGATTATGTTATAGGTAGAATTTTAAAAAGATGTATGACTTTGTATGATAAACATAGAGGGCAAGCACTTGAAGAAATGAATAGAGAAGAATATTTTTCTCCCAAAGCTATAACTGATTATTTAGTAACAGACGATGATGTGTATTCACATTTAAGAAAAATTTATGTTTTATCTTTACAAGGAAAAACGGATGAATTCAATACAATAACTATCAAACAAATATTTGAAAGAGATTTTTTGAAACCTCTTTGGAAAACTATATATGAGTATAAAGATTTTGAAAAAAATCTGGTTGACAAAAAGATAATAAAATCTTATGATGAACTAGAAGATATTTTGAGAAATGAAATGAATATTGAGAATATTACAAATACACTTTTAAAAAAATTAAATTTAAAAGAAGGAGAAGTATTTATAATAACTAAATATAATAAATTCTATAACTCTAATAAAGAAGCTCCAATTACTCTTTTATTAAATGGAGAAGAAAGAAAATTATCTGATTTATTACCACAAAAAGAGTTTGGAAGGTTTCATACTATGGCTTTCTTTGTATTTGTTCCTAAAAAATATAAGAAAGAAGCTAAAGAAATTGTTATAGAAGAATTAAAGAAAATATCTCAAGCATAATAAATTTACAGGAGGAAGCATGAAAGAGAAAATAAAATTAATTGTAGTATTGTTGTTTATAATTATAATTGCAGTATTTTTTATTTTTAAATCAAAAACAAAAATGGAAACAGGTGTGAAAGGAAATTCAGATGTAAAAGTTCCTAATCTTGTTTTGTATGATCAATATGGAAAAGAACATAATTTAGAAGAATATAAAGGAAAAGTTGTTGTGATAAATTTCTGGGCAACTTGGTGTGGATATTGCGTTGAAGAAATGCCAGCATTTGAAAAGGTGTACAAAGAATTTGGTTCAAATGAAAAAGATGTAATATTTTTAGGAGTGGCAGGACCAAAATCTAAAGAAAATTTGAATAATGTTGATGTTGAAAAAGAAGAAGTTATTAAATTTTTAAATGAACATAAAATTACATATCCAAACTTAATGGATGAGTCTGGAAACTCTTTTAGTGAATATGGAATAAAAGCATTCCCAACAACCTATGTGATAAATAAAAATGGAAATTTAGAAGGTTTTGTCAGTGGTGCTATTAGTGAGGAACAATTAAGAAAGACTATTGAGGAAACTTTGAAGAAATAAGTAGAAGATTGGTCAGGTTTTACTGATATTGTAAAAGGAGAATAGTATAGTTTCTAAGAAAAGTCAGGTCTTTACACCTGATTTTTTTATATGATTTTCAATAAACTTTGACTTGAAGAAGTAAAAAAATTATTGATGTTAGTTAAATATAAATATTGAGATAATATCTAAAATATTAAGAAAAATAGTTACGATATTTTAAAATAATGTGTTATAATTAGGTATATTCATTTTGTGGAGATAAATATATGATTGAATTACAGGGGTTTCATGGTACTAATAAATTTTCTTTTGAGAAAATAAGAAAAGTTGGTTTTAAAATTTGTGAAAAAGGTTGGTTTGGTTCGGGGGTATATTTCTATAAAGATAGTGTAGAAAATGCTTTAAAATGGAGTAAAAAGAAGTACACAGATAATAATTGTGTTATTGAAATTAATTTAAAAATAGAAGATAAATTTGTATTTGATGTTACAGATGCAAATAAAAAAGATGTAGAAATTTTTCATAAAATAAGAAAAGAACTTATAGAACAAATGCAAAAAGTAGGAAATTTAGCTATTGATTCAAGAAAAAATTTTGATAATGTAGTTTTTAATTATATTTCTAAAAACTTAAAAAAACAGATAATAATTGGGAACAGTTTTACTTATGATGAATATAATATTCCCTCAAGAGTTCCTAATGGTATTGAGATATGTATTATAGATACAAGGATAATAGCTTTAAAAGATTTGAAAGAGGTGGAAAGATGAGAGAAGAACTTTATCAAAAAGAAATTAAAGATTTGACACAAGATGAATTGTATGAAATTTTATTAGATTGTGGTATAAGTTCTGTTCAAAAAGTAGATTCTGGACAAGGGGGAATTATATTTTTAGATGATAATAAATCAAATGAAGAAATTTTTGAGACAAAAAATCAAACAATATTTACATATTGTGAAATTCTAGATAAAATAGAATATAAATTTTCTAATGAACAATATGTAAATTATACACTTTTAAATGATTATAGGGTGGCTTAAAGACATGGAAGAAAATAAATATTTAAGATTTTATAAATATGAAATAGATAAAATTATCTATGAAACTAATGAGAATTTTAATATTCATAAAAAAAGTGAGGTAATTCCCAAATTTGCATTTCATTATGTATTTTCTCCAGAAAATATAAAAAAATGTAATGTCATCATCGGGATAAAGTATGATAAAGAAGAAAATCATCCATTTTTGATGAATTTAGTGATAAGAGGTTTTTTTGAAGTAAGTGAAAAAAATTTTTTAATGAATGCTTTTGCTATATTATTTCCTTACTTGCGTTCAGTCATAACTGATATAACTAAGGCATCTTTGATTCCAATAGTCTTACCAACTATTAATATTCAAAATTTACTTAAAAAAAAGATAGAGTATTTAGAATTGGAGCACGATAAATATAGAGAGTTAATTTAAAAAAAGTAGGAGCAATCCTACTTTTTACATATCTAAATATTTTTCCAATTCTTTAACAATCTTACTATTGGTAACTTTAGCTTGATAATAAGGAATGTAATCTTCTAGAAGTTGAGTAGTAAATTTGTTTACTTTTTAATAAACTTTTTGACTTAAAATGATAAAAAAAGGTATAATATAAATAATTAAGAAATAAAAGGTGAAATTAATATGGAAAATGTGAATACTGAGTATAAATCAGAAATTCCTAAAAAATCTAATCATTTAAAAGCTGAAATTGTTTCATTTCTAAATACAGAAGGTGGAGTTATTTATCTGGGTGTAGATGATAGTGGAAATATTATAGAAGACAAGAAATCTAAATATAAAGAATGGGAAGAACTATTAAATAACTGGGTTTTTAATGCCTTTTCTCCAAGTATAGTTGAATTAATAGAATTGAAAATAGACAAAGGCTTTGAAATTCATATAAAAAAGGGAAATCAAAAACCATATTTTTACAAAGATGGAGAAGGGTTTAATTCAAAGGGTGTATATGTTAGAATAGGAAGTTCAAAAAGATTGGCAAGTTTTGAAGAAATTCAAAGAATGATAATTGCCAATAAAGCTCATGAATATGAAACTTTGGCTTCAAATATAGAAGAACTTACATTTAATTATTTAAAAGAAAAATGTAATGAAAAAAATATTACTTTTGATTTATATGGTTTATCACTTTTAAGAAAAGATAGTAAACATAATAATGCTGCTTTACTGCTAAGTGATCAAAATCCTACAATTAGTAAATTTGCAGTTTTTCAAGGTGAAGATGTGTCTATATTTTTAGATAAGAAGGAATTTAGAGGTTCTTTGATAAAGCAGTTAGATGATATTTTGTATTTTGCTAATTTATCTAATAAAAAGAAGATTATTATTTCTGGAAAAGGACAAAGAGAAGAATACCTTGATATTCCAGAAAAAGCATTGAGAGAAGCTATTTGTAATTGTTATTGTCATAGAGATTGGACACTAAGTGGAGATATAAAGGTGGAAGTTTATGATGATAGAAGTATGATTTTTTCACCTGGTTCTATTCCTAATGGCTTAACACTTGAAAATATAAAAAATGGTATGACAGCAAAACGAAATCAAATTATAGTGTCAGTTCTTGATAAACTTGAATATATTGAAAATTATGCTTCTGGTGTTAGAAGAATTTTTAAAGACTATGAAAGTTTTGATAAAAAACCTGAGTATTACATATCTGATAATGGAGTAATTGTAACTTTATATAATAGAAATTATGTTAAAAATAATGATACCCAAAAAATCACTGATATTAAATATGAAAATAGAAATGATACCCAAAATGATACCCAAAATGATACCCAAAAAAATAGGATAAAAATTATTTTAGATTTAGTAAAAGAAAAGCCAAATATAACTATAAAGGAAATATGCTTAAAGTTAAAAGTATCTCGTCCAACTATATATAGAGATATGAAATATTTAAAAGAAAATAATGTTTTGGAATATCAAGGAAGCTCTAAAAAAGGAAAATGGATAATAAAAAAGTAGGAGCAATCCTACTTTTTACATATCTAAATATTTTCCCAACTCCTCAGCTATTTCAAAATCAGCAATCTCATCTTGATGAAAGGGAATAAAGTCCTTTAAAAGTTGAGTGGCAAAGAAGTTTGCTTCCTCCTCATAAATATTAGTTTTAAAACCAGTATATTCTCTAAAAAATCTGACCTGCTCACAATCATGTTCAAGAGCATGAAATAGCTCATGACCTACAACAAAAAGTTTTGCAAAATCGTCAAGTAAATTTTGAATAATAATAAGTTTTGAAGAAAAAACTTCTGTATACAAGCCTTTCATCTCAATATTAGCAGAAACAACATCTATCCCTAATCCATTACAAAGACGAATAGGATTTTTAGTTCCAAATTCAAAGTGTAAATCATTAATCAATTTTAGAATTTCTTTTTTTCTTTTGTCTGTCATTTTCTTCATCAGCTCTCTTTTTAAGCAATGCTTTAACAAAAAATTCTTTCAATATTTTTTCTAATTCTATCTTATCATTTTTAGAAGCAGGACGACCATTAAACATCAAAGTTGATGTAGTCATCTTGATATTTTCATATTCTTTTAATTCATCAGGACTTAACTCATATTCTTCTATTATTGAATCATCTTGATTATTTGTTTCCATTGGAACATCATAACCTGTAAGCCAAGCCTCATTCACATTTAAAATTTTTGCAAATAATTCTATCCTATCTCTTTTAGGTTCGTATTCTTTTGACAAATATTGTGAAATAGTAGATTTGTTAATTCCAGTCAATTCAGATAATTCAGTGGCTTTCATATTTCTAGAATCCAAAGCCATCCGTAGTCTTTCTGCAAAATCACTTATTAATTTCATACTGACACCTCCATTTAAGTTAATAATAGCACATAACTTTGTAATTTACAAATAAATTTTATAAAAAGTTTGTAAAAACATAAAATAAAATTTGACAAATAAAAATTATAGAGTTATATTATATTTGTAAAACACAAACTAAAATAAAATAATTTGTAAAATAAAAATAAATATGGAGGTAAAAAATGAAAAATATACATACAAACTTTTTGGCAGAATATATTTTAAAATTGACAGGAGAGTATGCAAGTGCAAATAGAATTCATGATGTGTTAAATTTAAGTTTAAGTTATACTTATATCTTAGCAAATAATAATAAGGTTAGAAATAGAGTAAAAAATGGTAGAACAGAATACAATATGGAAGATTTTATCAAAAATTTGGAATTATCATATAATAATAATGTAATAGATAATCCACTTACAAAAGAAGATTTTGAAGTAAATAATTTTCATAACTGGGAAGCAAGAAATGATATAGAAAAATATTTAGAAAAATTATTATTAGATGAGTTAGGACAATTTACATCAATAAAAGATTTAGTAGAGATGTTCAAAGTAAGTAAAACTATATGGTATGAAGCATTAGAAGAAGGAAAGATAATGTATTTTACTATTTCAACCAGAAAGATAGTTGTAACTCGTTCATTATTACCTTTTTTAAGAGAAGCAATATCTGAGAGATACTGAACTATTTTAATAAATATTGTTAAAAAATAATCTTTTTAATCTTGAATTTCTTTAAATACCATTTATTTTATTGACAAATTTAGAGAAAAAAAGTATACTTTATTTATAAAAAATTTTATTAATTTTTACTTAAAAAGTATAAAGGGGGAAATATGAAAGCAAAGATTTTATTATGCTCAATGCTAATATTAGGTTCATTATCTTATTCAGCTGAAACAACACCAAAAGATTCAGTAGTACAAGAAGTAATGAGTGAAGTAAAAAACATTGAAGCAGAATACCAAGCATTAGTACAAAAAGAAATGGAAAGAAAGGAAGAATTTAAACAAGAAAAAGTAACTCTTGAAAAAGAAGTACAAGAGCTAAAAGAAAGACAACTTGGAAGAGAAGAACTTTATGCGAAATTAAAAGAAGATGCAAAAATAAGATGGCATAGAGATGAATACAAAAAGTTGTTAAAAAGATTTGATGAATACTACAACAAACTAGAACAAAAAATTGCTGACAAAGAACAACAAATAGTAGAATTAACAAAATTATTAGAAGTATTAAATTAATCGGGAGGAGAATATGAGAAAGTTTTTAAAAGCTATACTATTTTTGTGCGCATTATCTTCTTTAGCTTATGCAGATGAAGCAGCTCCTGTTGTAGCAGAAGCTAACACAACAATGAGTGCAGAGGAACAAAAAGATGCAATGGATATTTTAGATAGAATGAGAGCAAGAATAGAAAAAGAGGAAGAAGAGAAAGCAAAACTTGCAGCAGAAGCAAGAGAACTAGGAATATCAACTAGTGAAGTAGCGTCAATGGATAATGTAGAAGAAATGCTTGAAGCAAAAAGAGCAGAAGAAGCAAAACCAAAGACAGAAGCAGAAAAATTAGAATTAACAAGA
>ERZ773263.877-NODE-877-length-19449-cov-5.191812_pt1 | contig 19449 bp, 18 predicted proteins | sample MGYA00511076_ERZ773263 | MGnify/ENA primary metagenome ERZ773263 (study PRJEB29015, sample SAMEA2738155) | human oral metagenome | biome: human oral; feature: human-associated habitat; material: saliva | place: China | collected 2195 ... | reverse complement strand
GGTCACCGTGTGAGAAGTTGAAACGGAAAGTATTTGCTCCTGCTTCAATCAATTTAGCAATGTTTTTAGCTGAAGCTTCAACGTCAAGTTTTTCGCCCCAGTATCCGTCTTCACCGAATTTTTTACCACCACGGATTTCAACCGCTGGACCTAGTGTTGCAACAATTTTTACGCGTTTGTTCATGATCTTATGAAACTCCTTTTATATATTTGGCCATTCTGACCTTTATAACAAATTAAATAGAAATACTACGATTTAGACTAGACAAAGCAAGATCTGCCTTGTGCGGATTGTTGACGATAATCTTACCATCTTCCGCCAAGCTAAAGAGTGCTCCCTCTTCTGCTGTTCCAAGAATTGGATTTTCAACCATTTTCTCATTGCGGATACCAACGGCTACACCACCGATCCCTTTTTTAAGTAATTCAACAGCATGTGCTCCCATGCGAGAAGCAAGAACACGGTCACGAGCGGTTGGAGAACCACCACGTTGAATGTGACCAAGCTCAGTTACACGAAGGTCACTTGTATCACCAGCAGCTTTTAATTTTTCACCAAATTCATCAGCTGACATAACACCTTCTGCAAGAACAATGATATTGTGCTTCTTGCCTTCCTCATATCCATGCTTGATGCTAGCCACAATCTCTTCAAATTTGAAACCTTCTTCAGGAACAATAATCTCATCTGCACCAGTAGCAATACCTGCCCACAGCGCAATATCTCCAGCATTACGTCCCATTACTTCAACAACAAAAGTACGACGGTGACTAGATGAAGTATCACGAATCTTGTCAATCGCATCCATTGCTGTTGTTACTGCTGTATCAAAACCAATTGTAAAATCAGTACCAACAATGTCATTATCAATGGTTCCTGGTACACCAACAGCTGGGAAGCCATGCTCTGTCAAACGCATAGCACCGTGGTAAGAACCGTCACCACCAATAACCACGACACCTTCAATTCCATGCTTTTTCAATTGCTCAATTCCCTTAAGTTGCCCTTCTTTTTGCGCAAACTCAGGATAACGAGCAGAGTGAAGGAAAGTACCGCCTCGAGAAATGATATCCCCTACCGATGCAGCTGTTAATGGTTGAATCGAACCAGCAACCATACCAGCATATCCATCATAGATACCAAATACTTCCATTCCTTCAGAAATTGCTTTACGAACTACTGCACGGATGGCAGCATTCATTCCAGGGGCATCTCCACCACTGGTCAAAACAGCAATACGTTTCATTCGTTTATGCTCCTTTTTCTTTTAACATTTTAACTGATTATACCACAATCTTAGGGAAAATTCTTCCTTTTTTAGCGATAAATCGTTTTCATTGTAAATTTTTGTAAATCCTCTTGTAAATCCTTTGATTTTTCCACTTGGTAATGCGGTGTAGCGATTGTTTTACCGTCACTTTCATAATGTAAAACAACAGGAATCGGTCCCGGAAATCGTTGGAGGATTTCTGCAATCTGAATATCATGTTCATGGTTTTCTAGCTGAATCCAAAATCGTTCTAAACTAGCTTCTACCGCCTCAGATAAAATCATTTGCAAACGACTATCCCTTTCCTGAATACGCCCCGTTAAAAAATAAATACCTTGTTCTTTTATACGATTCGCTAATAACTTATAAGTTTCTGGGAACAGGGTCACATCCAGTTTCTTTTTGGTGTCAGTGACCTGCAAAAAGGCCATATTCTCACCATTTTTCGTCCGAATAACTTTGATAGACTGGACTTGAGCAAGAATTTTTGCCCTGCTGTTTTCAGCTAGATCTCCTATCCAAGAAAAGGATTCTGTTGTCGCTTTGGCAATGGTCATTAAAGGGTGATCCGATAAGCCAACACCAAGAATAGATTGCTCCAGCTCAAACTTTTCAGCCTGACTATAATCCTCAGCCTCTGTCCATGAATAACTGCTATCAGCAAAAAGACTTCCCAATTCTTCCACAAAAATGAATAGGTTCGACAAATTAGAGATTATCTTTTGACGGTTAGGCTCAAAACTGTCAAAAAGGCCAATCTGAACCAGAGGAATCAAAGAAGACTCTTTCCGATACTGGGATGGTAAGCGTAGCAGAAAATCCTCAATTCCAGTAAAAGGTCGCTCTTCAATAATCCAGTAAGCTAAATCGCGAGGAAGCCCCTTAATATTTTTCAGACCTAGAAAGATTTGATTTTCCTCAAATTTATCGTGATAAGGGACTGTATTAATGGTCAAGGGAGCAAGCTTAAATCCAAAGCTAAGTGCGTCCGTAATATAGTCACTGCTAGAATAATTTAAGAGAACGTCAAAGAAAACTTCTGGATAATGAGCCTTGAAATAAGCCAACTGAAAGGCTAAGGCAGAGTAAGCATAAGCATGACTGCGGTTAAAGCCATAGCCAGCAAATTTCTCCATGATGGCAAAGACTTCTTTAGCTTTCTTTTCTGAGTGTCCAAGCTTCATCGCGCCTGAAACAAACTCTTCCTCCATCCTATGCATTTCTACAGCATTTTTCTTACCCATGGCTCGGCGTAAGATATCGGCTTTTCCTAGACTGAAGCCCCCAAAGCGCTGGGCAACTTGCATGACCTGCTCCTGATAGAGCATGATACCATAGGTTGGAGACAGGATATCATCTAGGCTTTCATCAATTGAAACAACAGCTTCACGACCGTGCTTTCTCTTGACAAAATTGTCAATGTAATCACTAGCACCAGGTCGATTCAAGGAGGTTGTAGCGACTACTTCTTCAAAACAAACAGGCTGAACTCGCTTGAGTAAACTGATGGCTCCTGGCTGTTCAAATTGAAAGATCCCTTTGGTATCACCAGCAGCGAAAAGTTGTAAGGTTTTTTTATCCTCCAGATCAATGGACTCGATTTGGATGTCTATCTCATATTTCTTTTGGACAGCTTCTTTCATTCGCTGGACAAAGGTTAAATTGCGCAAACCTAGAAAGTCCATCTTGAGAAGTCCATTGCTCTCGACTCCGTGGGCGTCATACTGAGTAATATACATATCCTCGCCATATTTGAGTGGTATCTGGTCTGTCAAATCATTGTCACTCATTACAACACCCGCCGCATGAACAGAGGTCTGGCGGGGGTTCCCTTCGATTTTTTTAGCAATGTCAAAGGCCTTTTGATACTCTAACTTGCTATTGATAATCTGTCGGAATGCAATATTCTTTTCATAGGCTGTACTCAGACTATCTCCAAAGCGAATCTTCTTAGTGATGTTGGTCAGCTCATACTCTGCGACACCAAAGCGTTTGAAAACATCACGAATGGCCTGCTTAGCTCCAAAGGTCGAATAAGTCACGATTTGGGCAGCATGAAGTGTACCATAACGATCACGGACGTAACGAATAAATTCTGGCCGATATACGTCTGGAATATCAATATCAATATCAGGCATAGTGTAGCGTTCCAGATTTAGAAAGCGTTCAAAGAGTAGATTGTTCTTGACAGGATCAATTCCTGTGATTTCTAAGGCATAAGCCACCAGACTTCCTACTGCAGAGCCTCGCCCCATTCCCATATAATAGCCCTGGCTACGTCCAAAACGCAACAAATCCCATACGATGAGGAAATAATCATCAAAGCCCATCTGATGAATAACAGCAAGCTCTTGGTCAAGGCGTTCCTGATAGAGAGAGCTTGTTAAGCCTCGTTTTTTCAGGCCAGCTTCTGAGCGCTCACGTAGTTCTTCCACTGCTGGACGTTCTGGATTAAAACGTGGCAATTTTAACTCTGTATCGATATCATAATGGACATCCTGAACCAGCCTTTCAAGATTTTCTAAACTCTCAGGAAAGGTCTGCTCAAAAGCGTCCCTAAGTTGCTCGGGTCGCAAAAAATGCTGACCGCTTGGCAAGTCCCCTACTTCTCTCAAACTAACATTCTCTCGAATAGCCCTCAGCATCTGTAGAGTTTCCAAGTCTCCTGTATCAAAATAGCGAACAGTATAAAGAGGTAGCGTAGGCTTTGAGAAATATTGGAGAGGAGTCGTTGGAGAAACCCCAATGTAATAATCTCTTCCCAGATCTAAATCATCAATTCCAGGATAAGCAGGAACAATCAGAGCCAAACCTTGCATCAAATGCTGAATATCTGACCACTCTTTTTTGTCAAGCATGATGAGAGTTGAAACCTTCATCAAATTCCGATAACCTTGGCTATTTATTGCCAACAATCGTAAGGACAAAGGCTGTCCATCTTTGACTAAATTCAAATCCAGACCTAAAAGCCCCTGAATTCCAGCTGCTTTCGTTTCTTCTAAAAAATGATAGGCTCCGTAGAGATTATCCATATCCATAATCCCTAAGTGACTATAACCAAATTCTTTTGCCTTTTCAACGTACTTCTTAATAGAGACGAGGCTGTCCATAAAACTGTATACTGTTTTAGTATCTAACTGTGCAATCACTGGCCTCTCCTTCGCTTGTAATCTTTAGTTTCTATTATACTAGAATTTAAAAAAAGAAGAAACCAATGACAAAAAAAGCCTTAGAGAATCTATGGAATCTCTGAACAAATTTGATTTTTTTTTTAACAAACTATATAATATCTTAAAAGCATATTGATTTTTAGCCCAAATAATACTAATTGTACTGGCAACTAAGAATCAAATCTAATATCAATACCGCATGATGCTGTCTTGTTAGCTTTGTATCTTTTAGGAGGTTTATATGTCAACTTCATCTTTGCTTCGTTTGGAGCATGTTCAAAAGAATTATGGAAAGACTGAAGCTCTTTCTGGTGTTAACTTGGATATCCAACCTGGACGTATTGTTGGTTTGCTAGGACCAAATGGTAGTGGAAAAACAACTATCATCAAACTTATCAATGGTCTTCTGCAACCGACTTCTGGACAGGTCCTTATCCACGGAGAAAAACCTTCTCCAAAAACGAAAAAGGTTGTCTCTTATCTACCAGACACGACTTACCTTGGTGATAATATGAAAATTAAGGAAGTATTTGCTATGTTCAAAGACTTCTATTCTGACTTTGATGAAGAAAAGGCCAACCACCTTTTAGAAGATCTCAATTTAGACGAAAAAAGTCGTTTGAAGAATCTTTCAAAAGGTAATAAAGAAAAGGTTCAATTAATCCTAGTTATGAGTCGAAAGGCTGATCTCTACGTTCTTGATGAACCTATTGGTGGTGTGGATCCAGCAGCCAGAGACTATATTTTGAAGACTATCATTCAAAATCGTTCAGAGAACTCTTCTGTGTTGATCTCTACCCACTTGATTTCCGATATCGAAGATATTCTTGATGATGTCATCTTTATCAAAGATGGAGAAATCTTGTTACAGGAAGATGCTAATGAGCTTCGCAGAAAACACGACAACTCTATTGACCATATCTTCCGTGATCAGTTTAGAATTTAAAGGAGAGATTTATGTTCGGGAAATTATTAAAATATGAATTTAAAGCAGCCGGAAAATTATATGGCGTCTTGTTCTTGATTCTGGCTATTGTCTCATCAATATTTGGTCTGATGTTGTCTAACAGTATATCTAGTGGAATTACGTCAGATGATGCTGTTGCAGCAGTCTATTCTTTCTTTACTATTGTGTTCTTTTCAACCTGTACAGCACTTGTTATTTCTAACTTGGTCATTACCATTAGACGTTTCTATCAAAATATTTTTGGTCGTGAAGCATACTTGACTTGGACACTGCCCGCAAATGCCCACCAAATCATCCTTTCAAAAATGACAATGGCAACTATTTGGTATATTGCGAGTGTCTTGGGAATTTTCTTAAGCATCATCTGGATGGCTTTTCTTGTAGCTCTTGGTTCAGGGGTTGATGTCCTCAATAAAATTGGTCTTCTTCTTTCCTACATTCCATTGATTCCTACTCTTCAAATAGCCTTCTATTTGCTTCTAGGTTCGATTTCTTTTGTATTATTCCTATACTTGTCTATTTCCATTGGCCAGCTTTTCCAAAATCATCGCATTCTAATGTCCTTTGTAGCTGCCTTTGTTCTATGGATTATAATAGGAGTACTGAATCGTCAGCTTTATTTCACAAATCCTTTCATCTACGCGATTACCTATGCACAATATGTTGGTTCTTATTCCCAACCGCCTATTCAGTTTTCATTCCTGTCTGCTTATACTTATGAGATTATAAAACTTCTTCTTTTCTATTTTGGGGTTTACTATATTACTCGAACTAGGCTAAACCTTGAATAAAAATCTTAAATCATCAAAAGAACAATCAGAAATTTCTGATTGTTTTTTTACTCTAGTTTTCAAGGGCGCTTATTCGTGTTACAATAAAACTGTATATCTTATTTAAAGGAGTTGCTTTCATGCAAAAAGAAATCAAAGCTTCTGTTACGTCTTCACTAATCTGGGTTATTTTGGGGAGCCTTGGCCTGCTATTTCTGCTTTTTAATCTACCATCTGCTCTCCAAAAGAATGACACCATTGGACTTGTATTCTCTGGAATCTTTGGAATTATTCTTTTGGGGATCGTTATTGCTTTTGGCCACTTGGCTATAAAAGCACCGCAAAAAATCCGAGAGAAATACCAAAGCATTTACGAACGTTACCCTGAGCTCACAGACCAGCACCAGCTCATTCAAGAAAAGGCACTCGTTAAAGATGATTTTAACTCGCTTTATCTCTACCGAGACGCTCTCTTTCTTGTTAAAAAGAGACTCATTATGCCTGTTTACTTAGATGAAATTGAGTCCATAACTTTAAAGATCGAGTGGGTTCATGCTGGCAATGTAAAAACAAAAAATTTCTTCCTTTATACAAAGAATGGGAAAGAGCAGCAAAAGATTGGTTTGGGAATCATTGATCCTAACAAATACCAACACTTGATGGCATTTTTTGAAAAGGTACTAGATTTAAGACCTAACCTAGTTTTCCAAAACGAGGTTGAAAGTAAATAATATAAAACAAGTGACCGCATCTTTTATTGATGCCGTCACTTGTTTTTTTGTATGCAAGTATTAAGTAAGATTTTTTTCAGGCTACCTTAAAATTCTCTTACTTAATCTTATGCTTATTCATCTTTTCTTCAAAGATGCTCGTCATAATCACGCGCAATTCTTCTCTTTCCTTGTCAGGAAGTTCGCCTTGCTGCTTAGCGACAGCGTATAGTTCAGGATATTGCTTGGCAACTCGCTCGACTGTCTTAGTCGTTGCATGCCCTCTCACGAAGAAAGGAATCCTCTTAATCCATTCCTTGGGCACAAGTGCCAGAATCTTTTTGGCAGCTTCCTTATCGGAAATTTCTGCAGTGCTGAGCCCTTGATTGATTTGCTTTTGCTCTTTTTCTGTAAAATCTTTTAATTCCATACGCTAAATCTCCCAGTTCTATTTTCTTAATGCTAACTGAAGTACACTACTTACCCTCTACCCACTTATCATTGTCCATGATAAAGGGCTTGGCTAAACCTTCCCCTGTGTAGTCCTTATATTTTGTCTGCAAGTATTTGTAGACATCTTCCTTGGTCGCAAACTTGATTGCCTGGTATGGCTCTTCAAAGGTCAGCTTTTCGACAAACAGATAGCCGTCTTTATCTGGAACCAAGACGCCGACATGGCCTACAAAGAGAGAATCACCGTCAAGATTGTCATGAACAATGACAGAGAGCATTCGAGCCTTTTCATTAAACTTGAACTGTTTAAAGTATTCCTCCATCTTCTTAGCGTGGACTTTGACATCTTGAGTCGCTTCTGTCTTGACCCTTGAGAATAGAATATTGAACTCTTCCTTATCCTTAGCATCTAAGAGCTTCCCCTTGTCAATCGAATCATTATCAATAAACAAGAGTTCATCGTCTTTTTTCATTTGAGGAATTTCGATGCTATTTTTCAGCAAAGTATAAGTATTAATCCGACAATTTGTCCCGATAAAGTCGCCCTTCTTTGCCTGCCATAGGGGATTGATTTTTTCTACATCATATTCGGTTTTGGTAAACTTAGTGAAGTCACCCTTTAATCCAGTAGATCCGACAAGGCCATTGTAGTCATTGACTAGATTGACAAAGTTATCGACACTGTCTTTATCCAAATGAACTGATAACAAACTCCTCACTTCCTCAACACTCTTTTTACTGTTTAGATTTGAATAAGTAGATTCATTTTGTTTTGCTTTTTGATCTTTTTTGGTACCAGAACAAGCTACCAGCACTAAGGCTAAACCTAAAAAAATGCTGGACAAGATTATTTTGCTGTATTTTTTCATATTTTATTTCTCTCTAATTCTTGTCTTCTACAGACTATTTTACCTTACAATTTTTCTGATGAGCCTTCAATTTTTTCATGGCCCAATCATAATGGCTGGAAGTTGCGCTTACAAAATAGGATCCTAGCACAGTGCCTCCGACCCATTTATAGACATTTTTTGAAAACAATTCTTCATTTGTAAATGTATCAGCTAAGTCCAAAACATCTTGATGGGACTGATGAAAGATCTCAATTGCCTCTTCAAGAGAAGTCTTTTGATGCTTCTGCCAAAATACCAGATTCAGCTCGCCATAAGTCTTCCAATTATAGGGCGCAGGAAGAAAGGGCTGCTCTTGCCCCTTTTGATTGGAATACACCCAATTCAACAAGAGCTGATGCCATTCATAGAGGTGAATCAAAACATCTCTGGCATTTTTATCTCGACTCCAATGGGCCTCTTTCTTCTTTTCATCCCGCGAAAAATCAAAGGGCGTATTTAACTCTTTATCAGACATCTTAGAAATGAGAGTTTGTAGTTTCTCAAAGTTTTCCTTAGCAGCTAACAGCAAATCTTCTTTAGTTTTCGGTCTAGGCATGAGATTGCACTCCTTTGCAACTTTCAGCTCTTGGAAATCATTTTGCAAATCATCAGCATTATAAGATTTTCTCAATTTCCTTTGCTATTTTACTCTTTTTCAACTTCCCATGTCTAATGTATCTCCATAAAACAGCAGGATTCAAGCTGTATGACAATTGCAATTGATAGTAATTTACCCACTCTATAAGAGCAAACATCCAAATCGCAAAAGAAATAATAAACGTGGAAACTTCTCCGTGATTCAATAATATCACAAAAATTCCCACAGCTAGTAAAATAAAATCCAATTTCTTCAATATCTTGTAAATTTGTCCTGTATACTTTTCAGCAAATCCTGGATTGAAAATCCTCTTGATTAAAACCCACCAAAAAATGGAACCTTGTATCAAGATAAAAGTTAGAAGAAACAAGGAGAAAGAAATAGAAATGAAGGCTTCGGTAGTAAAAATCCACTTTTTAAACAGGAAAAAATTCATCCAAAATACTACAATAGCTGCCAACTCCCCACTAGCTAGATTAGTCAACTTTTTCTTCAGAAGTTCTTTTGATTTCATCTTACACCACCATAAAAAATTCTACCACTTTAAAAAATAAGTTTTGAAGTTCCTGTTTGTCCGAATTCCTATGTTTCTACTCCATTACCTTCTAGACTCATCACAATAAACTACAAATCCCTTTGGTAAGATGACAAGTTTCTCGCCATCAGTTTGGCAATGACTCACCAAATCAGCTGAATCTCTGTCTAAAAGATAATTCTCATTCGACTGATTAAAAATGGCTCGGATTGCTTGATTATCATGTTGCCATTCTAAAGCTAACACATTAGGCTCGACTTCTTCTAAACTATATCTCCCATGCTGAATGATATCCGCAACATCCTTACGAAGCTGAATCAAGTTCTTCATAAAATTGAGCATATCATTGTTATTGGAAACTCGGTCCCAAGGCATGACCCGTCTACAATCCGGGTCCATAGCTCCACCCAATTCTAGCTCGGTCCCATAATAGATACAAGGTGTTCCCCTTTGTAAAAAGAGAAAGGCGAGTACGGATTTTACAAGTTGGATATCTCCTTGAGCTGTCGTCAAGATGCGCTCCGTATCATGCGAATCCAAGAGATTAAACATGACCTCAGAAATCTGCTGCTTGTAGTACATGGACTGGCAGTTAATCTCAGCTATAAATTGACTGGTCTTCTTGCTCCTGCTCAAAAAGTAGTCCTTGATACTATCCGATAGAGGATAGTTCATGACCGCGTGAAACTCATCACCATTTAACCAAGGCTGGGATGTATGCCAAACCTCTCCAAGAATATAAAGGTCAGGCTTTTGGGCCAAAACAGCCTTCCGAAAATCTCGCCAGAATTGATGATCAACCTCATTGGCCACGTCCAATCTCCAAGCATCAATATCAAAATGTTCAATCCAATAGGTCGCAACGCTTAAGAGATAGTCTTTTACCTCGGGATTTGCCGTGTTTAACTTAGGCATATAGCTGGCAAAGGCAAAGGTATGATAAGGGAGTTCTTTGGGATTCATAAGCTTGTCATTCATCACTGGGAACTCTTGAATGTGGAACCAGTCTTTGTAAGCTGACTTTTCACCATACTTGAGAACATCCTGCCATTGAGCGGATTGATCGCCCATATGATTGAAAACCGCATCCAGCATAACCTTCATGCCACGCAGATGAGCTTGCTCCACCAGTTGACGGAAAGTCTCCTTGTCCCCAAAGTGTCGATCAATTTCAAAGTAATCTGTCGTATTGTACTTGTGATTACTTGGAGATTCAAAGATGGGACAGAGATAAAGCCCTGTAATCCCTAAGTCCTGTAAGTAATCCAGATGGTCGATGATCCCTTGTAAGTCCCCGCCAAAGAAATCCGTGGTCTTAGGAGTTATAGAAGAATCCCAAGCTAACGCTCCCTCTGGTGTAAGTTCAGCATTTCCATTGGCAAATCGTTCTGGGAAGATTTGATACCAGACCGTTTTTGAAACCCAGTCAGGAACCTGGCAACCATCAATCTCATGAATATAAGGGAGTTTAAATCCATTGCCCTCTGAAGCAAGGTTTTCTGGACTATTGTCAGTGAAACCTTTGTCTCCATACAAGATACTTTGGCCTTCTTTATCCTTAAGTTCAAACAGATACTGGAGCCTAGCAAAACTCACAGAGACAGCTACTTGCCAATAATCAAATAAGGCATCAGAGGTCACCTTGACCATCTCTTTCACATCTTCATAAAAATCCTCAATAAAGATAAAGGGATCCCCATAGTGCAAAACGATTTTCTCTATATCCTCTTTCTTAGTCCTAATTCTGATATGCACTTGACCTTCTTTATAAAGATAGGCATACTCCGACTCCGGTCTGTGATAAATGGCTGTTAATTCCATATTTTATCTCCTAAACTTTCTCTTTTAATTTTTAAAGCAAACGTTTTCATAATGTGACTCTAGTATACTATTTTAAAAAAATGATTGCAAGCTATTGTCTAAGTTTGGGAATAGGAGGTGATACGGAGAATATTAAAAAGCCTTGGAGACAAGGCTTTGGACTTTATTGCAACTCTTTTTGTACCGAGTACACTTCTAGTGAATTTCTTAGTATCTTAATTCTACTAGTAAGTTATCTGATCCTTCGTTATCAACATCAGAATATATCTTCATATTTCGCTCCTTAATATATTTGATGTTGCCATTTCAAACAACATCCACTTTAAATAAAACAGAAATGATAGGTAATTTGGGAAATATAGAGGTATCTTTCATCATCCAAACTATAAAAAGAATGTGAATAACTGCCAAAATAATCGCAACTTTTCTATAAAGAGCATATTTTTTCATACTGCTAGATAATTAATTATTATTTCTTTTTCTAAAATTCTAATTCTATTTCATATCGACAGGACTTTCAAGAATTCACCTTGTCTTCTCTATATTTACTCACAAAATTCTCACTTGAAGTAACTAAGAGCATTTTTGAAATTAATAAAAGGTTTTTTAGACTAATCTTGGTCTTGCTTCCTATTCCAAGAAGGATCATCAGATACTTCAAGTATGTCTATAGACCACCTTGACATTTTTCCTCTTTATCTTTATAAGGGTCAGGATGGATAAAAGCAAAAGATGAAATACTTGCATCTGGAAAATACAACTCCGCTTTTAAAGACTGCTTAGGATTATCGTTGGCATAGGCTGAAAATTGAATATGAAGAACTAACTTTTTAGGTCTTATTTCCATATTTCTTAACCATTTTTATTTTTAAGCTAATTCATCACTATTAGGGTGCTTTTTAACATAAATAGCTGCATAAACTGCATCTACCATAACAGCTGGCAAAGTCAAGGTAAATAAAATTCCCAATAAAATACCAAAAGCATTTTGAATATAGCCTGTTAGGAGAGAGGGAATGATTGTTGCCCCCGTAAAAGCTATAGCAAAATTATTCCACCATGTTTTCCTTCTATCTCCCTCTTTTACTTGATTAAAAGCCCAGACTTTCCCCTGATTCTTTGGGAGGTAGTACCAAGCATAGAGGCCACAAGCAAAGATAAAAAGTAACAACATTGGTATAACATAAAATAGACTCAAATCTGAATCATAGACAGTTCGTGCACTAATAGAATCTCCGTTTGAGATGAACATCAATAATCCGATAAAGGTTAGGCAGACCAGTACTGTCCAGGACACTAAAGCAATTAAAATATAAGTCAACGACTTAAAGCGATTGATTAAAGAGTTAAAACAAGCAAAAAAAACACTAGCCACATTAATAATAATGCATATAAGAAATACTGCTTTAATAGTGCCAATATTATCCTCATAGCCCCCACCAAAATATAAAAATAAACTAATTGGTAAGCTAATCCATGGATATAATTTAATATAAACTAAACTAACACCATGTGTAATCAAGGGACCATGGTATCTTTCTCTTTCTATATCAGTAATCTTTTTCTTACCTTTTATATTCACCTTCACCATTAACTAAACCACCCTCCTACTGTTTTTAAGCCATTGCCAATTGCATCTGTTGTTTTTATTAAGGCATTCTTAGATGCATCCGTTATAGATTGATTATTTAATCCCTTGATTTTAAAGCCATCCATAGCCCATCCAATAGCTGTACCATAATAGATATAGTAGTTGTTCCTATCTTTGTTTTAGACTAATATCAAAACTATCATCAGAGGGAATTAACTCAATTATATCAAGAGTGATTAAGTTAGGCTGCAGTCCGAGAGAGTGTTTCCCTCTCATTGAACCTAAGTCCATAAGATACTTTTTATTTTCTATTTCTACAATGCTATACGCCACCGTATTAGCATTCTTAAACTTTAAATGAATCATTTACCACCCAAACACTTTCTGAATGGATTTAATACTGGAATCAATACTATTTCCAATGTCATTTATTCTATATTTTCTCAATCTTTTCAACCCCAATTTGACCTTGCTTGTAGAAATGAGCGATTGGAAAACTTCCTAGAGTAAACATGAAAAAGAATAACGATACGATTCCATTAATCACCAAAAAAGCCCCTTCTGTTCCATTATTCAAACCAAGAAAGAAAAGTAAACAAAGGGCAATTGCTCCAACCAAAGGATATACTCCTCCGTTGCTTTTCTGAATAGTTGTAAATGTAACTATGTATTTATTACTGTTTTGAGGAATCCATTTATCTGCTTTTTTATGGGATAACTTTAATGAAATCAGAATAGCAAAATAAGAAATCAGCATAGAAATTGCAAAGAGTAATAACTTTAATAATATTTGTTCACTAATATTATTGTGAATAAAAAATTTTTTCAGCGCATCATAGCTAACCTTGACGATTGGTTGAACGATAATGGCTCCCATTGTCGCACTTACAGGTCTGCTAGGTTTAATTTCGAATTGGTTATTATCCTTTTCAATCTCCACCATGTCCACTGTAATCGTATCTGTTTTTAATCCCCAGTAATAGCTCTTAGGGCTTATAGTACTCGTATCCATGACATACTTCTTCGATTCTTGATCTATCTGAACAATTTGAAAGCACGTCATACTTGAATTTTTAAATTTTAATTCCAAAATTATCCTCAAAAAACTTTCTAACTAATCTAATAAATCCTTATTCAATTTCTCGACTTCCTACAACTATGATGTTTTCAATCCTGAGAAGCTTCCGGTAAGACTACTGACATTTCAACCCGGCGGTTGCTCTTTTCAATTCCGTTCATGAAACTTCCTCTCTATTTTTTAATATAGTTGATCTTATTTGAACAGACTTTTCGCTCGATTTCATCTGGATTGTAACACCATAAATTGTATAACTAGAATAGCTAACTCTTATTCGACAGGTCGTATCTTCTGGCATATCGTACTTATTTTTAAGATATTTATAGAGGTCAGAATGATTTTCTGGTTCATAGATAATATCACGAAGCTCTGTTTCCGCACTCTTAAAAGTTTCCTTCACATCCAAGGAAGCGAAATAATCTCTTGAAACCACTAAATTAAGAATTTTCTCATCAAATAAAGGAGTAATCTCTGATTCGTAATGCAATGTCCCATTAGAGAATGTAACAGGAACAGTCTCTTTAGTTTCACCCATGGTTATTGTATAATCACCCTTAATGGCTGATTCAGTAATATCTAAATCAATCTCATAATCCTTTACTTGTTCTCCGACTTTTATATAAACATCACAAATATAAGCCTTTAATCCCGTAAAATCCTTCTTGTCTTGTTCTAAAAATTTAAACAGGGGTTCAAACGTTTTTTCAAATTCATACTGTTCTTTTGTTCTGTTTTTGGGAATGGTTTCACCACCAAAACTACATCCATTCAGTGAAAATAGTGATATCAGTATGATGAACAAGCCAGAAAGCCATAATAAATGCTTATATTTTTTCATTTATATCTCCAAAATAGTAATGAGTGATATTTTTATCTTACAATATTTTTAATTAACTTCAAAGAATCACTTTTCTTTTACTAAATAAATTGCAGTACTGATTTGTATCAATTTTTCTTTAGATTCTATACTTAGAAGGATATCGTATCTATCATAATACGCATACCCAATACTAACTGAGAGTTTCGTGTCTGATGGTAGGTTATACTTTTCCACCATTTTTTTATATAACTCTGATTGTTTTTCAGGTTTGTAGATAATATCACTCAATTCCGTTTCCGCACTCTTAAATGTTTTTTCCACATCTAAGGAAGTGAAATAATCTCTTTGAACAACTAAGTTAAGAATTTCTTCATCAAATAAAGGACTTATCTCCGAGCTATAATTCAGTTTACCATTAGAATATGTAACAGGAACAGTTTCTTTAGTGTCCCCAAATGTTACTGTGTAATCCCCCTTAATATCAGCTTGAGTGATATCTAAGTCCACTTCGTACTTTTTGACTTCATCTTGATTTTTTATATAAACTTCACTAGTGTATGATTTTAGTCCAGTAAACTCCTTCTTTTCTTGTTCTAAAAATTTAAACATGGGTTCAAACGTTTTTTCAAATTCATACTGTTCCTTTGTTCTGTTTTTGGGAATGGTTTCACCACCCAAACTACATCCATTCAATAAAAAAATGATATCAGGATGATTACCAAGCTAGCGAAATATAATAAATGCTTATATTTTTTCATTTATCTCTCCTAAAATAACGAAAGCTGAGTCTATTATAGCATGAACATACTAGAAATGACTTTCAATAACCATTTATATTCACTTATAAACTTCATTTAAAGGCAATCAACGCATCAATATGAAAACTTAATATTTTTTAAATGTTTATACTTACACTAGCTCAAAAAAGACATTCAAGAAAAAACTTAAATGTCTGTATTAATACAGTATCAAGGATATTGTTTGTTGAATAATCTAAATTCCAATCTCCTAATCGGAATCAATATCAACAAATCTTACTTTATAACCATTTTTTGTATATAGAAATTCTATTTGAAGTGTCATACCAAGTAATTCAGAATAACAAAGCATTTGATAACTATCAGCAACCTTTTATTGGTTAGGACTGCTGGACTTATAATCCTCGATTCTAATCATATCATCATAACTATCTTCTGTAAATTTATGAGCAATTTCTATAATAGTACAATTTTGGGAATAGATCAGTGCACGAATTTCTTTAGCATTCATATCATCCAATGAAGCAGTCACTTCATCAACAAGTAAGATCGGCTTAAGTCTGAGCAAGCATCTCGCAATTTCTAATTTCATCATTTGACCACCAGATAAGTTTTGACCATTAAGTTGAGTCTCAAGATTATTCCCCATCTCTTCTAGAAGGTTCACTTTCTGCAAAACATCAAGCAAATTACTATCAGAAATTTCCTGAAATAACGTTAAATTATCTCTTAAACTACAATTAAATATATACGGTTTTTGATGTATTAGAGACACCTTGTTATAGGATGGTTCATAACAAGTTCCTTTTTCATTTTCAAAATATAAATTTCCGGAAAATTCAGTATCTTCACCACTTAAAATTTTAAACAGGGTTGATTTTCCACTACCACTTGCTCCTGACAATAAAATCTTTTTTCCAAAAGGAATGTCCAAGAATAATCGTTCAAAAATGAGTTTATCTTCAAATGACTTACTAAGATTTCTACCATAAATCCTCAATTTTTCCTTTGAAGTTTTAATTTCTATTTCTTTATCATCATTATTTCTCATCTTTAAAATAAAAACCATCTTATCCCTAATAAACTTAGCTGATTGCAAGCTAGAGGTCCCTTCTAAAAGTTGTTGTAATGGAGAAATTAAATTCATTGACGCAGTCATCATGGCTAGTAAAGTTGTAAGTGTGATAGAAGTTGACTTAATAAAAAACAAACCTATCATTAGTGGAACCACTAAGCCAATTCCTTTTAGAGGACCCGTCCAAAACATGACCAGATTATGACTAGTAAAATATCGGTATTGTTTTTTCTCCGTATTCTTGATTTCGTCCAAAACATGGGATGAAAACTGTTTACTTGCTTGATTACTACGAATTGTATCTATTCCTTTTGTAAAATCTGTAATAGATGTCATGCTATTTACTCTCGCTGTACTTAGCTCTTCTCCTCTCTTCTGTAACATTTCATTAAATATAAACTGAGGTATAATCATTAAAAATCCCCCGATTGTAAATAGCAGACCTACTTGGATATTTTGTATGATGAGATATGACACTGAAGCAAGAATAGATAATACGTAGATGGGATAAACGATCAAAGGAACTAAGTATTCCTGCCAAAACATTGGAATATCCTGTGTCAAAAAGGAGTTTAGCTCTTCAGAGGTATAATTTAATCTTTTTTGATAAAAATTTTCAATGGCCTTTTTAGAAATTAGGACATTAAAATCTTCAATTATTGCACGTACTAGGATATTATTTATATACATACATGCATAAACAAATATATATAACAGCACTCCTCCCAGTCCAAATGTTAGAACCATCTGAGTATTATTCACGTCAATTTCCCCTGCAATCTGTATGAGAAAAGACGTAAGTAAGCCTTGTAAAGAATAGAGCATTGAAAACAGTATATAGACAAATAATTTTAATTTTGAGATATTCTCTAGAATTGTCTTCATATCATTCAACCTTTAATTCGTAGTTTACTTTATTAGATAAGATAGCGAGTTCAAAATTTTGTATAATATTTTGTTGTATTTGTTTGCATTTTTCATCAAAGCTACGTTCGTTAAAAATATCACGTTTTGGACAAGCGCGTATTAATAATTTCATTTACAACCATGCTTCTTCTCCTTTCATTTTTAATGCTTCTATTATATAATGTTAGAAACTTAAGAAAGAGAATTTTCGGAAATCCGAACATGAATAATCGAGAAAAATTTAAAGTAATTCGAAAGCAAAGAAAACTTTCCCTGAAAACACTCGGCAAAATTGCTGGCTCTGCAACAAGTATTTCTGACTTTGAAAACGGCCATACGAACCTTTCTAAAGATGTACTCTTTAAACTGTTAGGATTCATGATAGTTGAAATTAATGAATTTTTTGAGTGGAAGGATTTTCAAGATGATGATTTTTACATAACAATACAACAAATAGAGGATGCTTTGAGTAATAACGATATTCAGACACTCTCTAAAGTAAAAACAGAGCTTCTGGAGTTATCTTCGAAAAAAGAGCAATATATTTATCTTATTATCTCACTCGTTCTTGAGGTTATGATCTGTGAACTACAACAGGAGGCAGTTAAACAAGAGGTCATACTTCAGTTGACTGACTACTTTTTTTCATTAGAATATTGGACGAACCTTGACGTAGGGCTATTTGGAAATCTCGTTCCATATTTCACAACTGAAGCTCTAGTGGTATTCACTAATACTATTCTAGATAGTATTCCTCAATCACCAAAAAATAACCTTGATCGAATCAAGATTGATACAGTCCTAAACTGTCTTTCTGCTTTTATTGAACGAAAAGAGCAAGGAGCAAGTCAAAAACTTTTATGCTTACTGTTCCAAAAGAAATATCCAAACTACTTTTTATTTGAAAAGCTTTATCTACATGAACTTCAGGCTATGTATGACTATCTATGGGGGAATAGGGAAAAAGCCTTAAAAACACATAGTACAATCCTAGAAACAGTTAATATCATTCTCAGTCCTGAAACGATGAATGAATGGGATTATTACTTTAAAAAAATTACTAGGCAAAATTCTAATTTGGGTTAGTGAAGAAATCTTTTTAATTTCCAGCAATTATACTAGTTTACAAGTTGCAATCTCCTCCGATCTATTCATACTCAGCATAAAATAAATAGGCTACACTAAACTAGACTCCATATAGAAAATGTTTTCCACTAGAATGGAAATTCTATGTCTAATAAAGTGTAGCCTATTCATATCCTATTCACCAACTTGCAAAAAGGATTGGCCTCTGCCACTCCTTTTTGAAATCTATACCTCTACCTACCTCTCCAGTTTTATCACCTTATCATAGCGCTTCAAGTCCTCTTCGCTATAGTGATGAATCACTTCTACGACTGCTTGTGGGAGGGAGAAAAGAAGTTGACTGATTTTCTCTTGATTTTTAAGGTCTAGATTGGCCTTGACCTCATCAGCCAGGATAAAGTGGCGATTGTGATAGAGAGCGCGGGCAATTTCTAGCCGCTGCTTCTCACCACCTGACAGGGTTTGACTGCTGGGTGTTTTGCCTTGGAGAGCTTTCAATCCAGTTTGCTGCAGAATCTCTTCCATCCTTACAGAATCAAGTTCTTGCCCCAGAGCGATATTTTCCTCCAGACTTAATCCATCAAAGACATGACTAGACTGGAGAATGTAGGCCCCCGCCTGATAGATTTCATCCGAATTTAGCTCTTGTCCATGGTAGCGAATCCGACCTTGACTAGGCTTAATTTCTCCATATATGAGGTTAAGTAAGGTTGTTTTTCCAGATCCGCTTTCTCCGATAATGGCAATCTTTTCCCCTTCCTCAATGGTAAGGTCGCAAGGAGATAGGATTTCTCGACCATCACGCTCTACGCTAACCTGCTCTAGCTGGATAGGAAAGACGGAACTTTCAAGAACAGAAGGCATCGTCAACTCCTCTCCCAGCAGTTTTTGATATTTATCATAGAGAGACTTGGCTGATTTTCTAGTATTGATAAAGTAAGATAGCTCTT
>ERZ773263.876-NODE-876-length-19461-cov-7.124498_pt1 | contig 19461 bp, 14 predicted proteins | sample MGYA00511076_ERZ773263 | MGnify/ENA primary metagenome ERZ773263 (study PRJEB29015, sample SAMEA2738155) | human oral metagenome | biome: human oral; feature: human-associated habitat; material: saliva | place: China | collected 2195 ... | reverse complement strand
CGGGCGCAGAAGCGACGGCAGATGAAACGCTGGTGACAATCCCCGGCAGCCACAACAAGGCCATGGGATGCGACGCCGACTGGGCCCCGGGGTGTGAGAAGGCGGCTCTGACCCGCGAGGCGACCGGCGTCTACTCCGGGACGTTCACGCTGCCCGCCGGCGAGTACGAATACAAGGTCGCCGAGGGCGGATCGTGGGACGTTTCCTTCGGACGCGGCGGCGCGGCTGGCGGGGCGAACATCGCCTACACCCTGGAGACGCCCACCGAGGTGACCTTCTACTACAACAGGGCGACCCACCGCGTGTGGAACACGGTGAGCGATCGCATGGTCACGCTTCCCGGATCCCTCCAAAAGGCTCTGGGATGCACCGATAACTGGAAGCCCGACTGCACGGCGCCGCTGATGGAACCGGTCGGGGACGGCACATACACGTACGCGACGACCGCCCTGCCCGAAGGCTCCTACGAAGTCAAGGTGGCCGTCGGTGGATCCTGGAGTGAAAACTACGGGAAGGACGGGGTGGCCGGTGGCGACAACTACCAGTTTGCGACGAAAGCGAACAACCTTGTGACCTTCACCTACGATTCTTCCTCCCATAAGCTCTCCATCGCCGCCTCCGACGCACCGGTCGCAGGAACGGGGGAGCAGCGCGCCTACTGGGTGAGCACTGACGTCGTCGCGTGGCCGACCTCCCTCCTGCCCCAGGGCATCACCCGCGCGCAGGTGCTCGACGGCTCCGCCCAGCTGGTCTACGAGCTGGTCACCGCCCCAGAGGGCGGGGCGACGCTGAGCGACGGGGCTCTCACCGGTGGAACCGTTACCGCGCTGACGGTCGCCGGAGACCTGAGCGCCGAGGTGACGACCGCTCACCCCAACCTCAACGGCTACATCGCGCTGCGCGCCAGCCTCGACGAGGCCACGGCGCGTGAGGCGCTGACCGGACAGCTCGCGGTCGCCCAGAAGAAAGACGGGGTCGTCAACGCCTTCACGGGCGTCCAGATCGCACCCGTCCTGGACTCCCTCTACGCCGCGAAGGCGACCCAGGCCTCGTTCGGCGTGGGCTGGAAGGACGACGGAAAACCAACCTTCGCGCTGTGGGCTCCCACGGCAAAGAGCGTGACCCTGCTGTCCTGGAATACGAAGACCCCCCGGGGCGCCGACTCGGAGGTGGCGGGCGATCCTCAGCGCACGCCCGCGACTCGCGGCGAGGACGGGCGCTGGAGCGTGGACAACGCGGATGGGACGATCACGGAGGGCGCCCAGTACCTGTGGGAGGTACGCGTCTACGTGCCCGCATCGGGCAAGGTCGAGACCAACACGGTGACCGACCCCTACTCGGTGGGGCTCACGGTTAACTCGACGAGGTCAGTGGCCGTCAACATGAACAACGCCTCGATCGCTCCCGCCGAGTGGCAGAACACGCCGGCGCCGACGATCGCGGACGACGCCCAGCGCGCCATCTACGAGCTACACGTGCGGGACTTCTCCGCGGCAGACAAGTCGGTTCCCGAGGACATGCGCGGCACCTACATGGCGTTCACGCAGTATCAGTCCAACGGCATGCGCCACCTCAGCGAGCTGGCCGAGGCCGGAATCAACACCATTCACCTGCTCCCCACCTTCGATATCGCAACGATCCCCGAGAAGCGCGCTGATCAGAAGGTTCCGGACATCCCCGCAAACGCCGGCCCCGCCTCCGAGGCGCAGCAGGCCGCCGTGGACGCGGTGGCCGATCAGGACGCCTACAACTGGGGATACGACCCGCTCCACTGGTTGGCTCCCGAAGGCTCCTACGCGACCGCTCTGAATCAAAACGGAGGAGCCCGCATCCGAGAGTTCCGTTCGATGGTGGGTGGCCTTCACTCGATCGGCATGCAGGTCGTGCTCGACCAGGTGTACAACCACACGCCCGCGGCCGGGCAGGACTCCCACTCGGTGCTCGACCGAATCGTTCCCGGCTACTACCAGCGCCTGAACGCCGCCGGAGCGGTCGAAACCTCGACGTGCTGTTCGAATGTGGCAACCGAGAACGCCATGAGCGAGCGGCTCATGATCGACTCGATGATCCACTGGGCCAAGTACTACCACGTCGACGGCTTCCGCTTCGATCTCATGGGCCACCACCCGGCGGCGGAGATGAAGCGCGCGCAGGAAGCACTGAAGTCCCTGACGCTGGACAAGGACGGGGTTGACGGCTCGCGTCTGTACATCTACGGCGAGGGATGGAACTTCGGCGAGGTCGCCAACAATGCTCTGTTCCGCCAGGCCACTCAGGGCCAGCTTGACGGAACCGGCATCGGCGCCTTTAATGACCGACTGCGCGATGCGGTCCACGGCGGTGGCCCCTTCGACGAGGATCATCGCGTCTTCCAGGGCTTCGGCTCGGGAGCCTTCTCGGACTTCAACGGGCTCGATACGCGTTCCGAGCAGGAACGTCGCGCGGACTACCTGCACCGCGTCGACCTGGTGAAGCTGGGACTGGCGGGCAACCTGAAGGACTACACGCTCACGACCTACGATGGGCGCAGCGTGCGCGGAGCCGAGCTCGACTACAACGGCCAGGGTGCGGGCTTCGCATCCCAGCCCGCAGAGAACGTCAACTACGTCGATGCTCACGACAACGAGACGCTCTTCGACCTGGTCACGTACAAGATGCCGACGAGTGCGCCGATGGAGAATAGAGTGCGCATGTCGCTGCTCAGCCAGGCCTCGGTGGCGCTGTCCCAGTCGCCGTCCTTCTGGGCCTCGGGCACGGAGCTCTTGCGTTCCAAGTCCCTGGATCGCGACTCCTACAACTCCGGAGATCACTTCAATGCCATCGACTGGACGATGCAGGACAACGGGTTTGGACGAGGCCTTCCCGTCAAGTCCAAGAATGGTGCGGCGTGGCCTCACATGCGTCCGCTCCTGGAAAACCCCGACCTGAAGCCAACCCCGGCGCAGATCGAGGCCTCCTCGCAGGCCGCGATGGACTTCCTGCGCGTGCGCTCCTCCTCGCGGCTATTTACGCTGGGCAGCACCGACCTCGTTCGTGCCAAGGTAACCTTCCCGAACTCCGGGGCGAGCGCGGTCGACGGAACGATCATGATGCTCATCGACGACCAGGTTGGTGCGCGCGATGACATCGATCCGGCGATCGACGGCGCCCTTGTCGTCTTCAACGCGACCGGGCAGACGCTCACGCAGCGTGTCGATGGCCTCGCGGGCCGCGCGTTCGCGTTGCACGAGGCTCAGGCGCAGGGAACCGACGAGGTCGTCAAGGCGGCGTCCTTTGACGCGCGGACGGGCACGGTCACGGTTCCTGCCCGCACCGTCGCCGTGTTCACCCAACCGACGGGTGCTCGCGTCGATCCTGCCCCCGACGCCTCGCAGGCGCGCTGGATGCAAGCGGGAGACGGCCGCTGGTGGCTGCGCTACCCGGATGGCACATTCCCCGCCGGCGAACGCATCGAACGTGACGGCGCCGTCTACTCCTTCGACTCCGAGGGCTGGATGAAGACCGGCTGGGAGAACGACGGGGGAGCGTGGCGCTACTACCGCGCGTCCGGAGCGATGGCGACGGGCTGGCTGAAGGTTGCGGGTTCCTGGTACTACCTGGATCCCGATTCGGGGGTCATGGCGACCACGTGGCTCAAGGACGGCCAGAGCTGGTACTACCTGGATCCGAGCAGCGGCGCCATGACCACCGGGTGGCTGAAGCTCGGGGCCTCGTGGTACTACCTGGACCCGGGCAGCGGCGCGATGGTCACAGGCCGCGCGGTCATCGCAGGGACGGCCTACACCTTCGATGACTCTGGCCGCTGGGTCGGCTGAATGATCGCGGGGGCCGGGACGATGGGAAATCGTCCCGGCCCCCGCAGTCTTGGAGGTTCAGGGGAGGCTCCTACAGGTCTGCGGCGTCCTCAACGGTGGCGAGGAACTCCGAGAGTCGATTGGCCGCGGCCATGACGGAGGGGCCGTGCTGTCGCCCGGGCTGGCGGCCCATGCGCTCGATGGGGCCGGAGATGGACAGCGCCGCAAGGACTCGGCCCGAGGGGCCGCGAACGGGAGCAGACACGGAGGCAACGCCCGGTTCTCGCTCGCCCACGGACTGCGCCCAGCCGCGGCGGCGGACCTCGGAGAGCATGGTCGCGTTGAAGGATGCGCCGTACAGGCCTCGGTGCAGGCGGTCGGGTTCCTCCCAGGCCAACAGCACCTGGGCGGCGCTGCCGGCGCTCATCGACAGAGTCGCTCCCACGGGAATGGAGTCACGCAGGCCCATCTCGCGCTCGGAGGCCGCCACACACACCCGATAGTCGCCCTGGCGGCGGAAGAGCTGGGAGGATTCCTTGGTGTGATCGCGCAGTGCTTGAAGCACGGGCATGGAGGCCTGCAGCAGGCGGTCTTCCCCGGCGGCGGAGGACAACTCCTGGAGACGCGGCCCCAGGATGAAGCGGCCCTGCATGTCGCGGGCGACCATGCGGTGGTATTCCAGGGCGACGGCGAGGCGGTGGGCTGTGGGGCGTGCGAGCCCCGTGCTGGACACGAGTTGCGCGAGCGTTGCTGGCCCCGCCTCAAGGGCGCCCAGGACCAACGCCGCCTTATCGAGGACTCCGACACCACTGGTTGTTTGCTCATCCATACAACTATTTAATATCTCAGGTTCTGAGATGACAAGCTGTCGCATAGTGAAACGCGTCAAAGTGGCGTCCGAGACGTGAGACCGGCGAGGTCGCCGTGTAGCGAAGGCGTTTCCATTAGTGGACGAAGAATGAACGACGCGCTCGTCGCCGATGCGGGGGAGCCAAGGAGGAACAATGAGCGGAACAATGGCGGAGAAAGTGTGGCGCGACCACACCGTCACCAAGGGCGAGAACGGTGCCCCCGACCTGCTCTACATCGACCTTCACCTGGTCCACGAGGTCACCAGCCCCCAGGCCTTCGAAGGTCTTCGCCTCGCCGGACGCCAGGTGCGCCGACCCGACCTGACTCTCGCCACCGAGGACCACAACACTCCCACGGTCAACATCGACCGTCCCATCGCCGACATCACCAGTCGCACCCAGATCGACACGCTGCGCAAGAACGCCCGTGAGTTCGGGATTCGCCTGCACTCCCTGGGCGACGCCGACCAGGGCATCGTCCACGTCGTCGGCCCTCAGCTGGGCCTCACCCAGCCCGGCATGACGATCGTGTGCGGCGACTCCCACACCTCGACCCACGGAGCCTTCGGCGCCCTGGCATTCGGAATCGGTACCAGCCAGGTCGAGCACGTGCTCGCCACCCAGACGCTGCCCATGGCCCCCTTCAAGACGATGGCCATCACGGTCAACGGTTCCCTGCCCGCGGGTTCGACAGCCAAGGACATCATCCTGGCCATCATCGCCAAGATCGGCACGGGCGGCGGCCAAGGGTACGTCCTGGAGTACCGCGGACAGGCCATCCGGGAGCTGTCCATGGAAGGGCGCATGACGATCTGCAACATGTCCATCGAGGCCGGCGCCCGTGCGGGCATGATTGCCCCCGATGAGACGACCTTCGCCTACATCAAGGGACGCCCCCACGCCCCCGAGGGCGAGGAGTGGGATCGCGCGGTCGAGTACTGGCGTTCCCTGGCCTCCGACGACGACGCCGTCTTCGATGCCGAGGTGGTCTTGGAAGCATCCGACATCGAACCCTTCGTCACGTGGGGAACCAACCCCGGTCAGGGCGTGCCCCTGTCGGCGCGCGTGCCCAGCCCGGAGGACTTCACCGACGAGAACAAGCGCGCTGCCGCGAAACGAGCCCTGGAGTATATGGACCTTCAGGCCGGCACGCCCATGCGCGACATCGCGGTCAACACCGTGTTCATCGGGAGCTGCACCAACGGACGCATCGAGGATCTGCGCGCCGCCGCCGGCGTCCTCAAGGGACGCCGCAAGGCCGACGGCGTGCGCGTCATGGTGGTCCCCGGATCCGCCCGCGTACGCCTCCAGGCCGAGGCCGAGGGCCTCGACAAGATCTTCACCGACTTCGGCGCCGAATGGCGAAACGCCGGATGCTCCATGTGCCTGGGCATGAACCCCGACACCATGAACGCCGGAGATCGTTCGGCCTCCACCTCCAACCGCAACTTCGAAGGCCGTCAGGGCAAGGGAAGCCGCACCCACCTGGTGTCCCCGCTCGTCGCCGCTGCGACCGCCGTGCGCGGCACCCTGTCCTCCCCGGCCGACCTCTGAGACCCGCTTGCGCCACCGCCGCGCGGGAGCCGGCCACGGCCTCGCCCCCCAACGAAGAAAAGACTGACACACCCATGGATAAGTTCACCACGCACACCGGTATCGGCGTCCCGCTGCGCCGCTCCAACGTCGACACCGACCAGATCATCCCGGCCGTCTACCTCAAGCGCGTCACCCGAACGGGCTTCGAGGATGCCCTCTTCGCTGCTTGGCGCTCCGACCCCGACTTCGTCCTCAACCAGGACGCCTACAGGGAGGGTTCCGTGTTGATCGCCGGGCCGGACTTCGGCACCGGCTCCTCGCGCGAGCACGCGGTGTGGGCGCTCAAAGACTACGGCTTCCGCGTTGTCCTCGCCCCCAAGTTCGCCGATATTTTCCGCGGAAACTCCGGCAAGCAGGGCCTGGTGACCGGCATCATCTCCCAGGAAGACTGCGAGCTTTTGTGGAAGATCCTCGAGACAGAACCCGGCACGCGGATCACCGTGTCTCTGGAAGACAAGACGTTCCGCGCCGGCGCGTTCTCGGGCACCTTCGAGATCGACGACTACGTGCGGTGGACGCTCATGGAGGGCCTGGACGACATCGCCCTGACGCTGCGCCACGAGGATGAGATCGCCGCCTACGAGGCCACCCGCCCCTCCTTTAAGCCCCGCACGCTCCCGGCGAAATACTTGCCCAAGGAAGAGGTTCTCTCCGCTCGCGACTAAAAGCGCTGCGCACACTGGCCCCTGCCTAGCTAGAGTAGGGGCCAGTTACGCATAACCGAGGAGCATCCATGTCATCCATCCTGCAAGTCGAGGGCGGCCACCCGCTGCGCGGCGAAATCAGCGTGCGCGGCGCCAAGAACTTCGTGCCCAAGGCGATGGTCGCTTCGCTGCTGGCCGACACCCCCTCCGAGCTCTACAACGTGCCGCTGATTCGGGACACGGACGTCGTGTCCAACCTGCTGAGCCTGCACGGCGTTCGAATCGACTTCGACCAGGATCGCGGCACGCTGCGCATGGATCCCTCCAACGTCAAGGTTGCCTCTCGCTCCGACATCGACACGCTCGCGGGAGCCTCGCGTATCCCGATCCTCTTCTGCGGCCCCCTCCTGCACCAGCTCGGAGAGGCGTTCATTCCCGAGCTCGGAGGGTGCGCGATCGGGGGTCGTCCCATCGACTTCCACCTCGAGACCCTGCGCAAGTTCGGCGCGATTGTGGACAAGCAGCCCGACGGGGTCCACATCAAGCGCCCCGCTTCGGGCCTTCACGGTGCCATCATCGAGCTTCCCTTCCCGTCCGTGGGCGCCACCGAGCAGACGCTGCTGACTGCTGTGCGCAACGAGGGCATCACGACCTTGAAGGGCGCGGCCATCGAGCCGGAGATCCTCGACCTCATTAACGTTTTGCAGAAAATGGGCGCGATCATCTCGGTGGACACGGACCGCACGATCCGCATCGAAGGCGTGTCCAACCTGGTGGGCTACCGCCACACGGCCCTCCCGGACCGCATCGAGGCGGCTTCGTGGGCCGCCGCCGCGCTGGCCACCCACGGTGACATCTACGTGCGCGGGGCTCACCAGCCCGACATGACGACCTTCCTCAACACCTTCCGCAAAGTGGGTGGCGCGTTCGACATCGACACGGACGGTATTCGCTTCTACCATCCCGGCGGGGAGCTGCACTCGATCGCCCTGGAGACCGCCGTGCATCCCGGCTTCATGACCGACTGGCAGCAGCCCCTCGTCGTGGCCCTCACCCAGGCTCGAGGCCTGTCGATCGTCCACGAAACCGTCTACGAGAATCGCTTCGGCTTCACCTCGGCCCTGCGCCAGATGGGCGCAAACATCCAGGTCTATCGCGAGTGCCTGGGCGGAACCCCGTGCCGATTCGGCCAAAAGAACTACTACCACTCGGCCGTCATCTCCGGCCCGATGCCCCTGCACAGCGCCGACATTGAGGTTCCCGACCTGCGCGGAGGCTTCTCGCACCTGATCGCGGCGCTCGCAGCGTCGGGAACGTCCACGGTGTCGGGCATCGACGTCATCTCGCGAGGCTACGAACACTTCACGCGCAAGCTCCACCAGCTGGACGCGCGCGTGTGCTACCTGGACGACTGAGAACGTGTCCGGACAGGTCTGCAGGCGCCGCATCTTCGTCCTGGTGTCGTCGATGTCGGCGGGTGGGCGCAGCGTGCGCCTCGGACCCCGCATCGTGCGCATTCTGCGCGGCGGAGGCTGGGAGGTCGCGGTTCGGCTGACCACGCCGGGTGACGATCCTGCCGCCCTCGCCGCTCGCGTGGGGCCCGGCACGGTTGTGGCCGCCCTCGGGGGCGACGGCTACCTCAGTGCGGTCGCGCGCGGCTGCCACGACTCGGGCGCCCTCTTCGCACCCATCCCCGGCGGACGCGGTAACGACCTGTGTCGCGCCCTGCTCATCGGTCCCGACCCGCTCGCCCGCGCCCGCAGCCTCGCCGGATGCGGGTTGACCCGAGGGGAGGAGGCCGACCGCGCGGGGGGCGACTTTTCGTCCCGCGTGCGCCCCCTTGACGGCATGTGGGTGCATTCGCGCGAGGGGGAGCGCCTCGCGCTCGGCATCGTGTCAATCGGCTTGGACGCCCGGGCGAACATCCTGGCCAACGAATCCTCGCTGACCTTCGGTCCGCTGGCCTACGGCTACGGTGCCTTCGCCGCCCTGGCCTCGCACACCCCGACGCGGGTGTGTGCGACCGTGGACGGCCACGAGCGGGACATGAGCGGTTGGATCGCGTCCGTGTCCAACTCCGGCCGCTTCGGCGGAGGCATCACTTTGGTCGGTGCTTCCAATATGAGCGACGGCGTCCTCGAAGTGTGCCACGTCGGCTCCCTGCCCCTCTTCCGTGCCCTGCCCGTCCTGGCAAGCATCGTGGCGGGACGAGCGAAGAACCACCCGGCGGTGGAGGTCACCAGCGCCACGGCCGTGTCGTTCTCGGAACCCGCGGGAGTCGTCGCGATGGCCGACGGTGACCGGATCGCGACCGTTCCCTTCACCGTGGAGGCTGCTCCCGGCGTCGTCTCGGTCCTCGTGTGACGTCGCGCTCGGGCCGTGCCTGCCCGGGTGCCCGTTCCCGTAGAATTGAGCCATGAGTCCTGTCTCCGGCTTCTACGCCTTTGCTAAGGGTGTTTTGACACCCCTCATGACGCCCTGGGTGACCTTCACCGTGACCGGCGAGGAAAACTTGCCCTCCGAGGGAGGCTATCTCCTCGTCTCCAACCACCTGTCGAACGTCGATCCGCTGTGCCTGTGCTGGTACTTCATGAAACGCGACACGGCTGTGCGCTTCCTGGCGAAAAAATCGATGTTCTCCGTGCCCGTCTTCGGGTGGATCATCGCGGGAATGGGCCTGATTCCCGTCAACCGCGACTCGGATCCGGCGGCCGTCCTGGCGCCCGCGCGCGCCGCGTTGGAGGGCGGCGAGGTCGTTGGAATCTACCCGGAGGGAACTCTCACCCGCGACCCGGAGGAGTGGCCGATGCAGTTCAAGTCGGGTGCGGCGCGCCTCGCCTTGGATACCGGCGTTCCCGTCATTCCGCTCTCCCAGTGGGGAGCGCAAGAGATCATGTCTGCCTACAACTCCAAGAAGATCGATATGCGTCCGGGTCGACCCCTGTCCTATCACTTCGGGGCCCCCGTCGACCTGTCCGATCTGATCGGCCCTCAAGGGTCGGCCGACCACGAGGCCGTGAACGAAGGGACTCGGCGCATCAGCGAGGCGGTGCGGGCCGGGGTGGGGCAGCTGCGGGGTATGAGCGCCCCCGAGACCCCCTGGGATCCCGCAACCCAGGCGGGCCCGTGGTGGGAATGGGAACAGGCCAAGCGTGCGAAGAAAGCAAGGAAGGCGAAGAAACGACGCTAGTCGCGGATGTCGAGGACCGGGCGCAGGGGGATGCGAGGACAACGATCTGGAGTCTGCGGCACGAGGATGCGTCGAACGCTTCTCTGGAAGAGTCCTTCTCTCCTCGTGGTGTGGCCCCCACTCCCATCCGAGTAGAATGGGCGGGACAGGGAGGTCTCGATGAGCATGTCAACGGCAGCGGTACTGGGAACAGGGGCATGGGGAACAACGTTCGCCCAGGTCCTCGCCGACGCGGGATTGTCGGTCACCGTGTGGGGGCGCAACCCCGACACTGTCGCGTTCATCAATGGCCACGAGAACCCAACGTACCTGCCGGGTATCACCCTCTCGGATCGCATTGATGCGACCTCGGACATCGCCCAGGCCGTGGCGGGGCGGCGCCTGATCGTCGTTGCCGTTCCCGTCAGCGCGGTGCGCCCCACCCTGGAGGCCGCCCGCGCCTCCTTTGCGGACGATGTCGCGGTCCTGTCTCTGGCGAAGGGCCTTGAACTGGGATCGCTCAAGAGGGTGGATGAGATTATCGCTGAGGCCGCCTGCCTGCCGCCTGAGCGCATCGCGGTCCTGTCGGGCCCCAACCTGTCGCGCGAGATTGCCGAGCGCCACCCCACCGCGACGGTGGTCGCCGCCAGCGACGTGGAGCTGGCCAAGGACATCGCTCGGACCTGCCACAACTCCTACTTCCGCCCCTACGTGTCGGCTGACGTGGTGGGAACGGAGATGGCGGGGGCAACCAAGAACGTCATCGCCGTGGCGATCGGCGCCGCCGAGGGGATGGGACTGGGTATCAACACCCGCTCGACCCTCATCACCCGTGGCCTGGCGGAGATGACCCGCCTGGGTATCGCCCTCGGCGCAGATGCCTCGACTTTCGCCGGCCTGTCCGGGATCGGTGACCTCGTGGCCACCTGCTCCTCGCGGCTGTCGCGCAACTTCTCGCTCGGGCACCGCCTCGGCTCCGGTATGCCACTGGCCGAGGCCCTGGCGCTGTCCCCAGGGGTGGCGGAGGGTGTTGCCTCTGCCGCGCCCATCCTGAAAGTCGCCGAGTCTGTCGGCGTGGATATGCCCATCACGGGCGCCGTCGTCGAGGTTGTCGAGGGGCGCGCCAGCATCGAAGACATGGGGCGGATGCTGCTCGCGCGCCCACAGAAGATGGACGGCTGGAAGATCGAGCTGGTGTAGGCCCGACCCGTGAGTGCGAGGGATGCATTTGACGGTAGTCTTGGAACCATGACTGTGAACTCTCGTCCCCGCGTCCTCATCGTGTTTGGTGGGCGCTCCTCCGAGCATGAAGTATCCTGCGCGACGGCGGCTGGCATCCTCACCGCCATCGACCGGACCAAGTGGGACGTGATCCCGCTGGGAATCACGCGCGACGGCCAGTGGGTGCGCGTCGCCGACGACCCGTCCGCCCTGGCCTTTCGCGACGGGAAGGGCCAGTCCGTCACCGCGGGCACGACCCGCGTGGCGCTGACCCCGGGGGAGGGCAATCTCGTTGAGCTCTCCTACGACGGCGATCCGGATTCGGCCGCCTCTCGCGTCATCGGGGTCGAAGACCTCGGCCACGTCGACATCGTCTTCCCGCTGCTGCACGGCCCCTACGGGGAAGACGGCACCATTCAGGGGCTTTTCGAGATGGCGGGCGTGCGATACGTTGGGTGCGGCGTGACCTCTTCCGCGATCTCGATGGACAAGCACCTCACGAAGACCGTCCTGGCCGCCGCCGGCATTGACGTGGGACGATGGGAGCTGGTGACCGCCCGCCAGTGGGAGTCCGATCCCGGCGCGTGTGTCGAGCGCATCGAGCGCCTCGGCTTTCCGGTCTTCGTCAAGCCCTGCCGCGCGGGTTCTTCCGTCGGAATCTCGCGCGTTACTTGCCGCGAGGACCTGCCGACGGCCATCAAGGAGGCCGCGAACCACGATCCGCGCGTCATCGTCGAGGCTTCGGTGAGCGGCCGCGAGATCGAGTGCGGCGTCCTCGGCGCTCGACCCGACTGGAGCAGCGGCACTGCGCCGCTGGGAGAGATCGTCGTTCCCGAGGGGGAATTCTACGACTACGACCACAAGTACGTCGATGACGTCGTTGGCCTGTCTTGCCCGGCCGAGGTGTCTGCCGCCTACGCCCAGCGCATCCGCGAAACAGCCTGGCGGGCGTTCGACGCGCTTGAGTGCGAGGGCCTGGCCCGCGTCGACTTCTTCCTGGACGAGGCCACCGACACGGTCATCATCAACGAGGTCAACACGATGCCCGGATTCACGCCGATTTCTATGTACCCGCAGATGTGGGCCGCGGCCGGGCTGAACTACTCTGACCTGCTCAGCGAACTACTCACCGAGGCCTCCACCCGTCCGCTCGGCCTCCGTTAGGCCCCGCCCGCCCTCTTTCAATCCCGTACCACGACACAAAGGACACCCATGCCGACACACCCGAAGGTCACCTTGGTCACCTGCAAGGCGCAGCCCACCCTGTTCCATGGCGAGGAGGGGCTGCCCGATGAGCTGGCGGCGCGCGGTTGCGACCCCCAGGTCAAGGTCTGGAACGACCCGGATGTCGACTGGTCGGATGCGGGAATGATCGTCGTGCGCTCCGTGTCCGACTACGCCCAGGATCGCCGCGCCTTCCTGGAGTGGACCCGGTCCCTGCGCCGCGTGCAAAACTCCTGCGATGTCCTGGATTGGAACAGCGACAAGCACTACCTCAAGGAGCTCGCAGCCCTGGGGATGCCCACGATCCCGACGAATTGGCTCGAACCCGCCCAGAACCTATCCAAGCACCAGATCCACACGCGCTTCCCGGCCTTCGGCGAGTTCGTGGTCAAGCCGGCGGTGTCCTCTGGCGTGCGCGATATCGGCCGCTACACGACGGTGGATACGCGCCAGCGCCAGGCCGCGATGCGTCAGGTGCAGGGGCTCCTCGGAGAGGGACGCTCGGTGATGATTCAGCGCTACGTCGAGGAGATCGACCTGCACGGCGAGATTTCCCTCGTGTTCTTCAACGGCTTGGTGTCCCACGCGGTTGAAAAGAGGGCTGCGCTCCATCCGTCGTCGATCACCGACCCCACCGTTCACGAGGCCGTCGTCACCGCAGAGCCGGCGGACTCCGTGGCGTGGAAGTGGGGCGAGGAGATCCGCCGGGTCTTGCACTCCTACGTTCGCTCGCGCTTGGGGCACGATGAGCAGTTCCTGTTCAATCGGGTCGACCTCGTCCCCGACGGTAAGGGTTCCTTCCTCGTCATGGAGGTGTCGCTGGTGGATGCGGACCTGTACCTGGGGGCGACCCCGAGCGCGCTGGGTAACTTCGCGGATGCCATCTCGGCTCGCGCGCACTGGTGATGCACCCCACCGTCGCGGGGTAGTGCTCGAGTTTTCAAGCGCGCGCGGGTAGTGCTAAGCTCTTCCCGTTGCCTTCAGGGCGACCACGGTGGCTGTAGTTCAGTTGGTAGAGCACCTGGTTGTGGTCCAGGACGTCGCGGGTTCGAGTCCCGTCAGCCACCCCGCAGACCCCGGCACTTTCGGTGCTGGGGTCATCGCTTTTCCAGTATGCTGGAGGCACCTGGATATGACCGGACAAAGGAGCTGTCATGCCTTCAGTGATCGCCTACGGATGTGACGACGCGACCACCCGCTTTCGCCCCCTGCACGTCGATATCCGCGAGCCGGGGGAGGGGGAGATCTACTTCGACGTCGCCTACGCGGGCATCTGCCACTCCGACATCCATAGCGCGCGAGGCGAGTGGGGTCCCGTCCACTATCCGCTCGTGCCCGGACACGAGTTCGTCGGCACCGTCGCCAAGATCGGACCCGGCGTCACGGGGTTTGCGGTGGGGGATCGCGTGGGCGTGGGGTGCATGGTCGGTTCCTGTCGTTCCTGCGAGATGTGCGAGGCGGGCCACGAGCAGTGGTGCACCTCGACGCCGGGCACCCTGTGGACCTACCGCGCAGACGCCGAGGGCAACCCGACGACCGGCGGCTACTCGCGGGGCTTCACCGTGCGCGAGGACTTCGCTTTGCATATCCCCGAGGATCTCGACTTCGCGGCCTGCGCGCCCCTCCTGTGCGCTGGCATCACTACCTACTCGCCTCTGAAACACTACGAGGTTGGCCCGTCCTCTCGCGTGGCCATTCTCGGCATGGGCGGGCTGGGACACGTGGGCGTTCAGATCGCGGCCGCCATGGGCGCCGACGTCTCCGTCATCTCCCACGGGCGCTCCAAGGAGGCCGACGCCCGCCGATTCGGCGCCTCGCACTTCTACGCGACCGGCGATGAGGGCGTCCTTGAGTCTCTGCGCGGTTCCTTCGACCTGATCCTGTGCACCGTGAGCGCCGAGGGCCTGGACTACGCCGCGTACATGGCGGCCCTGCGCCCCTACGGTGTCTTCGTGGATGTGGGATTGCCCTCCGAGCCCGTCTCCCTGCCCCTGCGAGCCTTCGTCAACGGCGGCAAGTCCTTCGCAGGCTCCCAGATTGGCGGGATCGCCGAAACGCAGGAGATGCTCGACTTCTGTGCCGCCCACGGCGTCATCCCGCAGGTGGAGATGATCACGGGCGAGGACATCACGCGGGCCTACGACGACGTCGTCGCCTCACGGGTGCGCTACCGCTACGTCATCGACACCTCGACCTTCCCCGAGAGCGCGTGAGGGGAGAGAGATTCCCCGCGGAACGGGGAAAGCCCCGGGCCGAGGCCCGGGGCTTTTCTGGTGCCTTGACGGCAATCCCACGGTTACAACCCATCATCCGTATGGCCTCAAGACTATCGGGCTTCCTGAGTACTGCTTTCTGTCTTTGCTGTGCTGCGTCTAACTGGAGATCATGATGCACCTACTTGCCCGTAGTTGGGCGATGCTGTAGTGTTGGTACCAACAGATCCCCGGTCAGGCCTCTTGCATAAGCAACGCACAAATGACCGGGGCCATTTTTTCGGCGAGGATACTGTTGATGCAGAAAAATTGGCTGAGCTACGATGACCAGCTGGAGTTGCTCACACGACGTGGCATGCGGATCGAGGATGAACGCGCTGCCATTCGGATTCTATCTTGTGTGAGCTACTACAGGCTCTCGGGGTATTTCCGTTACTGGCAGAAAGACCCAACATATGGTGATAACGACTTCATATCGGGCACCAGCTTTAGCAGGATTTATCAACTGTATGAGGCTGAAAGGGAGCTTGCGAATGCCTGTAAGGCTCTATTGGCCACGTGTGAAATACTTGTAAGAACTCGATTTGCCTACCACTACGGCACTTGTGTCGGCCCTGTTGCCACCTTTGCTCGTGGAGTGGGCTTTACTCCTCCTCCATCGCCAGATATCGATCCGGTCGAGGAGCGTATTCTGTCTGATCTCGACCGCAGCAAGGATATCTTTGTGGCGCACTATCGCGATGAGATCAAGCAAGGTTCACGATATCTGCCTGCTGCCTATGACAGGATGCCGATATGGGTGGCTGTTGAGGTCTTGAGTTTTGGTTGCTTGTCACGTATGATTACGGCCTCCGGCGAATCTGGAGTGCTGGAACGCATAGCAAAATCGCTAAATACCTCACGTGCGGTTCTTCCATCCCAAGTGCGTTCTTTTGTGTACTTACGTAATCGGTGTTCCCACTATGGCAGGTTGTGGAACACTGCTGTGACAGATGAGGCTGCCATACCAAAGAACACTAAACGTAGGATACAATCCAGGTATAGATCTTTTGATAAGCACTCGGCCTATCAGATTTTTGCTGCGCTCCATGACCTAGCAGATCGTGCCGAACTCTGTGCAGACTGGCTCGGAACCGTAATTGAACCCTTACTGCAGGCTGATCCGCTCCTTGCATACGGTATTGCGACACCCAAGAAATATGGATATATGCCTGAAGAACTCCTGGCAGGTGTCGACAGCTAGATGGCGAGTGATGGTGAGTGCGTGCGTCACTGCGGTGTCGTCCATACCTCTCGCCGATGCACAGGCTGACCCGATTATCCGAGCTTTGGGGAGCGGTGCCCACGCGCGGGATGCCGGGTTGGCGCGTGTGAGTGGTGTCGTCGGCGCACCGCGGATCGGTGAGATATGGATGGATAGCCGGAATGCGGCGGTCTCGGCCCGTGAAAGTGTGTGCCCGCCCGGATGGGTAGCAGTGCGGGTGGATTGCTAACGTATCGCTGATGGGGTTTAGCTGTGTTTTGAGGAGTAACTGCGCCACGACGCCGACCCAACTGCCAGCCTGTGACCTGGATCATTCTGACATGACGCTGACGGCCGACACACCAGGTATGAGGGCTGGGAAAGCCCCGGGCCTCAGCCCGGGGCTTTCCCACCTGGAGCGGATGACGGGAATCGAACCCGCGTGATCTGCTTGGAAGGCAGAGGCTCTACCATTGAGCTACATCCGCGTACCCCCGAAGGGGACACGAAGATCCTAGCGGGTATTGTCCACGTGCGCGACATTTACACGCCCCTCCCGTATGATGGTGCAGCGGACAACGCGTCCTCGGGGTGTAGCGCAGCTTGGTAGCGCATCTGCTTTGGGAGCAGAGGGTCGCAGGTTCAAATCCTGTCACCCCGACCGGGGCGGCCTCGTGCCGCCGCATGAATGGAACGTGGGGGAGGGAACGTGCCGTCCTATCGCACGGTCATGACGATCACCACCGTCCTGCCCGGCAGGCATCCTGAGGAGGTCGAGCACCGTGCCCGGTCCGTCGCCCACCTCGAAGCCTGGGACATCGCCATCGTCTCCGCGCAGCCTCGCGTCACCGCTCGCTTCACGGCGAGCGACGAGGAAGAGGCGCGCGCCATCCACGAGCGGATCCTTCGGGCGGTGACAGAGGTCGCGGACGTTCCCCGCTCGCGCCTGGCGGCAGTGATCGCGGGCCGCTCCCGTTACCTGACCCCGTGGGCGTCCCGCGACAGTTGAGGCCGCCAACCCGCTCGTGTGGTGTTGGACACCGTGTTTGTGTGTTTAGGGGTGCAGATGCCCACTTACGCGCGGCGAATAAGGACATTGCGAGGGTCCTGGCGTACACTAGGCGAGTTGTTATGCGCCCGGGAGCGGGCGTTCCCCAATTCTTAAGACTACGGAGCGTACGCACGTGAAGAGCACCGTTGAAACCCTTGAGCCCACCAAGGTTCGTCTGACCGTTGAGGTTCCCTACGAGGAGCTGAAGTCCGAGATGGACAAGGCGTACAAGGAGATCGCCGGACAGGTGAACATCCCCGGCTTCCGTAAGGGCCACGTGCCTCCGCGCATCATCGACCAGCGCTTCGGCCGCGCCGCCGTCATCGAGCAGGTCGTCAACCAGGTTCTCCCTGGCCACTACTCGGATGCCGTCAACCAGAACGATCTGCGTCCCCTGGCCCAGCCCGAGGTCGACGTCACCGAGATCCCGGCCGTGACCGGCCCGCAGGGCGGCCAGCTCGTCTTCACCGCCGAGGTCGCCGTGGTGCCCGCCTTTGAGCTGCCCGACATCGACGACTCCCTCGTCGTCGAGGTCGAACCCACCGAGGTCACCGACGAGGACGTGGAGAAGGAGCTCGACGACCTGCGCAGCCGCTTCGCCACACTCAAGACCATCAACCGCAAGGCCAAGACCGGTGACTTCGCGACGATCGACCTGGTTGCCACGATCGACGGCAAGGAGGTCGACTCGGCCTCCGACGTCTCCTACGAGATCGGCTCCGGCTCGATGCTTGACGGGCAGGACACCGCCCTGCGCGGCACCAAGGCCGGCGAAGAGGTGTCCTTCACCTCCAAGCTCAAGGGCGGGGACCACGAGGGCGAGGAGGCCGAGGTGACGATCACCGTCAAGGCCATGAAGGCCCGTGAACTGCCCAAGGCCGACGACGACTTCGCCCAGATGGTCTCCGAGTTCGACACGATCGAGGAGCTGACCGAGGACCTGAAGAAGCAGGCCGCCAGCAACAAGGAATCCAAGCAGGCCCTGGCTGCGCGCGATGCCCTCATCGACGTGCTCCTCGACAAGGTCGAGATCATCCTTCCCGAGTCGGCGGTCGAGCACCGCGTCGGCGAGGACGCCAAGCCGAAGGCCAAGAAGGAGGCCCGCGCGGCCGTCGAGAAGGAGATCCGCACCGAGCTGCTCTCCGAGGCTCTGGCCAAGAAGTTCGACGTGCAGGTGTCCCAGCAGGAGCTCATCGACTACGCGATCCAGATGTCGCAGAACTTCGGCGTCGACATCAACCAGCTCTTCTCCTCCCCCCAGCAGATGGCCAACGTCGTTGCCGACCTCGGCCGCTCGAAGGCCCTCATCGAGGCACTCAAGCTCGTGAGCGTCAAGGACACGAACGGGCAGGACGTTGACCTGTCGAAGTTCTTCGGCACCGACCCCGCCAGTGAAGAGGGTGCCGAGATCGTCACCGATTCCGCCGACGACACGGAGTGAGCGCGAGGCGTTGCCGCGCGTAGCAACCAGCGAACTCCCGGGGAGGGGGCGGGGCGGTGGCCCCGCCCCCTCCCGCGCATGTGCCGACAGCGAAACGGTGGCCCGGCGCGTGCGTGGCGCACCCGCCAGCGGGTACGGTGGACACCAATGGGGCCGTCTGGGCCCGCGAACAGACGAGGAGGTACGCGTGAGCGTGCACAATGCCGGGACTGCCGGCGAGGGGTCGCAGCTGGGACTGGGGGACGCGGTCTTCCAGCGCCTGCTCAAGGAACGCATCATCTGGCTGGGCGGCGAGGTCCGCGACGAGAATGCGAATACGATCTGCGCGCAGCTGCTGCTGCTGGCGGCGGAGGACCCGGACCGCGACATCTACCTGTACATCAACTCGCCCGGCGGGTCGGTGACGGCGGGCATGGCCATCTACGACACCATGCAGTACGTCAAGCCCGACGTCGTGACGGTTGGCATGGGCATGGCCGCGTCGATGGCGCAGTTCCTGCTGACGGCGGGCGCCCCCGGCAAGCGCTACATCACGCCCCACACCCGCGTTCTTCTGCACCAGCCCCTCGGCGGTGCCGGCGGATCCGCGACGGAGATTCGCATTAACGCTGATCTCATCCTCGGGATGAAGAAGGAACTCGCTTCGATCACCGCGGCTCGTACGGGCAAGACCGTTGAGCAGGTGGAAGCCGACGGAGACCGCGACCACTGGTTCAGCGCCGCCGAGGCGCTCGAGTACGGGTTCGTCGACCGCGTGATCAACAGCCCCGACGAGATCGGAACGCGAGGAGAGAACCGATGAGCACCCAGCCCTATTTCGAGGCGGTCGCCCGCCAGATGCCGCAGGCGCGCTACGTGCTTCCGGACTTCGAGGAGCGCACGGCCTACGGTTTCCGCCGTCAGAACCCCTACACCAAGCTCTTCGAGGACCGCATCGTGTTTCTCGGGGTGCAGGTGGACGACGCGAGCGCCGACGATGTGATGGCCCAGCTGCTGGTCCTGGAGTCTCAGGAC
>ERZ773263.870-NODE-870-length-19506-cov-16.074084_pt1 | contig 19506 bp, 16 predicted proteins | sample MGYA00511076_ERZ773263 | MGnify/ENA primary metagenome ERZ773263 (study PRJEB29015, sample SAMEA2738155) | human oral metagenome | biome: human oral; feature: human-associated habitat; material: saliva | place: China | collected 2195 ... | reverse complement strand
CGTTGGGGCGTAATGCGGATCAGATGTGCCCCAGTGCCCTGCGCTCTTCGAGTCTTAGCGTCCTTGACGTTACGACGTTGCCGTCCACGCTGGTGAGCGTGAGCGACTCTGGTGCCTATACCGGAGAAGATGCCGTCATCACATACCAGGACCCTGGATCCTGGTTGCCGGATCGCCATCCCCGCACTCTTACCCTGAGACCGACCATGACGGTCGCGCTCTCAGACGCAGGAGTTCCGGTTACCGATATCGATGGAAAACCCGTCATCTCCGTCACGCTCAGCATCCCCTCGTCGTCAGGGGATTCGCCTTCTTCGTGAATATAACAAGTAATAGTCGTTACTGACGGTTGTTGGCGGAGGGTGAGAGCGGTGCTCATTCTTACCCTGTCACGGTAACCGTTTGCCGAGGAAGTGCCTGGCGGCTTTCCCGTGACGTGACGCCCGGGACGTCGTAAGGAGCGCGCAATGGATACTCGAGACAATAACCTGAGGGGGCCTCGATCCCACCGTTCGCGGGTGCATGGACGATGATCCCGTCCCCGATCCGCCGACGCTCTCAGCTGTGCCGTCCCCTCCGCGGCGGACAGCTGCGCCGGTGCCTGGATACGGGCAGTATCAGGTGGCGCCCCGGCATCGATGTCGGCCCCCCGCCGGCGCGGCAGCGTTCGGTGGTGCGGCTTCGCTCCCGCAGACCCCGCGCAAGCGCGTCAGTCCACTCGTACTGGCGGTCGTCATTGCGGTGGTCGTCGTCGGTGTAGCCCTCGGTAGCTTCGTGCTCGCACATTCGATACGCACGCCCGAGGCGGAGGTGCAACGGTACCTGGACTATGGTGACCGGGGAGCATGGTTGTATCCCCACTGTGATCGGTGTTGACTGGCCACAAGCCAGATATGATACTGGGCACGCCTGCGTGGTCGGAGGGCGGGGAGCGCAGAGCACTGCCTTCTGACTGCTGTTTATCAAATAGTGTGAGGAGTGCACGATGGGCACCGAGAAGAACGACGCGAGCGTGGCTCCGATACCGGCGCCGCCTGTGACCCCTGCGGTTCCGGGTCCGCCGGCGCCTGCTGGTGCGGGTGTGGCTTTTACGCCGGTGTCCGCTCAGGGGAAGAAGCGCATGAAGCTGATCGGGATCCTGGTCGGCGTCCTCGTAGTGCTGGTGATTGCTGGCGTGGTGGCGATCAAGGTCGTCAATAGTTCTCGTACGCCCGAGGCCGAGGTGCGTAAGTACCTGGATCTGCTGGCTGCCGGTAAGGCGAGCGCGGCGACGGCGATGGTCGACCCGGGCGTGCCGAACAATCAGCGCACGTTCTTGACAGACGACGCCATGGCCTCGGCGACCTCGCTGCTGGTCGTCGAGGACGTCGTTGCGGATAAGAACGACGATTCCGACATGCGCACGGTGACCGCCACCCTATCTGTTGATGGGCAGCATTTCACTCGTACTTTCACCGTCGTAGCAGACGACCCGGCGATGGGGGTTTTCAACACCTGGACGATCAAGGAATCCTTGGCGACGGCAGTCAGCGTGTCTGGGGTGAAAATCGATCAATTCTCTGTCGGCGGCGTCAGCACATCGATTGAGAGCTCGAGCGCCACCTTGGACAAAGATACCTATGTCTTCTATCCGGGGATCTACACGCTCACCCCCATCGCGCCCAACGAGTACGTCGATGCGTATCCCGTCACCATTTACGTCCGAGAGGGCGTTCGCACGACGTCAGTCAACGAGGGGGTTACTTTTCTTGGCCTCTACACCGACAAGCTAACGGATGAGGTGCACACGGCGATTCGCGAGCGCGTCGGCTCGTGCGTGTCTGCATCCTCTTATGCGTCCAGCCAATGCCCCAGCGCATTGAATAATGCGACGACTTCATCAGTTGACATCAAGGAGCTGCCTGCTGAACTAACGCAGAGTAGAGGTGCGTCCACAACGCTCGAAGGTGATGTGGTCCTTGAATACGACTCCGCGAAGGGCCGAAAAGAAGCGAAAACGACGGCAGTCGTGACAATGCGGACGGACGAGCGCAGGATGCTGGCGCTTACCCCTGATGGCAAGCCGGACTTCACGCTGACTTTCCGCTATTAGGTGCCCGCACAGATGCTTGGCACCTGAGTAACTCTCCGCGCCGCACCGACGGGCACTACTTATCCGTCCTGTGATCGTTCTTTGACTCAGCGCTTGTGAGGTGTGATACTTGGCACGCTCAAGTGGTTGGACGGTGGGGCGTGTAGAGCGCGTCGCTTTCCAGGCTGTGGTTTGTCAAATAGTGTGAGGAGCAATTAATGGGCACCGAGAAGAATCAAGCGAATGCGGCTCCGATACCGGCGCCGCCTGTGACCCCTGCGGTTCCGATACCGGCGCCGCCTGTGACCCCTGCGGTTCCGGGTCCGCCGGCGCCTGCTGGTGCGGGTGTGGCTTTTACGCCGGTGTCCGCTCAGGGGAAGAAGCGCATGAAGCTGATCGGGATCCTGGTCGGCGTCCTCGTAGTGCTGGTGATTGCTGGCGTGGTGGCGATCAAGGTCGTCAATAGTTCTCGTACGCCCGAGGCCGAGGTGCGTAAGTACCTGGATCTGCTGGCTGCCGGTAAGGCGAGCGCGGCGACGGCGATGGTTGATCCCGGCGTGAATAATGATCAGCGCACCTTCCTGACCGACGACGCCATGGCCTCGGCAACTTCGCTGCTGGTCGTCGAAGACGTCGTGGCGGATAAGAACGACGATTCCGACACGCGCACGGTGACCGCGACCATGCAGGTCAACGGCGAGCGCTTCACCCATGCCTTCCGTGTCACTGCGGACGATGCGACGATGGGCGTTCTGGACAACTGGAAGATTCGGGACTCGCTGGCAGTGCCTGTGACCGTGGACGGTGATGGAATCGGTCAGTTCTCCGTCGGTGAGACGAAGGCCTCCATTGACAAAGCCAGTTTCTACGTGGAAGGGCGTTCCTTCCTCTTCTACCCGGGCGCATACAATTTCACGCCTGTCGCACCGAACGAGTATGTTGATACGACTCCTGTCTCCGTCTCCGTGCTCGATGACGTGCGCACTCGAAATAACGATGGCAAGAGCGACGTCACCTTCAAGGCGACCTATAACGACAAGCTGGAAGCCGCTGCTCTCGAAGCAGCTCAGACGCTCGTTGAATCGTGCGGGACCTACCCCGGCAATCAGGGGGATGACTGCTCGTCCCTGATTCGGGGAGACAATGTCACCGCTATTTCCATCAAAGAAAAGCCGACATCTCTCGATTCGTACAGCTTTGATCCAACGTCATTTTCCGGGAGCGTGACATACACGGTCACGACAGGGGAGGGGGCGCTGTTCCCAGGAACGAGGGACGTCGGCCTGACAGTGAAAGTTGACGCGCGTTTCGACGATGACGGAGTGCTGAAAGTGACCGCCGATGGCAAGCCGGACTTTAGGGTGTCCTTCGCCTTCTAACGTCCGCCACTGTCGCCCATACACCCGGTGCCCGTCCGCGTGAAGCGGACGGGCACCGTCTATCCGCACTGTGATCCTTCTTTGACTCGTCGCATGCGTGGCGTGATACTGGGCACGTCTGAGCGACCGGATTGCTGGGTGCGCAGTGCGCACCGCAATCCTGGTTGTGGTTTGTCAAACGTTGTGAGGAGTGCATGATGAGCACCGAGAAGAACAATGCAAGTGCGGCCCCGATACCGGCGCCGCCTGTGACCCCTGCGGTTCCGGGTCCGCCGACGCTCGCCGGTGCAGGCGTGGCGTCGTCCCCCTCTTCTGGTCGGGGCAAGAAGAAGATGATGCTGATTGGGATTCTGGTCGGTGTCCTCGTCGTGTTGGTGATTGCTGGTGTGGTGGCGATCAAGGTTGCTAATAGTTCTCGTACGCCCGAGGCCGAGGTGCGTAAGTACCTGGATCTGCTGGCTGCCGGTAAGGCGAGCGCGGCGACGGCGATGGTTGATCCTGGCGTGAATAATGATCAGCGTACCTTCCTGACAGACGACGTGATGGCCTCGGCGACCTCGCTGCTGGTCATCGAAGAAGTAGCCGCCGACAAGAATGAGGACGCTGAGACCCGTCAGGTGTCGGCCACCCTGCAGGTCAACGGGGAGCGCTTCACCCACGCCTTCACCGTGACCAAGGAAAAGCCGACGATGGGTGTTCTGAATAACTGGACAGTGAAGGGGTCGCTCGCCGCGCCGGTGAGCGTCGACGCCAGCGGGTATACCCAGTTCACCGTCGGCGGCGTGAGCGCCGATGCTCCGCACAAGCTTGTCTCTGGCAAGCCGGCCACCTACCTCTTCTACCCGGGCGTGTACACGTTCACGCCCGTCGCCCCGAGCGAATACGTGGATGTTAACCCTAAGACAGTTGCCGTCCTCGATGGCGTCCACGGTGGGACCACCTCCTATGCTGATGACGCCGACGTCTCCCTGATTGCGACCTACAGTGACGAGCTGAAGGAGGCGGCGCTCGAGTCCGCGAAGGAATTCCTGAACTCCTGCGCCTCCATCCCGGGCAACCAGAATTCTGACTGTCCGTTCGCCCTCCAAAGCGACGCGGTGACCGCGATCTCCGTCAAGACGATGCCCACATCGCTGGAGCCGCTGGAGATTGATCCGGGGGTCTTCCAAGGGCCAGTCACTTTTGCAGTGACGTACTCCGACAAGTACTACATGCCGGGAACGCGCGACGTTGATGCGAAGGTAGTCGTCAACGTCCAATTCAGCAACGACGGGCTGCTCAAGCTCACGTCGGACGGCAAGCCTGACTTCTTCGTTGGGGCATCCCTTTAAGGTCATTGCCTCCCTCCGCCCCGTGATGTCGCCCGTCCGCGTAGTGGACGGGCGACATGCGTGTGTGCGCCGGAACCCGACCCCGGCCTCGTTCCAGGAATGTGAGCCGCGTGTAGCCTTGAGGTCCCACAATGCTTATGTGACAATTGTCAGGTTGTGTCCGTCGAACCCTGCACCACATCCCAGGCGCGGGACCGGGGCAGAGCGTCGCACAGTGAGGAGAAACAGTGGAACCGAACGCGCAGAACACGACCCAGGGGACGAGCGAGCCGCCTCCCATCCCCGAACAGACTGTCCCCGTGCCTCCGGTACCCGCCGCGCCTCCCGTGCCCGCTGCGCCGCAGACGTACGTGACGCAGCAGGTTCCCGTCATGGCTCCGGTGCCCGGCGAGGTGCCGCCTGCCGCGCCGACGAGTGGAACCATCGCCTTCACTCCCATGTCCACGAAGAGCCGCCGCCGCGTCAAGCGGAGCGTAATCGCCGTCGTCGTCCTCGCAGTTGTCGCGGGAGTGGGTGCGCTCGCCGTCATGTTCGCGAACTGGACGCGCACGCCGGAGGCAACAGTGCGCCAGTACCTGGATTACTTGGCCGCCGGCAAGGCCAGCGCGGCGACAGCAATGGCAGACCCCGGCCTGGCTAACGACAAGCGCGCATTCCTCGCGGACGATGTCATGGCCTCGGTCGACGCGCGCATCGTCATCGAGGACATCGTCGCCGACACGAACGAAGACGCAAAGACGCGCACGGTCACCGCCACCATGCAGCTCGACGGGGAGCGTTTCACCTACAACTTCACCGTCTCCTCCGCAAAGCCGACGTTCGGTGTGCTGAAAAACTGGAAGCTCGAAAACTCGATGGTCATGCCCGTACGCATTATGGGAGACAAAGTCTCGAAGTTTTCCATCGGCGAGGTAACGACGTCGGTGAACGCCGGCGACATGAGTACTGGCACGGAGTTTGTGTTCTACCCGGGCATCTACACACTCACTCCCGTCGACGTGGGCGAGTATATCGACGCTGATCCGGTGACCGTGCGGGTTAAGCCGGAGACCGGCTCCGGTCGATCGGGGGATACTGCCCAGCGCGTCCAGCTCAAGGGAGCCTACAACTCCAAGCTGTCGGACGCGGCCCTGAGCGCGGCCGTCGCCCTGACGAACTCGTGCGCCACCGTCCCCGGAAACATTGACCAGGCCTGCCCGAATGCTGTTCGCGCCACAAACCTGGCAGTCCTGCAAGTCAAGAAGACGCCTACCACCATGACGAAGTCGGGTGAGAAGGGCAGCTACACCGGGGAAGCAGTATTCTCGATCCAGAGCACGAGCAGCTGGGACAAAGAACCTCATGACGTGAACTCGACAGTCACTGCAACCGTGACGCTCGACGAGAACGGGGTGATCAAACTCGACTCGTCGGGCCAGCCGGTGTTTAAGGTGACCTTCGGTTACTGATTGGAAAGCGGCGTGGGGCGCAAGCCTCGCGCCGCCCCGTCTCTTCATGATTGTTCTCCAATGTGGTGGCAAGCCGCTGGAGGCACGCTATGATGGGTTGTTGGTAACTCTGTCACAGTGAGAGTGGAGCAGTCCCATGAGCAATGACGCGCAGGCAACGAGTACACGGCGGCCCGGTCGGCCTAAGGCTGGCAGTGAGGACAAGAAGGCGCGCATCCTTGCCGAGGCCTTGACATTGTTCTCGACCCGTGGGTATGTGGGAACCTCCCTGGCGGACATCGCGCGGGCCTCGGATATTTCGAAGGCGGGGCTGCTGCACCACTATTCGTCGAAGGATCAGCTGCTGGCCGCCGTCCTGGATGAGCGTGATCGCCGCACGATGAGTCGGCTGCCTGGCGGCGACGCGGGGGCGGAAGTCGCGCTCGACGCGTGGGTGGAGATGGTTGCCCACAATCAGCGTCATCCTGACGGGGTGGCCCTGTATACGGCGATGTCGGCGGCGGTCATCGATGCTGATCATCAGGCTCATCCGTGGTTCCGTCAGCACCTGATGAGTGCGATCGCCTACCTGGTCGATGCCCTCGAGCGCGGAAAGGCGACAGGCGAGGTGCGTGCGGACGCGCCGAGTGAGCAGATCGCCCGTAAGCTGGTTGCCCTTTCTGATGGTCTTCAGGTTCAGTGGCTGTGTGCGCGTGTGGATGGGGGAGGAGACGTCGACATGCGCGGGGTGACGGCTGGCGTGGTTGCCGACGTGAAGGATCGCTGGCTTGTTCGGTCATGAACGAGACCGGGGTTGCCCTCCTGTGAAAAAGACACTCGTCTAGTGAAATGCGTCACGGGTGATGAGCCTCATTGACCATTTTGCAAGGATTGGGGCTTAGGTCCCTTGAGCGTGGTGGCTTGTAGTCATCATCTGGCGGTACGGGCGTGCCTCATGCGCGTTAGGATAGACAAACCAGCATGCTTTACAATGTCGGGAGTTTTGCCGAGCGTGCCTAGCGGTGACGCTGTACGCGACGCGGAGTATCCGACGCATTCTCACGCCTGGAGGTCTACGCATGACGAACACCGCTGTTCCCACCCCGCCCCGCCCTGATTCCACCGCTCGACGGTGCCCCGATGATCTGTGGATCCTGGGGGAGCGCGCAGTGACCCGAGCCCGCCGGTGGGCTGATGAGTCTGCTCACGAGCCCACGCCACGGTCGGCCAAGCTCCTGTCCCGCATTCTCGCGGATCCGGATGGTCTGACGTTCACGACCCGATTCGTCGACGACGTCGTGCGCCCCACGGACCTGGACGTGGCCAGCGCGGCCATGAAGCGTCTGTCGGCTGGCCGCAAGAACTTCCTGCCTCCGGCGCTGGCGGCGGCAATGGGGCTGGGATCAACGGCGTCGCGCCTGGCACCGCGCACCGTGACGGCCACGGCGCGTCGCGTGTTCCGTGAGATCGTCGGTGACCTCGTCGTCGATGCAACGGACAAGGGACTCGGCCCGGCGCTCGCTCGCCTGCGTAAGGGTGGGAACCGCCTGAACGTCAACCTCCTTGGCGAAGCGGTTCTCGGTGAGAAGGAGGCATCCCACCGTCTGGCCGAGGTCTCGCGCCTCGTGACGCGCGAGGACGTCGACTACGTCTCCATCAAGGTCTCTGCAGTGACTGGCCCGCACAATCCTTGGGGCTTCCAGGAGGTCGTTGACCATGGCGTGAGTGCACTCCTGCCTCTGTACCGCCTGGCCCGCGATCACGGGACCTTCCTGAACCTCGACATGGAAGACTACAAGGACCTCGACCTGACGATTGCGGTGTTCACCGCCATCCTCGACCAGCCGGACATGCGCGGCTACGAGGCCGGCATCGTTCTTCAGGCCTACCTGCCCGACTCCCTCGGTGCCCTTCAGCGCCTCCAGAAGTGGGCGCGCACGCGCGTGGACGCTGGCGGTTCGCGCATCAAGGTCCGCATCGTCAAGGGTGCGAACCTGTCCATGGAGCGGGTGGATGCCGAAATTCACGGGTGGGAGCTCACCACGTGGCCTTCCAAGCAGGCTACCGACACCAACTACAAGCGCATGCTGAACTGGGCCATGACGCCCGAGCGTACCCGAGCGATCCGGCTGGGCGTGGCCGGTCAGAACATCTTCGACATCGCTTTCGCTTACGAGCTGCGCGCAGCACGCGGCGTCGAGGACAGCGTCGAGTTCGAGATGCTTTCCGGCATGGCGACGGGCATCCAGGAAGTCGTGCGTCGCGATGTTGGTTCGCTGCTCCTGTACGTCCCGGTCGTCAACCCCCGCGAGTTCGACGTCGCCATCTCCTACCTGGTGCGTCGCCTCGAAGAGAATGCTGCACCCGAGAACTTCATGTCAGGCGTCTTCGATATCGCCACAAACGAGGACGTGTTCGCCCGTGAACGTGACCGCTTCCTCGCCGCCCTGTCCGACGTCGATCCCGACGCTGCGGTGCCCGTACCCAACCGCGGTCAGGACCGCCTGGCTGAGCGTGCGGCCGGGGTGCCCGCCGAGCAGGGGAGTGTCGCCGAGCGCGCGCGTCGTCCCTTCGCCTCCGAGGCCGACTCCGACCCTGCGCTGGCGGCCAACCGCCAGTGGGCCCGTGAAATCGCTGCGGCTATCCCGGCGTCGACGCGCGGCGTCGAGGCGGTTCGTGCCGGTGCGCAGGCCCTGGCTACGAACGAGGCAGTGGATGCGCTGATCGAGGCGAGTGCCAAGGCAGCCCACGCCTGGCAGGCTCTTGCCCCCGAGGAGCGTGCAGCTGTGCTGCACCGCGTGGGTGATGTCCTGGCTGCGCGGCGTGGCGAGCTGATCGAGGTCGCTGGATCCGAGGCCGGTAAGACCATCGATCAGGCTGATCCTGAGGTCAGCGAGGCCATCGACTTCTGCCACCATTACGCTGCAGCCTCCCTGGAGCTGGCCGACGAGGCACACATGGCGGGCGCGCGATTCGTCCCCGTGGATGTCACCGTCGTCGCCTCCCCGTGGAACTTCCCCGTCGCCATCCCGGTCGGTGGCGTCGCCGCAGCCCTTGCGGCGGGTAGCGCGGTCATCCTTAAGCCTGCCCCGCCTGCCAAGCGCTGCGCGGCCGAGCTGGTCGCCGCCTTCCATGAGGCCGGGGTACCCAAGGATCTGGTGGCGCTGGCCCCACTCGAGGACGGGGATGTCTCCCGGTACCTCGTGACCCATGAGGGCGTCGGTCGCGTTGTGCTGACGGGTTCCTACGACACGGCTCGCCTGTTCCGCTCGTGGAAGCCCGACATGCACCTGCTGGGCGAGACGAGCGGTAAGAATGCCATCATCGTCACGCCTTCGGCCGATCCGGATCTGGCCGTGCGCGACATCGTCCACTCGGCGTTCGCGCACGCTGGACAGAAGTGCTCGGCATCCTCCCTGTTGATCCTCGTCGGCTCGGCCGGTAAGTCCGCGCGTATCGCGCGCCAGCTGGTGGACGCAACCGCGTCGCTGCGCGTGGGGCTGCCGGCATCGCTGGATTCCCAGGTCGGTCCCGTCGTCGTTCCCGACGATGAGAAGGCTGTGCGCGGCCTGACGACACTGGGCGAGGGGGAGCACTGGGTGCTTAAGCCCCATTACCTGGGCGATGGACTGTGGACTCCGGGTATTCGCGCGGGCGTCGTGCCCGGCAGCGAATTCCACCTGACCGAGTACTTCGCGCCCGTCCTCGGCGTCATGCGCGTCGATACGCTCGAGGAGGCCATCGAGGCGGTTAACGAGGTCGACTACGGTCTGACGTCGGGCCTGCACACCCTCGATACCGAGGAACTCGCAACGTGGTTGGAGGGCATTGAGGCCGGCAATCTCTACGTCAACCGTGGCATCACGGGTGCCATTGTGCGTCGTCAGCCCTTCGGTGGGTGGAAGCGCTCGGCTATCGGCTCGACCACGAAGGCCGGTGGCCCCTCCTACCTGCTGGGGCTGGGAGAGGTCGAACCCGTGCGTGGCACCAGCGCGTCGGGCCGTGCCGTGTCTGCGGTGCCGGTTGACCCGCGTGTCCTCGCGCTGTGCAACGCGGCTGCTCCTCACATGGACGGTGCCGACGCGGCCGAGCTAAATCGCGCGGTCGCCGCCGACGCCGCTGCCTGGGCCAGCGACTACGGTGCCAACCGGGACGTTACCGGCATGGCGTGCGAGCGCAATATCCTGCGCTACCGCCCCACACCGGTCCTTGTACGCGCCGGGAGCGGAACCGCCCTGGCAGATACCGTTCGCGTCCTCGCGGCGGGCATCCTTGCGGGCGGTCCCATCGGCCTGTCCGTCGCCGACCAGCTGCCGGGCGCGGTGCTGGAACTGGCGGAGGCTGCGGGTATCGAGGTGACGATTGAGGATGCGCGCTCGTGGGATGCTCGCCTGGCGATGGTTGCGACTTCGGGTGGTCTGGGGATGCGTGTGCGCGTCCTCGGACCACGTGAAGAGTCCTCGGCGCAGCGGTGGGCTCACGCGACCCGCGCGAGCTGGGGCAGCCCCGACGTTGCCCTGTACACGGGTGCTGTCACGGCATGGCCGCACTCGGAGCTGCTGCCCTTCCTGCGTGAGCAGGCAGTCTCGATCACGAACCACCGCTTCGGAACGCCGCTCGACCTGGCTGCGAACCTCCTCTGATCGGTGCGTGCCCCGCGGCATTGACCCATCCGATGGGTCGATACCGCGGGGCGCTGCTATCCTTCGGCCGATGCTAGGGGCGCTGGCAACGCGTGAGGGAGCGGTGCCCAAGAAATAGGTAGGCAACAAAGAACGCCCGCGACTCTTCGTCGCGGGCGTTTGTCCATGCCCACGTGGGGCAGGTAGGATCCGTCAGATCGCGCGAGCAACCTTGTCGGACTTCAGGCACTTGGTGCACACGTTCAGGCGCTTGGGCGTCCCGTTGACCAGGGCGCGAACGCGCTGGATATTCGGATTCCACCGGCGGTTGGTGCGAACGTGCGAGTGCGACACGCTCTTGCCGAAGCCGGGTCCCTTACCGCACACGTCACAAACGGCAGCCACGATGTTCTCCTCGGTATGTCTTCCAGTTCAGTCTTTGGCTCCCCGCGGTCGCGGGGAAACGCATCCTTCGGTGCTTGAACCGAAGGCAACCATGACAGAATAGCGGATGATGTGCGCTGTCAACAACTCGCACGAGGTTTTGGTCGTGTCAGGTCGCACACAGCGTGCACGGTGGGGACAATTGAGAGTCGTGAAAGGGGAGCCATGGAACTGAATGCATCGGTGATCATTGCGGCATGTCGGGCGGGTGCTGAGGAAGCCGCCAGGCTCGCGCCCTTCCTTGACGACCTGGACGGGTGGGATGGCGCGGACTGCGACACCGGCACAAATGCGGCGGCGACGATGGCTGCGCTGGCGGCGGCCATGGACTCCCTGGAGCCGCGCGCGCACCCGCGCGTCGCGCTTGAGGTGGGTGTCGAGACTCTGATCCGTCGAGGCGTCGGGCACAGCAGCGTCGCGCTCGCAGCCCTGTTCGAGGCCTGGGTCGCTGCTCTGGGTGATGATCGGGAGGTGACGCCCGTCGCGATGCGTCGCATGCTGGCCTCCTCGCTGGTTCCCTCCTCCTCCTTTATTCAGTGGTCCGATGCCCTGGTGGAGATGCTGGGTGGCGCGGTACGGGAACTCGCGGAGCTGGGGCCGACGCTCCCCGACGTGGAAGACATCTTTTCCCGTTTCTCCACCCAAGCTCAGATCGGCCTGGTCGATGCCACGAATGAGCTGACGGGACGCATTGACCCGGGCGGCGCATTTATCGCCCTGGTCTTGGCCTGCATTGATGCATCCATGAGGGATGATGCGGGCATTCTGCAGTCTTTTACGGCGATGCTCGCCGACCTGGCGCGTCGCCATTCGCGTGCGCCTGAACCCGCCTCCCCGCCGCCGGGGCGCGATTTCACGGTGGATATCATCCTGGAGGGCACGCAGGAGGACCTGCGCTGCCTCCTGGGACGCCTGGCTGGCCTGGGTGCACGCCTGTCCTACGTGGGGCGCGTCGACCTGTTCGGCATGGGGGAGTGGCGCCTGCACGTGGATACTTCCGCGCCGCTGGCGGCGCACCCAACGTCGGGGCAGGTTGTGCGCTTCCAAGTCAGCGACGCGCGGCCCGACGATCAGATCGGCATCGACGAACTGGCGGACGAAGGCCTGACGCACCGTGGGGTGCGTCTGCTCCAGCGTCGTCCGATGCGTCGGGTCGAGCGTGCCCGCGTCATCGCCTGCACGCGCGCCCCCGGCCTCGTCGAAGACCTGGCGCGCGCTGGCGCGGTTGTCTTCCTGGAACCGAGTGCGGTTGATGCGGCGGGGATCGTGTCGGCCGCGGTCTCGCGCACGGGCGTGACACTCGTGGCCCCCTGCGATGATGCCAGCGCCGCCCTGGTAGGTACTGTGGCCTCGGTCTTGCCCTCAGTGGCACCGGGTGTGCCCGCGATCCTGCGGGCGGATAGCCGCGACGACCTGGGAGTGCTGGCCGTGGCTCGCGCCTGTGCACCGTTGTTCGTGCCCCAGCCGGGTGGGGTGGAGTCAGCACCGACCCTCGCCCGGATCCTGCGCGACAGTGCGCATGAAGCACTGATGACGAGCGCTAGCGCGCCCCTGCCTCGTGATGGGGATCCCGCTGGCATCGCCGAGGCCTTGGCGGAGGTCACGCAAGAGCGACCGTGCGCGTGGCGCCTCTTGATTTCCCGGGAGGACGACGGTCCCTACACGTTGGCGACCGTACGTCAGCTGCTTGCGACGCGTGTCCCCGGTATCTTGATCGACCTGGAGACATGGGATGGTGGGCAGGCGGGTCCGAGCCTGGTGGGGTGCACCCTGTGAGTGCACTGGATGTCCCGCTGTCACTACGGCTGCCCAAGAAAATCGCAAAGGCCCTTCATAACGCTGACATCGTCACGGTCGGCGACCTGCTCATGGTCGCGCCGCGTCGCTACTACCACTGGGGCAGGCTCACCCCCCTGTCTTCCCTGCGTGAGGGCGAGGACGTGACGATCCTCGCCGAAGTCGCCGGAGCGCACCTGGTCGCCAACAGAAGCGGCTCAGGAGTACGCCTGGAGGTGAGCCTCACCGACGGCGTCCAGTATCTGTCGGCGACGTTTTTCGCGAAGAGTCAATTCAAGCTAGCCCCCATCGAGCGCCTTCTTGTACCGGGCCAGTCTTTCCTCTTCGCGGGCAAGGTCGGTGCCTACCGCGGCAAGCTCCAGCTCACACACCCGTCTTTCGAGGGCGTTGACGGGGAAGACATCGAGCGCATCGCATCCCGCCCCATCCCGATCTATCCCGTGACCGGCACACTGACCTCATGGGCGATTGCTCGTGCTGTCGGCATGGTGCTCGACCACCTCGACGATTCCGACGTGCCTGACACGGTGCCCGCCGCGATCCGCGAGCGCCAGCGCATCGGCACCTACGCTCAGTGCCTGCGCCGGCTGCATCAACCGGAGTCGGACGAGGACTACCAGCAGGCACGCCGAGCGCTGGCGTTTACAGAGGCCTTTGTTCTTCAGGTGGGACTGGCCGCCCAGCGTCGGGGTGCGCGCTCGATCCCGGCCCTGGCCTCGCCCGCTGACGTGCCGCTTGTTGACCGTTTTATCCAAGGCCTGCCCTTCACGCTGACGGATGCTCAGCGGGGTGCGGTCGACCAGATCGGGGCGGACCTGGCGGACGAGGTCCCGATGCAACGCCTCTTGCAAGGAGACGTGGGTTCCGGCAAGACGGTGGTCGCACTCATCGCCTTCTTGCAGGTCGTCGCCGCAGGCCACCAGGGGGCCTTCGTCGCACCCACCGAGGTGCTCGCTGAGCAGCACACCGCATCCCTGCGGGCTTTGCTCGCGCCCCTCGGCGACGACGCGCCCGACGTACGCCTGCTCACCGGGTCGACAACCCCCGCCGCGCGCCGAGAAATCGCCCAGGCCTTGGCCTCGTCTGCGCCCCTCATCGTCGTGGGCACGCACGCGCTCTTCCAGGAATCCGTGCGCTTTGCTGACCTTGCCCTAGTTGTCGTTGACGAGCAGCACCGTTTCGGCGTCGAGCAGCGCGCCGTCCTGCGAGGAGCGCGCGAGGACGGACGCGGCGTCCACGAGCTGGTCATGACGGCCACGCCCATCCCACGCACGATCGCGATGACCGTTTTCGGGGACCTCGACGAGACCCGCATGGGCGGCATGCCAGCCGGGCGCGCCCCCGTGGCCACCTACCTCGCGGACGCGGCCAACGCCGCCTGGGTGGAGCGCACCTGGGCGCGCGCTGCCGAAGAAATCGCCCAGGGGCGGCGCGTCTACGTCGTATGCCCGCGCATCGATGCCTCCGATGAGGTCGCCGACGCCGACGATGAGGGAGTGCGACCGCTGGCATCGGTCGAGCAGGTCGCCGCCTACCTGCGTTCCCACCCCGCGCTTGCGGGCGTTGCCATTCATGAGCTGACGGGGCGCACTCCTTCCGCGCTCAAGGCGCAGATCATGGAGGACTTTTCCGCCGGTCGTGCCCCGCTCCTGGTGGCCACGACCGTCATCGAGGTCGGGGTGGATGTGTCCGAGGCGACCCTCATGGTGATCCTCGATGCCCAGCAATTTGGCTTGGCTCAGCTGCATCAGCTGCGCGGGCGCGTCGGGCGTTCCTCCCTGCCCTCCCTGTGCATTGCGATGCACCGTCACGAGCTGACGGATGCGGGCAGGGCGCGCCTTCAGGCGTTCGCAGGCACGACTGACGGCTTTGAGCTGGCCGAGGCCGACCTGCGCCTGCGCAAGGAAGGCGATGTACTCGGGGCCGGGCAGTCGGGGACTGCGACACACCTTCGATTCTTGTCGGTGCGCCGCGACGAGGCCCTCATCCGAGCCGCGAAGGACGAGGCCGAGGCTCTGCTGGCCGAGGATCCGACGCTGCGCTCTCACCCCGACCTGGCGCGCGCCCTGCGTCAGGCGTCCGATGGTCAGCTCGAATGGATGCAACGCTCCTAGGTGCAGGCCGGTAGGGTAGAGGCATGACCAGAATCGTCGCAGGTAGCGCCAAAGGCAGGACCCTCGCCGTACCCAAGTCGGGCACGCGCCCCACGTCCGAACGAGTGCGCGAGGCTCTCTTTTCGCGCCTGGATCACATGAACGTCCTGGATGGGGCGGTCGTGCTCGACCTCTACGCCGGCACCGGGGCTCTCGGCCTTGAAGCGCTCTCCCGTGGTGCCGCGACCGCGACGCTCGTTGAGAGAGCGCCCGGAGCCGCCCGCGTCGCCACGTCCAACGTGCGTTCGACCGGTCTGAGTGCCCGCGTCGTGACCGCCGACGCTCGCGCCTACCTGGCCGCGCGTAGCGGCCAGGTCCTGAGTGGCGAGGTCGACCTGGTGTTCATCGATCCGCCCTACGATATCGCCGAGGCTGACATGACCGCCGTCCTGGAGGGCCTCGCCCCGTGGATTGGACCGGACGCTCTCGTCGTCGTTGAACGCTCCACGCGCGCGCCCGCTCCCACCTGGCCGACATTCCTGATCCTCGAAGACGTGCGCGCCTGGGGAGAGACGGTCGCCTACTTCGCGGGTCCGCCCCTACCCGAGGCGAAACTCGAGGATACTGACGAATTCGACGGCACCCCGGCCTCGTCGATGAACGACGGGAACGCCCAGTGATCGCTCTTTTCCCCGGCTCCTTCGACCCCTTTACCCTCGGTCACCTCGACGTGGTCGAGCGCGCCGCCGCTGTCGCTGATCGCCTCATTATTGGAGTGGGAATCAACCCCGCCAAACGTGGACTCATCGCGCCCGAAGACCGCGTCGACCTAGTCCGGGAGGCGACCGCGTACCTGCCGGGCGTGGAGGTCACCCTTCTCGCAGGTGCCACCATGGACGAAGCCTCCCGCCTGGGTGCAACCCTCATCGTCAAGGGCGTTCGCGGCTCGCAGGACGCCGATTTTGAAGCGCCGCAGGCCGCCCTCAACCTTGAAGTCGGAGGCATTGACACGTGGTGGATTCCCACGCGGCCCGGGCTCGGGCATGTATCGTCGAGCGCCGTGCGCGAACTTCTCAGCCTCGAAAAAGATGTGTCACGGTATGTCCCACCAGCGATTGTGCGCTATTTGACGGACAATAGACAGTGAAGTATGCCCGGTGAACGCAGGAGGGATTCATGGCTGACGTACCCGCAGACAAGAACCAGGACGAGTGGAACGAGGAGACCGTCTACGGCCCCTCCACCGTGATCGCTGCCCTCGACCAGATCGAAGACCTCGTCGAGTCCTCCCGCTCAGTTCCCCTGTCCGCTTCCATCATGATCAACAAGGCCGAAATCCTCGACCTGCTGGATCAGGCGCGCGAAGCCCTGCCCGAGGACCTCGTCGCCGCTGACGCCGTCGTCGCCGACGCGGACGCCGTCCTGGGACGTGCCGACTCCGCCGCTGAGACGCGCATCGCCGAGGCCAACTCGCGTGCCTCCTCCACCCTCGACCAGGCCAACGAGCGTGCCGCCCAGATCCGCTCTGACGCCGAAGAAGAGGCTGAGCGCACGCGCGCACGTGCCGACGCTGAGGCTACCGCCCTGATCTCCCAGGCGCGCGCTGACGCCGAAGCCACCATTGCCGACGCGAACGCGCAGGCTGATCGCATCGTCTCCACCGAGAACATCGTGCGCATGGCCGAAGACCGCGCCCGCGAAATCGTCTCCGAAGCCAAGCGTTCGGCGACCCAGCTGCGCGAGGGTGCCGACGACTACGTCGCCACCTCCCTTGACGAACTCGCGCGCCTTATTTCCGACGTGTCACGCCGCACCGAGGCCGGTCGCCGAGCGATCGCTGAACGCCGCGGCGTAGACGTCACCGATGTGGACCTGAGTGATGAATGACAAGACCTTGACCCTCTCCCTGGCGCGCCTACCGCGCGCGCTGGGATCCGCGCTCCACGAAGATATCGTGTGGAGCGCCCCAGACGACCTGGGCACCCCCTCCATGGCGGTTGCCCCCGGCACGCCCCTGGACGTGTCCGTTGACCTGACCAGCGTCGAGGACGGCGTCCTTGTTCAGATCGCGACGTCCGTGGACCTGGTGGGGGAGTGTGTGCGCTGCCTCGACGAGGTGCGCGACCACCACGACGTGTCCAGTGCGGAGGTCTACTTCGAACCCGGTGCTCCCGCCTTGACATCCTCCGACGAGGAGGACGAGGAAGCCGACGACCTTTTTGTGATCGGTGAACGCGACACGATCAACATCGGCACGCAGCTGCGCGATGCCATCATCACCCTCGTCGACCCGCTTCCCCTGTGCAGCCCCGACTGCGCGGGCCTATGCGACGTGTGCGGAGACAAGTGGGCTGACCTGCCCGCCGATCACGAACACTTTGTCGTCGATCCGCGTCTGGCCTCCCTGGCGTCCCTGCTGGACGAGCACACCGAGCCGGGGCGATCCTGATGGCCCGCTCAAAGCACCTTCCCGTCCCGCCGCGCACCGACACCGACGCGCTCGTAGAGGCGTGGGGCACGCACATCGACGCTCCCTTGTTGAAGCTCGCGCTCATGCACCGCTCCTACGCGAACGAGGCCGGCGGCATCGCGAACAACGAGCGCCTAGAATTCCTGGGCGACTCGGTCCTGTCGATCATCATCGCCGAAAAGCTCTACGAGCAGTACCCGGACGTGGCAGAGTCCGACCTCTCGCGCATGCGCGCGGCCACGGTCTCCCAGCAGCCTCTGGCAGCTGCGGCCCGTCGCATCGGGCTGGGCGACTTCGTGTTCCTGGGCAAAGGCGAATCCATGCACGGGGGGCGTGAGAAGGACTCCATCCTGTCCGACACCTTCGAGGCACTCATCGGCGCCACGTACCTGACCAACGGGCTAGAGGAGGCGCGCCGCGTCGTTTTGGCGCGCCTGCGTTTCCTGCTCGTGGACGCCCCCGCGCGCGGCCACCACCAGGACTGGAAGACCCTCCTCGTCGAGTACTCGCAGTCCGAGGGCCTGGGGGACGTCACCTATGAGGTGGAGGGCGAGGGCCCAGACCACCAGCGCGTCTTTACCGCGCACGCCTTTGTCTCGGAGTGCACTGACGCGGTGGGCTCGGGTCAGGCCTCGTCAAAGAAACACGCCGAGAATGCGGCCGCGCAGGACGCGATGAAACGCTTCTCCCCGGAGGATTAGTAAGAGAGACACGAGGGCGTTTGCCCTCCCGACAGATAGTATGAACTCGTGAGTGAAAATACTTCTGCGCGCACGCGCGTGATGATCGTCGACGACCACGAGATCGTTCGACGCGGTATTGCTGAAATCGTCGATCGCGACGAGTCCCTGGAAGTCGTCGCCGAGGCCGGCTCGGTCGCGGACGCCGTGCGTCGCGCCGACCTGGTGCGCCCCGACGTCATCCTCGTCGACCTGCAGCTGCCCGATGGCACCGGCATCGACATCATGAATTCTCTGCGCGCCTCCCACCCGCAGATCCTGCCCGTCGTCCTGACTTCCTTTGACGACGACGAGGCCCTGGCTGAGTCCCTGGAGGCCGGTGCGCGCGCGTACATCCTCAAGACGGTGCGCGGCGCTGAGATCACCGACGTCATTAAGGCGGTTGCCGACGGCCGCGTGCTGCTCGACGAGCGCACCCTGACGCGTCGGCGCGTCGACCACGAGGATCCGACGGCCGACCTGACTCCCTCGGAGCGCAAGGTCCTGGACCTCATCGGCGATGGCCTGTCGAACCGCGAGATCGGCGAAAAGCTCGGGGTGGCGGAGAAGACAGTGAAGAACCACATCACGTCCCTCCTGTCGAAGATGGGCCTGCAGCGTCGCACGCAGGTGGCCGCATGGGTGGCCGGGCAGAGGGCAGCCGCGTGGCGTAACTGAGCCCAGACCTCGTCCATGAGGCTGGAGAAGAGCGTGAGTGAGCGGGTCGGAGCGTCCGGCCCGCTCACTCGCGTCTAGGGAGCACCCTCAATTAATACCGCCATGAGAGTTTCGTTCAAATCAGGGGAATCACTGATTTGTCGGAAAGCTACTATCAAACTGGTTCATGGATAACTCACAAGGAGTAACGTACGCCTCATCCTCATCGACGAGGACGGACACCGCAGTCCACCCACTCCCTTGAAAGGACACCCCGTGAACCTCAAGCGAACGCTTGCCGGTTGTGCGGTCGCTACGGCACTGGTGCTCGCACCCATGAGCGCTCCCAGCTTTGCCGACGCGCCAAGCGCGCCCACCGGCGTCCCCGCAGCGGTCCCACTGAGCTCCACCCCCAAGATCGCCAAGTGGCAAGAACTCCAGTACGGCATGTTCATGCACTTCGGCGTCTACTCCGTCTACGGCGGCTACTACAACG
>ERZ773263.869-NODE-869-length-19510-cov-19.482704_pt1 | contig 19510 bp, 19 predicted proteins | sample MGYA00511076_ERZ773263 | MGnify/ENA primary metagenome ERZ773263 (study PRJEB29015, sample SAMEA2738155) | human oral metagenome | biome: human oral; feature: human-associated habitat; material: saliva | place: China | collected 2195 ... | reverse complement strand
TCATCAGTGTCAGTCCTTCCAACGGAGGGGCTTACACAAACCATTGAACACGCTCCCACGCTCAAGCCATAGCAGGCGCATCAAGGAAGCGCTGCAGCCCCCGCAAGGGGATCCCCACCCAGCCAGGACGGTTACCGGCCTCGTAGACCGCCTCGTAAAGAGCCTTGTCCAGCTCCAGCGCCGCCAACAAACCAGTCGCAACCTGACAACCAAGACCCCACAGAACACAACAGCCCTCAGGAACCTGGCCATCAGCCTCAGTCACCCGCGCGATGTCCAGAAGACCCGCCGGGGCCATCAAACTCCTAACAATCCCATAACCAGCCAACAACCATGTAGGACCCCGCAAGCATGTCGAAGCCGTTAGCCTCGATCTTTCATTGGTTGGTTGAGTGGGGTTTGGCGGCGGCGTTGCCGGTGTCGTGGCTGGGATTATGCCGGTTGGGTGTGACGGCTTGCCGCGTGTCGCCTCGCGGTGGTCGGGCCTTTCCGGGGGCCAGGGTTGTTCCTTCAGGGTCGTGGTGGACAGGAGGCAGGAGCCGTGTGTCTACGGAGCCGGTAGGGCCTGGAGGTGCCCGAGGCCGTCAAGCAGAAGGCTGGTCCAGGGGTGGCAGGCCTTGTAGCGCAGGACGGTGCGGCGGGCGTGGTGGGCGATGACAGCGGGGATGCTCATCAGCCGCAGGCGGATCGTCCTGGGCTCCCAGGCGCGGGCGGGAGCGTCGGCCATGGCGAGCAGCTGGGAGAAGGCCAGCAGGCCACAGGCCAGGGCCACGATCAGGCACCAGACCCGGTTGGCTGCAAACCCCTGCAAGGGAAAGCGGTCAAGCCCGGTGTCCTTGGCGCAGCGGATACGGTCCTGGCAGCGGGCCCGCAGCCGGTGGCGCACCTCGAGATCGGCGAGCTGACCCACCCTCGTGCTGGTGGCGAAGGCGGTCAGTCGGTAGCCCCCGACGTCCTCGAAGCGCAGCTGGGCTCCCTGGTGGGGCCGCTCTCGGCGCATGATGACTCGCATCCCCTTGGGCCAAGCGGTCAGGTCCAGCAGGTCGGTGATCTCAGCGACGTCCGCACCCTGTCTGGGCTGGCCGTCAGCGTTGTAGGCCGGGGCCCAGGCAGTCTCGGGGATGGTGCCCGTGGATCTGCGGCGTGTGCTCGGGAAGCGTGAACCCCACGCTGTAGGACACCCGCCGACGGGCCAGGAACTCAATGGTCTCCTTCGTGCCTCCGGCCCCGTCGATGCGCACCAGCACCTTTCTACCGGGTCTGGGGCCGAGCCCGGCCTGGTCCAGTGCCCGGCGGATGATCTCGATGTGGTCGGCGGCAGTGTTTGATCCCGCGTTTCCAGGACGCAGCATGATCGCCGCGCACTCACCGGCCCCCTGGCCGGGGCCGTGGTCGAACCATGCGGTCAGGGGGTGGTAGCCGAACCCCTTCTTGAAGGTCGGGGCCGCACCCTCTTTGTCTGAGTGGACGTTGACCAGGGTGGCGTCGACGTCGATCACCAACGGCCGGTCCGCCGAGACGCCGGCGGTCGGTGAGTGCTCGCCGGCCAGGGCCCACACCCGCTGTCTCACTGTCCTGCGGGCCCGGTTGACGGCGGCCTCGACAGCCTCGACGTGGTCGGCCAGGGCCCCAATAAGTCGCGAGACCGTCGGGTCGGAGGCAACAGGCCCGAAGACCTCCTTCTCGCACCGCAGCAGCGAAAGGTCAGACAGGCACCGACCTCCCAGGGCCACGCACACCGCCAGATCCAAGATGATCTTGCCCGGGTCGTGCACCGCCCACGACCGCCGCCACGCAGACAGGACCCGTGAAAGCTCGTCGCCCAGGCCCGTGACCCTGCTCGTCTCGGTCAGCAGCCTCGCCCCGGCCAGCCCCACCGCAGGAACATCCCCGCACTCCACACCCACAACCGGATACAACCCGCTATTCTTCACCGCGAAGGTGTCCTTCCCCTGGAGTTCTCGGATCTCAGCAACCCGCATTATTCCAGGCGAAGCGACACCTTCACCCCATCTTCAACACCCCGACGATGAAAACTCGAGGCTAATGAGGTGATTCGTCAGGATCATCCCCGCATACGCGGGGTGCACCGTGCCGTGACATTCGTGTCTGACAGAATGTCGGGATCATCCCCGCATACGCGGGGTGCACGGGTTGCTCACATATTCCTTCATCGCGTATCCCGGATCATCCCCGCATACGCGGGGTGCACGTAGCGCCGTTGTTCACTCAATGCTTGGCCGCAGGATCATCCCCGCATACGCGGGGTGCACCCTGATTGAAAGGGATCTCCCCATGTTCACTACGGATCATCCCCGCATACGCGGGGTGCACACCCCCCGGGGATGACTCCCCTCGGTTGATGTCGGATCATCCCCGCATACGCGGGGTGCACTGGCGCGATCTTGCCGAGAGTATCTACGGTGAGGGATCATCCCCGCATACGCGGGGTGCACGTACCACCGAAACTTTACACAGATGAGGAATAGGATCATCCCCGCATACGCGGGGTGCACGATATTTTTACTTGTGATCTACGACCGCTCGCGGGATCATCCCCGCATACGCGGGGTGCACGCTCAGACTCATACAACTGATTGTAGTAGGGCAGGATCATCCCCGCATACGCGGGGTGCACTGTGTATCCCCATCCTCATGAGACTTCCCGTCCGGATCATCCCCGCATACGCGGGGTGCACGCCCTGCCAACACAATTCGAAAGCATCACTGCCGGATCATCCCCGCATACGCGGGGTGCACGGCGACTGGTGGTGCAGCAGGGGCAGGGGGAGGGGATCATCCCCGCATACGCGGGGTGCACGAAATGTGCCTGTTCAAGAATGGGCTCTCCGTGGGATCATCCCCGCATACGCGGGGTGCACGTGCTCCCGGACATCGTCGGGAAGGTCCGACTCGGATCATCCCCGCATACGCGGGGTGCACAGGGCCGCAGCCTGGCACCAGGGCGCCGACGCCGGATCATCCCCGCATACGCGGGGTGCACGTGTATACGGGGCGGGATCTGCTGATCGCTGGGGGATCATCCCCGCATACGCGGGGTGCACTCCGGCAGCGCGCCCACGCGCAGCCGGTAGACGGGATCATCCCCGCATACGCGGGGTGCACCTGTATGTTCACTCGTACCTTCTGGCGTGGTGCGGATCATCCCCGCATACGCGGGGTGCACCTATTCTCTACAATGAGCGCGCGACTCGCATGCGGATCATCCCCGCATACGCGGGGTGCACATGCGCGCGTGTGTCCGCCCCGCCATGGATGAGGGATCATCCCCGCATACGCGGGGTGCACGCCGTCAGTGGCCGCACACCTGACAACGACCCGGGATCATCCCCGCATACGCGGGGTGCACCCGGTGAGCCCGGCAAGCGCCTTGAAGGTCGCCGGATCATCCCCGCATACGCGGGGTGCACACGGGCCACGAGGGCCTGCGCCTCTTCGACGCAGGATCATCCCCGCATACGCGGGGTGCACGCCAGCGAGATCGGCGAGGCGATCACCCGGATCGGATCATCCCCGCATACGCGGGGTGCACCATCCGAATAACCCGTCACTCAAACACCAACACGGATCATCCCCGCATACGCGGGGTGCACCATGGTCTCGGTGAGCGCGTCGGTGAGCATGAGGGATCATCCCCGCATACGCGGGGTGCACCGAGCAGCGCGCCCGCCAGGCGCTGGCCCAGGGGGATCATCCCCGCATACGCGGGGTGCACCTGATTAGGTGTTTTGTTGGTGTCTGTGTGATAGGATCATCCCCGCATACGCGGGGTGCACCTCGTGGCGCCCACGACCCACCGCGCCCCGGCGGGATCATCCCCGCATACGCGGGGTGCACTCACCGGCATCCTCCCACCGGTTGGTCTGGCGGGGATCATCCCCGCATACGCGGGGTGCACTTCACGCCGGTCAACCGGACGGAGAACCGGCACGGATCATCCCCGCATACGCGGGGTGCACGACTACCGGACCCCCGAGGCCGGGGCCAGGCCCGGATCATCCCCGCATACGCGGGGTGCACTGCCTGAATGCCGTCTCCAGGTCGTGGATGGTGGGATCATCCCCGCATACGCGGGGTGCACTCAGGTTCGACGAGTTGAGCGCGTCCTGGGCGTGGATCATCCCCGCATACGCGGGGTGCACCTGATCCAGGTCTACAGTGACAGCGTCCAGATCGGATCATCCCCGCATACGCGGGGTGCACACCCACGTGTCCTCGGGGAGCCCGAGGTCATCCGGATCATCCCCGCATACGCGGGGTGCACCTCAGTGTATCTGACACTGGGGGCCATTTCCTGGGATCATCCCCGCATACGCGGGGTGCACCGCGCGTGGGACCGGTCGGGGGGCAATGGGATGGGATCATCCCCGCATACGCGGGGTGCACCCCTCGGGGAGGAGCGGGGAGACCGAGAGGGTCGGATCATCCCCGCATACGCGGGGTGCACCCGCTCCATCCTCAATCTTGAGACCGCCACGGAGGATCATCCCCGCATACGCGGGGTGCACTCCTTGATGGATCGGAAGGTCTTCGCGAACTGCGGATCATCCCCGCATACGCGGGGTGCACCTGCTCCTTCTGCAACTGCAATGCCAGGCGATCGGATCATCCCCGCATACGCGGGGTGCACATGAACCGCTCGTCCACAGTGCCCGGTAGGCCCGGATCATCCCCGCATACGCGGGGTGCACTTACGACGCCCATGGTTAAGGCGACGCTTGACGGGATCATCCCCGCATACGCGGGGTGCACAAAGTCACCCGCGATGCGCCCTGACGGGGCCCGGGATCATCCCCGCATACGCGGGGTGCACGATAGAGAGCCCAGAGAACCCATGGACACCCAGGGATCATCCCCGCATACGCGGGGTGCACTCGTCGCGCACCCAATCGACAGTGGTGTTCTTCGGATCATCCCCGCATACGCGGGGTGCACGTCACGGCGTCATGAAGCCTCACTCCCACAAGGGGATCATCCCCGCATACGCGGGGTGCACGGGCGGAGACGATGGTCAGTGGGGCGATGGGGGGGATCATCCCCGCATACGCGGGGTGCACTGGACGAGGCGGTAGGCCTCGGTCTTGCTGACCGGATCATCCCCGCATACGCGGGGTGCACGCCCGTAGCAGCGGAATGTCTCGGCCACGAGGGGGATCATCCCCGCATACGCGGGGTGCACCCCCTGTACTCGTCGTCCCCGAGAGTGTGGGGAGGATCATCCCCGCATACGCGGGGTGCACAAATAAATGTCCTGTCAATAGGTCATCCTGTCAGGATCATCCCCGCATACGCGGGGTGCACGAACTTTCAACTAAAATTCACGCGCGTGAACCGGGATCATCCCCGCATACGCGGGGTGCACGTCGTAGCGTGCGTGCTCTAGGGCGATGAGCTCGGATCATCCCCGCATACGCGGGGTGCACGCTGATAGGCGGGGCACTGCTTAGGAGTATCAAGGATCATCCCCGCATACGCGGGGTGCACCCTTCTATCAGTCTCGGTCTCGGTCTCGGTCAGGGATCATCCCCGCATACGCGGGGTGCACCACAGGCTGCGGTTGGCACGGGCGATCACCTCGGGATCATCCCCGCATACGCGGGGTGCACCAACGAGCTTCGATCCATCACCCGCGGGCACCCGGATCATCCCCGCATACGCGGGGTGCACGTCGCGTTCCCCTCTTGGATCGCGTTCTTCTGCGGATCATCCCCGCATACGCGGGGTGCACGCGCAGAGCTTCGCGACCAGTTGGCGGATTGCCGGATCATCCCCGCATACGCGGGGTGCACCTGTCCGGCATGAAGACTGCGGCGAGCGCGAACGGATCATCCCCGCATACGCGGGGTGCACGGGTTTTCCTTTCGTGGTGGGGGCTGCTCCCCCGGATCATCCCCGCATACGCGGGGTGCACGCCCCGAAGGTGAGACCATTGATAGTCGCCTCAGGATCATCCCCGCATACGCGGGGTGCACTCCTCCCCGGCTCTCCAGAAGGGCATCGGGGACGGATCATCCCCGCATACGCGGGGTGCACCGGCGCGCGTCGTCGACGGCGCGCCGGACCCAGGGATCATCCCCGCATACGCGGGGTGCACAGGATGGTCGCGGTGGTGCTCCGTCTGGTCGTGGGATCATCCCCGCATACGCGGGGTGCACGCCTTGACCTGGGCCTCGCTCATCTGGTTGTAGGGATCATCCCCGCATACGCGGGGTGCACCGGCTCGGGGTGGCGACCGGCGCTGTGAAGTTGGGATCATCCCCGCATACGCGGGGTGCACCGGGGGAGGAGCAGTAGACGTGGCTCGAAAGGAGGATCATCCCCGCATACGCGGGGTGCACCCGAGTGTAACGTCGGCGTTCACGGTGGAGCCGGGATCATCCCCGCATACGCGGGGTGCACATAAGGCCAACCCTGCACCACTCCTCGAGAGTAGGATCATCCCCGCATACGCGGGGTGCACGTGTTCAACACGTCTGTCTCCGCCAAGGAGAACGGATCATCCCCGCATACGCGGGGTGCACAGGGCAGTGTGCCGTCGAATATGAGCGCACTGGGGATCATCCCCGCATACGCGGGGTGCACTCATATCAACGCTGATAATGCCCTTGGCGAGCAGGATCATCCCCGCATACGCGGGGTGCACCATGCAGGAGCGTTCCATGCCGTCCCCTAAGCGGGATCATCCCCGCATACGCGGGGTGCACACAATATCACGATAGGTGGAGTCCCACGTGACAGGATCATCCCCGCATACGCGGGGTGCACCATTGAAGTATTATTTCCCTCAACGATAGCCTTGGATCATCCCCGCATACGCGGGGTGCACCGACTCCGCAGTAGTCACCTTGGACTGCGCGAGGGATCATCCCCGCATACGCGGGGTGCACTGTGATATTGATTCATATGTGTAACCAGGACTGGGATCATCCCCGCATACGCGGGGTGCACAATGGTGGTGCGAGCCAACTTTATAAGTCGCACGGATCATCCCCGCATACGCGGGGTGCACTCGCGAGACCCGTTACAACAGTGGTAACCAGTGGGATCATCCCCGCATACGCGGGGTGCACAACCAACGCCCGCTGATGGGGGAGTGGCGGTGCGGATCATCCCCGCATACGCGGGGTGCACGAGCTCGGGACGCCGGACATGATCCAGGAGCTGGGATCATCCCCGCATACGCGGGGTGCACGAGGTCCGTCGGCTCCCCTCGGGGCGGTACGTGGGATCATCCCCGCATACGCGGGGTGCACCCGAGAAGGAAGAGGGTTGACCCCACCACCCAGGGATCATCCCCGCATACGCGGGGTGCACGAATCCGCCGTCTGCTGCCCGTACTGGGCGATCGGATCATCCCCGCATACGCGGGGTGCACTCTCTCTCTCAGTTCATCGCCCGCGTGTCCTGGGGATCATCCCCGCATACGCGGGGTGCACGGTGGCCCTTGCTCGACGTCGAGCGGCCTCGGCGGATCATCCCCGCATACGCGGGGTGCACTTTGTGCGGGGCGCCGGAGAGCGGACCGTAGCCGGATCATCCCCGCATACGCGGGGTGCACTCGATCTCATCTGGCGCATGGCGAGCGTCGGGGGGATCATCCCCGCATACGCGGGGTGCACTGGGCGCCGCTGATGCGGACCTGGACAGTGGGCGGATCATCCCCGCATACGCGGGGTGCACGTCGGCGTACGGATCTTGGAACATGCTGCTTCCGGATCATCCCCGCATACGCGGGGTGCACCCATGGGGGCAGCCCAGCACAGGAGAGCCCCCAGGATCATCCCCGCATACGCGGGGTGCACTCAATCTTCAACTACTCGTCGTTTGTCCCAGCGGGATCATCCCCGCATACGCGGGGTGCACTCCTGGCCCGGCATTGTCAGGAAGAAAACCGCGGGATCATCCCCGCATACGCGGGGTGCACCAGGGCTCGGCGCTCTGGCAGGCGGGGCACTGGGGATCATCCCCGCATACGCGGGGTGCACCCACGAGCAAAAATGTCACACGGCCGTGTGACCGGATCATCCCCGCATACGCGGGGTGCACGAAGACAAGGGAGTACAATAAGCGCGTCCGGAAGGATCATCCCCGCATACGCGGGGTGCACCGTATGTGTGGTCGGGTAATGGTGGGAGGGACAGGATCATCCCCGCATACGCGGGGTGCACGAATTGTAAACGCAGTCCCGCGAATGGGGCGCTGGATCATCCCCGCATACGCGGGGTGCACTTCCACTGCCCCGTGGGTCGGCCCGTCTTCCAGGGATCATCCCCGCATACGCGGGGTGCACGCGAGTGATGAGCATGAGCATGATCCGTGCTCCGGATCATCCCCGCATACGCGGGGTGCACAAAATGACATAAGTAGTGTTGAACTTTCAACTAGGATCATCCCCGCATACGCGGGGTGCACGAAGGGATCTCCCATGTCATCGTTTATTTCTTCGGATCATCCCCGCATACGCGGGGTGCACTCCGCAACGGCCGCGGAGACCGCCCCCGGGGCCGGATCATCCCCGCATACGCGGGGTGCACGCTCTATGCTTGAGATGATCGGTGATCCGGAACGGATCATCCCCGCATACGCGGGGTGCACCCACAAACGGCCTGAACATGGGCCCATTCGGGGGGATCATCCCCGCATACGCGGGGTGCACACTTGGCGATCCTTGGGATCCCAACAGGAGCGTAGCCTACTTGAGACCCTTCCCCTTCACTCCCGACCTAGCGCCCGCTCGGCCGAGTTCCGGTAGCGACGCCGTCGGGCCGCGATGGACCACGACTCCTTCGCCGGCCTCACGGAGCCCGGGATGACTCGCGATCCCTCGATCTCCTTGTAGGGAGTCCGCATGACCAGACAACCCTCGAGATCGACCGGTTCCCGGTCATGGCCGAGCGAGGCCACGGCGAAATGCTGCTCCGACCTCGTAGACCAGATGAGGAACGCGCGGCCGTCGCCGATGTAGGCCTGAACGAGGTCCCACAACTGCTCGCGCACCCTCGCCGCGAGGTGCCCGACGAACACTCCGGGGGAGACCTCCATCAGCCAGCGGGTGAGCGAGCCCCTCAACTGCGCAGGAGCAGCGGTGAGGACCAGGACTACCATCCTCCAGCCTCCTCGGCCTCGATAGCGGCGTAGTTCGCCCCACCGGAGACGGCCTTCTTCTGGTAGTCCCACAGGGAGACCACGTTGATGGCGAGATCCTCGGCCTCCTCCGTGCCGAGCATCGTGTGGATGTCGCGCACCGCGCGCTCGATCACCCTCAGCTCGAAGATCCGGTCCCGCACCCTGCGGCGGGTCGTGCCAGTGAGGTCCTCCATCCCCTCCGCGACGACGTCGAATGCGATGGGGATCGTCGTCTCCGCCTTGTACAGGTCGGCGACGTCGTAGACGAAGGAGCGCTCATGCCCGGTGTGGACGAAGCCGAGCCCGGGGGAGCAGCCGAGAGCGACGATCACCGCGTGCACCACCCCGTACAAGGCGGCATGCGCGGCGGAGAGCGCCTGATTGATCGGATCGGAGGCCTCGAAATCGTCGGGGCGGTAATCGCGCCTCGTCCACGGCACACCCGTGCGGCGGGAGTTCTCCCTGTACACCTCGCGCACGCGCGCGCCCTCCCGCCCCCGCAACTGCTGCATCGTCAGACCGCTGACGTCCTCGCCCTCGAATCGCCAGCAGTACATCTGCCGCGCCACCTGCAAGCGCTTCTGGGGTGAGGAGACGCGGGCCGCCTGCTCGACGAGCAACCGCGTGGACGTCGCCAGGGATCTCCCATGCGCGTAGTAGCGCACGCCGCGCTCCCCGACCCACACGGCCGTGGTCCCGCACTCGCCCAGCAGACTCATCGCCTGGTGGCTCACCGAGGTCCCTGGGCCGAGGAGGACCGCCACCAGGGACGCCGCCGGGACTCGAATCGTGCCCTGGTCGTTGCGCGCGGTCAGGGCCCCATCCTCCCGGTGGACGACGCAGTGCTCCAGGTACAGGAAGGACATCCGGTCCTGGACGCGGGGGAGCGCGGTCACAGGCACCGGCAGCATCCTGGCCATCGTCAGCCCCTGTGAGGGCTCGCGAGCGTCATGAGCCCGCAGCCATAGGCCTTCGAGCGCCCGATACCTGACACCAGCATCGCCCGGAGCTTGTCAGCATCAGTGACTCGCAGGAGCCCCTCGTAGACGGTTCGGTTGATCGTCACGCGAGCACGACGATTCGAGTGCGGATCGTTCCTCCCGAACTCGGGGCGCTCCCTGCGGACGACGACCACGGACTCCTCCCCATCGCCGTCGCCCGAGGAAAGAGGCTCGAAGCCGTGCCGGTCCGCCCGGGTGAGAAGCCATTGACGCTGGTGCTCCACCGTCACATGCCCGAGCACCTTGCCACGGACCCCCGGGCCCTGCGCCACGGCATGGGCGGGGTTCGCCGTGAGGCGGAACGCCCACTCCTGCCCCGTCGTCAGACGCGAGAGGAAAGGATCGTAGTCCCGGGTGCGTGCCTCGGCCCCGGGGGGAGCGGCCTGGCTGATGAGCTGCTCCATGTCCGGCTCGGTGGGCGACACGATGTACAGGGTGGTGCCGAATGCTCCCTGGTCCACGCGCCACAGGACACGGCCCGCTGCCTCGCCAGGGGCTCTCTCCTCAGAGGGGGCCGCGGCGCCCATGACGACGGCGTGCATGGCCTGCGGGGAGCCGAGGAACTTGCGGGTCATGCGCCGACCCGGATCAAGATCCATCTTGGTCAGGAACATGGCTACGCGACCTCCAATTCCGGCATGGGATCGAGAGGATCCGCTTTCTTCTCCGCTGTGGCCCGCATGAGAACCATGCGGCGCTCGACGTTCCGGAATCCGTAGTCCCGACGCCGGGGATCGAAGGAGAGCGGGATATCCCTGTGGCCGGCCGTGGCTCCCGTGCGCTCCTCAGCGGCAAGGGCGTCCTCGTCAATGAGCAGCTCCGCTCTGAACTCTCCTCTCTGGCAGCGCCGGAACCAGGAGGAGGCGAGCCAGGGCTCGTCCTGCAGAGCGTTCTGTAGGGCGGCCTCCCGCAGTCCCAGGGACAGCGGCTGCGTGGGAGGGCACGACCTGCGCCCGAGGTAGAGCGGGAAGATGGGGCGCCGGAGGGCCTCATCGAGCCCGGTGAGCAGGGACGCATCTCCCTCGATCCCTGCCAGGAACACGGCGTCGGCCAGGTAGTAGCGCTGGGACAGGGGCATGGAGTCCTTGCCATCGAGACTCCGCGCCGTGTGGAAGTCGCGGATGATCGTGCCCGGCTGGTCCTTGCGCACACCGAATCTCAGGGTCAGAAGATCCTCGATGGGATCCGTGCGGCGCCTGCCCATCGCGGCAGCGAGCATGCCGATCACCCCGCTCTTGGATGGGGCGTGCTCTGTGTCGCGGACCGTGAATCGGGACTTCACCCCCCAGGCTTGCATGGGGCCCGCGAGGCGCAGGAGGAGGACTGCCATCAGGACCGCTCCCCGCCGAGTCGAGGAGCGATCGCGTCCCGAACCTTGCCCGGCAGGTCCGGGAAGGGGACCCTGTCACCCATGGAGGCGAGAGCGTCGGAATCCTTGAGGGTGACGACGAAGGCGGCCTCCGGCACCAGGCCGAAGCCCTGCTCGACCGCCGAGGAGTAGTCGGCGAGCGCCTTGATGGAGCGGCCGACATAGCCCTCGCCCTCCTTGGCCGAGACAGCATCCTCGAAGGCGCCGACGAGCGAGACAGGCTGGTCTCCCCGGACCTGGACGACGACGGCGTCGGGCAGGGTGCGGTTGGCGAAGGTGTTCTGCTTGCCGGTGGGCATCGACAGGCAGAAGCCGTTGATGAAGGCCTCGACGGCGCGCAGTGCCGCCTCGCCGTCTCCCAGGTTCTCCTGAAGGAGGTCCAGGTTGATGGTCGCGTAGCGGTACATGGTGGCCGAGGAGAACTCGACCGTGCCCATCATCCCCGCGCCCGCGTCCTCCCTCTCCTCAGCGGCGAACTTGGCGTCATCCACCGCGGTGAAAAAGTCGTACTCGTTCTCAGCGGCATGGGTGGAGATCGCGTGCGCCACCTGGCAGGCGGCATCGACGTTGAGGTCGGTGTCGTCAGCAACCATGCGCCCGAACAGCGAGACGTCGACGGCGTGGTCCTCCTTGAAGATCTTCTTGACGGTCTTGGCGTCAAGGCCCTCGCCCGCACGGTGGGCGGAGACAACGAGCATCGCGAGGCGCGACATCTGGCTGGAGGATAGGAACAGGAGGTATCCGGACTCCTGCAGTGCCTTCTCCTTCTCCTTGCCCCTCGGCGCGGACAGCTTGATCTTGGCGGCCTTGAACACGTCTTCCGCCAGGGAGACTGCCTGGTCCTCGAGGTCAGGCGCCTCCTCGCTGATCCTTGCCGCCAACACCTCGACGACCCGCTTGGTGCGAGTCCCCAGCTGAGAGGCGTCAAGGTGGTCCTTGAAGTGGAGGCGGGTGGCGCGCTTCCAGGACTGGCTGGAGACGCGCAGGCGGCGCACTCCGCCGTACACCGCGGACTTGGGTGAGCCGGAGTCATCTCGGTTGACACAGCTCGGGGGAACGCTCTGGACGATGTGGATGTCAATGAAAGTACTCATAGTGGATTCTCCGTTGTGATGTGAGGGCGACTAGTTCAGTGTCTGTGATGAGGCGTCAGCGGCATCCTGCGCGTCGTCCTCATTCTGGCGTGTGAAGGAGTACTGGCGGGCCCACCGAAGTCGGACCCTCTTCGCGCAGCCGGGCCGCTGGAAGTCGACGATGTCGTCGGCGAGCATGGCGTGGTCCAATCCAATGTCCTGCGAGCGCAGGAGTGACACAAAAGTCCTCAGGTGGTGCTGGAGCTCGGCGAGTGTCGTTGACGTGACGAGCGCGTTGAAGCGCGCTCGCGCCGAGGGGTTCTCCTGATCCGCTGGACCGATCAGCTTCCGGGCCGCGCCTCCCAGTCCGACGCCCGGGCGGAACATCCCCGTGGTTCGGGACTGCTGGTGGACGGCGTAGAGGGTCATCGCGGTGTGCACGGCGATCTCGTTCCACGTGGGGGAGTCGCCCAGAGGCCCGGTCTGATCGTTGGCCGGGACCTCCGTGAGAGACCAGGTCTCAGGAACCTCGCCAGGTGCCTTCGATGCTGCCCGACGCAGCGCGGCGAGCGAGCCTCTTGCTCCCGACTCGTCGCGGAGAATCCTAGCCTGCAGGCCGTCGCCACCGCCGAGGCGCTGATCGACGAGCGATCCCGCAGTCCTCAGTCTTGGGCGCTTCACAGGCGGATGAAGCCCGTCTGCGCGGCCTTCGGCCGTTGCTGCTGTCTCTGGTGCTGTCATGCGAGATCCTTCTCTCCATCCTGAGGTGATGCACTATAGAGAACCGCTTTTCTAAGAGCGGCATCGAACCGAGCAATGGCTTTGCTGACGTCGAACCGACCGCTACCCTCGCCTCGCCCCGCGAAGGCTGCGGCGGGGACGGCACTGGCCAGTGACTCCCTCTGAACGTGGGCCACCGTGCGAAGGCTCTCCCGCCATTCGTCGCGGGCCTCCTCCGGAGTGGTGCCCTCAAGCCTCGCGAGCCAGCGGGGGAACTCCTCGTCAATGACCTGGTAGAAGGCGGCGCGAGCGTGATCGCCTGCTGCGGATGTGGTGTCCGGGCTGCCTCCGCTGGCGCGGTCAAGGTTCGCGCCAAGATTGCGAACGGCAAAGGCGACCTTGTCCGTCTCCTCCATGGCGTCATGAACGATCGTGGCAAGTCGGCGACTCTGGCCATCCTCGGGGTCGATAAGCCCGGCTGGCACACTGAGAGAGTCGTCGATGAGCTCGGTGACAACCGCTTCCTGGGCGCCGTAGCCAATTCCGACAGCGCGCAGGGGGAGGAGCCCGGATCGTGGAACGATTCGCTGTCGCATGAGCTTCTGGAAGAAAACAACGTTGCCCGGCGCTCGGTACGGGGAGATGTCCCCTGCGGTCTTGACTTTGATTGTGGGGCTCAATTGTGGGACGAGTGATGGGAGGCCGCGCCAGAACGCCATGTCCTTTGGATGCTTGCGGGGCATGAAGACGGTCGCCCTGAACTTCTTCGTTTGTCGCTCGGAGTACCTCCAGGCGGTCATGGGTTCCGCCGCGTATCGATTCTGCGGAGTTGCCTTGTCCCCATTGCCGAGGAACAGGTGGGTGACGAAAGAGTCATCTCCGTGAAGAAGCACCCTCCTGCTTTGCCAGGTGTAGCAGGCGACAGGGCCGTTCAGGGGGAGATCCGCTGATCCGGATGGCCCGTCTGGGTCGCGCTCCCATGGTGGCAGATCGGTTTGAGGGTCCATCTCCTTGAGGTCGGGGACCTCCTTGGGCACCACGGCGTTGAGCAGAAGAGTCTGAGCCAGATCGCGCCCTTGAACGTAGACTCCGCCGATCTGGCCCGCCCATCCTGTACCGATGGGGTATCCTTTCCCTCCTTTGACCTGAGGGTCGCCCACCGCGCCAGACCTGATGCCGGAGGGGTCGAAGGCGTGGACGTGGATGAGCCAGCGGGCGGCCTCTGCCCAGGTCAGGCGATCCATTCCCTCGGCGATGCGCGTGGTGAAGAACGGGTGACCATTGGGGACGTCGATGACAAGCGACTCCAACCCTGAGGTCTTGCCGGAGGCAGCATGGATCCCCGCCACCTGGAAGAACGGTTGGGTGGGATGGCGTAGATCGAAGCGGTCCCGATAGCGCTCCAGGTACTCCGTGACGATTCGGCCGAGCTCATCGGGATCGTGCCAGTACGTCTTCCACGCGGCCAGGTCCTCCGGGCCGCCCAGAGCTCTGTGGCAGATGGCCAGCAGGAGGCGGAGGACTGCGAAGTCCTGGGAGGCGATCTCGCCGTGAATCCCTTGTATGTTGCCGGCCTCGGTGAAGGCCGTGAGCAGCGAGACCTCCTCCTCGCCGCCGCCCTGACGGGTGACTTTGATCCACGGCTCATCCAGGAGGTTGAAGGTAGCGGTCATGGGTGGATCTCCTTGAGTCCGGTCTCTGGGGTGTACTCCAACGTCTTTCCAACAAGCTGGGCGCGCCCATCCACGAGGGGGAGGACGAGCTGCCCTCTCAAGTCGCGATCATCCTGCCAAGGGGGGACGACATGTTCCTCGAGTTCCTCGATCGCACGATCGAAGTTATCGCCTTTCGTCATTCCGGCGGGTAGACGGACTGCTGACATGACCATGGTGCGCACCACGTCGCGGTCTGGCGCGGCGCTCGTAGGGATGAGGGCGCCGGGAGCCTCCGGCGCCGTCGCGAGGGTGCGCAGTTCCTCCTGCCCGCCAACGTGGCACAGGTCCACGAGGAGCACCTCCAGGGAGTCCTCGCCATCACGAACCTGGGCGCGCCCTCTCTCCTCATCGTCGCGGGCAACGGTGTGCAGCCAGCCGACGAGTGAGGCCTCATCGCTGCTCAGAGTCGGTTCCTCCAGGAGAAACCCACGAGCAGCATCGCGCTTCGTGGCGCGCTCACGCTCAGCGGCTTCATCAGCGCTCGTGTGCGCCTCCTGCCACGCGGATGGCACACGAGGGCTCGGGCCGTAGACCGCTTCGATGAGATCGTGGATGTCATCTGGGGTGCTGATGGTTCCTGATCCGTCCAGTACCTCGTTGAGCGCCGCCGCGGTGAGCAGCAGATCCTGCCCTCCGTAGATGGCCTTAGCGCCGGGCTCGAGGCACGGCTCGGGGCTCGTGCTCTCCGGCAGCCAGTCGATGTGGCACGTGGGCGCCCCCAGCCGGGGTGGACGTGGGCGCTCATGGCGATGGAGGCGCCCCATGCGCTGGAGGATGAGGTCGATAGGGGCGAGATCGGTGATGAGGAGGTCGAAGTCGACATCCAGTGACTGCTCGATGACCTGTGTGGCTACGACAATCGCCCTGCGGGGTCGCTTGGGATCGGAACGGGGCGGGCCGAACTGGCGGAGCAGTTCCGCGTCCTTGCGCATCCGGTCACCAATGGTGAAACGGGCATGGTGAAGGCTCACATCCTCGCCGAAGACCTCGCGGAGCTGTTCGAAGGTCTCTTGTGCGCGCCGGACAGTGTTGCGGACGACCAATGCGCACCCGCCGTCGGCCAGGGAGTCCTGGAGCATGAGCGCCAGGTCAGCGTCCTTGCTCAGACGCTTGACATGCACTGTGCTGGAGCGGCCCGAGGCGGAGGTCGGAGTCACGCGCGTTCCCGAGGCGCCAGCGGTGAGAACGCAGGGGAACGGCGCTGAGATCAACTCGGGCTGGGGAGTCTTTGACGGCTTCGTTCCCGCAGCCAGATCCAGACCGCGACGATAGGCGTCGATCATGGCGGCGCTGCGAGCCTCCGAGAGCGTGGCGGACAGGAGCACCACGGGCACGCCATATGCGGCCAGCCACGTGAGGGCTCGGTCCAGGTAGACGTTCATATACGTCGAGTACGAGTGGACCTCGTCGACGATCACCACCTTGCGGGAGAGGCCCAAGTGCCGGAGAGCGAGGTGAGGCGCTCTCATGGCGCCGAAGAGGAGGTGGTCCACCGTGGTGACGACGAAGTCCGAGAGCATGGACTTCTTCCTCCCCGAGAACCAGGAGAGGATCGCCAGATCGGCCTGCTGGCGCGAGGCAGTGGTGGCCTCACCCTTGACCAGGCGCAGAGCATCCTCATCCCAGCCGATTCCCCGCGGGACAGGCATGGAGAAGAGCTCCGAAGAAACGGTGGTGTCGCCGTCGTCGCCTCCGAGACCTCCGAGCAGTCGATCGTGGATCTGCCAGCCAGTACGGCGCAGGCTGCTCGCCTCTTTGTTGAGGCGTGCCCGTCCGTGCTGAAGGCTCACCGCGAAGGTTGAGGGCGCCCCGTCGGAGGAGTAGGCCTCCTCGATCCGGCGGAGCCAGTCAATCTCCCGGGAGAACATTGCGTCAGTCGTTGCCTGCGTGGGGAGCGCGAAAAGGACCCCGGAGCGCCCAGTGCGAGACGCGAGGATCTCAGCTGCCATGAGCGCGGCCTCGGTCTTCCCACCGCCCGTGGACTCCTGCACCACGAGAAGACCGGGGACCTCCATGGAACGCGCGGCCTCGACCGCCCTCGCCTGGACGTCCGTGGCCTGAGCGCCTGGGGGGAGATTGAAACGCGACGACAGGAGCGCACCGGCGTCATCGCCGTCGTCGTGAGGGCGCCACGGCGTTGGGATCTCCAAGCGGGCGATGCCGCGTGCGGCGCGTGCGGCATGAGCCTCGGGCGGGAGATTCCCCAGGCCCGGATCATCGAGATGCATGAGAGGGAAGTAGTCCTCACAGGAGGCGATCCAGTCCGCCACGATCACCAGGCCGGAGAGCTCGACGAGGAAGGCCTGGGACCAGGTCCTCTCCGACCAGTGCGCTAGATACGGAGCCGCCCCCGTGCGCTGAGTGACCAGGTCCAGCAACTCGTGGCGCACGGAGTCCCACGAATCCTCGCCAATCAGCGGGATACGGCCATCGAGGTCGTTCAGCATGTCAGAGGTTGGTGGGATCCCGTGGTGCGCGCCGACGATGGAGGCAAGCGCTTGCGCTGATTCGAACTCCCAGCCAAGCTCATCGCAGAGCCAGTTCTCGACGATGTGATGGCCCGCAAGCGCGTGCGGGACTTTACGGCGCTCCATCGAGTCGATCGTCGCGTGGTTCAGACCGGCTTCTTTCATACGGTCGTCGAGGCCGGGGACTTGAACGGAGAACGCCGGTGTGCACTTGCCGATGTCGTGGATGCCTGCCAGCCACGAGACGAGGAGGCGGAACTCGTCAGCGGGGGGCAGGCCCGATGCGGAGTCCGCGAACTCTTTTCCCAGCAGGTTTGCGATCGTGGGCACCACCCAGTGGCGAGCCAAGTGCTCCGCCACTGCGGCAGAGTCGAGGAGATGGAGCCAGAGGGGCAGCCAGCGCTTGCGCTCCGGGTCGTATCCGGACTTCGCCCACACGCGCTGGGCGGCAGGTGACAGGGTCATGGGGCTCCTTCCTTGGAGGTGGGAAAAGACTAGAACGGAGCACTGACATGAATGGGCGCGCTTCATGCTCTTGGTCCCGCCGTGACCGAATCGTTGCGAACACGGACGTCTCGGGACTCTTGGGCGCCTCGGTTATGCTGGGGTGGGAGCAGTGGCCACTGCTCCCACCCCAGCGGCTCGTGCGGTTTCAGTGGAGGACGGTGATCAGTGTGCTCGCTAGTCCGATGATGGCTGTCATCAGCCGCACCCACTCGGAGTGCGGGACTGGGTCTCGCTGGTCGAACGATATCTTGGCCATTAGGTTCTTTCCTCTCTAAGGTGTATGGTGAACCTGATGCTCCCCGCTTGCTGGTGATTCTAGCACCTGCAAGCGGGGGTGCCGGTGACCTCGCGTGAGCGAGGATGACCCCGTGTAGGGGGCGCCTGACGCAGGTGTGGCCGTGTTGACCCCGCGCTAGCGGGGAAAGCGGAAGGGGTCTCCGAGGCTGCTTGAGCCTCGGAGACCCCGGTTCTGTATCGTTGGCCGGCTTCGAGGGCGCGCCCCGAAGCCGGCCAACGCAGGGTGGTCTCGCACAAACGCCCGCCAGCCTGCTCTTGTCACCACCCGCGGATAGGCTTGCCCCGCCTTCTCCGGCGCCTTCTCCCGGAACACGCAGTGTCCTGCCGGGGAAGAAGGGAGTCGGGGAGGAGGTGAGGGTCATGGCCAAGCCGAAAGGCCGCCACGTCCGCCAGGACACAGGAACGGCCCGGAAGATCAGCGAGATGCTGCGTGCGATCGCTGACCTGATCCGGGCCGTCAGTGTCCTGTTGGAGGCCCTCAGCAAGTGGATCAACTGAACCGCTTGCGTCGGGGACCCATCCGGAGGCAACCGGGTGGGTCCCCACCATTGTGCCCCAGACGCTCAGGACTGTCCACGCACCGGCCGAGGCCGCGCTCCGGCAAGCGCTTCAGATCCCGCTGGGCGCGGGGGTGCCCAAAGCGCCTCGTGCGTGGTCACTCGCCCGACGGCCCGTTCCTGTCGCCACCTGCGGATAGGCTTGTCCTGCCTTCTTCGGCACCTCCTCCCGGAACACGCACGTGTCCTTGCCGGGGAAGGAGGGAGTCGGGGAGGAGGTGGGGGGCGTGACCAAGCCGAGAGGCCGGCACGCCAACGTTCGCAAGGACAAGGAAACGGCCCGGCAGGTGAGCGACATCCTTAACGCAATCGCTCGCCTGATCCGGGCCGTCGGTGTCCTTGTGGATGCCCTCGGCAGGTGGTTCAACTGATCCATCGGCCTCGGGAACCCATCCGGCGGCAACCGGGTGGTTCCCCACCATTGTGCCCCACACGCTCACGACTGTCCACGAGCAGTGGTCTCAGTCAGCGCCGCTGAATCTGTTCCCGCAGTAGCCATGTGACCTGTGCGCGCCCGCCGCGCGGTCTCCACCGCGGAGGGCAGGGCCGCGAGCAGGCGCTCGACGTCGTCGGCGGACGTCCCCGCGCCCATCGAGCAGCGCAGCGTCCCCCGCGCCGCCTCCTCGCCCAGGCCCATCGCCAGCAGCACATGGCTC
>ERZ773263.865-NODE-865-length-19624-cov-13.254126_pt1 | contig 19624 bp, 19 predicted proteins | sample MGYA00511076_ERZ773263 | MGnify/ENA primary metagenome ERZ773263 (study PRJEB29015, sample SAMEA2738155) | human oral metagenome | biome: human oral; feature: human-associated habitat; material: saliva | place: China | collected 2195 ... | reverse complement strand
CGGTTGGCGCTGGCCCACTCGCCATCGTACCAGGCTGACACTTGCGCCAGCCGCTCGCCGACAACGGTGGTTAGCCCGGCATCAACTGTCGAGCTGTAGCTATTGCCGCGAAAATCTTCGGCTACCAGCTCTTTATCGGTAACCGCCAAAATACCATTATATAGCGGTTCGCGGGCAGCATGCGTTAAAATTTCGTTTATTTTCTTGGCTGCGACTGGTTCGCGCAGCAGCAGCGAAATCGTTGATAGACCGACATTACCATACCGGCGGCTGCTAATTGCAAGCCCGCTTACTGCGCTCGCAACATTTGGCAGAACTGCCTGCAATCGCTGGCCGTAATCAGCCGCCATCGCCACCAAGTCGCTGTCGCCCAGACGCTCAGTCTTTAACAGCGAACCAGCAAAATAATAACTGCCAGCCGCTGTAATCGTCGCTGCCTCGACACCAACCGCTTGGTCAAGCGTAGCGATAACCGGCGCTACCGAGCTAATCGCCGCATCGCCGCTGCAGACAATATCCGTCGAGGCGTTAACCAATCTGTCATTGACGCCCATGACAATCGTCGCAAAATCAGCGCACTGCGACAACGACGCCACGCGCCGAGCGCCAGCTGTCCGATGGCGGCGTAGTTCAGCAGCATCAGTCTGACATCCAGCATCGATCAAAACATCAATACCGAGGTCGTCCCACGGCAATTTGGTTGTCCGCTTGTCGCTTATGATAGGAATGATCCGGTCGCCAACATATAGCGACACGTCGCCAGTGCCAATCGCCTTGGCATAATGGCCATAAATCGAGTCGTGCTTCAGCAGATAAGCGCACTGCTCGGCGCTCAGATGCGTCCGAATAGCCGCTATTTCGATATCTGAACGGCTCTGCGCAATTTTGAAAACACTCCGGCCAACCCGGCAAAAACCGTTAATCGCTACTTTTATTTTCACCATGCCCACTCCTTGATTAAGCCATCTTTGCTAATATTTTAGCAAAAGCGCAATAGCTTTGGCAAATTTGCTATAATAAGGATATGAACGAGGTCGAGCTGGTTAATCTGGCTAGAAGCCATTACAGTGAAGAGCAGGTCGCATTGTTAGAAAAAGCAATCCATTATGCTACCGATAAACACGACGGGCAACTACGCAAGAGCGGCGAGCCGTACATCACTCACCCGCTGCAAGTCGCTGCTATGCTGGTCGACTGGGGCATGGATATTGATTCGGTGATTGCTGGCGTACTGCACGACACAGTCGAGGACACTGATGCTACACTAGAGGAAATCACCAGGCTATTCGGCCGGGATATCGCTTTTCTGGTTGACGGTGTCACCAAGGTTAGCCAAGCCCGCGCCGGCATGAAAAACCTCGAATCGTATTTGCCAAGCACTACCGATAATTTGACGAAATTACTCATCGCTGTCGGCCAAGACGTGCGAGTGATTATCATCAAGCTGGCCGACCGCCTGCATAATATGCAAACTTTGCAATTCAAAAGTCCGGAAAAGCAGAAGAAAATCGCTCGCGAGACACTAGACGTTTTCGCACCGTTAGCCGATCGGTTAAATATGGGTCGGCTGCGCGTACAGCTCGAGGAGTTGAGCTTCAAATATTTAATGCCCGAGGAATACAACCAAACTGTCGCCCTCAAGGATAGCCGCTTAAAGAAATCTCAACGCAAGCTAGATGCCGTCCGCCGCGCTGTCGATTCGCGCCTCAGCGACGAGAAAATCCAGCACCAAATCGACGGCCGCGTCAAGAGTACCTACAGCCTGTACAAGAAGATGAAGCGCGTCCCCAATATCGACGATATTTATGATTTGATCGCGCTGAGAATTATCGTTGACGATATCGACACTTGCTATCTGGTACTTAACGAACTGCACAATATGTACGAGCCGATGGTTGGGCGAATCAAAGATTACATATCGAAGCCTAAGCCCAACGGCTACCAATCACTGCACACTACGGTGGTTACTAAAAACGGCCAAGCGGTTGAGTTCCAGATCCGCACCCGCGAGATGCACGATTACGCCGAACGCGGACTGGCAGCCAGTTTTCATTATAATGAGCAAAAACTAACTGATGCTTACATCAAGGGCAAAATGACCAGCCTGCCGACAGATTTACACTGGATTAAGCATTTGCAGTCGGCAGCATCGATGATTCGCGAGGGTAAAGATTTCGACGTTGATAATTTGAAGGTCGATTTGTTCGGCGACCGGATTTTTATTTATTCGCCAAAGGGTGATATTTACGATCTGCCAGACGGCGCTTTCCCGTTAGATTTTGCCTACCGTGTGCACTCTGATCTAGCCGCTAAATCAAGCGGATTTCTAGTAAATAGCAAGATGGAACCATTCAGCTACAAATTGCAGCACGGTGATACCGTCGAGATTCTAACCAACAAGCGCGCTCGCCCAAAGCCCGGCTGGAACGAATATGTCATCACTGGACACGCCCGTATGAAGCTCAAGGCCCAGCTCAAAAAAACCTCACTACTAGGCCGCGCTGGCAGCCTATTGCAGCGCACAGCACCGTTTCGCCGTAACAAAAAATAGCGGCCAGCAGCCAAAACGAAAATAACCAGACAAATTCTGGCTATTTCGCTAGGTTTTGCAACTAAAAGTTTATTCTATTTATGCCTGCGGCGGCTGCTGAGGCGGCTGCGGCTGTCCGCCTTCAGCTACCGGCGGTTGCGGCTGGGTAACCGTTGCAGCTGGTTGTTGCGGTTGAGCGTATGGCTGCGGTTGTTGAGCATAAGCTACCGGTTGCTGCGGTTGTCCGTAAGCTGGCTGCGGTGCGTAATACCCAGGCTGCGGCGGCTGGCCGTAGACAGGTTGCTGCTGCACAACCGGGCCAACATAGCGACTTGAACCAAACGCCAAAATCGGATTCATGATCGCCGGGAAGAAGATCATCAAAACGCCAAAACCAGTCGTTTTGCCGAACGATTTTGCTAAATCTAGCGGTAACACGATCGAAATGTATATATGGGCAAACGGCAAGAACATCAGTACGACTTGCCACTCTGGCCGGCCGACAATCTGCATCATTACTACCATGTTGTATATTGGCACTAATGACGCCCAGCCTGGCTTGCCAGCCTTGGTGAAGATTCGCCACATGGCGATAATCATTAGTATGGAAACTGCCATTACAATTAAGATGACAAACAGCCAAATTACAACTGCAACCGCACCGACATCGCTGCTAGCCGCATAAGTCGAAGTTGAATAATCATAATAATCCATAATTTGCTCCGTTTAAGTTTATTACTGATTATTATAGCGGTCAATGCATTGTTTGACAATCGTCTTGGCTTCCTCGACATCGCCCCAGCCCTTGACGATGGTACTGCCTGGCTTCTTGAGATCTTTGTAATGAGTGAAGTGATGTTCAAGCTGCTTAACCAGCTGCGGAATGTCGTCGAGCGAGTTAATACGATCGTCGTCGCGATTATCAGCTGGCACCACGACTACTTTGTCATCGACTTCGCCGTCATCTTCGAAGCGCAGCACGCCAATAATACGCGCCTCCAACCACACGCCAGTCGTTAGCGGCTCTGGGCAAATAATCAGCGTGTCTAGCTCGTCGCCATCCTCGTCAAGCGTCTGCGGAATAAAACCGTAATTGCACGGCTTAGCAAAAATCTTCGGCTCGACGCGGTCCAGCATAAAGACCGCCCGCTGCCGATCCCACTCGACCTTCAGGCGCGACCCTTCAGGGATTTCTACTACGGTATTGACTAGCCCGCCATCAACATCTCCCGGGTCAAGAACTTTATTAAAATCTGCCATATTGCTCCTTTGCTTACAGTTACTACCTATATAGTACCAGTTTTTTACGCTATAGAGTATACTAATAGAGATATGAGTAAGAAAAAGAGTCCGACGCTATTGACAGCAGAAGACTATATGTCGGATTTAGCAGTTAAAATTGATAACGCCAAGCAGCGCGTCAATATGGTAGCGACCACCTTTCGCGCCGATGACAAGCGCACCGAAGCCGTAATCGCTGCCGTCGAGCGCGCAGCGGCTGAGCGCGGCGTGCCAGCCTCGGTTTGCGCTGATTCATTCACTTATCTCGAACCGAAGGAATTCATTCTGCGTTCGCCGCGCCGCCAGCCATCGCGCGCCGTTCACGCCATGAAATTAGAACGGCGGCTAAAAAGAGCAGGCGTGGCTTTTCGCTGGCTCGGTCAAAAGGCCAATATGCTAATGACTGGCCGCACTCATAGCAAGTGGTCGATTGTTGACGACATAGTCTACGCTTGCGGCGGTGTCAATATGGACCACGAGAGCCTAGCTAACGTTGATTACATGTTCCGATTTGATAATAAAGTATTAGCCGATAAACTATCTAACGAGCAATACCTTATCGCTCGCGCCGACAAGCGCGGCGGTTCGATTCGCAATTCAATGTTTGGTCTCGACGAACACTCGACTGTCCTGGTTGACCAAGGTTTGCCAACTAATTCTCTCATTTACAAGCGCGCCTGCGACCTAGCTGAACAAGCTGAGAACATCGTACTAGTATCGCAGTACTGCCCGACTGGCAAACTCAACCGCATTCTCAAGCGCAAAAATGCCAAATTATATTTCAATAATTGGCGTACCGCCTCGCCGATCAATAAACTTCTTATCAAACTCGGCACCTTAACCAGCCGGCAACAAACCCTATATCAGCATCCGCAATATCTGCACGCCAAATTCATTGTTTTCACGATGTCTGGTGGCTCGAAAATAGCATTATCAGGGTCGCACAATTTCATGCGCGGCTCTGGCATCATGGGCACACGCGAAATCGCTCTCGAGACTAGCGACCCAGCCATCATTAAACAACTCGAAGCTTTCCGCAAGAAATACGTCGAATAATACCAATATACGACGTCGAAACTATTCTGCCTTCACACCCTCTAAGTACTCGCGGATACTCAGCGCCGCCGTCGCCCCCTCGCCGACAGCACTGGCTACCTGCATGGTAGCGCCGCTACGGACATCGCCGCTAGCAAATACGCCTGGCAAAGCCGTCGCCAAACGGTCGTCGGTTTTGATGAAGCCGTACTCATCAAGCTCAACGCCGCTATCCGCCAAAAACTGCGTATTCGGCTTCAAGCCAATGAAAACAAACACGCCGTCAGCCTCGAAAGTCGTTTCTGCGCCGTTTTCAAGCGTCCGTACCGCCGCCACCACACCGTCCTCGCCGACGATTTCTTGTGCTACGGTTTGCAAATGTACGGTAATTTTGCCATTATCAATGTATTTCTGCAAATCGTCTTGCAAAGTCTTACTAGCTTTGATAGTACTTCGCACCAGCAAATCGATATGCTCGGCAAATCGCGTCAAAAACATCGCTTCCTGCACACCCGAGTTGCCGCCACCAACAACGACTAACCTTTTACCTTTATAAAAAGCACCATCGCAGGTCGCACAATAATGCACACCGCGGCCATAAAATTCTGCCTCGCCAGGAATGCCAAGTTTCTTATAACCGCTGCCTGTAGCAATCAGTACAGCGCGAGCTTTAACCTCTTGGCCGTCAACTGTCAAAATATTAACGCCATCCTGATGGCGCAGTGCTGAAACGTCGCCGTAATCAATTTTGGCACCAAAGCGTTCAGCTTGCCTGCGCAAATTGTCTGCCAATTCCATTCCTGGGACACCGTCAGGGAAGCCAGGATAGTTGTCGATTTTATCGGTAATTGCCGCTAGACCGCCAACAACGCCCTTCTCGTAGAGAGTAGTGTCAATACCCTCGCGCGTAGTATAAATCGCTGCCGCTAGTGCACTCGGGCCAGCGCCAATCATCACCACAGGTTTTATATCTTCCATGCAGATTTCCTCCTCGTCTTACTGCGCTCGTTGAGCTTCTTGGTATGCGTTCATCAGCTTCGTCATATCTGGCGGAGTGATAGTTTCTGGTGCTGGAATCACCATAACGACGAATTTCAATGGCATGTTCGGCGCGATAATTTGCTTGCCTTTAGAGTCTTTGCTGCCAGCCTCGCCGTAAGCTTTGTCCGCGGGAATAGACAGCAGCCGCACGCCGCCGACTTTCATTCCTTTCAGACCTTCTTTCCAGCCTTTGATTATACCAGCCGTACTCAACCCGCTTACTGGCAATGGCGTTTTCAGCTTATTGTTATCAATGCTCTGATCAAAGATATCACCATTTGCATCCCAGCCAATATAATAAGCCGCAAAATTAGTTTTATCGTCTACCAATGCGCCATCGCCCTCTGTTAGATCTTCGGTTGCTAGTGATTTGACGCTATCGATTTCGAACTTTGCAACTTGGCTAGAATACTGTTTGAACGTCTCGTAATATTTGGCTGATAGCTCGTCGGCTTGCGCTTGTTTTTTTTGCTCGTAAGCAGCTTGCTCTTTTTTATATTCGCTTAGAACTTTTTGGTAATCTGCTTGTGCCTTTTGGTTTGATTGCATAGACAAAACCATCACCGCGAAAGACCCTAGCGTACCTAGGATGGTCGCAACCATGATAATCAGAATGCCAGCGCGTTGTTTCTTTGACGTTGCCATTATTTCCCCTCTCTAGTTTATCCTTTCATTATAGCATAAAATCTCGATTATTGCCATAGTTTACGCACAATTGCCGCCAGTAGCGACGCAATAATCGCCGCGGTTGCCGCTAAGCCGAATTCAGCTGGCGATAACGGTGCGATTTTGAATAAATTGCGCAGAAATGGCAAACTATAGACCGCCGCCAAGGCGACAGAAGCTGCGACCACCACAATAGCCAAGGCATTCTTGCCACGCTGTTTAACGGCCAAGCGAATGATTTTGCGGCCGGATAGCGCCAAAATCATACCGATGTTAGCGAGAATTATCGTCAAGTAAGTTACCGCTCGCGCTTGATCGCTAGAAGCACCACTGCCCAGCATTCCACCATGAATTAGAACGGCCATCAGCGCCAGCAAGCCGCCAATTGCTAAACTTTCTAGCACTACCGCTCGACTAAATAATGGCTGCGAAATTCGCCGCGGCGACCGGTGCATCGTGTCTTCATCCTCTGGCTCGCCTTCAAATACTAACGTACAAGCAGGATCAATAATAAATTCAAAAAATACGATGTGAATTGGCAGTAAAATCAATTCCCAACCAAGCAACACTGGTACAATTGACAATACAGCAATCGGTATATGCACAATCATGATATACATCACCGCTTTTTGCAAGTTAGCAAAAATCCTTCGGCCGATACGCACACCTTGAACAATTGAGGCGAAGTTATCATCCAGCAACACGATCGATGACGCTTCGCGCGCAACGTCGGTACCGCGCTGGCCCATGGCGATACCGATATGCGCACTCTTGAGGGCCGGACCGTCGTTAACTCCATCGCCAGTCATCGCTACCACTTCGCCGTTTTGCTTAAGAGCGGAAATAATCGCCAGCTTGACATTTGGCGCGACGCGGCTGTAGATTTCTGTAGTTTTAACAAGCTCGCGCTGCTGCCCTTCACTCATCGACAAAAATTCTTGACCGGTTACCACCTGCTCAGTATTCAAACCAATCTCGCGGCCGATACGCCGTGCCGTCTCGGCGTGGTCGCCAGTTAGCATAATCACTTTGATGCCAGCTCGGTGTGCCAAGGCGACAGCATCCTTAGCCTCGGTACGAATCGGATCAGACAACCCCACCAAACCTAGCAGCTCGTATTGATAGTCATCACGAGAGGGTTCGATGTTTTTCGCTGCTGCCTTGGCAATTGCTAATACACGCAGGCCGTCATCGGCTGCATCATCAGCAATCTCTTGCAGTCGTCTTTGCTGCTCACTGGGCAAGCGGCATAGTCGAAAAACCTCCTCCGGAGCGCCTTTCAGCGCTATAATCTCAGGCTTACCACCGCGCCCCCAAATTTGCGCTACCGAAAACGATTGGTCGTCTAGCGGATACTCTTTGACGATATCCATGCCGTTATAAATCGCTGCTAGGTCATCAGCTGCCGCCAAGAATGCCTCTTCCATCGGATCGGACGGATTTTTTTGCGACGCGAGAATACCATAGGTAATAATCTCGTTGCGCCGAGTGTCGTTAGGTTCTTCACCGCTAGTCGCGATCACCTGAGTTATAGCCATACGATTCTCGGTCAGCGTCCCGGTTTTGTCCGTGCAAAGCACCGTTGCGCCACCAAGCGTCTCGATAGTCTGATTCTTGCGCGCTAGCACGTTGCTCTTGGCCAAGCGCCAAGCTCCCAGCGCCATAAATACCGACAAGACCACAGGAAATTCCTCGGGTAAAATCGCAATTGACAACGTCAGTCCCGCCAAAAATCCATGTAGAAAGTCGCCACGCAGCAGCCAAAACAGCAACGTCAATAACATTGCCAAGAGCACTGCCGCCACCGCTATATAGCGCACGACTCGGCCAACTTCCTTTTGCAATAATGTCTTTTCTGGCTTAATTTCGTGCAGCGACACACCAATGCGCCCCATTTCGGTCTGCTCGCCGACAGCGGTTACTTCGACGAGTCCGTGTCCAGATGTTATTACCGTACCAGAGAAGACTTGGTTGCCAGCTGTCTTCTCGACTGGCAGCGATTCGCCAGTCAAAATACTTTCGTTAGCAGCGACGTTTGACGATTCAATAAGCTTACCGTCAGCAGCCACTCGGCTACCTTCGCCGATAACCAAAATGTCGCCAACTACCACCTCCACGCTAGGAATGGTGACATATTCGCCAGCGCGCACCACCTGGCATTGCGGCGCAGATAACGACCTCAGTGCCTCTAACGCTCGCTCAGTTTTAGAATCTTGATACAATTCTAGAGCCACCACGCCAATCACCGACAGTGCCAGGACCACCGTTTCATGCCAATCGCCCAAGAAAAAGTACACTACCACCACCGCTAGTAGCAAGAAAATCATTGGTTCGGTAATAATCGCTAAGATCAGCCTAACAATACTTTTATTTTCGCGGTCAGGCAATCGATTCTCACCATATTTCTCGCGCTGAGCGGCTACTTGATCGCGCGACAACCCCTGTATATCCATATTAAAACAGTATAGCAAAAGCGGATTAGTTTTGACAGAACACAGTACACGAGTAATCAAAATTACCACCAGGTTAATTAGTTGTGAAAATGACATCACATATCTCTAGAATACTAATAGATTTTTTGCCATAATCAAGATATGAATCCGCTTATTCGCTTTATGCGTCACTCGCTAACAAACATCTTGGCAGCAACCGACGATGCTGATCAAGTTGATATCGAGAAAATCGACGAGACACTGACGCCGAATATGCGAGCCTTGCGGCTAGTTATGAACATGTCAGACCATCTACTATCAATGGGCACGCCAGCGAATAGCGTCGTACATATGGCGCTCGGGGTAACCGACACATATTGCAAGCGAAAAGTACATATAGATGTCAGCTTTAATCAAATTACGCTCTCGCAAGACCGCGGCATCGATCGCGAACCATTAACGCTGATCCGCACTATCTCGCCGCGCGCTACCGATTACCGGCTAATGCGCAAATTACAAAACCTAGCCAGCCAAATTGCCAACCATAAAGTCACTCTAGATGATGCCGAAAATGAACTCGATGCCATTATTGCCAACAATAAGCGCTATCCTGGCATTATCAGTTATATTGCTGGCGGCGGCCTGAGTGCCGGCTCGGTTGCGCTCTACACGACGTCTATACCGATTATCTTGGCTGCCTTTATCATAGGTTTTTTAATTACTCTTCTGATAAAGCTACTAGGGCGCGCTGCGCTGCCACCATTTTTCATTCAGATTATTGCCGCGTTATCAGTCACGTTAGTATCTACTGGTATATTGTGGCTAGTTAATCATAAATATTGGGAATTTTTTGCTTTGATTGATCCGACGATATTAACCGTTGGCGGTATCGTCTTGTTAGTAGCCGGCATGATGATTGTCGGCGCCTTTCAAGACGCAATTGACGAATATTACGTCACAGCTAGCGCTCGGCTATTAAAGGTGGTGATGTTGACGCTTGGTATTGTACTGGGCGTAAGCATGGGCCTGTATGCCGCCAGGCAGTTTGGCTTAGCGTTCGTCGCAACCCCTGACAGCTTATCCTTTACAAACACCACCTATCAGTATATTGGCGCCGTCATCATCTCGGCATCATTTGCATTAAGTAATAACTCGCGGCCAGTTGGATTATTAATCACTGGCGCCAGCGGACTATTGGGTTATTATGTGCTGTTAGCTGTATCAGAATTAGGCTTGATAATTATCCCTGCTAACGCCGTCGCTGGATTTACTGTTGGCTTTACAGCCACTGTTGTTTCACGTTTGACCAGAATTCCTAGCCAAGCCATCATCGATGCTGGTATCGTGCCGCTGGTTCCCGGACTAACCTTGTATAACGGACTAATGGCACTAATCGCTAATCCGGCCGCTGTAGACGGTACTCTGTTATTGATGCGAGCTATACTGATTGCGGTAGCCATTGCTGCTGGCGCCTCGTTCGGCGTACTTATCGGCCGCCCAACACGGCGCAGCCTAGTAACGTTGCGCAACAACCTGCCAGAACGCCCGCTGCGTTCTAATCAAAAACAACTAAAATAAACTACACTCGCTCGGCGTCAAGTTTAGTAAGCGATGCCGTCGCAATATTATCCATAATCGGTTTGACTTCAGCGTCAGTCAGGGTTTGCTGATAACTGGTAAATGTCAATCGGAAGGTGGTAGTCTTGATAGCTGCATTGTCTTTCGGCTGGTATATACCAAGCGTCTGTACGCGGCAATGTAGGTTTTTTGACTCGTCCAAGCATTGCCGAACCGTTCGCAGTAACTCATTATGAGAAATTTCCACGCTTGAGCGCAGCGAGATATCTTGGCTGATTGATGGGAAACGGCTCAGCGGCCGGTAATTATGCTCGCGACTTTCAGTCAGACAGACTTGTAATTTTTCAATGTCAAGTGAGAACGCCGCTGTGTAATCTGGCAGCTTGAAATTACGCCGCACCGTCTGAGATAATTCACCGACGATGCCTAGCTTCTCGCCATTTTTTGCGACAATCCAAGCACTGCGCTGGCCGTCAAACGGCGCTGGCACGTCCGCGTCCGACTCTACTATTTTTACAAAATCAGCCCCAACGTTAATATCCGCCAACAGCCTATCCACTAGCTTCCTAACTTTATAAAATGGCGCGCCCGCCCGCGGCTTTTTGCTAGCGTAAACACCGTCGACAAACGTCTGCTCGCTCGGCAGACCCTCGTCGCTAAGCGGCAATTCTTTATCGTGAATTTTGCCGATTTCAAACAACATGAACTCGTCGTGACCGGCTTTGATGTTGGCATGAACTTTGTCTAGCAAACTCGGCAGCACGCTGGTGCGGTAATACTGCAAATCAGGGCTTAAAGCGTTGCTTAATCGATAGGCGCGGCTCGGGTCTTGCTCGGCGTTTTTCAGGACATGCTCGTGGACGAAACTATAGGTCAAGACTTCGTTGGCGCCGGCGCGCGACAAACTCTGGCGAATCGCTTGCTTGAGCTGGCGGCGCGGATTCCTCGGCGCTGGCTTGATACTGCGCATTGGCAATTGACGCGGTAGTTTATCAAAGCCATACAGCCGGCCGACTTCTTCAACGATATCCTCAGGTAGCTCAATATCAGTGCGCCAAAATGGCACATAGATCATCATACCCTGCTCATCGTACTCATGCGCATCTTTGGCTATAAATTCGACATTTTTTAGCAACGTACTCATCTCATCATCAACAAAATGCGCCCCTAGCCGCTCTTCAACAAATCCACTCGGTACCAACAGCCCACCGCACCAATGCATACCATCAGTCAACACAGACCGCAGAGACTGATGATTCTTAAACAGCACGGGGCTGGCTTGTTCACCGCCAACCATACCCATGAGTCGCTTGAGTACTGGATCTGTTTGTGCTGGCGACTGGCCCTTATTAAACCGCGTCAGCGCGTCAGTAAAAATACCGTGACGCATGGCCGTGCGGCGCAGTGCATACATGTCAAAATTAGCGCACTCTAGGACAATATTTTTGGTATCATTTGAGACCTCAGTGTCAGCACCACCCATAATCCCCGCCAGACCTATCACACCCTCACCATCAGCAATGACGATGTCGTCAGCCGTCAGCTCATATTCTTTGCCATTGAGCAGATTAACTTTCTCGCCATCACGAGCCATCCGCACCCCGAGCGTACGCCCACGCAACTTGTCATAATCATAGGCATGCGTTGGCTGTGCTGTCATGAGCATCATATAATTCGTGGCATCGACGATGTTGTTAATCGGCTTGCCGCCCATCGCCACCAACTGACACTGCAGCCATAGCGGACTCGGACGCACCTCGATATTTTTGATAGCTACCACCGAAAACACCGGCGCTACTTCAGCTGCCTTATTGAATGCTTCAAGTTCGAGACCGTCGCCACCAGCAAATTCTTGAATCACATTGTACCACTCAGGACTGGTAAACTGCTGGTGAAAAATCCCGGCAATCTCGCGCGCCACACCGAGCTGACCGAAACAATCCGGCCGGTGCGTAAACATCTTGTTCTCAATGTCCAGCACGTAGTCATCCAGCCCAAACGTTTTAGCAAAACTCGCACCCGCCCGCAGCTCAACTCCCGCCGGCACGTCCTGTTCACGAATCTCAACAATTCCCTCATGATCCGTACCAATCGCCAGCTCATCCGCCGCCGCCAACATGCCTTGGCTGAGCACGCCGCGCAGTGGCCGCGCGTCCAGCACGAATGGCTCGTCGTCATCAAAACTTGCCGGCACCGTACTTTTCGGCGGCAACCAAATTGCCCACATATCCGCATGAACATTCGGCGCGCCGCAGACCACCTGCACCAGCCCGTTCTCATCACGCGGCACATCCGCCACCGCACCGCCATCATCGATCTTGGTCACGCTCAGCCGATCAGCATTAGGGTGCTTGGTGCACTCAACCACCCGAACGATCCGCGCGCCACCATATTTAGCGTTGAAGTCGATCACTTCTTCGACACCGCCAAGCTGCTGATTGACCCGCGCCACCAACTCGTCCTCGGGAGGTAATTCAAAATTAATCAATTGTTTAATAATGTTTAGGCTGACTTTCATATTACATATAGTATAACACTATCGTACGCGAGCTAAAATTGCTCGTGAAAACCGTTCGCTACCGCATCAAAGAGCATCAGCTCTAACTCTCTGCTATAATTAATATAATGAAGCGCATCACTATGGTTAAGCACCATCCATGCACGCAGTTGGCTCATTTATACGAGCATATGTTTCTGGCGACGGCGGCCGAATTCATGTACCAGCAAGGCCAGTACCAGCTAATCGACTACATGCTAGACGGACACACTTACCCTGGCGGCATTATCATTATTAAGAGTATTTGGCACTCGGTCGATGCCACGCGGTTAGCCAACAAGATATTAACCTTGCCAACTGATTTTGGCGAAATGGACAATGAGCCGGTTTCGCTAGCTCTGTACCATTTGCTGGCCGAAGAGCCAAACCAGCTATACGTTGCCGACAGCGGCCGAATGATGCACGAGTTAAGACAGCTTGACTCTCGGCCATGGCAAAACATCGATAATATCAAGCGGCTGAATAGCAGCACTAGCCAAATCAGCGGTATAATTTACTCGACTAACCAGCCGTCAGCAATTCCGCGCAAACTCTATATATCCTTTCAGCTAACTCAGCAATTCCGCCAGCAACGACCCGAAACGTTGCCGCTATTTTACGAATATGTACACTTTTTGAACTTATCAATCAGTCAAAAGCTTAGCCTCCAATTTGGCGCCTACACCGACGACAATCATATCAAATATCACGCCGAAGACATGTCTGTCACTAATACGCTGCATCTCAGTGTACAATCGGGACCAATCCAATTTGCTGACATTATCCGCTGCGTCCAGGCCGTCGCCCGGGATTTACGCTCGCCCGATCTGAATCAACGCTTTGCCGATTATTTGCATAGCATATCTTATACTGATGAGCCTTCGATAGCGCCCGACATCGACCGAATGCTGCTTGATTTAGGCATTTTGCTCGGTAGTGACGGCTGGCACGGAATTGCTACACCAGACAACGTAAACGATGTGGCGCAAGCAACGCAAATCATCGCTAAGTATGGCAATCAGAGCGAAGTGATTGAGTAGTCAAAAATTTTTACTAGAATGTTTTTATCTCGGGCTCGATCAATAGTAAACGTCGTGCCTCGGCTATTATTCACTCGAAAAGCTACTAGTTCATCCGCCAAGTCAACAATCTGACAGTTGCGCGCATGAAATGATTCGGCGTTGACTTCAGTGAACTCAGTGATATCGTGCACAACACCAGGCCTATTCCGGAAAATCTTTTGCAAAAGATTTTCCGTATCGACCGCATCGTCGTAGCGGCATTTGCCAGCTGCCGCTCGATCGTACAATGCTTGGCAATACAACTCTAATTTCACCGGTAGAAATATACTAAACCGCGACGCGTCCAAGCCGTTTTCATACGCCAGCCGAGCCGCCTCGTGATCGACACCAGTAGCACCGCCCGATACAATACCGCTGCCCTCAGCAATCTTCTGATCAACAAATCGCTCAATATCGCGGCAAATCGCGTCGTTCATTTTGCGGGTGCCAACAACCGCAAGCCAATTCATAGTATACGCCTCCTATTTGCCCCACGGTAAAGTAATATCTGCATCCATACCGCCTTCATGATAATCACTAAGATTTAAACCGTTTGCTTCCGCAGTTTGCTTAAGCTCTTTCAAAATAGCTTTTCGCTGTGCCGCTGCTGCCGCAAGCTCTCTTATCAGTCTGTCTATATCCATATCAACTTTCCTGAGTTCGCACGCCGCAAGCATACTCGCACGTTCAGGACTTTCATGGGACTTCCCAGTCTCTACACCCATATTTTTACCTTTTTCATCATATTATTCAGAGGCCATTCGCCAGCCTGGCTGCTTCTTTATTCGGCACTTCTGTTCAAATTATTGATTATTTCTAGAGATTCTGAAGGAATAGGAGCAGCAAGCGCGCCTGCCTCTCCAGCTTCTACGCGTTTTCTAGATCGTATAGCATATTTTTGGCCGTCTGATTATTTTTTCCCTGAGTCCCTACGACAGCATTTGGGTCTATGGAATTTACTCGATTTGCTAGATTTCTGAGCATAGCACGGCTTGCCGTCTCACCAATGCCTTGTACGGCTTCTACCGAAGGATTACCATCTTCATTTTTCTCCAAACCACGATTCACTATTCCTGCTATATCCAACCCTGGCACCCCAGCTAGCTTAGCAGTCAGTGGTGTCGGCATAGGATCAATTCTTGACAGCGATGACGCGCCACTAGGATATTCAGATGGAGCCGCTGTTAACAAGTATGGAAGTTCACTCATATTATTCTAATTTCCTTTCATATTGAATCATTTATCTTTTATAATGTCACAAAATTGTATTAATTGCAAAAATACACCGTCGAGGCGCCTAAAAAGTATTATTTGCTTTTCTTGCCTTTAGCCGATTTGCCTTTCTCTAATTTCGCAACCCGCTTCTTCAAATCACTCGGCTCAGACCATAGAAAAATCACCAAAACAAACAGTACTCCCGCTAGCGATAGCACTGTTTTATCCATGGCAAAATCCTTTCACTCTTAAGATTATTGCCAATAATTATAACAGGATTCAGCTAAAAGCCCTTGACATATTCTTCTAGTATTGATATATATATCAGCTTTTGTAATTGCAGAAGCCAGCGTCTCACTCAAGATCATTAAGATTGAGACACTCCACTTCGCGAGATAATCATTTCGCCCGACTCCAGAAGGAGTTACTATGGTTCGCAGCAGCAAGTGTCCCACCACTGGACTGAAGCGTAGCGTGTGTCTGTGTTCCAAGTGTATCACGAGACAGAACAACGCCATCCAGCGCAGTGGTAACCTGCGGAGAGACCGCAAGGGCACCAACCGTAGGGAGCACGACACTAAGGGTCGTAACTACCACGGTCGTAGCGGCAACGGCAAGCGGCGCTAGCCATTCCGACCCGGACAAGTCGATAAACTGTCCATATTCTCTGTGATAGTATATAGATGACATGCAACGAATCCTTATCTGCAAACAAGCTACTTCGCCCATTGAGGCGCATATCTACGAGCATTTAGCGATGACCAAATTAAAGCAGATTATGCAACAATTTGGATTATTACGACAAATTGATTATTTTGCGCTTGGTACGCACTATTCGGGTACAGGATTTGTCACTATTGATATTGATTTATATACAGAAGAAGCAGTTAATCTGGCGCATGATTTGCGGCAACTTCAAGCATTTACGGATAACGAATCTTTGAACCTAGCCATGAGTCAAATCACCGCAGAAAATGATTGTACGATTATTTGCAACAATCTTGATAGGCTCCAACATAACATAGCTAAATTAAACAAAAACGATTGGCAATCAATTGAAGAAATCGACCAGCCGCTTATTATTAGTCAGCTTGCCGAACACAAATTCCTGTACGAGAACGACAATCCTACTACGTCGATTAGTCGTATCTCTTGCGCCCTTAAGCAACCGCCAAATAGCGACGCGACGCTGCTAGCTTTATTTTATTATCTGGCTTTTGTCATTCATGGTACAGTATCCGACACAGCCAATGTTCGTTTGGGATATTATGATCTTAGTGAACATACTGAACGAATTAATAAAAGTACGTCTTGTATTTGCGACTTTGCCGCACTTAGCAATTTAGCAGACAGAGCCAAACTACGAGACATATACCATGAAGTTATCGGAAAAATGCTAGAAAAAGCAGCACTAACCCGCATTTCTCGCCGCATTAAATCCTTTTCGTACAACGACGGAAAAATGAACGTTCCAAATATCGATATGTACATTTCAGAAATCGGCATTGTTGCTGGTGAAAAAACTTGGCAGAAATTAGCAGAAGAAAAAACAATTACTAATTTACTAGATAAAATGATTCTTGAAATAGCCTAGAATCACTCTATGAAATGAAATATTAGGACATACACTGAACAGTACTGCTCTCTGCTTTCGCAATATCAATAGCATACACGCCAAGTTTTTCTTTACGCGGCGGGTAGATTTTCTGAAGAAGCCGAAGCGCTTCCGCTCTATCTTTGGCTTGCGGTACAATTTGCCGCCAGTCCTCAGCTGCCAGCATCTTAGCAAAATTATCGTAGATACGAATCGACTTAATCTGTACCGCGCCAGACTCATGACTAGCTTCTAGCTGCAATAGCTCGCCAGCCCGCAAGCGCTTGATACTGCCATAGCCAACGCGGACCTCCAAGGTTTTACGACCCGACATGATAGCGTCGTAATATGGCTTTTTAATCCTCATTTTTCGAGCGGGCGCAGCCTGATGATACTTAATATTACGAGCAAGCATGACTTGGCCGCTAGACTGTGTTTTTCGGCGACACCCCTTATGCAGTCGCGGTTTGGCGGTTTTGCCGCCAGAAACGGCACTCCTAAACGGTCTCGTGGATATATTTACTTTACGTGCAGTCACAATAGACCATTATAACAGACCTCTGCCTAACTAAGCCGAAAATGAAAAACATCTGATAGTACGCAACTACTAAATACTATTTCTCATACACCCGCAGGTACATGCCGTACAATTCTTTCTTGTATTTCTTGATGGCTTTGTCTTCTGGAGATATTAATTCGTGGCCAGCGCCGATATAAGCTGGCGTCGTTTCGTAAGTAAATTCGGCACCGCTGGCCTTAGCCATGCCTTCGGCGATATTCAGTGCCATGGTTTTATCAATCAAATCGTCCTCGCTGCCAATTATCAAGCCGAGATGCTTCAGGCCTTCAGCTTTCAAATCATTGCGATAATTCTGCTTGATAATGACATAATTTGCCAGCGCTCGGTACGACAAATTGCCGTCAAAGAATTGATCTGGCAGCAAATGGTTGCCATAGACATTGCGCAGCAGCGCCATTTGCCACTTCGGTGCTTTAGAAGCGTCTGGTTCATAGTACGGCGAGAGCAGTAATACCCGCGAGAATAGTCCATCGCCATATTGCGCCAGCCACGTTGCCAGCGTACCGCCGCCAGAATGGCCGATCGCGCCCAGCTCGTCGCCCAGGCCGCTGACTAGCCCGGCGCTGTCGCCCATGAACTTCACCAACTCGCTGGCGCGAACTTGCCCGTGGAGCTTATTGTCTTTCATGCCGTGATGCGGTACTCGCGGTACGTACACATTGTAGCCCGCCTGGTAAAACCAGTCTGCCAGCTCAACCATTCCTGAAGGTTCAGCGCTAACGCCGTGAAGAATCATCACCGCTCGGGCAGTTTTCTTGCCGTGAGTTTTCAAAATTGGCCGGCAATCTGGCCGCACCTCATTATTGGCGGTATCATCGGCAATGATTTTTTGGATATCTGCCACCGACTGGTTATAATCGCGCCGCTGGATATCGGCTTTTTGCAAGTCGGCACTACGGCTAGGCCACAGAAATGCCCAAGCCGCGAATCCTGCTATCAGCGCGAGTATCACGCATATTACGATTAGTATTATCTTTTTGCTACTGAGCGCTACAGACATTTTTACACCTTTCATAAGCGAACTTTGCTTTTTACTGGATGTTGATATCCAGCAAGGATTGCAGTATTGATAACCTTTATAACTTAATTATAGCATAAACCTTACAACACTCTCCTAAATAGTTATTGCATGATGCAGCAAACTGCTCTATCCTTAATTTGTGAGCACTATTACCCGTCGAATCGCCGCTGCTATTCGCGCTAATGAATTAATTATCTAGGTAAACACAGTGCTAGGTAAGAACCCGAAAGGCCACCAAATGACCAAAAAACTACTAGAAATCGAACGCAAACGCCAGCTAACCGGTGACGCAAAAGAATTAATCAAGCAGCTGCAAGAACTTGGTTTTGAACTGCAGAGTAATCTCCACGAAATCGATACCTACTATTCCCGGCCGGATGTTGACTTTATGCAGACAGTTGAATGCTTGCGGATTCGCCAGCGCGATGGTTTTGCTGAGTTGACTTACAAGCCAGCGACGACCGCTGCGACACATACGAAAAACGATGTGATCATTAAGCCAGAGACAAACCTGCCAATTCAACCCGAGGACGCGGCAATCGCCAAACAGCTGCTCTCCAACCTCGGCATGGTGCGGCTAGTCGAGGTCAACAAATACCGTCGCTCGTTCCAGTCCCCTGATTTTCCGCAAGCAACGGTGGCCATAGACGAAATCAAAGACGCTGGGACGTTCGTGGAAGTTGAGGTTTTATCAGATGATGAGACTAGTGCCCTAGCGATAATTAGTGACATTGAAACCAAGCTCGGCCTTGAGTCGGCAGAAGTTGTTACGCGGCCTTATCGGGATATTTGTATGGGACTGTAGCGTCACCTGCCTAGCTGACCAACAAGAAATGATACGTGGACGTTGATTATTTTTATTTCAGTATAGGCAAAAACGAGAGTAAATATACAGTTTGTTGGTTTAATCTATGTTCTAATAAAAATCTTCTTTGTCAAAAGACGCTAATGGTTGACATATTCTATTCTATTCTATATCATACACTCTAGGCTGAGATGCAGCCATCCTTGAGTAGACAGGAGATGATCATGCCGAACCGGCGCGATCTGAACG
>ERZ773263.862-NODE-862-length-19663-cov-11.647083_pt1 | contig 19663 bp, 14 predicted proteins | sample MGYA00511076_ERZ773263 | MGnify/ENA primary metagenome ERZ773263 (study PRJEB29015, sample SAMEA2738155) | human oral metagenome | biome: human oral; feature: human-associated habitat; material: saliva | place: China | collected 2195 ... | reverse complement strand
TTATCAGTAATGTATAATAAAAATTAAAGCTCTTAAATCTATCCACTTATTTTTCTCCTTTATTTTATACTAAAAAGTTTATTAAGATATTTTTTTATTATACCACTTACACTATTTTGATTCAAGGTACTGAAAAAATAATATTCTTTTAATTTTTATAGTTACTTAAAAAACACTCTAACTATTTAATTATATCATATTATTAATATATTTTTTAGAAAATATATTATCATTAATTTCATATTGTTTTCAATTGTTTTTTATGATATCTTATAAATGAATAGGTGAATAAAAATATATACTTAATAAGTCAATATGTAGTTGCAAATACAAATTAAAATTTATTTTATATACTTTATATTGGGAGGAAACCATTATGAAAACAAAAGAAAATAAACTAACTTATTCAAGTTTATCATTAGGGTTAAATAATATAGTTAATTTTATTTTAGGTAGATTTGTTGGAGAATGCTATGGTTGGGGATTAGGCGCTTTAGGATTAATTCAATCTTTCGGTAAGCCAAGTTCATTTAACCGAGCTATAGACCAAGCATATTGGCAAGGTAAAGGTATTGACGTATATTATCATATAAGTAAAAGTATAATGAGCTTAAACTATGTATCTTATGTTGTGATTTAATCATGAATAATAAATATTATGATATAATATTTTTAACAATTTTCCCTATTCTATACTTCTCTTATATAAAAAACACATTAAAGATAAACATAGAGCAAGAACATATAAAAACCTTTGCTATACTAAACCTAATGGCATTCCTAACTATAATTATTCAAGATTTATATATGAAAATAAAAAAAAATAAAAAAAATAAAAAAGACGACTAATGAACCGACCCCAAAAAGTTAGACCAAAAAAACTAACTTTTTGGGGTCAAAGTACATTACGTCCTTTTATCATTTACTATTGCATTTTTTCTCCTGCTTTATAAACATCATCTAGTAGTTTATTTATTTCTTAATTCTTTTCTATATGTTTCTTTAAATGTCTTTTTCTAATACTAATATACATTTCGTATTAAACGGTACTTCATCTAATATAAAATATTTTTGTAAATACTGTAAATAACTCTCATCTTTTTCTTCTATTATGCTAGATACTTTGAAGTTTAATGGCTTAAGTAACCACTTTTCTAAATAATCTTGAATATTGTATTCTTCTTTACTTTCTCTTTCAAGTGATTGCAAGCCCCAAACCACATGAAATATAACTTCATATGCTTCTTTCTCTGTAGTTTTGTATTCTTTATTATTAATCTTATCGACATTTTGTATAATTGAATTTTCTTTAAGTTTTTTAACCCATCTATCAACTTCTTTGCTAGCTTTTTCACTTTTCGTATTTATTGTATATAGGTTATCAGAATTGTTATTGGCCCAATCTCTTATAATAAGTTTTCCATCTTTTTTTAAATTTCTATATATTTGTTTTAATACTTTAGTTCTCTCAGGACGAGACATATAACTTATTATTTCATGAAAGACACTTGACATAAAAATAATATCATATTTTTCTTTACTTTTCTCTAAATTCTCATCAGTAATAACATCAATATTTAAATTAGCTAATTCATTTTGTACTGTAGGTGAAATATCATAAGCATAGTATTTCGCACCTGTTTGTTGAACACTTTTAATAAACTCAGGGGAAATTCCTGAACCATAATCAAGTACCTTAGTTTTTTTCTTTAAATAAGGTTTTAATACATCAAATTTAGATAAGGCTGTTTTATTCATACGTGTGATATATGTATTTTTATCATTATTATAATTTTCCATTTTTCTTACCTCTTATTTTTTTCATAAATTATATTTAACTACCTTACTTCCCTTTTTTGTCTATAACCTCTAACTCTACAATAGAATTAATTAGTTACTTTTCTTTATTGTTTTTGGTTAATTATACTATACCTTATACTATTTATCAAAATTTGGCTTCTTAATTTATAGTCTAAATAGACTATAAACACAAAAAAATACCAAGCACGCTAAGTACTTGGCATTCATTAATACATTTTTACTAAATTATTTTTTCTATCCTATTAATAAGAATAAGTAGTGAGCTACTATACCGGCTATTATACCACCGATTGTATGTGAAATTATAGCTTTTGAAGATAATTTTCTTACTCCTAAAGCATCCATCATACCGATATGTGTACTTAAGTATCCACTCCAACACATACCCATCGCTGTAAATACTGCAATATCATTAGCTCCTATAAGTCCGCTTTTCAGGAACTCTGGTACTAGTGAAATAGCTCCACCAACCGCTCCTAATGCAGTTATTGGGAAGGCTATTGCTTCTGCTGATTTGAATCCAAATAATGGTTCAAGAATAAATGTTAATTTTTCTCCTAGCCATGGTAAGAATCCTACACCTTCATAAGCTGCACCAGTATAACCATCTGCTGGCATCTTGAATGTTAACATCATTACAAATGTACAAACTATAAGTACCCCTGGTATAATTGCTAATCCCATTTCAACCCCTGTTTTACCACCTTCTAGTAAAGTGTCTAAAACTCGTTGGAATGTATTTCCATCTCTTATTATTCTTACTTTTTCTGGTGAATCATCATCATTTGTTATTTCAACAACTGGATCATTTGCCTCATCACCGTAATATTTTTTAGTTTGTCTAAGCATTAAACGCACACTGACAATACTACCGATAATTGCCCCAATATTACCTATAATAGCTGCTTTAATATATCCAGCACCTTGTCCCATCATAAACATTGTTACGATAAGACCCATACCAAACGCTGTACCTAAGTTACATAATGCTGGTACTTGGTATTTTTTGAAAAACGAAACAAATCGTTTATCTTTCGCAAATGGAATAATCGCAGGGTTGTCTGATAAATATGTTGCAATTGCCCCAGTTACACTAGCCCCTGGCATTCCCCAAAGAGGCCTCATCAAAGGTGCAAATATTTTATTAATTAAAGCTATCGCTCCGAACTCTGATAAAAGTGCACTTATTGCACCCGCTATAACAGCCATCGCCATAATAAAGAATACTGTATTTAGTAATAAATCATGAGCTGTTGCCATCATAGTCTTAAACATTAATGGTGTTCCCATTTTATGAGCCATTAATCCAAAAATTAAAAAGAAAATTCCTAAGAAAACATACGTTTCCAAACTTATCGCCTTTTTAACTATTCTCTTATCTTTCCGCCTATCGTTGTTGTCCCTAGACATAAAAATCATCCTTCCTTTATTTTATTTATTATGAATTTGATTTATCTTTTTTGTTCTCTGTTCTACTACACCCTTACACATATTATAACATTTTTCACATTATTCTGGCAACTATTTTAATATTATGTTAGATTAACTCACATAAGGATTTTTTCATTTTTTTAGAGTACTGTTAAACAACATCAATTCAATATAATATTTTTTTAGATTTTTTATTATTAAACCACATTATTTTCTATGTATTTAGAAACCTTTAACTACTTTAACATTATTGTTTTCTATAATACCTAAATTATATTACAGTATTATACTTGTTATATTTTAATTTTTGTTAATTTATTTAAAGTTTACATACTCTATTTAAGCTGCATAATTTTTAAAAGATTTTTCTTAAAATAATAAGTAGTTCCTTTGCATTAAAGCGCTCTTTTTGATAGAATATAATGGCAATGAAAGACAAACTAGGAGAAAAGGTATTTTATGAAGAATAATAAAAATAACAATAAAGTTTTAAAGTTTTCTATTAGAAAGCTTTCTTTTGGTGCGGCGCCTGTTATTATTGGTGCCTTAATTTTTGGTAGTTTTGTACCAACTGATGTTCATGCTGCTGAAACAAAAAGCACTAATGTTAAGTTCACTTACTTAGCGGAAAATGAATTAACAGAGGCAGAAAAAACCTTAATTAAGAAAAGCGTCCCTAACAACATAAACGAGGACGAAACTTATTATATGGTTTATAAAAAAGAAGCTAACTGCACTCACAAAGAAGATAAAAATTCAACAGAGGTAAAAACATTACCTAACACGGGTCAAAGTTCACTTCCTCTAGCTGGATTAGGTCTAGGTTCTGCTGTTCTTGTAGTTCTTTTACTTTCTAAAAAACATAGAAATAAAGTGCTAAGCGTTGTATTAATTGGGGCAATGGGTCAAAGTATAGTTTTACCTTATGAGTCATTTGCTTTTGAGAATAAACAACTTGTTCAATATAATAATCAAAAAATTATTAATAATTCTAACGAATTAGCTAATGGTGTTATAGATATTGAAGGTTATTGCTATGTTGGTTACTTTACTCTTAAAGATTTAGATACTTTACCTAATTCTTCAACTAAAGAAGGAAATAAAAAATTAGGAACTAAACCAAATACTCCATTCCAATATAAAACAACACCTAATACTGGAGATAAAATATTAGTTGAGAATAAACCGGAATTGAAAGTTGCTACAGAAGCTATTCCTTTTGGAACTGTTACTCAATACGATGCAAATCTACCAAAAGGACAAAGCAAAGTAGTTCAAGAAGGAGTTAACGGTGAACGTACTATTTTAACTGAAGTTGCTGAAGTTAACGGTTCAAAAACTAGTAAAGTTATTAGTAATTCTATCACTAAACAACCTACTAACAGAGTAGTTGTTGTTGGTACTAAAGTAGTTGTTGCTCCGCAACCAACACCAACTCCGACTCCGAGCCCAACTCCAACTCCAACTCCAACTCCAAAACCGAGCCCAACTCCGACTCCGAGCCCAGCTCCAACTCCGACTCCGACTCCAACGCCGAGCCCAACTCCAGCTCCAACTCCAAAACCGAGCCCAACTCCGACTCCGGCTCCAAAACCAACACCGACTCCGAGTCCAACACCAACTCCGAGTCCAACACCAACTCCGAGTCCAACACCAACTCCGACTCCGGCTCCAACACCAACTCCGACTCCGACGCCGGATACTAGTACTAAACCTGTAGTCACAACTAAAAGTTCTACAGAAGTTGTTCCTTTTGAGACTGTAACTCAAAACGATGCAAACCTGCCTAAAGGGCAAACTAAAGTACTTCAAGAGGGTGTTAACGGTGAACGTACTGTAACAACAGAATTTACTACAACAAATGGAGTTACAACTAGCAAAGTAGTTGGAAGTTCTATTACAAAACAACCTATTAATAAGATAATAGCTGTCGGTACTAAGGAAGAAGTTGCTCCACAACCTACTCCTACTCCAACACCAACACCTAAACCAGAGGACAAACAAAAAGAAAAAATCGATAAAGCAGCCCTAAAAGCACAAATAGATAAAGCTAAAGCTATTACGACTGGCGATTATTCTACTACTAGTTATGAAGCTTTACAGCCTATCTTAGACTCTGCTAAAGGTATTTATGACTCTGAGTCTACTAAACAAAGTGATATTGATGCTCAAGTTGCTAAACTTAAAGCTGCTATCGATGCTTTAAATGTTGATAAATCTGATTTAGCAAAAGCTATCACAAACTCTAAAGCAAAAACAAAAGAAGACTATAGCTCATCTAGTTGGGAAAACTTACAAAAAGTTTTAGCTGAAGCTGAATTAATCAATTCTAATAGCAATTCTAAACAAAGTGAAATTGATCGAATTAACACTAAACTTCAAGCAGCTATTGAGGGTCTAAACACTGATAAAACTGCGCTTGAAAAGCAATTAACTTATGCAAGTTCTAAAAAAGATACAGACCACAGTAATGATAGTTGGAATGAATTAGAAAAAGTTAAAAAAGCTGCAGAAGATGTTAAAAACAATCCAAAAGCTACTCAACAAGAAATTGATGAAGCTACTGAAAAACTGAAAAAAGCAATAGATAATTTAACAGTAGATAAAACTGAGCTGAAAAATCAATTAAACATTGCTGAAACTAAAAAAGAAGCTGATTACAGCAAAGAGTCTTGGGGCAACTTCCAAAAAGCAGAATTAAAAGCTAAAGAAGTCAATGACCAAACATCTCCGCTTCCAAAACAAAGCGAAATTGATAAAGCTGCCAAAGCTTTAGAAGATGCAATAAAAGCTCTTGCTGTAGATAAAACAGCTTTACAAAATGTTATTAACTCTGCAAACAGCAGACGTAAAGAAGAGTACACTACTCAAACATGGAAAGATTTAGAAAATACTTTAGCATCTGCGGATACTATCTTTAACGATAGTGATGCTACTCAAAGCAAAGTGGACGAAGCTACTAAGAGTCTTACAGAAGCTATTGAGAACTTAGTAAAACTTAGTGAAAAACCTATACTGACTTTTACTAATATCGATAAAAAAGACTTAGAACGTACAGCTACAGCTAAGTATACTTTAGATAATCCAACAAATACTGAAATTAAATCTATCAAGGCAACACTGAAAAAAGGTGATACTGTTGTAAAAACTGTAGATTTAACTAAAGATAGTCTAGATGCTCTGCTGGATAACCTTGACTACTATAAAGAGTACACATTATCTACTACTATGGTTTATGACCGTGGAAATGGTGAAGAAACTGAGACTCTTGCGAATCAACCTATCCAACTAGATCTTAAGAAAATTGAAATCAAAGATATTAAACGAACTGATTTAATAAAATATGAAAACAACGCAGAAACAGATGCTACTCGCTTATCTTCAATTCCTGAAGATTTAAGTAATTACTATCTAAAAATTACTTCAAATGATCACAAAACTAATTTACTAGCTGTACAAAAAATTGAAGAAACTACAGTTGATGGAAAACAAGTCTACAAAGTAACTGCAGTAGCTGATAATTTAGTACAACGTAATGCAAATAATAATTTTGCTGAAACATATACTTATCATATTGCTAAACCTAAACCTAGCGAAAACAATGTTTTCTATGACTTTGGAGAATTAGTAAATGCTATTCAAGCTAATCCTTCAGGCGAATTCAAACTTGGTCAAAGCTTGAGCGCTCGTAACATTGTTCCTAACGGAAAATCTTATATTACTAGTGAATTTACTGGTAAGCTTTTAAGTGATGGTGATAAACGTTTTGGTATCTACGATTTAGAACATCCTTTATTTAATGTTATTAACGGTGGTACTATTAAAAACATTAACTTTGAAAATGTTGAGATAGATAAACCAGGTCAAAATCAAATTGCGACTATTGGATTTAATATTAAAAACAACGGTTTAATCGAAGATGTTAAAGTTTCTGGTTCAGTTACTGGTAATAACGATGTTGCTGGATTAGTTAATAAAATAGATGAAAATGGTAAACTTGAAAATGTAGCATTTATTGGAAAAATCAATTCTGTAGGTAATAACTCAACAGTTGGTGGTATTGCTGGTTCTAACTATATGGGATTTGTTAATAGAGCCTATGTTGATGCTACAATCACAGCTAATAATGCCAACGCTAGTATGCTTGTTCCTTTTGTTACATATATGCTAAATAGCTGGTTATCAGGTACTAAAGCAAAACTAACAAACTCTGTTGCCAAAGGAGTACTTGATGTTAAAAATACTAGAAATGTTGGAGGTATTTCTGCTAAAACATGGCCATATGGAACTGTCCAAAATAATGTAACATACGCTAAAGTAATCAAAGGACAAGAGATATTTGGTTCTAATGATGTTAACGATGAAGATGGTGGACCATATGTAAAAGAATTATTCGGAGTAATTGGATATAGTTCTGAAGAAGATGGTACGGGTAAAGATACTAAAAACCCTAACAAACTTAAACATTTAACTAAAGATGAAGCTGATACTCGTGTTGCTGGTTATAACATCACAGCCGATAAATTCGAAAGTGAACCATATTGCATGAATACAATAAACAATGTAACTACTAGCGAAACAGCCTATAATAATATTCAAGACTATAATCCTGAATACAAACAAGCTTATAAAAATATTGAGAAATTACAACCATTCTACAACAAAGATTACATTGTATATCAAGCTAATAAACTAGATAAGAATCACAACTTAAATACTAAAGAAGTTCTTTCAGTTACACCTATGAACAACAATAACTTTGTAACTGACTTAAGTGATGCAAACAAAATTATCGTTCATTATGCAGATGGAACAAAAGATTACTTCAACTTATCTTCTAGCGATGAAGGTTTAAATAATGTTAAAGAATACACTGTAACTGACTTAGGTATTAAATATACACCTAATATCGTTCAAAAAGATCACAGTGCTTTAATCAACGGTATCGTAGATATCTTAAGCCCTATTGAACTTCAATCTGATCCAATTTACCAAAAACTTGGTAGAACAGGACCAAATAAAGTAAATGCGATTAAAAATCTATTCTTAGAAGAAAGTTTCGACTATGTAAAAGCTAATTTAAATACATTAGTAACTAAACTAGTTGAAAATGAAGATCACCAACTTAATAATTCTCCTGCAGCTCAACAAATGATTCTTGATAAAGTTGAGAAAAATAAAGCTGCCTTATTATTAGGTTTAACGTACTTAAATCGTTACTATGGTGTTAAATTCGATGATGTTAATATTAAAGAATTAATGTTATTCAAGCCTGATTTCTACGGTAAAAATGTTGATGTTCTTGATAGATTAATTGAAATTGGATCTAAAGAGAATAATATCAGTGGTTCAAGAACATATGATGCTTTCGGTGAAGTTCTAGCTAAATATACTAAATCTGGAGATTTAAATAACTTCCTAGACTACAATAGAAAACTATTCACTAATATCGATAATATGAACGATTGGTTCATCGATGCTACAAAAGATAAAGTCTATGTAGTAGAAAAAGCTTCTCAAAATGAAGGTGTTGGTGAGCATAAATACCGTGCTTACGATAACTTAACTCGTGGATTACACAAAAAAATGATTCTTCCATTATTAAATCTAGATAAGACAGAGATGTTCCTAATTTCTACTTATGACACTATGTCTTACGGAACAGCTAATAAATACAATACTACTTTAGAAAAACTTAAACCTGAGATTGATTTAGCCGCACAACGTCAAATAAATTACCTTGACTTCTGGCATAGATTATCTCTCGATAAAGTTAAAAATAGATTATTCAAAGATATAGTATATCCTGTTTGGGAAGGATTCTATGTTTGGGGTCACGGTTGGCCAGGTTGGCCTGAACGTTACGGCCAATTCAAAAACAGCACTGAAGTATACGCTCCAATCCGTGAAATCTACGGACCTGTAGGAGAATACTACGGTGATAACGGAGCTGTCGCTGGAGCTTATGCAAGTATTTACGACAATCCAAATGATAATCGTGCTAAAGTAACATTCGTAATGTCTAATATGATTAGTGAATACGGAGCTTCTGCTTTCACGCACGAGACTACTCACTTAAATGACCGCCTTGTTTACTTCGGTGATTTTGGTCGCCGTGAAGGTACAGATGTTGAAGCCTTTGCTCAAGGTATGCTTCAATCACCTGCTACACAAGGGCACCAAGGTGAATACGGAGCATTAGGATTAAATATGGCATTCGAAAGACCTAACGATGGTAACCAATGGTATAATACTAATCCAAATGATCTTAAATCACGTGAAGCTATTGATAACTATATGAAAGGTTATAACGATACTCTTATGATGTTAGATAACCTTGAAGCTGATGCAGTTCTTAGTCAAAATAATAAAGAACTAAACAATCTATGGTTCAAGAAAGTCGATAAACAAATGAGAGGTGACTCAAAAAACCAATTTGACAATGTTCGTGCTCTAAATGATGCTGAAAAAGAAATTCAACTTAACTCAGTTGATGACTTAGTAGATAATAACTTTATGACAAACCGCGGACCAGGAAATGGTATCTATAAACCTAATGATTTTGCTTCTGCATATGTCAACGTGCCTATGATGACAGGTATCTACGGTGGTAACACAAGTGAAGGTTCTCCTGGAGGTATGTCATTTAAACATAATACATTTAGATTATGGGGTTACTATGGATATGAAAAAGGATTCCTTGGTTATGCTACTAATAAATATAAACAAGAAGCTAAGAACAGTGGTAAAAATACTCTAGGTGATGACTTTATCATCAGCAAAATCTCTGATGGTAAGTTCTCAACATTAGAACAATTCAAAAAAGCATACTACAAAGAAGTTAAAGACAAAGCTTCAAATGGTTTATCAACATTTGAAATAAATGGAACAACAGTTTCTTCATATAATGATTTACTTGCCCTATTCAAAGAAGCTGCAGCTAAAGATGCCGCAACTATAAAAACAAATAACAATGGTAGTAAATCAGTATCTACAAATAATACAACAAAACTAAAAGAAGCTGTCTTCAAGAAACTTCTTCAACAAACAGATAGTTTCAAAACTTCTATTTTCAAATAGGATTAAAAATAAAGGCTAGGAATAAATTTTCCTAGCCTTTTTAATAATAAAAAACTAGCCTATGGACTAAATCCAAAGACTAGTTATGTTTATAATATTGATACTTCTTTTTTATATTGTTCTTTTATATTTTCATCAAGCTTATCATCACTAATAATCGCAGTTAAATCTTTTAATCTATAAAATGAATAAAAAGCATGAGTTGAAAACTTACTGTGATCCGCAAGCACATATCTTTCAGTTGCGTTATTTAATATAGTATCATTACAACGTCCCTCTTCCTCATCAGATATCGTTACTTTCTCTAAATCAATACCATTAACCCCTACAAAAGCCTTATTAACACTTATCTTACTAAGAGCATCTTGTGTAAAATATCCTACAAAACCTTTTGTTTTTGGTCTATACCTTCCTCCGATAAAGATAAGATCACATGATGGATTATCTTTAAATTGTTCAAATACTGTCATAGAGTTAGTTACGATATTTATATTTCTATCTTGTAGAAATTCCGCTAAATAACTAGTAGTGCTTCCTGCACCGATAAAAATAGTTTCATTATTCTTAATTAATCCGGCTACTTTACGAGCTATTTCCTTTTTCTCATCAACATTGACAGATATTTTTTTATTAAAATTATCTTCTTGATAAAAGTTTTTCGGTTTTAATTTTGCTCCACCATGAATTCTAGTTAAATGACCATAATCTTCTAGTTCTTTTAAATCACGTCTAATAGTCATTTCAGTTACTTTCATATCATTAGCTAAACGATTTACTCTAACTAAGTGTTTTTTCTTTAATTCATTTAAAATATAACTATGTCTATCTATTTTTAACATACTTACACCTCTTTTCTCAGATAAAATTATAGTCATCTAAATCATATATAGACTTAGACAACTATAACAATTTTATTTTTCTTGTGCTTTTACTATTCTTGTATTAAGTAAATTATCATGTAACAAAATAGGATTTACTTCTCTTGCTACATATTTTTGATACAAGAAATAGAACGATACTAACGGTATAGTAAACCAGAATAAAACTACTTTTGCTAAAAATTCTCTAATTAAATATTTAGAAAAATCTATTTTCTTACCATCAGTAGGAACTATTCTTATTTTACAGATTTTTTTACCTATAGTTTGCCCTTTCCAATTACTTGGTAAGTATCCATATAATAATATTGCAAAAATTATTATTGAAATCATCATATACAAAGCATTTCTTTCATTCTCAGGTCCACCTATATTTCGAAGGTTACGACTTGTATATTGGAATAAAAGTGCTATTGGTAAATAAATAGCTAAATCTATTACATAAGCAATTATTCTCTTTACAGATGATGCATCTTCTCCTGTTAAATCAGGTACTTCTTGATTAGTTTCTTCAGGTACATTTGCTGTTGATTTTGGAGCTATATTTCTATCATTAAAGCTATATGAATTATTCTTTTTTATTTTTTTTACCATTAGCTCTACCTAATCTTCTAAGTTTACATTATGATATACTTGTTGAACGTCTTCACAGTCATCAAGCATTTCTAACATTCTTTCAAATTTAACTTTATCTTCTTCACTTAAAGTTACTTCGTTTTGAGGAATCATAGAAATTTCAGCAACTTCAAATTCTTCAATACCTGCAGCTTTTAATGCTTCTTGAATTTCGTGGAAGTGTTCTGGATCACCATAAACAATTGCTAATTCTTCTTCTTCAACGATATCACGAGCATCGATATCAGCTTCCATAAGGATTTCTAATAACTCATCTGCACTTTTTCCTTCAACACCGATAACTGCAGTATTATCAAACATATAGTTAACTGAACCAGTAACACCTAAGTTACCTCCATTTTTACCTAATGCTGTACGTACTTCTGCAGCTGTACGGTTAACGTTGTTAGTTAGGGTATCAATAATTACCATTGTTCCACTAACTCCAAAACCTTCATAGCGTAATTCATCGTAGTTTTCTTCACTACCACCTTTTGCTTTTTCAATAGCTCTATCTATAATATTTTTTGGTACACGATATGTTTTTGCTCTTTCAAGAACAACTTTTAGATTTCTATTACTTTCAGGATCTGGTTCACCACTTTTCGCAGCTTGGTAGATTTCACGACCAAATTTAGCGTATATCTTACTAGTGTTAGCGTCCTTAGCGGCTTTTTTTTCCTTAATATTATTCCATTTACGACCCATAATAAATCTCTCTTTCTTTTATTTAATTTGTTTTGTTTTTTTTAAAATCTTTTATTTACTTTATAAATATCCTTAATTTGTATAAATTTTCCTGTGATTCTATACTTAATTAAAAACATTATACACCCTACTATATTACAATATATAAGCTGTTTTTTCAAGAATTTTATTATCGTTTTTACTTGTATTTTGTTATATCAAACAATTTTTTTTATAAATCAAACATATTATTTTAAACACGTAGTATGTTTTATTTATATATATATACAAATATTCTATTTGAACGTATTTCTTTGTTATTATTAGCGTAGATTTCTCCTAAAAAATAGAGTACTATATTATTTATAGTACTCTATATCTATATAATTAAATTCATTTTTAGTAAGCCAATATGTCTTTATTTCATCCTTATTGTAATATACTTCATAAATATATTCACCTATTCCTTCATCTTTAAATACAATTCTATATTTATCATTTAATTCTATTATACCTCTCCATGCATCTGTTCTCCATGAATCAGTCATAAAAACTTTTTTATATTCAACTACTTTTATTTTGTTTATTTTCTCATTATTTCTCAACTTATAATTTTTAATCACGTGATTAACTAAACTTTTTTCAGCTTGTCTTATTTTTCGTTTTTCTTCATCGCTTTTATCTTCATACTTTTCTAATATATATTGAATCTTTTGATTTTGTTCTACTTTCTGCTTTTCTCCATACAATGTCAAAGCAGTTAAACAAATCATACTTAATAATATCTTTATTAATTTTTCCATTTTTCTAACCTACTTTATTCTTTGTTCATCTTCATTATATCATACTTACTCATAAAAAAAATAGAGTATTAATACTCTATTTCTAATAGTTTTACCTGCGGTGTTATTATTCCCGCTTCACTTTTCAAATATAAACCATAGCTATTTGGCAAATAATCTATAAGGTTATCATTATCTAACATCATTTCATAAAATGAAGGATATCTAATTTCTCCTAAATTTGTTTCAAATCTCCTATCATACTTTTCTTCATCAATATTTTTATCATTTTTTAAAACTATTAACAATCTATACTTTGTATAATCTTGACAGTGACAACCTATCATATCATCATTATATGGACTCTGTCCATCTGTATAATCTAATATAAATCTATAGTCTACTATATCCTTATTCTTTAATCTATTTTGTAAATACTCTTCAGCACTACTTGTAAAGTTAATATTCATTTTTTCACCTTCTTTTTTATATTATACATATATTTCCCCTCATTTAACAAGGAGAAAGGCCCATCTTTCGATGAGCCGTATATTATGAAAAAAATATTTTAACTTTAAAAATTATTTCCTTAACCACTTTGTTTTAGAGTATAATCTTTATGTGTGTTATGTTTATTATTATATAGACACAGCTTTATATAAAGTTAAAGCTATAATTAAAGTGTAATTAAAAATTTCCTATGCTTCTAATTCACATAGGAAATTTTATTTTAATATACTCTTTGTAATTTTTTTGCTTTTGTTTGAACTACATTTAGTGGTACTGATTCTTTTGTTATAACACTTGTATCTAATCCAAACCATTTTTCTGGAGTTACAGTTATACGTTTTAATTTTAATCTTAAACTCATAATAAATGTATCAAATGAAGATAAACCATTGTTATTACCTAATACTTCATTTATTAATACAAATCGGAAATCCCCAACTGTTTCTACTTTACCTTTTAAATTATATTTAGTCGGTTGTAAGTCTAACTCTTTATTTTCTAATAAATCAGCTATTATTTGATGCATAAACATATTTATTCGTTGGTGCTCTCTAAATCCTAGATTAAAAGTAATTTTGAATATTTTTTTATCGCTATATTTCGTTACTTTATATTCACGTTTATAAGGTTTATCTAGAACATTTATATGAACAAAAAAGTAAACATTAGCTCTTTTCGGCTGTTTATTTAAAATTGAATATAATACCGCATAATCAACATCTTCTTCTCTTTTTGCACCTGTTAAATAAACTAAGTTAGTCGCATATTTAGGAATACTCTTATCACCACTTAGCTGTAATAATTGTTTTTTATAATTATCAACAGTTAGATATTGTGATTCTCTTTCTTTAATTTCTGTTCCTTTATGCCAAATAAACATTATTGTAAAGATAAATAACGCTATAATAACAGTTATATATCCACCATTAACGAATTTTAAACTATTCGCAAATAGGAATAATAATTCTTCTGCTCCAAAGAATGATAAGAATATTATTGATGCTACTTTATTATTTTTAATTTTGAATAAATATATTGATAATAGTATTGTCGTTACAAACATTGTTATACTAATACTTAATCCATATGCCGCTTCCATATTACTACTAGTTCTAAAGAATAATACTACTGAGCTACTACATATAAACAGTATAATATTTACCGTTGCAACATATACTTGTCCTTTTAATTCTGTAGGATATTTAATTATTAATTTAGGGAATAAGTTTAATTTTATCGCCTCTGAAATTAATGTAAATGATCCAGTAATTAAACTTTGACTAGCTATTATAGCAGCAAGTGTAGCTAATAGTACTTGTAGTACTAAAAATTCATCAGGAACTATCGCGAAGAATGGATTTTTACCTGCGTCAAACTTATCTGATAGTAAATATGCCGCTTGCCCAAAATAATTAGCTACTAAACATATTTTTACCAGAGTCCATGCCATTCTAACATTTTTTCTACCACAATGTCCTAAATCAACATATAAGTCTTCTGCTCCAGATACACATAAAAATACTGCTCCTAATAAAACAAAAATACCTGGTTGGGTAACTAATAAGTTATAGGCATAATAAGGATTTAATGCTTTTAAAATAGTTGGATTAGCTAGTATTTGTCTACTACCCCAAAATAACAATGATAAAAACCATAAGCTCATTATTGGACCAAATAGCGATCCTATTTTTTTAGTTCCAAAACGTTGAAATGAGAATATGAAAATAAAAATAAGTAATACCATTACTATTACATCATCAGTTTCTAATTTTGGAAAAATATCATGTAGTCCTTCTACCGCGGAAGTTACTGTTATGGCTGGTGTTATTATTCCATCAGCTAGTAATGTAGCTCCTCCTAACATCGCTAAAAATACTACACTTTTTCTCGTTTTATTTTTTATTAATGCAAAAAGTGAAAATACTCCACCTTCACCATGGTTATCTGCTCTTAGTGCTATTAATACATATTTAGTTGTTGTTTGTAAAGTCATTACCCAAAATATTAAACTAACAAACCCCAGGATTAACATTTCATTTAGTGCTCCATCACTATTTTTAACAAATGATTTCATTACATATAGAACTGATGTCCCTATATCACCAAAGATAATCCCAATAGTTATTATTACACCAAGAAAAGTTAGTTTTTTCTTATCCATAATATTGCTCTATCCTTCACATAAATAAATTAAAATAAAGATAATTTACTGAAAACCATCTTTATTTCCATATATTATTATAGACCTCTTATTTTTAAAGTCAAGAGGGAATTTTATTAAATTTATACTATTTTAGACTTAATATTATAGCTATTTATATATTTTATATATTTTGCTGTTTATAAAATAAGTATAATTGATTTAATAATTAAAATTTCTTATTTTATATTTTGATACCTATAGGGATAACCCTAATCTAATAATTTAATAAATTAAAATTAATTATTTCTTAATCTTATAAGGTTAGTTTTTATGTTTTTTTATAATATTTTTTCTTTTAATTTTCTCCTTAATCTTTTTTTTGAAAACATTTACTTTTCTACTTTACAAAACTACTTTTCTTGTGTTACCATAAGTATAAAGGAAAAATTTAACACATTAAATTTTAATAGTAAATATTTTTTGTGAGGTTAGAGTATTTTCCACAATAGAAGGGGTGTTATTATGTTAATTAAAAGTAAAAAAGTTTGGTCAAGTAGCCAATTTCTTCCTCTTATTTTAGAAGTTGAAAATAATAAAATAGTTGCTGTTTATGATTATGATCACTTCGATAAAGTTGATTATGATTTTGGTAGTAATCGTGTTCTACCTGGTTTTATAGATATACATACACATGGTGCTTACGGTTATGATACTAATGATGCCACAGAAGAAGGTTTGCGTAACTGGACAAAAAATTTACCGAGTGAAGGAGTTACGTCTTTCTTACCTACTACTATTACTCAAACTGAAGAAGTTCTTCTTAAAGCTGTAGCTAATGTTGCGAAAGTTTATCGTGAAGGTTATGAAGGCTCTGAAATATTAGGAATTCATTTTGAAGGGCCATATCTAGATGCAGAAAAGCGCGGTGCTCAACCTCTTAGCTGTATTCAAACTCCAAGTGTTGAACAATTTAAAAAATTCCAAGAAGCTAGTGATAATTTAATAAAATTAATTACTATTGCTTGTGAAAAAGATGTTGATTACAAATTAACTAAATACTTAGTTAGTCAAGGTATTCGCGTTAGTCTTGGTCACTCTGCATGTAATTATAAAGAAAGTTATTTAGCATTTGCTAATGGTGCAAGTTCTCAAACACATGTTTATAATGGTATGGTAGGTTTTCATCATCGTGATGGTGGTCAAGTTGGTTTTGCCTTACGTGCTCATGATGTATATGGTGAAGTTATTTGTGATGGTATTCACTCTACTACTGATGCCTTAAACACTTATTTTACAGCTAAAGGTAGACACCATGGTATTATGATTACTGATTCACTTTGTGCTAAAGGTTGTGGACGTGGTTCTTATATCTTTGGTGGTGAAAATATGGAAATATATGAAGATGGTAGTGCACATCGTGATGATGGTCGCTTAGCTGGTTCTACTCTTCGTGTTATCGATGGTTTAAGAGTTCTTATCGAAGATGCTCTTGTTCCTGTAGAATCTGCGATCAACTCTTGCACAAAAAATCCGGCAGAAATGCTTGGTTTTGGAGATAGAAAAGGAAAATTAAAAGTTGGATATGATGCCGATTTTGTAGTTATAAATTCAGATTATGAAGTATTAAGTACTTTTTCACGTGGTAAAGAAGTATTTAAAAAAGACTAATTTTAAGAATTTAAGGAGTTTTATTTATGAAATATTTAGTATTCGAAACAAAAAAAGAAGCTTCTAAAGAAGCGTACAAAATTTTAAAAAGTTTAATTAATGAAAATTCTACATTAGGTCTAGCTACTGGTTCTACACCTACAGATCTTTATGAAGAAATGATTAAAGACCATAAAGAAGGAAACTATAGTTATAAAAATATTAAAAGTTATAATTTAGATGAATATGTAGGTATTAGCTATGATCACCCAGAAAGTTACCATAAATTTATGGATGTAAATCTATTTGATCATATTGATATTGATAAAAATAATACTCATGTTCCAGATGCTAGTGCTGAAAATCTAGACCAAGCATTAGAAAACTATCAAAACGAGCTAAATAACACTACTATAGACGTTCAAATACTTGGTCTTGGTGGAAATGGTCACATAGGTTTTAACGAGCCAGGAACACCGTTTAACAGCGGTGTACACGTTATTGATTTAAAAGAAGAAACTATCAAAGCAAACTCAAGATTCTTCAATAATGATGTAAATTTAGTTCCTAAACAAGCTGTTACTATGGGAATTAACGATATTATGAAAGCTAAACACATTATTTTATTAGCTTTTGGTAAAGAAAAACAAGCTGCCATTAAAAATCTAATAGATAGTGATATTGTTGATGAAAGTATTCCTTGTACTGTATTGAAAAAACATCCAAGTGTTTATGTATTAGTAGATAAAGAAGCTGATTTTAGAAATTAAATATAATAAAATGCTGCAATTTGTAGCATTTTATTTAACATAATAATGTAAACGTTTTATAAAATTTAGGGAGGTACATTATGTATAAATTACAATGGAATAAAATTGGAGTAGTTGCTCCTCAAGAAGGTTATGAAAAAAATATTGGAACTGCTGGATTACTAAAAGGTGTAATCGATAATAAACTTATCTTTGGTGGTGGCGCTAACTTTCCTGGTGGTTTGCCAGTTGATGGTGGTACTAAAGTAACCCATAAAGATATCTACTTATATGAAATAAAAGATAATGAACATGTATTACTAGATCAAATTCAACATGATTATCCAATAGCTTATGGCCCTAGTGCTAACTATAAAGATAAATTATATTATATTGCGAATAAAGATGAATCTTCAGCTGATATATTAGAATTAACAATAAAAAATAATAAATTAAATATCAATGTTATTGGAGCATTACCTCTAACTATAGAAAATACTATTGCTGAAATTTATAACAATAAACTTTATTTCGGTATTGGTTCTATAAATGGAAAAAATACAAAAGAACTATATTCATATGACTTAGAAACAAAAACATTCGAAGTTGAAACGGAATTTCCTGGGGAATTACGCTCACAAGCTTTAAGTTATATTTACAATGACTCACTAATTGTTTATGGTGGCGGTGCGGCCGAAACTTATAGTGATGGGTATAAATACGTCTTTAAAGAAAAAACTTGGACTAAACTTCCAGATGTAATAGTAGATAACTATGAATATTCATTATTAGGAGCCGATTGGTGTAAATTAAATGAAGATGAACTTTTAGTTATTGGAGGTTTTGATAAAGACGTGTGGAAAGATGCAGTATTTAAACTTAGTACTCTTACAGGTGAAGAACATGCAAAATACCGTGATGCTTACTTTAGACGTCCTGTAGAAGACTTTAAATGGAATAAACATGAACTAGTTTATAACCTCAAAAATAATACATGGACTAAACTGGACGAAATAAACTTTGAAGCACCATGTGGACACGCCTTACTATCAACAGATGATCACGTATACTCTATTATGGGAGAAATTAAACCAGCAGTAAGAAGTCCATACATACATCAAACTAAAAAATAAAAATATAAATCCTCCTTATTAGACAATAATCTAGTAAGGAGCTTTATTTATATAAACTTTAAGTACAAAAAAAGACCTTCCAAAAGGAAGGTCACTGTTGCCTGGCAACGTTCTAGTCTCGCAGGGCGTAAACCCAACTACATTCGACGCTAAAGAGCTTAACTTCTGTGTTCGGTATGGGTACAGG
>ERZ773263.861-NODE-861-length-19664-cov-3.523739_pt1 | contig 19664 bp, 15 predicted proteins | sample MGYA00511076_ERZ773263 | MGnify/ENA primary metagenome ERZ773263 (study PRJEB29015, sample SAMEA2738155) | human oral metagenome | biome: human oral; feature: human-associated habitat; material: saliva | place: China | collected 2195 ... | reverse complement strand
GCAGGCGGTGGAGGCGCGTGACGACGCCGCGGTAGAGGAGACGTCGCAAAGCACATCCATGCCGAGCGGACCCGACCACCCGGTGATCCGGCACTTCCGGCACCGTGTGGAGCGCTTCACCAACGACGGTCGCGCCACCGGGCGCCTCACGGGTATCGACGCCGCGCGCGGCCTAGCCATGGTCGGCATGGTGGCGATCCACACCCTGCCGGAGCTGAACGAAAAAACCGGCCGCCCCACCATGAACTGGAACCTCTTCTCCGGGCATGCCTCCGCCCTCTTCGCCGTGCTCGCCGGGGTGACCATCTCACTGCTCAGCGGCGGCAACAACCCCCACACAGGCGACAGAATGCAGCAAACCCGGATCATGCTGGGCACTCGTGCCCTCGTCCTCCTGCTGTTCGGGCTGACCCTGAACTTCATGGACTTCTCCGCGCACAACATTCTGCTGTACTACGGGCTGTACTTCCTGTTGGTCATTCCCTTCACCACCATGACCTCCGGGCAGCTGTTCGTCATGGGCGGATTCTGTGCCATCTTCGGGCCGCTAGCCATCCAAGCCACGCGGCTTGTCACCGTAATCGATCCCAGCCCCAACCCCTCCCTCGAGCAAGCCGTCAGCGACCCCATCGGTACCGTTCTGGCTCTCTTTGCCTTGGGAACCTACCCGGCGTTTACCTGGCTGACCTTCATTTTCATCGGCATGGGCATTGGCAGGCTACAGCTCACCCGCGAAAAAACTCAGACCAAGCTGGTGTTTTATGGACTCACCATCGCTCTAACGAGCTCTATCGCCTCCCAAATGCTGCTCTACCAATTCGGCGGGCTGGAAGCCATCCAACGTGCCAACGCCAGCATGAGCAGCGACAACATCCAATCCATCATCGACTTCGGCGGCGGCAACGATCAGCTTGAAACAACCATGTGGTGGTTGGTCATCCCCACCCCACACTCCAACACCACGTTCTCCGTCCTGATCAGCGGCGGAATCGCCATCGCGTTGATTGGAGTGTTCCTGATGCTGGGCAAACAAAAAGTCGTGCCGCTCGCACTGCTCGCCGACATCGGATCCATGACCCTCACCCTGTTCACTCTCCACCTCACCTTCCTCAGCATCGTGGACGTGGATGCCAGGCCCGTGCTGTGGTTCATCACCCAAATCGGCGTGGCCATCAGCATCGCCGCCATCTGGAAACGCATCTGGAAACGCGGCCCCCTCGAATACATTGTCACCACCGTCTGCGGAAACACCGCACGCATACTCCAACCCAAAGTCGCATCGCTCCTGCGGCGTGGTGGAGCAAGCGGAGACGAAGCACAGCGTGAGGGCCTAGACGGCGCGGACTCGGAGTCCGACGCGGACCTGGAGGACTCCGAAGAACTGATTCCTTCCATCGAATCGGTCTTCCTGCCCGCCCTCCACGACGTGAACACCACTATGCAGTACAAACAAGGCAAAAACATCAACCGCGCAAGCCACGTACGACTTTTCGGGCAGCCCGTCCACACGACGCATCACAAGAAGAAGTGAAGGGTGAGCATATGCGCTATAGTGATGGCTGGTTCTGTCACACCTAGAGCGCACGAAAGGAGGCACAGGCGCAATGGCTGCTCGAAAACGCAGGAGGAAGCGCAATCAGGACTGGGATCCCAGCTTGTTTGCCATGAGCCCCGAACGGCTTGAAGAACATCTCAAGCTCAGGACCAGGGCACGAAGAATCCCAGACAAGAAGAAGCAAGCAAACAAAATGGCCTGTCGCCGCTCGGCGTCAGGCCATTGGCCGTTTATGGGGCTTGTGACATGGAGTTGTGACACACCACTCCTTTTTCGCAGGGCATAAGTGGCATTAAATCTGCGAACATACCTAAGACCTGCCGGAAGCATGGGATGATTTATTGTCAGCACACATGCGTAAATTGTTAGTTTCTATTGACAATTGTTGACCCTCCCCCAAATGAGTGCCAGTTTGGTATTAGTGCCCCGACCCTAGTAGTAAACTAACTAAGATGTAATCCTCTTGAATAAAGGAACCCAATTAGGAGGCGTGATGACGCACCGTGAAGACCCCACTGGCGACGAACTCGTCGGCAGCAACGTTGCTGCTGTGGAGCAGGTGGACGGGCTGACCGCGAGCAGCAGCCCGTCTGGCGACAGTGCGAGCCATCAGCAGGCGCACCCCGCCCCCGGCACCTACCAGCGCAGCACCATGCCCGAAGTGATGATTCTGGGGCTTGCCGGCATTGCGTTTGTGGTTGCCCTGTTCATTCTGCTGTGGTCGGGGTTCAACGATGCCATTGGCTCGCAAGCTGGGCTTTTGGTGGGTTCTTTTGTTCTGACCTCCGGTTTCCTTGTCATGTCATGGGCGTTGTATCGACGCGCGCTCAGCGAGCAGGACACGGCTGTGACGCTGGATCGGGAGCGCCGCCAGGAAACAGCCGCGCTGGATCGCCTCAACCGAGAGGAAGCCGCCAAGCAAGCACAACTTGAGCGCGACGAACAATCCCGCCAGGCGGGCGAGCACATTCTGTTGGCCAGCGAACAGGATCGGAAACTGCATGCCTCTGCGCGGCGCACTGAATTGTCCACTCGACTGAATGCCACATTGCCGCGTTTGTGTAGCGAAGACTCCACAATGCAGGCCGCAGCCATCACTGAATTGCTTTTCCAAATTGATGATTGGTCGGCACTCATCAACACCGAAATTGACGCCGAATTTGCCCCCGAGAAACGCCACATTCTTTCCGAAGAAGGGCGCAGACGCCGTCAGGAATTGTTTAATCTTGCCTTTAATAATGAGATTAACAATAACGAAGTGTTGAAAACACGATGCGATGGTCTTGTCCAGCGCCTGCATAAGGATTCCAACCTCCGCACCCTCGATGACCTGGACAAAACCCGCCTCGCCCTGGGCATTCAGCTCATCGCACAGCGGGGAAACAATGGCGGCATGGTGAGCACCCAGGCGCAATTTGAAAACGTGAAATTCCCGACCGGGCTGCGCCTTTCCGGCAACTTAAGCGGCCTGAACTTCCGTGGCGCGGAACTCCCCAAAGCCAACCTACAGGGCGCAGACCTGCGCGGATGCGACCTGCGCGACACAAACCTGCAAGGTGCTGACCTGCGCAAAACCAGCTTGCTCGGGGCAGACCTCATGTCCGCCCACCTGGAAAACTCCAACCTGCGCGGCTCCGACCTGCAGAAAGCCAACCTGCACAAGGCGGTACTCCGCAACGCCGACCTGCGCGACACCGATCTCGAAGGCGCTTACCTTGTTGGCGCGGACCTGCAGGGCGCTAACCTGCAGAAAGCCAACCTGCGGCTGGCCAACCTTCAGGAATCCCACCTGCAACAGACACACCTCCAGCAGGCCGACCTGCAGCAAGCCGACCTGAAAAACACCTCCCTGGCTTCCGCGAAAATGGACAGCGCGAATTTCCAGGAATCCCGCTTGCAAAACTCCGACCTACAACAAAGCGACCTGCGCAATGCAAATCTCCAAGGCGCGGACATGAAGAATGTGGATTTGCAGTGGGCGAAACTCCAGGGTGCCAACCTCCACAAAGCCAACCTCTGCGAAGCCAAGGCACTCAACTCCGAATTCAACGAACACACCAATTACGACAGCGCAATGTACAACATGTCCACGATATTCCCCGAAGGGTTAAGCCCCATCACCACGCGCATGGTGTTCATTGATGAAGACGGCCGCCCCACCGAAATCCGCGAGGCCGAACTGGCTTAGCTGCCGCTCGGGGACCGTGAGATAGGTCCACTACCAGGCCGCGTCTAGCTCGCCACGATATTGTCGCCGTTGCGGCAAATACGGGACGCGCCGGTTGAGCGCACTTCGTCGTTGGAAGCCTGCGCGCAAGACCAGCCATCGTCAAAGGCGATGTGCCGCGAGGCACCCTGCCCCTGAGATTCAGCGACGGTGCCGTATTGTTCCATCAATCCGATGGCTTCTTGGCAGGGAGTGGACTTTGTTGCCATCACGTTCTGCCCGTTGTGGGTCACTCCGCACGCCACGAAATCAGCAGCGCTGGGCTGGTGCCGTGCGGATGTGGTGGGGGCTGCGGTGCTGGTTTGGGTGGTCGTCGTGGTTACAGGCGTTTGCACGGTTCCCTTGGTGGTGATGGTGCGCGCAACACCGGTGATGGTGAAGGAATTGTTGCCGGAACCGCAGTTCAGGGTCGATGAGCGCAGTTCACATGTCACCGCCCCCAGGAACACCTTCTGGTTATCGCGCAACGGCACCAGGCGGTCCGGTTGTGCGTGGTCAAACATGCCGTAGGTGAGTCCGCTTGTCGACGCCGTGATTGCATCCGGCGATGCGCTGTAGGTTGAGGTTTGCACCTTGGGAACACCGGATTCTGGGGTTCCTTGGCAGGTAACCTGCTGGTCGTTGAACACACACATGCCTTGCGCGCCGGTGGAGTAGGAAAACACGTAGCCGTTGGCGGTTCGGAACTTTTCTGCGTCCTGCACAATGGCTTTTCCGCTGGCGGGGGTCGCGGTGACAACTTTTGTCGAGGTAACCACAGGGCTTGCTGTCAGCGTGGGTGCCGCGTCGCGCGAACCGCAGCCTGCCAGGGTACCCGTCAGAATCACAGCCGCACACGCAGCAGCGCACCCAACCCACTTCATGCCTTGTACTACCTTTCCTGACACCATCTCCTACTTGAGAGAATCTTAATTGCTACATAGCCCAATGTAAGATTTTGTGTCATGTAGCACCCCTGTTTTTCACCCCACCCCACAGTCACGCATCTGCGGGTAGCAGTGGCGTAATCGAACATCTATATGATAGACAGGATGGGGAACGCGCGGAGAGCAGAACAAGAGATGTGGGGACGACAATGAAGCAACGCAGGTCACCGGGCATGCAGCTAATCTGCCTTGACGCTGACAGCACCTACGAGCAACCCATGGGCTTGGGGGAATCCCGTTGGGGCACGGTGGCGGTGCATGTGAAAACAGCTGACAACTCTGGGCAGCGCGGGGCCGGTGGTGCGCAGCTAATGCTGGCGCACGAGTTCATTGCGACGCGGCTAGCTGGGGCTTTGGGCCTTCCGGTGGTGTCCGGCGAGGTGGTCACCCTCCCCGACCGCAATGGAACAGCCTGGGCATCCTTGCAGGTCGACGCCATCGAGCCGACGTTTCCACCCACTAATCCCGCCGAGCTGGCCAGTATTTTCCCCGAGGTCACGGCCGGGATTGAGGTGTTTGACCTGTGGCTAGGCAACACCACCCGCACCGAACACAACATCCTCTTCTCCCCCGATGTCGGCGCCTGGGTGGTGGGGCATGAGGGCTGCTTCGCCAACCTAGACGGCGAAGCACCAGCCGAGGAGCCTTCCGGTTTTCTTCCGCCGCCCGATCCACGCTGCCCGCACGTGAAAAAATGGTGCGCACGCGTCCAGTTTTTCCCAAGCGACACTATCGAACACATTATGCAGACCGCGTTTTCGCTACGGCTCCTTAACGCGCAGACGCGAAACGCCTACAAAAAATATCTTCTTAACCGGCGCGACAGGATTCAGGAACTGGTCAACACTGCCTCCCCTTATGGCGAGGTCCAGGCCAACCAACCCACTCTCAACTTTGTGGGTGCCGACGAATGAGAACCTGGTACCTCATACAATTTACCCCCGACCTCACGGCGCGCGAACCCCGAAACGTCGGCGTTGTGGTGCACGACGATGCCGACAACTGGGCCGTACGCATGCTCTTTGTTGACAAAACCGGTGCCGTAGACCCCGCGCTCTTCCGCCCGCTCGGCGGCAGCCTCACTGCCGAGGAATACGCAGGGTGGGTGGGCTACTACAAACGCGCCATCATGGAAGGCCGCTGGGAACAGGCCGTCACCCTGCACCTTCGCCGCAAAGTGAGCTTCCACGTACTCAAAGGCGGCACCCTCCTCGGCCCTGAACAGTCCGTCACCGCCGACGCCCGTTCGCTTTTCGACGCCGTGGTGGCCAAGAAACTGCGTGAACCCGCCGCCGGTGGGCTGGCGCAGGTGCGGACGTTAACAATGCAGCTGCTTGACGAGTGTGGGGTTAGTTATACGGACAATGTTGTATTGCCTGCGCGGTGGGGTGACGACTACTCAGACAGCGTGAGCTTTGCGTTTGGCGTTGGCAACACTGTGGTTGAGCCATTGGCTCTTGGCGGGCAGCGCGGCGGGCTACTCGCACGAGAATTCTATGCGCGGGCAAGCGCAGTTCGCTCTGCCAGCGATGATGATGCACCTCATTTTGTAGCGACGTATTCCGGGCGGGGGCTCTCAGCGTCGGGGAGAAAACAACTTCTGCGACCCGTGATGGCAGTGGCCACAGCAGTGGATGTTGACTCCGATGACGCCGGCGAGGCGCTGCGCAAGGCGATGTTGGCTGGCTAATCTGGGCCGTCGATGTAAAAAAGGGGGGTGTACTCCACCACTGGTTGCACGATGAGACATCTTATTTCCGGAGCATATACTTTTAATTCGCGGGGCTGCAATACAAGGCCGCACACCAAAACAGAAATACCACTATTTCCTCATTATCTCTGGACTAGATAGACAGAACCCACGCTCACGAGATAACCAACAGACTTCCCACAGATTCCTGCCTATTTCTTCAAAAGATAATCATAGACCCAGGTAAACCACCAAAAGTTACACCCTGTGATGCGATTCACCACGACGCCCAGACGATGCCCAGAAATACGAATAAGTTACACCAAAAACAGGTTTTGTATAAAACGTCTCATTCAGCGGAAATAATTACCGTATTGGCTCGTCACGCAGTATATTTTTACACATAAATTCCAATAGTGCATTGTGGAGGAACTTTCATGCAATACCACCGAAAAACACTAAGCATCCTTGCCGCCGCAGCGCTTCTGCTCGCCGGGGCAACGCAACTATCTGGCTGCATCTCCATTCCCTCACGCGAGAGCACTACGGTTGACCAGACATCCCCCACTTCTTCAACAAGTTCAACGTCAGCATCAGCATCGGTGTTCGGCACAAGCAGCGCCACCAACGGCCTTCTCGACGCTGTGAGTTGGAGCTTTCCTACAAACGAATCCGGGTGGCAGATTGACTTCATCGACCAGGAAGGCCGAAATCAGCTGGTCAAGCCCAACGGATGCATGTACAGCACTATGCAGAACCTTTTTTCTGGCCAAGAAGACATTTCCGACAAAACCGAAACCGACTACCAGGTGGAACAGCGCATCAATGGCTTCAAGCGACAGATGCGCACCGCTGAGGGCAAAGCAACCCCGTCAACCGACGTGAAAACCTACGAGGGCAAACCCGTTGACATGATGCGTGTGGACATCGACTACACCGGGCAAGACGGCGGAACCTATCGCTCAACTGCGTGGCTGCGCGTCTTCGCACACGAACCCACCCCCGTTTTCACCGTGGTCAATTACGCCTGCCCTGCATCGGCCTACTCAGAAGCAGAAATGCGTGACCTATTGAGCCAAACAACACTCGCTAACGTCACGCAACCCACCATGAAATAGCAGTTCAGGGAGGAAATTTTAGAGATTCTTCCTCCCAGGGAACCTCCGCCGTTGTACGCCAGTCAAAGTACAGTGAGCGGCTGAATGTACGCGCAGCCGCTCACCATCACGCACTTGGTTTTCGACGCACGGAGAATCACATGGATCTCGACTACAGCATTGGAGCAACATCCTCAATAGGGGCCAGAATGGGAGCCCTCGCAGGCGCCACAGGAAGCACATCAACTGCGGTATCGCGATGTCTTTTCAATGGCGCTTATACTGCAGCTCCCGGTTTGAGTCAGCTCGCCGCTAATCACGCAAGCGTGTTACTCAGCGGTGCTGGTTCAGCCAAGGCCGTGTTGGATTCCTACCAGCAGCAAGTGGACTGGCTGCACAGTTCTCTACGCGCCAACGTTAGCGCTATTTCCGGCCAAGACGACTGCATGGCACATGCAATGGAGCGGAATAATGCCTCGCCAGTGCAACAATGCACAGTTGATCCAGCTACTTTCCCCATGCGGCCCGAAGAACACTACGACAATTTCATGTTCACCCCGCCCCTTGTTAACGGTATCGCGCCCTTAAAACCAGTGCTCGCAGCATTCGAGGCAACAAATACCGCGATGGTCGATAACGCAGCTGCACAATGGAACAATGCCGCCGATGCCATCGACAAAATTGCTGGTGAACTTGATGGCCTGGCAAAAGAAATCGTTGACGTGAACACGGGCGTGCCATTTGACGCGGCGTCGGCACGCATTGCTGAAACAGCGCAAACCGGACACAATTTTGCCGCCAACGCCCGAACCATGGCTGCGTCCGTGTCCAAACTCAACGAGATCAAAGATTGGGCAGTGGCCGCACTGCAAAGAATCGACAAAACAGTAAGCACTGTCCCCGACACGCTTGCCCGCAGCACTTTGGAAGCAGAGTTCATGGCCAAGTTCATGAACATGGACCTGCCAGCGGCGATACAACAAGGGGTCCCGCCCATCACCAACCTCATGCAGGCACCTCCTCCCCCGCCCGCGCAAGAAACCACCGCCAACGTCGGCATGACGCAAACCGCCACTGCGGGGCTGCCTCTCGACGGCGCGAACGTCGCCGGTTTCCTTTCCAATGCAGGCACCGCAGTCAATGCGGTGAAAAATGTGGTGGACGGTGTGAACGCCATCGCCGGCGGTGCTGGACCCAACGGAATCGGTGGAGTGGGCGCACTAGGCGGCTTGGGCAACGCGCATACCCTCATGGAAGCGGGACGCCACATGCTCAACCCAGGCAATCTCGCAGCCACAACCGCTGGGCTTGGCACCGCGACACTCGGCGGCACTAATCCCGCACTGCCGGGACTCGGCGGGACGCCGACAGGCATGGGAGCAAGCGGACTTGGGGCGATGGCGCTGGGTGCAGGTGGCTTTGGTGGCGGCCGTGGCGGTTTTGGCGGAGCGCCCGGCGTTGGGAACGTTATTGGTGGGAATATGAGTCCACGATCCGTTGGATCGGTTGCTTCGGCACTGGGCGACAAAGGCGCATATCCTGCTGGAGCAATGACCGGAATGGGCGGCGCATACGGTGCCAACAACCGGCGTGGAGGACGGTCAGGAACTCGCGCTTTCCGCACATCCACGGGCATCGGCGGCGCTGGTGGCGGATTCGATGTGTCTGGACAGGGCGGTTTTGGCGGTTCCGGCGTAGGCGTTGGTGCTGGCGGAGCCAATGGTGGAGCGATGCCACGCGGCGGATTCGGAGCTGGTGGTTCCATCGCTGGCGCTGGTAGCGCGGGCGGGGTTGGCGGCTCGGCTGCGTCTGCGGCTCGTGGCGGGGCACCCATGATGGGCGGCATGCCGATGGCCGGTGGCGGTGCACGCGGCAACAAGAAAGCAAAGGCCGTGACCAGCACAGTTGAAGCCGAAGGCAACGTTGCCGACCTTCTCGGCGCGCCACGGCGCATCGTGCCCGGTGTGATTGGCGACTGGGTCCGGGGGTAGGGCTGCGGCTTGAGGCACTTGGCCGGAATGTGAAAAGCTTGCTGACATGGCGAAAACATCATGTTGGCACATTAGGATCTGCGTTCCTACCGTGAGAATCAGAAAAATACGTTGGTCAACCAACGTATTTTTTATTTAATCCCCATCCTTAGGTTTTTGACTTCTGTGTCGTTTATACCAAGAAGGATTAGAGTGCGGAAGCGGGCCATATAGAGATCCCTCAATAGGAATCGCACCAGTAGGCTGCTCCCTTCGATAGCGTTCCAGAGCGAGGTCAGCTTTCCTTCGTTCACTAATCTGAACGTCTGCCCACACACCTATCATTACAGGAATAATAGCACCAACAGAAATATTACCCCAAATGAATCCAATTACCGATGCCCAACCAACCACCATATTTGGCCAATACGTGCGGTTACTTACCCAACATTGAAACCTTAACAACCTACCATGGGTTTCAACGTTAAGAAGCCAATAGAACACTAAACTAATTCCCGCTACAACAGCATAGGCAAAAGGACTCGCTCCATCAACATAGCCTTTCGCTATCGCAGAACCCCGATTTGAGATATAAATCAAACAATCTAACATGTCACCATTCTCGCGAATTCACCTTCAGACTTCAAGTAATATATGTGTGAAAAAATATTCATTGAAAACTTCAACAAACTATGGAAAAATTAGTAACATTTTTCAATCGCTATCAAATGGCCCCATCACTTCCGTTAAAATGCAGTAGCAAGGTATAGAAAATCCCTCACCCCGTAGAAAACCTCACCAAAATGTCGTTTTCAGGCCAATTTTCCGACCATTTGGTGGGCTACTTCTATGAGTTCTATACACCCCGTCCCTCCACACTAGGGCACCCCAACTTCACAGATTTTGGTCAAGTATTATTTCTGCTATATCTTCATTGTTGATGCCCCTTTGAACATTCATCAAGGTAGCACTATTCAACATCTTTACCTTCCCACCCCCACAACAAAAACCACATACGCCCCGCCCCAAAGGAGACCCCATCCAGTGACGCACAATCGTCGTCGTACCGTGATCGCGGCAGCGCTCACTTCGCTATTCACTGCCCTGGCCAGCGTTTTCACCGCTCCACTGGCACATGCAGCATTAACTCCACCGTGGCTGGGATCAGCAGACAGTGCATTTCAGGGCTTGGTTCAGTCGGTAGCCAATTCACCGGGGTCGAGTGGCCAGCGGCTGAGTGATTTTCTGGGATCAGCGCAGAACGCGGGTCTGGCTGATTTTAGACCTACTGGCCCGCTGACCAGCAGCGACGGCAATTATCCGATTCCCACTAACCCAAACATCAAGGAAACAAAGCTGGTCAAGATCACGGATGACCCGTGGCAGAGGGTACAGCGCTGGACTGTGGATTCCCCATCGATGCAGCGCCCGGTGGAGGTGCAGATCATGCTGCCAAAAGATCGGAGAGCACCTGCGCCCATGCTTTACCTTTTCGATGGGATCAGCGGCACGGAAACATCGGGCTGGTTGAAATGGGGCGGCTTGGAGAAGGTCTTCGCGGAAGAGAATGTCACCATAGTAATGCCCACGGGTGCGAGCGCTTCTCTCTATTCGGATTGGGTGCGTGATGACCCAGCGCTGGGCCGCTATAAGTGGGAAACGTTTGTCACAAAGGAGCTGGCCCCACTGTTGGAAAGGCCGGAGCATGGCCTGAATTTCAATGGTAAACGCGGTGTGGCTGGTCTTTCAATGGGTGCTATTGGGGCTGTTCATATGGCGAACGCGCACCCTGAACTGTTCAATGCGGTAATGGGGTTATCCGGCTGTTATTCCACCATGGATCCTATTGGCCGTCAGATTGCCAAGGTAATGGTGGAATCGCGAGGCGGAAACGTGGAAAATATGTGGGGACCGTATGGTTCTGACATGTGGCGGTATCACGACGTCGTTACGCATCCAGAAGGATTGCGCAACATGCGGGTGTACCTGTTCACGGCCGATGGGACGGTGACCCAGGCGGAGCTGGATTATCAGAAGACCAGGCCGTTTTACGAGCTTGCGGCGGGTGCGGTGCTGGAGCAGGGCACGCACCAGTGCACAGTGGCGCTTGATCAGGCGATGCGGAAGGCGGGTATGACGCATCAGACGGTGGAGTACAAGCACGGCGGGGTGCATAGTTGGGATTTGTTTGATCGGCAATTGCCCACGGCATGGCAGGCGATCAAGCCGTCGTTGATGTAACAACCACCTTGCCAACCTCCATACGCTCATCTACTATCGGAACAGACCGATTTGTCTACCTGTTTGTCTAGTTAAGGATTGTTATGTCGGATCACGAGCTTTGGAACATCGCCTCCCACCTTCGCACAAACTTCCGCTATGTGGATCTCACCCACGCATTTTTCCCTGGACAACCGAAGTTCAGCATGCTTGAGGACCAAGTGACGACTCGCCTGTTCACCGTGGACGAGCAGGGCTTCACGGTGGATCGATACGAAATTGTTGGGCAGTGGGGCACGCACGTGGACCCGCCGATCCACTTTGTCAATGACGCCCGCACCCTCGACGAGCTGCCCGTCGACGAGATGATTCTGCCACTCGCAGTGCTTGACCTGCATAAAGAGGCCGAGGAGTTCCATAACCTGGCCGTCACCGTGGACCACATCAAGGCGTGGGAGGAGCGCAACGGCCGCATTCCCGACGGCGCTTTTGTGGCGCTGCGCACGGACTGGTCGAAACGCTGGGAGACCGACGACCTGTACGGCATCGACGCGGAAGGCAAGCGCAACTGCCCCGGCTGGTCGCTGGAGGCGCTGAAGTTCCTGCGCAACGAGCGCGGCGTGGTCGCCATCGGGCACGAAACCACCGACACGGACCCCGGGGCGTCGATAGACGCGGGCAATTTCGGCTGCGAGCTGTATTGGTTGCAGGAAGACCGCTGGCAGATTGAGCTACTGAACAACCTCGCCGAGGTTCCGGAAACCGGTGCGCTGATCGTGGCATCGTGGCCGAAGCCGAAGGGCGGCACCGGCTTCCCAGCCCGCGTGTTCGCAATCGTCCCCAACAACGCTGAATAGAGGATAATCATGACGCAACCCGATCCAATCCTGCCGGTCCTCGCCGACGATGAGCTTTCGGAACGCGCGGCGGCCGTGTTCGATGACATCCGCGCCACCCGCAACACCGACTTTGTCAACAACATTTGGCGCGTGCTGGCCAACGACCCCAACCTGCTGGAACAGACCTGGTCAGAGGTGAAAAACACCCTCACCGAGGACAGCGAACTGGACGTTTTGACCAAGCAGCTCATCTACATCGCCGTCTCCGTGGCGCAGAACTGCAACTACTGCATTCGCTCCCACACCGCCGCCGCCCGCGCGCTCGGACTTACCGACGCCCAGCTCGCCGAACTCCACACCGTGATCGGCCTGGCCGCGAAAACAAACCGCCTGGCCCAGGGCCTGCAAGTGCCCATCGACGAGGCTTTTCTGTAAAGGAACACTCATGGATTTAGGACTCAACGGCCGCACCGCAGTGGTCACCGGCGGCAGCAAAGGACTCGGCTTCGCCACCGTTCAGGCGCTTATCGACGCCGGGGCACGCGTTGCTTTCTGTGCCCGCAACGCCGCAGAAATTAAGGAAGCCGAGGAGGCGCTTGGAAATGGGGCGCGGGGTTACGTTGTGGACGTGACCGACGCTGAGCAGGTAGAACGCTTTATTTCCGAGGCTGCAGCAGACTTTGGCGGCATTGATGTGCTGGTGAACAACGCCGGTGGCGCCCACCCCGGAACCGGGGAAACCATCACCGACGACGCGTTCCAAGCCGACTTCAACATCAAAGTCCTCTCCTGGCAGCGCACCATCAAGGCCGCGCTCCCCCACCTGCGCAAGAGTGACCAAGCGCGCGTGATCAACATCGGATCCGTGTACGCGCACTCCCCCTCCCCCGCGTTCTTCTCCACCTCCGTGCACCGCGCCGCCGGAGTGAACCTGACCAAAGCGTGGGCAGTGGAACTCGCGCCAGACAACATCCTGGTCAACGGCGTAAATATCGGGGTTATTGAAACCCCGCAATGGGCCAACATCCGCGACAAACGCGCACCCGGTGCCACCATGGAAGAATTCTTCCAGGCCACCGTTGATGCGGACATTCCGCTCGGGCGCATCGGCCAGCCGCAGGAACTCGCCGATGTTGTGGCCTTCCTGGCCAGCGCCCGCTCCTCCTACGTCACCGGCACCATCATTGATGTTGCTGGCGGGATGGGGGTTTAGGGGTTGGCCGCCGGGGCGGGGCGCACGTGGCGCTGGGCTGATGCCGTAGTGTTCGCTCATCAAACTGTCGTTTTTGGAGCCTAGAAACGACAGTTTGATGAGCATCTTCTATAGGCACTTGTCCAACCCCACCGTCAGATCGGGGTGGAGATCCCAGCAAGAAGACCCCTACACTGGAAAGACATCCCAGACCATCGTATGGAGGTTTATCCTTGCACACCCGCATTCGACGTATCGGCCAGCGCACAGTTATCTACGCTTCACTTCGCCAAGAGCTCATGAAGCAAATGTTTGACGAGAAGGTCGGGACTGACGACTCAGTAAACTACGATGTTGACCTTGGCATACAGCGTTTTGCCATGGTGTCAAACACTGGTGAAGTCACCGCAAAAGCACACCTATTGGCATCAATCGCGGCACAACCACCAACAATTTTGTGGGCCTACGCAGAGCTACTGGCCAGCCACGGTGCCGCAGTAGAACGCGCACAGAAAGTACGAGATTACGGTCTCGCGCATAACGAAGACGAACTCAGCAGTGAAGAAGTCGCCTACACGTTCCCCGCCGGTGCTGACCAAGGAGATGTAATTGCTAACGTCGCCCATGACATCGGCTCATTGGCTTTGACGGTTTTCGGCACCGACTATTACTACTACAGTGCCCCCATCGGTGGCGGGTCGCGCATGGTGCTTTTGCTTGAAAATCTCTCCGAGCCTGTGCTCCCAATCACGCTCAATGAGCTCTACGCCAGGCTGCCACGCTACCTTCAGCAGGTCGACGACATTCCGTGGTCACTGGAAGGTTTCGTGGAACTCATGCCCGGCTGGAGCCTGGAACTCAACGACGACGCCGACGCACACCATGTCCGCATCACCGACGACACCGGCAGAAGCATCCGCGTTACTTACCAGCTTGATCAATACGATCGGCTCACGAGGCTCGAAATGGGAATCGACGACTAGATTTGGTGGCGGGGCAGGGAATATAGACCTGTATTTCCCGCCCCTCACTCCTCTGAAAGTATCTCTTCAATAAACCAAATTAAATCTTCAATTAACCATTCAGGTATCAATTCTAAATAATAAAGCAATGCTACCATGGCAGTAAATGCTAAGACCTTGGAGGCGAAATTGATCTTCTCCAAACATATAATAGCTTTACTAAGTTTCCCAGGTTCTATCCCAGGTCTTTGCACAGCTGATGGACGAATCACCACATCATCCACGCCTATACACTCGCTAATAAACATTTCCTTAAGATTTTTTCCAGGACGATCCCACGACAGGGACAGCAGCCAGCGAGGACTATCCGCCACTTTCGAAAGAAGAGGAACACGTTCTAACAATTCATGACGACAAACCGCATATGGAGGACATTCCGTTAATCCCAGCGATATGAAACGTTTATCCCCCCATGCCTCTCGAGCATATCGACCACCACCAAATTTCTTTATTAGAGCCGAGCGCTTTTTTGAATCATTCATTGCACGGTGTTGTTTATTTTTATCACCCCACCACCAGCATAAGCGCAGTTTACCATCGCGAGTTGTCACACTGAGAGCCGCTTTACTCCCATCATCACAAGAACGTAATCTATAGAATAGCCATCGCTTACAGTTGATCACCATAACCACAACGCTAGATACTTCATAGATTTGCTTATTATAAATCACCTTTGCGCCATAGTTCAGAATATCCGGGAGAAACTTTACGCCGTAAGGAACACGATATAACTCATCATCCGACGAAAGTTGCAAAGACCTGAGCCGCAACCGTTTCATTCCATATATACATAGGACAACTATCACCATCAAGCATGGAATCGCATAGTTCAATACAGACAACACCATATCAAATCACCAATACTATAACGGGAAACCGCAGGCTGCACTAAAAGGGAAGTGCATTTTCGGAATAACTACACATGACATACGCAACCCTAAAATAAACCCACAGCCAGCACAATAGCCTTGGCTCCAGAAAGAATCGTTCCAACCCCCGTTATCGCAGTGAGCACCGCCCAGCCCATCTCGGCATCAAATCCCTCGCCATACCAATCAGATTTTTCTGGCGGAAGTATTGTGACGTCATTGGCGGACACACGTGTTCCTACAAATAGTTCTTCTGTGTCATGGTCGCTTCCATCCCACTGGGCAAAGAACAACCAGCGCTGGCGCATATCATTGTTAAACAACTTGTACGCAACCGCTCCCCTGCGCCCGTGCGTCAATTCCCCTTCAGCACGATAGTCGCTTGCACCTTCCGTGCAGGCGGTATATTTCGCGCCGTCGATAGTAACAGCGAGTTCTTCTGTGCGTTGTCGGGCGTCGCCACGGTTCCACCAGCAGACGTGCAGTTCCCCGTTGTCTATGTGCACACTCAGAGCGTCGTTTCGCAGAATGCCGCCTTCATTACTGTGCAGGGCATAGAAATACCAGGGCGCATCGTCGATGGTAAAGACGTACACATCACGCACCACATACTGCACCCCCGAATAAATAACCCGAGCGCCGCAGCGCATGCGTTCCGGCAGGAATTTGGAGACGCAGGGAATACCCGAAAGTTCGCTATCAAGCCCCAACTGGGGAAGCATGCCCCGCACACGCCAGAATCTGCGCAAACTCGCTACCGTGCATGCCGCCAGCAACGGCGTGATCACGCACAAGGTGTATAAAAGTCCCACAGCATTCCTCCTGCGGTTGTTGCTTACATGGCGCCCTCCCACTCACTGTCCTCAAAAGGATTGTGAGCGGGAGGACTCCATAACCGCCGTATGTGGGATGCTCTGGAAGTGTGAAAAAGTTACATGGGCGCGCTTAACACCATGATGCTGTCGCTGGGGTCGACCTCATTGTGAATGTGATGTGGGGTAATACCCATATCGTCGAGGGCACGCCAGATTTTCTCCAATTGAGTTTGTTTATCCAGGTAGTAGTCGGACTCAAATATGCGAACAAAGCGCCAGCCCAGGCGCTCCAAGTCGCGCTGCCGTCGCAGGTCTTTGTCAATGTATTCCAGCCCGCGCCAATGGTCGCCATCGCATTCAACGGCAAGGCGGGCATCGGTTCCTTGCACAACAAGGTCAATGCGGTAGGGGTGGGCATCGAATTGCGGGATGACGCGGTAGCCGCGGTCCACAATGGCGTTGTATACGCGCTGTTCAAAGAGCGAATTGAAAGGCCCCACGCGATCATCGTCGGATACGCGTTCGGTTTTCTCATCACTCACGGTGTGAGTCGCCACGCCGTAGGCGTATTTCAGCAGTTTGTAGCGCACGTCCTTGGGGTTAGTCAGCTCGTCCATGCCCACGGAATGGAATAGCCATACCTGGTCTTTGGCGCGACTGACCGCAACGTTATAGCGCTGAACATATACGTCTGAGGTGAGGGCAGGCAGGCGCTTGTTCTCGTCTTTTGCGGCAACCATGCTGAGGAACATCACGTCGCGTTCTGCGCCTTGGAATTCCGCCGGTGTGCCCACCCGCAGGTTGTGTTTTTCCCACACTTCCACCGGTAGTTGTTCCATCAGCCGTGTTTGAATGTAGTCGGCTTGCCGGGAGGAACTGAGCAGCGAAATCACGCCAATTGTTTTATCGGCATAGGTGGGGTCATTAATGCATTCGCAAAGCTGCGCTATCAGGGCATCCGCTTCGCCTCGGTTTATTTTGCCGCTCCTTTCTTGGCGGCCGTACGGTGTGTGCACAATTTTGAAAGGCGCGAGCCGATCGGCGGGAACTTCCCGGACGGGAGTAAGGGTAATGTCGTCCGGCTCGTAGGTGAGTTGATTGGAGAATCCGATAATCTCGGGCACGCAACGCCGATGTTCGGTGAGGGTGAGTGTGCCGCCGAACCTGGCGGACGCGACGTCGAAAAGCGAGCGTTTCGGGTCGGCCCAGCCTGCTTTGTCTTCGTCATCGTCCAAATAGTGGTCGGCGAGTTTACGCATGTCTTCCTCCCTCACGCCGACGGCGGAAGGCGAGACTTGTTTATCATCGCCGATCACGATAATGCTGGGCGCGAGGTATTGCAGGAAGCAGGCTTCCGCCCCGGCTTGCGACGCCTCGTCCACCATCACCACGTCAAACATATTGCTCTGCACATCCAGCTGGTCAATAATGCGATGCAGCGGCATAATCCACACGGGAACAGCCTCGCGGCAATTATCCAACGCACGGCGAACTTCCCTCAATTGCTGGTCCGCATATTTGCCGGTTCCTTTACCCAGGCGTTTCACGCTTTGCGCGTATTCCACTAGGTTTTTGCGCATCCGGGCAGTAATGCGATGCCCGCTCAACGCGTGGTCCCAGGCCCGTGCCGCCGCGAGGGTACGCACTTCCTGGTAGATTTTCTCTTCCAGCAACGTGAGTTCTTTATCCAGCTGGGCTATATCCGCACCTGGACGTATATCCACTTGCTGCGCCGCGCGGAACCAGTTCAGCGCAGGACGAACAGTGCGCAGCCTTTCTATCATCTTGTCGCTGCCCTCGGAGGTGCGAAGATCCTTGGCAAACTGTGGCGACCATTCGGATAACACACCATCGAGCCTATGGAACTCGGCAAACGCCTCATGCTGGCGCATATAAGCCTCGCCCACGCTCAAAGACTCACGGGCGGCGGCAAAATCACCATCCAACATCACGCTGCGGTAGCGCTGTAGCCAGGGAACATCAGGGTGTTTATCGGCCACTTTATTCGTCTGGCGGTGCACAATCTGCAGCTGGGCTTTCTTCTGGTCAATCTGCGCCATCAATGCTGGGGCACCCGCGTATCTTTCCAGCCCTGCGATCAGTTCCGGCAGCTTCGACCCCTCTGGGGGAAACGCAAACGGCGCAAGCAATTGCCGTGCCGGCGGGTAGGCGCTCACGGTATCAATGCATTGGGTGATCTGCGCAAGGTCAGCTTCCATGCGAGCCACCATCACGGCCGTTTTAACGTCATTGGACACCGGCAGCCACTGCGGAATTTCCTTGCGCAGCGCATCCAATTCCCAATGCAATTGGATATGCGCGATCACGGCCTCAACCTGCTCTGCCGTGGAGGGCTGTTCCCCTTCCACACTCACGGCAGCAAAGAATTCCTTGCCGTCTTTGAGCAGCGCTGGAGCGAATACACCGAGTTTCACCTGTCCGTGCGCGTCGGTTTTCAGCGGTCCTTTTTCGTTGAGGTAATCGCGCAGGCGCTTGGCGTACGGCAAATACTTTTCCATATCAGCCGCATTATTGCCCACGCTGATTTTCTTTACTGCCCCTATGGTGAGAAGCAGCCGCTCTATGGTGTGAACGCGGGTAGACAGCTGGCTAATACTCGTCCGCCACGCCTCCAATTCGGCCGCGTCATAGGCTTTCATAAAGTCAGCAACCCACGCGCTCCCCGATCGGTTGATTCGCTCAAGCTGCTCGTTCAATTTCACGGCTTGCTCGCGGGCAGCAACCCGCGCTTCCTCAGTGGAAGCCTGCAGGGCTGCCCATTGTTCCGCAGTCAATCCGGTTCGGTGCGACTCCAGTTGCGCATTCAGGCCCGCCAGCGCCTCCACCACGTATTCGCATTCGTCGGGCTGCGGCAGCGCATCGAAATCCACCCGCCGCGTCATCTCGATCTGTTCCTTATCCGCGTCACGATAAGCAATGAGCTGCTTGCAATAGCGGTCAATATCTTTCAGGGACAGCGGGAATTTCTTCACCCCGCCAGCGCCCCTGGCCACGATCACTTCAATGGCGTAATCCCAAATCCAGCCGTAGCGTGCGGAATCCTCCTGGACCTGCGCCGCCAATAATCCCGGTGGCAGTTCGTATCCGGGAATGTGCGCGGGTTCGGTTTTTCGGCGAATTTCTGCGGATATCTGTTGTAGCAGCTCCGCACGGCGCTGTTGGAAGTGATGGAGGTTATCCACGGCGTCGTTAATAGCGCGGCGGGAGACTGTCTGATCAAA
>ERZ773263.856-NODE-856-length-19729-cov-13.626512_pt1 | contig 19729 bp, 16 predicted proteins | sample MGYA00511076_ERZ773263 | MGnify/ENA primary metagenome ERZ773263 (study PRJEB29015, sample SAMEA2738155) | human oral metagenome | biome: human oral; feature: human-associated habitat; material: saliva | place: China | collected 2195 ... | reverse complement strand
GTGGCGCGAACGATGAACTTGGTCGAGAAATTGATAAATGCACAAATCTTCAATAAGTATGAGTTGATGCAGAGTTTTTACGTGATCGATGCGCACGAGATTTTACGCGGGATCGAGCCAGCGCGCGAAGTTGAGCTACAGGCGGCAGACGTGATTTTGGTGACCAAGGAAGATTTGCTGAATGATAGCGAGCGAGCTGAATACGACATAAAACGGCGCGCCCTGTCCTACGCCAAGGTGCTCAGCGCGCCGCACGGTCGGTTTGACCTCAGTAAAATAACTACGCCGTCGGGACTATTGGCTTTCTTTGATACGTACGACGGCGAGCTGGCGGTGCCGGATAATCCGACGTATGCGGTGCTGGATGTTTCGGGCATGAAAATTACGGCGACGACGTTGGAGAAAATATGGCCGGAATTATTTGCGGCGTATGGCCTACGGCGGATGAAGGGGTGCTTTATTAGTGATAACGGCGCGCGCCAGCATGTGGAGGCGACCGAGCAGCAAATTCAGATAGCTCATGCCAGGCCTGAGGAGGCGGCAAAAATTGTGCTCATCGGCGAACGGGCAGATGAAATCACGCGCGAAGCACTAGTGGCGCAACTAGTGATGTTTGGATAAAAGTTCGCTTTCGTCGTTTCCGACTCATCAGCATAGATACGCATCTATGGAGCGAACTGACAAGCAGGAGAATATGTGCGGCGGAGAGAACCGCCAAGTATTCTCGGCGGCTTGCCAGCTCGCGGGTCTCAGCCGCAGGTGCCGGTGGCCCGCTGTGTGGTGTCTGTGACCGTCTCGATGTTTCGGAAAACAGAGAAAGGCGCGAATCTCAGTCCATGAGACCGAACCAGGTAGGTCTTTCCTACCTGGATTCTTCCATACGTATCCGCGCTATTAAATCTGGCACCACCCGTGCCGTAGTAGTCTTTCACCACGTAGGTTTCGCCAGAAGTGTAGACACGGTATTCGTGTCTGCCTTCTCCTGTAGACACCACATCCTTGCCACAGATCTCCACAACCTCTGTGTAGCTGCTAGACTGCGCCACCGAAGTGGCGCAGCCCCGGATGCCGAAAATAGCAATGATGATAAAGACGATGGCCAGGACGAGCCCCTTCTCTGAGTTGTCGCGGTATCGCATTTTGCCACTCTCTCCTCACCCAGGCGGGATGCCTGTGCTTTCTTGCAAAAAACACTGCTCGACGCCCGGATGGCGCCTGAGCAAAATGAGGTTTCACGACACTATTTTGCCTTCGCTAAAATAACGCCATAAAATCTCACCTTGCTCTATTCTCAACTGCTTGTCAAAATACACTTTTGGACAAAACGTCAAACATCTGTCAACAAAAGCTAATATATATTATATATCACTAATAGAACAAAACATCAAGGGTTTTTGTCAAAAATGTGGTTTTATAGCTGTTTTTCGGCGTTTTTGGCTTGTTTGTAGGCTTTGGTGACGGGTGCTAGGCCGCGGGCGACGCGTTCGCGGTTGGCTTTGAGCTGCTTCTCGTCGCGGAAAGATAGTTTGATCGGCGTGCCAGTGTAATCGAAAATATCGCGAATTTGGCGCTCTAGGTAGCGTTTGTAGCTCCAGTGGACGAACTTCAAATTGCTGCCGTAAATGACGAACCATGGCGGATTGGTATCAGTTTGTACGATGTAGCGCAGCTTTGGATGGGTGTTTTTCAGGCCAGCTGGCGGATGCTTTTGAACTGATTGCTGCAGGAGATCGTTAAGCTTACGAGTAGTAGTTTTTTGCTGGCGATGCGCATTGATGTTGAGGGCTAAGTCGAACAATTTGGCAACATTCTGGCCGGTGACCGAGCTGGTGAAAATCAATGGCGCCCACGGTGTAAAGTCGAATTGCGCCGAGATTTTTGGCGCCAGCGCGTCACGGGTGTAAGCATCTTTGCCGAGGGCGACGTCCCATTTGCTGACGACAATAGCTAACCCCTTGCCTGCTTCGGCGATAATGCCAGCTAGCTTTTGATCTAGGGCGGTACTTAACTCATTGACGTCCATTAGCAAAAAGCAAATATCAGCCTCTTCAATGGCGGCGAGGGTACGCAGGACGCTGAACTTCTCGATGCCGATCTCTTGCTTGCCCTGGCGGCGGATACCAGCGGTGTCGAGCAGTTCGATCGCTTGCCCGTGGTATTGCAGGCGGACGCGGTTGACGTCGCGGGTGGTACCGGCGCGGCTGGCAACGATGGCTTGCTGTTTGCCAGCCAGCGTATTAAACAGACTAGACTTGCCGACGTTTGGCCGGCCGATAAGGGCGATTTTGAGAGTTTCGCTGGGTTCGGCTTGTTGTTTGGCGGGGATGTGTTGGCAGATTTCGCTAAGGACGTCGGTGATACCAGAGTTATGTTCGGCGGAGGTGCGAATGATCGACTTGATGCCGAGGCGCAAGAATTCGCTATCAGGTAGGTTGCCTTTCAGATCGATTTTGTTAGTGATGAGAATGACGGGTTTGCGGCTTTTTAGGGCAGTTTTGGCGACACGGCGGTCTTCGTCGCTGGGGTATTTGGTACTGTCGACGACCACGAGAATGACGTCGGCGGCTTCGGCGGCCTCGGTGATTTGGTCTTGGATGCTGGCTTCGAATTCGTCCTCGGCGGGCTTGAGGCCGGCGGTGTCAACTAGCCAAAATTCACGGCCTTGATATGATGCTTTACCGATGACATTGTCGCGAGTAGTGCCGGCTTCGCGGGCAACGATGGCTTGCTGCGAACGCATGATGCGGTTGAATAGCGAACTTTTACCAGCATTGGCGCGACCGATAATAGCGACGGTAGGAAGTTTGGTTGCCATAATTAACTTAATTATAACAGAGGTGAGTTGATTTGGCGAGCGCTAGCGGTATAGCAGAATCTATAATAAGCCGATTGAAATGGCGTTATGCAGTGTCGATAGTAATGTTGTATCAGCATGTTGCGGAAACACTTTGCCACTCCCCTCGTTCCATGTCGCCAAGCGAATAATTGCCGAATTGTACGCGGTGCAGTCGCACGACGGTGTAGCCGAGCGCGGCAAAGGTGCGGCGGATTTGGCGGTTGCGGCCTTCGCTCATGATGACTTGCCAGTTGAGGCGGCTATCGTCGAGGCGCTCTAGAGCCAGCTGGCTGCGGCCGTCCTCGAGGTTGACGCCAAAATCGCTAATCATCTGCTGGTGCAGCGGCTCAAGCGGCCGGTCGAGGCGGACTTTATATATTTTAGTCTTGCGAAAACTCGGGTGGGTCATGCGGTGAGCAAAATCGCCGTCGTTGGTCAGCAGAATCAAGCCAGAGCTATCCTTGTCAAGGCGGCCGACTGGCTTGAGGTGATGTAAATCGCGCGGCAATAATGAATAAATTGTCGGCGCATTACCCTGCTGGCGCCGCGAGCAAACGTAACCAACTGGTTTATTGAGAGCGATATAGACTTTCTTGATAGCATGAGAGCTGATGTCGCGGCCCGCAACTTTGACAGTGTCAGTTGGCGATAGACGAGTGCCAAGCGTCGCTAGCTCGCCGTTAATAGTGACGGTATCTGTTGAGATGAGATTGTCGGCTTCGCGCCGCGAGATACCGAGTTGGAGTGCTAAGAATTTATTGAGGCGAATCGTTTCGGCGCCACTAGCTGATTTTTGGCTTACCATAAGACGATTATTTTGGTTGGCTTGAGGAAATTGCGGTTTCTTCAAACTTTAACCCGGCTTCATCGGAAGAGGCTGGTGCTGCTGATGGTGCAGCTGGCTCTGGTGCGCTAGTGTTTGGCGCTGGTATAGCTGGTGCAGCTGGCGGTGTGGCGTTAAGCGCAGGCTGCGCGGAAGGATTATTCAAAGCGCCCCCTGCTGATGCGGTCATATTACTGATTGGCGCAGCAACTGCGGCTGGGCCTGGCATTATGTGGGGTATAGTTGACGTTGGTGCTGCAGGAGCGGCTACTGTCTCTGGCTGTGCTGGTTGAGGAGCGGTCGGAGGTGCCACCATGGTGGTATTAGTAGACGGTGAAGTCGGCGCTACTGATGGCGCTGGGTTTGTTGCTATAGAAGCTGGCTCGGGTGCAGCTGGCGCTGGAGTTGGCGCGGCTGCGACCGCAGGGGTTGCTGCTGGTGCGGCCTGAGGGAACACATTCGTAGGATTGGCCTGTGGCGCCGGGATAGTGTTAAGGTTTTGGTAGGTAGCTAGCTCCTCGCTCATGCGAGCAGTGTAATCAATTGGTTCTTGATCGGTTGGGGTGATTGGCTGGATCACTCGGCCTGACGAACCTGGCCGGTTAGTTGAAAACGGCGCGATTGGTTGCGGCAAAGTGCTAGTTCTCGGTGCAGTTGCCGCGCTAGCTGGCGGTGGCAAAGTAGCTGCGGGCGCAGCTTGGCTGAGTACTGGATTAACCGGAGTAGTGACTGGGATGTTAGTGACGGCGGCAGGCGCGCTAGCTGCTGGAGTTTCGCGCGGTGCGGCAACTAGCGGATTTGGTTGCTGCGCCGATGGAGCTGCGGGAATAGCTGCTGGTGCTGGCTGTGCTGGTTGAGGGGTGGTTGGAGGTGTCGCTGCGGTAGTACTGGCAGGCACCGTTGTAGCGGTAGCTGCCGCCGTATCGGTCGCCGCTGGGTTAGCCGGTGTTGGAGCGGTCGAGCTGGCTGCTGGATTAGAACTAGAAGCTGGATCTCCTGGAGCTTCAGGGCCTGGATTTAGTTCATTCGCTTTAGTGTTATCGCTTTCAGCCTTTTCTGGAGAATTGTTAGCTGGCGCTGGCTCCGTCGCCCTAGCACTAGGACCAGGCTCGATAGTAGCTCGTTTTGGCTCGTTGACAAGAGGTGCTGGCGTTTCGGCTGGCACTGAGGCGTCGCCGAGAACTTCGTGGACGGTGCGAACGACGTCCTCGATGCCGACTTGCGATTTGACTAGGTAGCGGTCGGCACCGAGCGCCATGCCGCGCTGGCGTTGCTCATCGCTTGACAGAGCAGTCATCATAATGACGTGAATACCGCGTGTCTCGGTGGTGCTGCGTAGAATATCCAGCATGTCGAAGCCGCTGATATTCGGCATCATAACGTCGCTAATTATTAGGTCGGGTACTTCTTTGATGGCAAGCGCCAAGGCTTGTTCGCCGTCGCTGGCAGATAATATGTCGTAGCCCTCGGCGCGCAGCCGTACGCTATAAATCTCGCTGAGGCTTTTGTCGTCTTCTACTAGTAATATTTTTGTCATCTTACCCCTATTTTAACGGTTATGGTTTAAAAATGCTATACCCTATAGTTTTAATTTCGCCGCGGCGGGACGTTTAATCTGATTTCGTTGCGCAATTGTTCGGCGTATTTATCTGGCGCAGCTTCAATATCGCTAAGCGGCGTGTTGGTAAATTGCTTGGTTGTACTGGCCGCGTTTTGGTTTAAATCGTCTGGTTTGGGTGCTGGCGGCGGCGAATAGTTGAGCAAGCTGGTATCGGTGAAGGTCTGAGTCGAAGCTGTTGGTGTTGGTGCGTCAAGCGGCGTTTGCTCAAACTCGGCAGCCGCTGGCGCAACCGCTAGAATTTCTGGCGCATTGTTGGCTAGCATATCTTCGGCCGACAACCTGTCAATGCTGGTGTTATTTTTGGTTTCGCTGTTATCATTTAGAAAAGTGGCAGCAACATGATCAACCCGCGGAATAGCCAAGAAAAATGTACTGCCATGCTGGTACTCACTCTCAACCCACAACCGCCCGCCGATAGTTTCGGCTAGTCGCCGGCACAAATATAAGCCCAGCCCAGTACCGCCGATCTGGCGAGTGTCGCTGTTATCGACGCGGTAGAACTTCTGGAAGAGGTGGCCAACGTCCTCTGGCGGGATGCCGATGCCGGTGTCGGCGACGCTAATCGTCACCTGGTCGTTGTTGCTAGTTACGTCAACGGTGATACTGCCCGACGGCGTGTACTTGATAGCATTTTCAATCAAGTTTTGGACGATTTCGCGGAGGTGGTCGTTATCGACATTAGCATATAAAATCGGGTTGATTCGGCGGTTCTGGACCTCCTTGCTAGAAACATCGCTAGTCGATGGTACGAAATTGACGCTTAAGCCTTTTTCTTCGGCCTTCGGTGTTAACCCGTCGGCGATATCTTTGATGAAGTCGATGACATTAACGATTTTTGGGTTGTTGCTGAGGCGGTGATCGTCGGCTTTACTAATATCGAGCAAATCTTGAAAAAGCCGGCCCAAGTGCTCGGCTGATTGATGCGCTTTGGTAATATAACCGCGAGCGCGCGTGTCGATGGTGGCGGTTTGCGGGTTAAGTGCTAGGCCGAGATAACCCTCAATGCTAGCAACTGGCGTACGCATCTCGTGGCTGGCGGTGCTGATGAATTCGGCGCGTTGGCGTTCGTCGCTGCGCTCAGCGGTAATATCGCGAAAGACAATCACTGCGCCGTCATTGCGTTTGCTGCTAATTGGCTTGACCGAGATGCTAGCCATAAAATTTTTGTCAGATTGGGTCTTGATCTTGAAATCGTCAGTTTTGAGCGGGTTGTTGGTGTTGAGGACGCGAGCAATGATGTCGCCGTTATCGTTGTCTTTGATGGTATTATTGTCCTGGTCCATCAGCCTGATGACTGATTTGTACGACAAGCCGATGGCGTCTTGATTACCCCAGCCAACTAGCTGCTGGGCTGCTGGATTGATCAAGGTGATGATACCCTTCGCATCGACGGCTACTACCCCGTCGCCGATAGCGCTGATAACAATGTCAGAAGCTTGAGGGCCAGCCACGGTAGCTAAACTCTCGCAGATTGGTTCACTAGCGCCAACAGATTGGTGTCGGCGCAGCCACAGTAAACTTGCAGCTAGTAAGGGCGTAAATAGCATCATAGCCAATGCTGCTAATGATCCCAAGGGTGTCTGCTCAATAATAAAACGCTCCGCCACTGCAGCCGCAGCGGCGATGACAGCCGTCAAGAGGCCGTAAGTCCCGAGTAGTGGCCCGACAGCGATGATTGCCGCAAATAGTGCTAAATGTGGCACTCCTTGATTGCTAGAGACAAAAACTAGCAGCCAGCCCGTTGCAGTCAACAAGATATAATTAATTAGCAGCGATTGGTAAAAGTTTCGTTTAACAACAAAATATGATATCAAAGTAACCACGAAAGCAATCGCGGCTAACGAGCCTGGTAGTATAGACACGTACAAAGGGCTGTCTGGTGTTCTTCCACTGCCAATAGACCAAGCAAACAATCCAGCTACAACAGCGAGGATGAGCATAATTGCTTCGCTGGCGCGGTGATGCCAAAACCGATCAATATAGTTAGACGTGATGCCCCCTAATTTAGAGTTGCTTATGATTAGTATATATCGACAAGCCGTTTTGCTGCAACCCTCTGGTACGTTCTTTAAGATAGCTTTAAGGCAATTTGCTATAATAAACTGCAGATATGAAGCAGATTTTCAAAACTACCCTACTTATGGCAATTCTGACAGGTCTATTCATGGCGGTCGGCTATGCACTGAGCGGCCGGCAAGGCATGTTGATGGCGCTAGGCATAGCGGCGGCGTCTAATTTCTTTATGTATTTTTTTAGTTCGTCGCTGGTAATTAAGATGCAAGGTGCCCAACCGCTGGGCAATCGTTACCCGCAGGTCGAGCGTATCGTCCGCGAGTTAACAGCCCAAGCGAATTTGCCGATGCCAAAGCTTTATTACGTCGAGACGCCGATTCCTAATGCCTTCGCGACAGGCCGCTCGCCGCAGCATGCTGCCGTAGCGGTGACGACTGGTATCATGGATATTCTGGATGAGGATGAACTGCGGGCGGTTTTGGCGCACGAATTAGGACATGTCAAACATCGCGACATGCTAATCTCGACCATCGCCGCGACGCTGGCGGGTGCGATTAGTTATCTGGCACAGCTAGCCTTCCTGTTCGGTGGATCGTCGGACGACGATGACGGCGGTAATATCTTTGCGATGATTGCCTCGCTAATTTTGGCGCCTATCGCTGCGATGTTGATCCAGATGGCAGTATCGCGCAGCCGCGAGTATGCGGCTGATCAGTATAGCCACAGTATTCTCGGCACTGGCGATGATTTAGCGTCGGCGCTGATGAAGCTAGAAAACTGGAAAGCTAGCGTACCGCCGATTGCACCATCGCCAAGCCAAGAAGCTTCAGCTCATCTAATGTTTTCGAATATGTTCTCGCTGGGTGGCTTGCAAGCTCTCTTCTCGACTCACCCGTCGACCGAGGCGCGAATTGCTCGCTTAAAAGAACTAGACAAGTAGGCGTTGATGGCGGCTAAACGCAAGTTCCGCGATCAAATCCTGCACAAGATGCTGCATGTTCCCTATCGATTGCGCGTCCGTTATAAACGTTTGCGGCGGCCATTCGCGGTGACTTATGTCTTTGTTCACGGTCTGGCGGATACTGGTGAATTGTGGCAGCCTTTTATCGAGAATGTGCCAGCTAATTGCAACTATATCGTAGTTGATTTGTTGGGCCACGGCGATTCTTATCTGGCGCAAACACGGCGGATGTATAGTGCCCGCGAACAAGCCCGCCACCTGCTGGCTACCTGCTTGACGAATGGCTTGAGCGGTCCGGTAGTGCTGGTCGGACATTCGTTTGGCTCGCTGGTGGCGATTGAGTTCGCTAGTATGTATAAGGGTATTGTTAAGCGCTGCATCTTGGTGGCGCCACCGATTTACCGTGATAGCTCTCAAACAGGCGCGGCGCGATTACGCCAGGACAATCTACTACGTGAAATCTATCGCCAAGCGCTAAAAACACCCAAGGCGGTAGTGGCGGGCTACGATTTATACTCTAAGTTGGGATTGGCTGGCTTCTCAGAAACGCAGCTGACTCAAGATAACTTTAGCGCCTTTCGCGATACGCTGTTAGCTGGTATTATTAGCCAAAACGCTAGCCGCAAATTGGCCGAAACACGCATCGATACCGATATTATATATGGCAAATTAGACCCGTTTATCGTCGAAAAGAATCTAAAGCACATTGTCGAAAAGAATCAGCGAGTTACATTGCATTCGCTAGCTACCGCCACCCACGCCATCCGCCAGCGTACGCGCAAAGTTATCGTTAGCTGTATGAAGAAGGCTATCAAACCAGAATCTGCTGTGAAATAGCTTATTGCACGTTATTACAATAAGCAGCCTGCTGCAGAAAGTAAAGTGTTATTAATTATTGTTGCAAGTATGCCGAAATCTTCGCTTTGGCAGCATCAACCGATTCATTGGACGGAATCATCACGTAAAGCGGCGTACCGCTGTAGCTGTAAGTTGGCTCCATGGCGCCTGCGCCGTCGACGTTAGTCGATTCGACTTTCCATGGATGAATATCGTCAAGCTGTTTGCGGATGATTGTCTTGATTGACTGTTCGGATAAATCCGTCTCGATGGAGTTGCGGATAGTATCGACAATCTGCGGTAATTTCACGGCGTTTTCGGTACGCGACAACTTGGCGATAATCGCCTCGATAACGTGCTGCTGGTTGCGTCCGCGCTGGCGATCGCCTTCTTGGAAGCTGTAGCGCTCGCGCGAAAATTCCAAAGCTTGCCTGCTATCTAATGTGTTATATCCTTGATGGTAAGACTTAAAATCATAATCCGAATAAGCCTCAATCGGACCGATAGCATCGATCAGAGTTACCAGAGAAGTGAAATTGATGCGGATATAGTGCTGAATATTGATACTATATAAATCCTCCAATGTCTTCACCGACATATCAACGCCGTACACCCCAGCATGTGTCAGCTTGTCACGCAAGCCAGTTGTACCGTGCAGTTGCACATAATAATCGCGCGGCGTATTTACCAGCAGAATCGAATGTTTGGCTGGATTAACCACCATCAATATATTGACGTCGCTACGCGATACGGTAGATATTTTGCCAGCCGTATCAATGCCGCTGATGTAAAGAACATATGGCTTATCGACATTAATCGCCGAAGACTGTTTCGCAGCCTCCCCTTCTACGCGAATAGTTTGCAGCACTACCAAATTATCGTGGAAAGTTTTATCAGCTTCTTCAATAATTGGCATATTAGCCTTGCGAATAGTTGCCAGCTGCAAGTCGCCTGATTCTAGTTTATTCTTAAGTTCAGCCAAACTATCCAGCGCTTGTTGATTGGCAGAAGTTTCGTCCTTGACTGCCTTAGTCACTTTATTATAAAGCGGATCAGCAGAAAGCATCCCGACCGATTGAGCATTACTAAGCGACGTATTATGATCCTTATAGGCAGCAATCACATATTCAACATACGACGACTTCCTGCTTTGTATCGAAGACGTCAAACTATCAAAAGCTCGCGCCGTATTAATAATATAAATATTCACAGCAGTAATCACCAAAGCCACTACACCAAGCGCGACCAGCACGCCAGTATGAATATTGCCAAAGCGCTCCTGACTCACCAACCCCCAGATTATAGCAGCAGTCACCACCCCGTAAATCGGTAAACCAATCCACAAATAACGCTCAGGCACAATCCCCGCCTGCAAAACACTAACCACCAGCGCTATGAACGATAACAACAAAATACCAGCGACTATTCTTCGCAAGCCGACACTTAGTTTAGTGGTTTTAGTAACTTCAGACACCATATCTTATATATTATACTTTATTTTTTACTTTTTTGCAATATTCTTACAAAAATACTTATTATAAATACTCCAACCATTGCGGCGCAGCTATCTATCATAATATCGCGAAGCTCGCCGCTTCTACCGATGATAAATAGCTGGTGGAATTCATCGCTGGCAGCGTAAAGTGCGCAAACAATGATTGACAGCGTAGCCGGGCGGTTAAATTTGAACTTACTTAAATCCACCCGCCATAAGGCGTTAAACGCCAAAATACCCAGCACGAAATAAGCAAAAATATGCGCTCCTTTGCGAACCAGAAAAGTTAATAACTGCTGGTCAATACTCGGTGCAATGTAGTGCAGTTGCTCGACAAATACCCCGCTCTGCCCACTAGAAACCGAAGCCGACTGCTGTGAAAGCATGAAAATAACCGCCATCCAAAGTAGCGGGAGAAGCAGGCGGATTTTAGATATTTTCTTAGTCTGCGCCATTCTCAGAATCCCATTCTTGCATTAGCTTATCGGCTTGTTTTCGCCTTAATCCGCGCGTCTTTTTCAATATAGTATCCTTGGCTATTTTAAGCGTATTCTTATTAATAAGCACGACGCCCGCTCCGATTAGTACCACATTGACTGCAGTAGCATAGGCAGAATTTGCGTAATATAAGCCTATACATATTATATACAACGTGGTAATTTCTGTAATAGTTTTTGGCTCGTAAGTTATTTTAATAGACTTTTTAACGTCAAAATGGCGAAAGACTGCCATACCGAGGTAAGCAGCAATTAACGCTATAGCCGGCCCATACAATCCAATCAACGGCGTCAAAATCACAGAAAGCACGATACTGATAGCCGCCGCCACGACGGAAGTATTTAACACCTGGCGAGTTTCTTTCTTAGCGATATAAATTGCGCTGTAAATGCCGACGACAGAATTAAACAACGACCCCACGATAAGCAGCGGCACATATAACCGCGCCTCGCTATACTTTGCGTTTATTAAAATATTGAAAAACACTGACACCCCGACGATTAAAATAGCGCCAAAGCTGCCGAAGACGCGCAAACTCATATTGGCAACTTTGGAAAAGAACGCGTCGCGATCTGCTGATTTTATATGAACCGACGCCGACTCTGTCCAAGACAATCCGAAAAAACTATAAATAGCGGTAAAAATTTGTGGAAATTTATAAGCAACAGCATAAATACCGTTGGCAGTCACGCCTAGCATCGCGGCGATGATCATACGATCAGCGGCATTAACAATCCACCACGACACACCATTCGGAATTAACGGTAGCGAATACTGCAACAATTCGCGCTTTTTATCGGCGTTTATTAGTTTAATATTGATGTATTTTTGTATTTTTAATGAATATGTCAGATATAACGCGGATAATATATTGCTAATTACCGTCGCCAAAAGCATGCCAGTTGCACCCATTTTACACACGGTGATAAACAATATATTTAGCAAGATTGCTGAAACTCCAGCGATAACACTGCCAATGGCATATTTGACATTATCGCCAAACCCGCGAGCAACCTGCAAACAATAGTTTGAGCCAATTGATGCCAACACCGAACAGAGCGCCAACCAGGCGTACGGTATCACGACAAATTGCATTACGACTACATAGACCAATGAAGCCGCCAGCGTACTATAAACCACCATTTGCAACGAATTGGTAATGACCGAAGCTTGCCGCTCTTTAACCCCTCGCCCATCGATCAAGAATCGGAAAACTGCCATCTCCAGCGACAGCATAATAATTGGAGCTGTTAATGAAACTATGACTGTTATCAGATCAACTACGCCGAACTCGCCCGCCGCCAGATAAGCAGTGTACAGCGGCAATAATAAAAAGCTAATAAATTGCGTCGATATCTTACCGAGCGCTATGATAATGGTGTTTTTTATGAGAGACGAGGTTTTGGACATTTTATTTTTTCACAAGTACCTTATCTAATTCGCTAAACTGCTTTTCAGCCAGTATTTTAAGCTTTGATATATCAACTACCTGTATATTGTTAAAGTCAAGCTCATTAATATCAAAATTATCAATAGCCCTGATATCGACAATTGGACCAGGATATTTCATATCAGAAAGTATATTTATCGTTTTATCACTGTAGGCTATTGGCAAAATTTTCTTGCCAAACACCATGCCTAATATATTGGCATGAAATCGCGATCCAATTATAGTCTTGGCGCCTGCCAGAACTTGCAACGCTTCGCTTATATCACCCCTATATCGATATGTTTCAACTTTGTCCTTTATGCCTTCTGGTAGTAGCGACATAATTGTAGTGCAGGCATCTTCATCGCCTTCTTTCTCGCAGAACGACATTAGCGTAACAGACGATTCATCATCTGCTAACAATTTTTTAATGATTTTAGCAATTGTTTCATTATATTTTTTAGAGGTTTCGCTATCAAACTTTCTTGATGCATCAATCACAGATATTACATGATTATTGCTATCAGTGTCGCATTTATATTTGGAGACATCTAAAGTAAATACAATGTCTGTCGCAAGCCTAACATTGTCCAAATCCTTTACTAGTTCATAGGAATAGCTATCGCGCAGGCACACATCTTCTGCTTTGCTAAAAATCGAACGTACAATTTCGATAAATTCAGGCGAACTGTACGGCCCAATATTGGATCCTAAAATATAGTATGGTTTGCCTAGGCTATCATAAAATTGCTTCTCTCGCCTCCAAGCATCCAAATTATTGTTTTCAATAAATAATGAGCCTCCTATGTATACTAGCAGGTCGCCTTTATTTAATTGGTCTGGTACGATGTAAAAACAATTTCGGAGCACTCTTCTTAATATTTTTGTTAAATTAGATACCGTAAAACTATTTCTTTTTTCTATATTATTAGCAGATTCTTTTTTTACAACTCTATAAGCTGCATAATTTACAAGGAATTTATTCCTATACCGATCAATTAGAATTTTTATAAATAAGTCGTCCCCTAGGTTCACTGCATCATAATGTCGTATATTAACAATTCTCATAAATATCCTTAATTTATAGTATTAGCGTCCACGGGATTGTAATAATTTTATAGCAATATCGTAATTGATTAGCGCTATAGCAGCGACAATTCTGTACTTATAAAACATATTAAAATCACGCATAACTAATCCTGCATTCTTTAGTATGACCCTCTTTATAATAGCAGACCCCTCTACTGATTTATTTACACTTGGATCAGAGGCTATTAGAACTGCTTCGATAAAATGACGCCCTACGGCTGCTTTTTGTATTTTTTTGTTATTTGTTGTAGATAAAGCATCCTTAACGATAATATCAGTAGCAGTTAATCCACTTAGTCTTTTCTCATTGAATTCCCGGTTCATTGCACTCTTCGGGTTTGGTCTATAAAAATACAGTTTTTCATTCAATACTTTAATTATCTTAGAAGATTTTATTAATCTATAATTTAATTCAAGGTCCTCTGCTATCGATAAATCTATATTAAATAAGTTTTTTTTCAACAGAACTGTAGGATATAATTTAGCACAAGGGCCGTTGTCAATTCCATAAGGGTACAATAATTTTATTAAAGCTTGGTTGCTGCCTATGGACTTTACGACAGGTTTTTTATATCCTAACACACGTTCTTCAAATTCATTAATTTTTTGCGTAGGTTTGCTAACTATTATGCACTCAGGATGAGTACATATAATTTGATTTACTAAACACTCCACTAAATATTTTCCAACTAGGTCGTCGCCATCCACGAAGGTTATATATTCTCCCCTTGCCTTTTTTATTCCTAAGTTTCGCGCTGCAGACACGCCCTTGTTTCGCTGCTTGTAGTATAAAATATTGCGATATCTTTTTTTCTTGTCTTTTATAATATTTTCAGATTTATCTTTAGAGCCGTCGTTAACAACAATAATTTCAATATTATCATAAGTTTGCTCGGCAACAGAGTCTATACACTCGCCTATATACTCTTGACAGTTATAGACTGGTATGACTACGCTTACCAAGGGCCTCTTATCAGATCTTTCATCTTCTCTACTAGGCTTTAGTATAATTTTTCTGCGAAAAAATGCCACTATTCTGGTCGGCAATATACTAGACACAATAGATTTAATGATTACCAGGTAGGCTAGAACAGGAGCTTTAGTCAAATGGTAGTAGTGCAAGCGCGCCTTAATCTCGCCTCTGCGTGTTTTGAGCTTTCTCTTCGAATAATCCTCTTTATTAACCCTATAGTTTAATAACACTCTGTCAATCACAAAAAGACGAAACCCTTTCATGACTAACTCAAACCAAAGAGACAAGTCTTCTGCCCGTTTGTAATTTTTGTATCCTCCGACAGATTGAATATCTTTCTTCCTCATCATTGCACTTGGGTGAATGATACTATCACCATATGCTAGCGACTTGGCTGTTTTTTCGCCAGGTTTTCCTAAAACTCCCGTAGTACTACTATTTTTTGAAAATTCATTCGCAAGCGTTCCTACAACGCTATACTCTTCATGATTTATCATAAACTTATATTGCTCCTCTAAGCGATTTTCGTCGGCAATATCGTCAGTATCCATTCTTGCCAAAATATCAGCTTTAGAGACGGCTATAGCTTTATTTAGAGATTTTACTAATCCTATATTTTCATCATTTTTAATAATTCTTATTCTTTTGTCTTTGTATTCTTTGACTATGCTACTTAAGTCATTTTTACCGCAATCATCAACTATAATAATCTCAATATCTTTGAATGTTTGATTTAAAATGCTCTCAATTGAGGCTCTAAGGTAATCTGGCGGGGTATTATATTCCGACATGATAACACTAATTTTTGGCTTGCTCATTAAAATCCTCCAAATATACTCTGATAAGGAAATATATCAGAGCCTTTTAATACAAAATATTGCATAAAGAACATAATCAAACCATACAGTGATACTAGTAGTAGAATAGGTCTCTGCATCTGTCTTGTAAATACTTCCGTTATAGAGGGGATGAATAGCAAAGAAAACACAGAAAAATACATTGCAAACCGGCTAATATCAACCGACGACAAACCTATCACTAGCATAGCAATCTCTAGAAATGACATTGCTATGAATAGTCTTGAGTAAGCTAATTTGTGGAATTTGCCCATAATTATGAGAGTTAAAAAGACAGAGAATATGATAAATTTTAGCATTAACATACTGCCTGCTGCGGCGTTGGAGGTAGATGAGTACTGAGAATAATCTGAAAATATAGAGCTCTGCATAAATGTTGAAAATATAGCTGAACCGCCTAATAATATAGCAGTCCCTACGATAAACATTGAGAATATTTCACGAAACTTAAAATTAGTTTTATGTATAAATAGAAGTATGATTGGCAAAAATATTGCTAAAATCAAAGAACTTTTATGCATGAGAACTGCTACAATAAACGGTACAATTGCTGCTATATTTTTGCGCTTATATAATAAACTGACCGATAAAAACACCATAGACATAGCTGCTAGCTGTCTAACCGCATTAAAGCTTACTGGAAAAATCACTAATAAATATAGCAGATAGGCAGTACTGGGATGTTTCAGATTAAAGTTCTTAATGCCGTAATATATCGGTAATATAGTCAGCGCGGAGAAAGCAGTAAACATGAACCAAGAATCAAGATTGAGGGCGATTCCTATGTTAGATATAAAGTATATACCCAATTCTGTTGGACCGTATGTCATATAACCTTTTAGATCTAAGTTAGGGACTATTCCGTTGTAAATATTTTCATAGTTCTTAAAGTCAGTGCCAACATTATAACGAAGACCCGACGCCAGAATTGGGATCAGCAAAGATATCAGTAAAAATAGCCTATTTTTTCTTTTTTGGCCAATTCGCATAAACACCGCAGAAGCCAAAAAGATAGATATGTAAAAAATCAGACTTTCTTGCATAGCGTTTCTTTATATATTTTATTAATTTTCACTGATATATTATCTATCGAGTAAATCCTTACTGATTTTTTTAAAATTTTATTATTCCTAGTTTTCTGTATGCCTTCTATGAATTCATCTTCATTAAATCCAACTACAAACCCATTCACGCCGTCCTCCACTAACTCAGTTGCTCCGCGGCATTTGGTAGTGACTATTGGCAGACCGGCGAACATTGCTTCGATAAGATGGACAGGCAGACCTTCTCGGTGACTAGCCGATACAGACAGGTCGGACATTTGTAGTAATTGCGGGATGTCAGAACGGTAGCCTAAAAAGTGTAAGTTTTTTGCCACGCCTAGGTCATCGGCAAGTTTTTTATGGTAACCATTTAGATTATCTTTGCCAGCCAGCAGTAAATGTACTGATTTATCTTCTTTATTGATTTCGTGCAACACATGTAGTAGTAAGGTTTGATTTTTATTTTTATTCAATTCTGCCGGGTAAATCATCACGAAGTCGTCTTTTTTAAGACCGAGTGATTTGCGAAGTTCTAGCTTTTGCTTGGCAGTGAGCTTCGGCTTGAAACGCTTCGGATCAACACCCACGCCTGGCATGTATATAACATTTGTCTTGAATTGCTTTTTAGCGCGATGGTAATCCTCTTTATTGATAGTAATAAGCGTGTCCGTGTGGCGAGCCATCAGGCGCTCAACTGGATAATAAATTAGCCAATTTAACAGAGGTGCGCCTTTGAAAAAATGAAAACCGTGGGCTGTATAGATAATTTTAGTACCGTTTTTACGAGCCTTTTTGGCAGCCAGCCGCGTTACCACGCTACCCATCGGCGTGTGAGTGTGAATGATGTCGTAGTTTTCTTGGTTAATAATCTTTTTCAACTGTCTGTAAGCGGTAATATTACTCAGTCTGAACGGGCTTCGCGTGAATGGTACAACAAATGACTTATCACAATCCAGAATTTCTTCCTCGCCCATTGATGCGTAATGAACTTCCCAGCCTTTTTCGCTCATCATATGCATGAACGGACGGTTGAATTTTTGGAAGTTTGCAGTATGCGACGTGAACAATATCTTCTTTGAGCTTTTTCTATTTTGATGCATCGTTAATTCCAATACTTTCTTGTTCGCTTCCCTCTCGGTTGCCCGTTCTTTTCAGCACTATGGCGATTGTTTTGAGGAATATTTTAATGTCCGTTTTTGGACTTACGCTGTTTGCGTATTCACCGTCTAGGGTGGCTTTATCTATATCGTCTAATTCGTCGCGGCCATTGACTTGCGCCCATCCAGTGATGCCTGGTTTTAGAGAGTTAGCATCGTGTTTGTCGCGCAAAGCTATCAGCGATTTTTCTGCCAAAATAACTGGACGCGGTCCAATAACACTCATATCGCCTAGCAATACATTGAATAATTGAGGCAGTTCGTCGAGAGATAATTTTCGCAAGATTGCGCCAAATGGAGTAATAAAGTTAGAAGCGTTTGAAAAACTGTTAGTCGGCATGTTTTTTGGAGCTTTTACCGACATCGTGCGGAATTTGTTGATAGTGAATGGCTTTTTGTCTTTGCCGTAGCGTTGATGGCGAAAAAATACTGGCCCTGGCGACGTTAGTTTTATGGCTACAGCTATGATTAGCATAGGCACAGACAATATTATTAACGCGATTACGGAGAAAAGCATGTCCATGAGGCGCTTTCCGTATTTTTGATACATTGTTTCGGTTTCCTTAGTGTTGTTTAATTATATTTTGCAATCTTTGGTTTCGTCTGAGCGGTCAACTGTGATTTTCTGTAGTCATAGATGAAGAACAGTACGATTACGGTCAGTGCTACCGAGGCAGCGGCGACTAAGCCGATTTGCTGCAGCGGCTTGATGTTTGATGGGCCGTTTGGCGTGTCAGCCGAGTCGACGACGCTAATTTTGACAGAGCTGTTACCGTAAAGCGATTTGGATTGCTTTTCAAATTCTTGTATGGCTGATTCTAAAAGCGCTTTGCTAGTTTTTGGATTAGAGGTGCTCATCGATACATTGATGATATCGGTGTTTTTAACGTTTTCTGCTGTAGTATTGCCAGATAGGGTTTTATAATCTTCCGAATAATCGTTATTCGTAATAACCGGATCAAGTACACGGCGCGACGTGAATAATTTTACATAGTTATTGAGAGTCACTGAACCCTGATTACTGCTCGAATGGTCGGCACCAACCAGCAGGATAGTCGCTGAGCTTTTGTACTGTGGCTGCTGGATAAAATAAGTATAGGTAATGCTGATAATTGCGCCAATCATAGCAGCGATAGCGATGGTTAGCCATCTTTTGGCATAAAAGCGCAATAAATCGTAAAGATTAATCTCTTCCATAGAGCTCCCTTGAAGTTATTTGCAATGTATTACTCTTTCTATTGTAGCATAAATTTCTCTTTTTGTAAATATTATCGTGGGATAGTGCTAAGGCTTTTATGACTATTAAGCCATACCCAGCTTAGATGGACCTTTATAACGCTTATGCTTGTTACGCTTATGCAAAGTTTGCTATTATTTCTGTAGGGCGCTAAGGAGGGTGCTTATGAAAATTAGAGGGTATGATATTACAGAGAAAAGAGTGGCAGCCGTTTGCGCAGTTGTATTGCTAGTGGTTTCACTGTTTGCAGCTGTCAAGCAAACAAACGCAGCGGCTGATACAGAGAATTTACTAAGAAGTAAAGATCCGCAAAAAAGTTCTAAATCGGTTGAGCAGAAGATGAAAGTCAAGTCGGATGACAGTACTGTTCAGCAACTCGTGCCGCAGAAAAATAATGCTAATGCCGCTAACGCCAACAAAGATGCTGGGGCCGCCAAGAAAGCTACTGGTAGCCAGGAGCAAAGTGATAAGAATGAGACAGAAAAGAAAAATAAACCAGACGATAAAGCCGCGCAGTCGTCTGTGAATAAGTCGAAACCCCAGTCGGGCAGCTACACTTACGTTGTGCAAGACGGTGATTCGTATGCGACGATTGTTCGTCGCGCTATCAGCGAGCATGGCGGCTCAGGATTAAATCCCGCACAGAAGATTGCTGCCGAAACCAAGCTAGCAGAACAAGCCGGTTGGCCCGAGGTAGACACTGGACAAACCATAAAAATCGACAGTGCTGTCCTATCGCAAGCTGTCAGCTTAGCTCGATCAATGACAGTCGACGAACAGCAGTCATGGCAGGCTTATGCTGATGGGGTTATTTGGTAAGAGCTATTTGATTTAACTGCTGTTTCTGGCTTATTGTCAGG